>Ga0105246_10000026_pt1 | contig 54296 bp, 47 predicted proteins | sample KBSM64metaG_FD_99694 | JGI IMG/M metagenome (GOLD analysis project Ga0105246, IMG submission 99694) | Miscanthus rhizosphere microbial communities from Kellogg Biological Station, Michigan, USA - KBS M6-4 metaG | ecosystem: Host-associated > Plants > Roots > Rhizosphere > Soil | place... | reverse complement strand
AGCCTAAGCGAGGTGCCGAGTGGTGGGGCAAGAGCGTTTTGCTTACTTTTGCGCTTTTCAAAAGTGAGCCGCTGTAAAAGCGGAACCCATAGCAGCCGTTACCGCAGAAACGGATATGTACTCAACCCAATCCAACATCCTGGCCAGCCCTGAGGCCGCCATCGGGGGCAAGCCCCCTCCCACATTTGGATTGTGGAGCATCAGTAAGATAGTCATAGGCTGGGGCTTGCCCCCCCACATTGGGTTCTATGTATCTACAGGCTGATCGGCATCGCCTCAAAGCGTACCCGGGGATGGGCGATTCGATCCTGCGCCCGCACCAGTTCCAGTTCATAACTGGCGCAGGCCTGGGTCTCCAGCAGCACCTCATGCACCGCCGCCGCAGTGAACTCAAACGCCGCCACCAGGCTATCACCCAACAGCACCCGCGCCAGGAACAGCCCCGACGTCAGGTCACCCACACCCACCGGCTGGCGCGGGAAGGCCAGGAGCGGCCTGCGCAAGTGCCAACTGCCCTCGGCCGTCACCAGCAACATCTCGAAGCCGTCCGGCAGCTTGCCCGGGTAATCCAGATGCTTGACAAGCACCGCCTTCGGCCCGCGCGCCAGCAAGGCTTTGGCCATCGCCAGGCAATCGAACAGCGATTGCGGCTTGCGCCCGGCAAAACTGTCCAGCTCCAGCTGGTTGGGACACAGGAAATCCGCCATGGCCGCAGCCTCGTTCAGCAGGAAATCACTGACTTCCTGGGGCACGCTGCAGCCCTTTTCCGGATGGCCCATCACCGGGTCGCACAGGTACATCGCCTTGGGATTGAGCGCTTTGATCCGCGCCACGCCACTCAGAATGGCGCGTCCCTGAGCCGCGCTGCCGAGGTAGCCGGACAGCACCGCATCGCAGTTACCCAGCTCGCCGATCGCCGCGATACCTTCCACCAGTGCCGGAATTTGCTGCGGCGCCAGCACTTCGCCCGCCCAGTGGCCATACTGTGTGTGGTTGGAGAACTGCACCGTGTTGAGCGGCCATACATTCACCCCGACCCGCTGCATGGGGAACACGGCGGCGCTGTTTCCGGCGTGGCCAAAGACCACATGAGACTGGATCGCAAGCAGATGGGGTGTACGTTTCATGCAGGAGATTTCCATAAAGCCGTTGAAATTCTGGCCGCGCAGTATGCGACTAAACGCAGCCTGTACGACAGACCGGCGACACAGTTAAGCTGCGCTCACTTTGTTGGAGTTCATGGAATGCTGACCCTGGGAAACATGTTCGTGTTGATGCTGCTGGCGACCGGCGCCGCGTGGGTCTGGCACAACCATGGCCTGCGCGAGCGGGCGCTGGAGCGGGTCAAGCAGCACTGCGCCAAGCTCGACATCGAACTGCTCGATGGCGCGGTGGCGTTGAAACGCATCGGTCTGGTGAAGGATGCCAAGGGTCGGCGCCGTCTGGCACGCGTCTACAATTTCGAGTTCACCGTCACGGGCGAGACTCGCCACAGCGGCACCATCACTCAATTTGGCGCCCACAGCGCGCAGATCGAACTGGCGCCCTACCCGTTCGAAGCCAAGGAGCCGCTGCCCAGCGCCGACGTCATCGAACTAAGTCAGTGGCGCCAGGACCACGCCACCAAGAACCGTCAGTAACGGCAGGCCACCAGGGCGGCCTGCAATGCCGCCACGTCCTGGGGTACGCTGAAGATCAGTTCGATCCGCGAATCGCGGCGCCATTCGCTGGGCTGCCAGGCCAATGGGCTGTTATCCACAGCATTGGCGGATACCCAGGCCTCACGGCTGTGGATAACCAGTTTGGCACGACGCCATTCCAGGCTTGTCAGCCACTGCTTCAAGCGCTGCGGATCAAATTGCTGGCTCGGGTGCCAGCGCCAGCCGATACTCCAGCCGTCCTCCTGGGCCTGACTCAGACAGATCGGCAGCGCGGGGTCGCTCCAGACCGCCTCTATGTGCGCCAAGCCTTTGGGCACCACGAAGTTATCCACAGCCCCGCCCGCCTGTGCCTTCAAACCAGGCAGTTGCTCGATGGGCAACCGTGACTGACGCGTCCAATAAATCGCGTTGCCGGGTAATTGCTGCGCTATCACCTGACGCTGCCGCGCATCCAGCGTCTCATCCTTGTTCAACACCAGCAGGCCGGCACTGGCCAGCGCCTCCTGCTGCGCCGGCGGCAAGGGTTTGCCCGCTGCCAGGGCTTGAGCGTCCAGCACCAGCACGCAGGGCTGAACTGACAGCACGTCCTGCCATGGCGCCTGGCCCAGTTGTTTGAGTAACTGCGCCGGATGGCCCAGGCCCGAAGGCTCGATAAACAGCCGATCCGGCCTGGCCTTGCGCAATAACCGACCCAGGCCTACCTGGAACGGCGCACCATTCACGCAACACAGGCAGCCGCCCGCCACCTCGCCCAGGGCAATGCCATCCTCTTCTTGCGTGAGCAAGGCTGCGTCCAGGCCGATCTGCCCGAACTCGTTGATCAACACCGCCCAGCGCTCGTTGGCCGGACGCTGGGCAAGCAGGTGTTTGATCAGGCTGGTCTTGCCGGCGCCCAAGGGCCCGGCAATCACGTGGGTGGGAATGTTCTGCAGCATGGGTGGCATCATTCAGACCGTGTAGAGCGTTTGATCCTACGCGTTTATGCGAGCCAATCCAGCGTGAGAATCAAGCGACGCTCATTCGCCTTCAGGGCGGGCGAGCGGTGAATCAGGCCATGATTTTCGTTGCCGTGCCATTTTGTACCCTTGAGCAGCGCCACTTCACCGCAGTGGATTTGCTCGATGCGCTCGGCGGGTTCTGCGTCAGGTTGGCTCAAGCGGCGGCGGTCCATGACGCCTTCGCGCAGCCACTGGCTGCCAATGCCCGCGTAGGTAGTGATCAGCCGCACAGGCACATGGTCGACATGGAAACGCGGGCACATCGCCTTGTCCAGCAAGCGCAAACGCACGCCGATGCGCCTGGCGCCTAGCAGGCAGGCGAATGCGCTGACCAGCCAGGAGACATCGGCGATAAAGCCGTCATAGCCTTCAAGATCACGGCAACCGGACGCCAGGCCCTGCAAGTTCGGCGCGGTGTCTTCGTCGCTCAACTCGATAACCAATGCTTCGGCCAACGGCTCATCGAGCGACACCAGCAACGCACCGAACTCGGCGATATGCAGCGGCAATTGGCGCTGCCACAGCGCCAGGTTCACGCCGTCTTCGAGGATATCGGAGAGCGCCAGCGGAGTTTCCCCGCAGGTCTGGCGGATCACGGGGCGCAGGGGAATAACCGGGGCCAGCATCAGGCGGCTGCCTCCTCATACCAGGGGCCAAAGGGATCGACCCACTGACGCCAGCCTTCGACGCCCAGGGCCATTTCTTCGTCAGTGAGCAGGCACTGGTCAAGTTCGGCGCGCATCTGCGCGAAATCAATGTTCTGCCCGATGAACACCAGTTCCTGACGGCAATCGCCAGTGCTCGGCTGCCAATTGCCCATGATTGCCGCGACACTTTCTTCGTCTTGCGGCCACTGGCTTTTCGGCACGAAGCGCCACCAGCGCCCGGCAAAGCCATGGCGCATCAAACCGCCGGCCTGGGACCAACTGCCGGCGTCCTGGTGTTTGCTGGCCAGCCAGAAGAAACCCTTGGAACGCAACAGCTTGCCGTTCACCCAGGGCCGGTCGATGAAGTCGAAAAACCGCTGCGGGTGGAAGGGGCGGCGCGCGCGATAAGCGGTGGAAGCGATGCCGTACTCTTCGGTTTCCGGCACGTGCTCGCCGCGCAATTCCTGCAACCAGCCCGGGGCCTGGGCGGCCCGCTCGAAATCAAAGCGGCCGGTGTTGAGGATGGTGTGCAGCGGCACCTGCCCCATCACCATCGGGATGATGTGTGCCTGGGCATTGAGCCGTTCGAGGATCGCCATCAGCTCTTGGCGCTCGTGGCTGCCGATCAGGTCGATCTTGCTGATCAGTATCACGTCGGCGAACTCGATCTGTTCGATCAACAGGTCGGTGATCGAGCGCTCATCCTCTTCCCCCAGGGTTTCCCCGCGTGAGGCCAGGCTTTCCGCGGCTTGATAGTCGAGCAGGAAATTCATGCCGTCGACCACGGTGACCATGGTGTCCAGGCGCGCGATATCCGCCAGGCTTTGCCCGTTTTCATCGCGAAAGGTGAAGGTTTCGGCCACAGGCATCGGTTCGGAAATGCCGGTGGATTCGATCAGCAGGTAATCGAACCGGCCTTCCCTGGCGAGCTTGCCGACTTCTTCGAGCAAGTCTTCGCGCAACGTGCAGCAGATGCAGCCGTTGCTCATCTCCACCAGCTTTTCTTCGGCGCGATTAAGGGTGACGTCACGCTGGACCTCGCTGCCGTCGAGGTTGATTTCGCTCATGTCGTTGACGATCACCGCCACGCGCAGGTGTTCGCGGTTGCGCAGTACGTGGTTGAGCAGGGTGCTTTTACCGGCGCCGAGAAAGCCGGACAACACGGTAACGGGTAGACGATTGGGCATCAGGTCGCTCTCATCAGGCTGCCCGGTCAAGCCAGGCTTTGTTTTATGTTATATTATAACAATACAAACAAGCCAACCCTCCTTGCTCTGCGTGACGAAGGGCGCGAAGCTTGATCACCTCCCAACCCCAGAGAAACCCGATGAAACGCCTGTGGTACATCCTGCTATTGGCAGCGGCGGGACCTGCCTGTGCTCAATCCCCAAGCCTCTCGGCCCACTGCACGCGCAGCGCCAACCTGCTGGCCTGCGTAGACCCGCTGGGCAATGCCTACAGCGTGGCGACCGTCGGCAGCACCACGTATTTGCGCGGTTTCGAAGTGATCGGCAAACGCTACTGGGCACAAACCAACAGCCGCTACGGGCAGCTGACGTTCTTTACCGGGTTGGCATCGGACGGTGAGGCGTGGGTCGGCTACACGCGGCGCGTGGGCTGGACCACGCTCAACCGCTTCTCCAGTTCCGGCGGAGCCAGCGCCACATTCACCTGCAGCCGCATCACCGGCTGCTAGACCTGGCCTTTCTCCTGTTCCTGCGCCCACGCCATGTAGCTGTTCATCGGTGGGTTTTTCTCGAAGTATTTTTTCAGACCGTCGAACAGGCCATCGGCAACCGCCTGTTGATGGCGCGCCGTTACCAGCCGCTGGGCGTCCTGGGTGTTGGAGATAAAGCCGGTCTCGACCAGGATCGACGGCACGTCCGGTGATTTGAGCACCGCAAATCCGGCCTGCTCCACCCGCTTCTGATGCAGGCTGGTGATATTTTGCAGGCTACCCAGCACCGAGCTGCCCAGTTGCAGGCTGGAGGCGATGGTGGCGTTCATCGACATGTCGAGGATTACTCCCGCGAGCATCGGGTCCTTGTCCTTGAGGTTGAGTAACGTCGTGGCGCCCAACAGGTCCGCGCCGTTTTCGCGCTGCGCCATGAAGCGGGCGGTCGCCGAGGTGGCGCCGCCTTCGGACAACGCGTACACCGAGGCCCCCGAAGCAGTAAGCCTTGGTGCGGCGTCGGCATGCACGGAGATGAACATATCGGCTTTGTGCTGACGGGCGATGTCCACGCGCTTGCGCAAAGGCACGAAGAAGTCATCGTTGCGCACCAGCTTCACGTCAAAACCCTTTTCGCGCTTCAAGCGTTTGGCCAGCAACTGAGCGATCGACAGCACCACGTCCTTTTCCCGCTGGCCCTTGGAGCCGATGGCGCCGGGGTCCTTGCCGCCGTGACCCGGGTCGACCACCACAATGATGTCGCGCCGGGGATGGGTTTTATCCACCGGCGCGATCAAAGGCGCAGGTTCGGCGGCGATTTGACGAGGTGCTTGTGTGGCGCGGGTCAGGTCGAGCACCAGGCGGTGGCCCTGGCCCTCCTGGGGCGGTAACAGGAAGCTGTTGAGCTGCATCGGCGCGGCCAGGTCCAGCACGATGCGGGTGTCGTTCTGGCCGAAATGCCCGGAACGGATCGAGGTAATTCCGCTGTTCTTGAGCGCCAACTGGGAGAAATCGCCACTGAGCCCTGCGCCGCTCAGGTCGATGATCAAGCGTTCCGGGGCGGTCAGTGAAAACGTCTTGTATTGCACCGGGCCGCTGAGGTCGAAGACCAGCCGTAGCTTATCGGCCGAACGCCACAGGCGCGCATTGCGGATCTGCGTGGCGTAAGCCCCCGGCGGCAAGGCGAACAGGGGGCTGAGCAACAGCAGGTTGAGGAGCTGACGTCTGTGCATGACCGATACCGCGAATAAGGGAGCGTCCCTGCTCGACATGACTGAAGAAAGGCTGGAGCAGAAAATTCATCGTGGATTGTATTGTTATACTATAACATGTCCAATTATTACCAACGATGGACCTGCTTATGAATGCGCTGACTCTGCCGGATATCGCTGCGCAGGCTTCACGCCAAGCTTTGCCACTCGACTGGGTGGGCATGTGCGGCGTGGCCTTGCCTGTCCTGTTTGATGGCCAACGCCTGCTCGCCACCGCCGATGCCGGTGTGAGCCTGAACGATGGATCGGCCCGCGGCATTCATATGTCACGCCTGTACCTGGCACTGGAAATGTTCGATCAGCAGCCGCTGACGCCTGCACTTCTGCGTAATGTACTGCAGCGCTTTCTCGACACACATGAAGATTTATCTAATAACGCCTACCTGCGTATCCACACCAACTTGCTGTTGAAACGCCCGGCTCTGGTCAGCCCTTTGGACGGTTGGAAACGCTACCCGGTCAGCATTGAGGCGCGTCTGGAAAACCAGATGTTCCACGTGGAACTAAAAATTGACGTGACCTACTCATCAACCTGCCCATGCTCCGCCGCCCTCGCCAGGCAATTGATTCAACAGCAATTTCTCGACGATTTCGCCAACACGCCATTGCAGCATGCAGACGTGTTGACCTGGCTCGGCAGCGCCAACGGCATTGTCGCCACCCCCCACAGCCAACGCAGTAGCGCGCAGTTGCATGTGCACCTGCAGGGCGAGCAATTGCCAATTGTCGACCTGATCAACAGCGCCGAAGCCGCCCTCGGCACCGCCGTGCAAACCGCGGTGAAACGTGCCGATGAGCAAGCCTTCGCCCTGGCCAATGGGCAGAACCTGATGTTCTGCGAGGACGCCGCCCGCCGCCTTAACCTCGCCTTGAAGCGCTCGGATGCGGTCAAGGCCTTTCACCTCAAAGTGGTCCACGCCGAAAGTCTGCACGCGCACGATGCCGTGGCCGAGAGCCGCTGGACGAGACCTTCCACATGATCACCTGCACTGCGTTGCGCTGGGGCGCTCCGGGCCAACCGCTCACCCCCGCCGTGGATTTCACCCTGGAAAAAGGCAGCCTCACCGGCGTCATCGGCCCCAACGGCTGTGGCAAAAGCAGCCTGCTCAAGGTCATCACCGGCTTGCAGAAGCCGCTGGCAGGAAAGGTCAGCGTCGATGTTCCACGGCGCGGCGGCCTGGCCTTCCTGCCCCAGCAGCAATACCTGGACCGGCAGTTCCCCATCAGCCTGCAGGAACTGGTCGCTGCAGGATTGTGGGGCACTCGGCTCACGTCACCGCAACGCAACGAGCGCCTGCACGCCGCGCTGCAAGACTGGTGCCTCAGCGGCCTGGAGCAACGCCCGTTGATAGCCCTGTCCGGCGGCCAATTGCAACGCGCCCTGCTCGCCCGCATGAGCCTGACCGACTCGCCGGTGTTGCTGCTCGACGAACCCCACGCCGCCCTCGATGAGGAAGGCCAGGCGCTGTGCTGGAAACATATCCACGCCTGGCATGAAGAAGGCCGCACGCTGATGGTGGTCTGTCATGACCTGGCGTCGGTGCGCCACCACACACCGGACGTGCTGCACATCAAAAGTACAGGCTGCGCGCTGGGCCCGAGTAAAGAGTTGATTCGTCCACAACCGCAATTGCAGGTGGCCTGATGCATGTTGCCGCCCATTTGTGGATGCCCTTTGTCGACTTCGTGTTCATGCGCCGCGCGCTGATCGGGGGGCTGGTGCTGGCCTGCAGCACAGCGCCGCTGGGGGTGTTTTTGATCCTGCGGCGCATGAGCCTGATTGGTGATGCGGTGGCCCACGGCATTCTGCCCGGCGCCGCCTTGGGCTTCTGGTTCGCCGGGCTGAGCCTGCCCGCGTTGACCCTCGGCGGCCTCGGCGCCGGGCTGGGCATGGCGGGGTTATCCGCGTGGATCACCCGCCGCACCGGCCTGCGCGAAGACGCTAGCCTCGCCGCCATCTACCCCATCTCTCTCGCCGCCGGCGTGTTGATTCTTGGCATCGCCGGCAAGCGCCTGGACCTGCTGCACCTGCTGTTCGGCTCCGCGCTGGCCGTGGATGAAACCACCCTTACCGGCATGCTGTGGGTGACCGGCTTCAGCCTGATTGCCATGGCGCTGATCTACAAACCGCTGTTGCTCGATACCCTCGACCCGCTGTTCCTGCAAACCGTCAGCCGCCTGGGCCCGCTCGCCCACGGACTGTTCCTGACCCTGGTAGTGCTGAACCTGGTGATCGGTTTCCAGGCCATTGGCGCCTTGATGGTGGTGGGTTTGATGATGCTGCCGGCCATCGCTTCACGCTTCTGGAGCCGGCGCCTGCCGGTGTTGATCGCAGTATCGGCAGTGCTGGGATGCCTGTCGGTATGGCTGGGTCTGCTGTTGTCGTTCTATTACTCACTGCCCAGCGGCCCGGCCATCGTGCTGGTGGCGGGCGGCGGGTATTTGCTGTCCGTGATCTTTGGTCCGGTGCACGGCTTGCTGCGCCGCCCGCCCTTGCTGTCATCCCAATGAGGTGTTTTCCGATGCGCGCTCTACTCGTGCTGTTCAGCCTGCTGCTGCCGCTGTCGATGGCCCAGGCCGCCGACAAACTCCAGGTGGTCACCAGCTTCAGTATCCTCGATGACATTACCCATCAGATTGGTGGCGATCACATCCAGATCAGCAACATGGTCGGCCCGGACGCCGACGCCCACACCTATGAGCCCACACCGGACGACGCCAAGGCGCTGCTCAAGGCCAGGCTCATCATCAAGAACGGCCTGGGCTTCGAGCCCTGGTTGGACCGCCTGGTGACCAGCACCGAAACCCGGGCCACGGTGGTCACCGCCAGCAAGGGGGTGATCTCCCACACCATGGACGAGGACGGCGAGACCATCCCCGACCCGCACGCCTGGCACAACCTGGCCAATGCCGAGATCTACGTCAACAACATCACCAAGGCGCTGGTGGCCGCCGACCCAGCCAACAAAGCGGACTATGTGCGCAACAGCCAGGCCTACCTGAAAGACATCTACCGCCTGCTGGCCGAAGCCAAGGCCAGGTTCGGCGTGCTGCCTGCGGGTAACCGCCGTATCGTCACCTCCCATGACGCCTTCGGTTACCTGGGCCAAGCCTACGGTATCCAGTTCCTCGCGCCCCAAGGCCTGTCCACCGAGCGCGAACCGTCGGCCGCCGAAGTGGCCGCGTTGATCACCCAGATCCGCAAGGACAAGGTCAAGGCCGTGTTCATGGAAAACATCAAGGACTCACGCCTGCTCAAGCAAATTGCCGACGAAAGCGGCGCCCAGATCGGCGGCACGCTGTACTCCGATGCCCTGGCGGCAGAAGGCCCGGCCAGCACCTTTACCGGGCTGTTCGAATACAACCTCAACACCTTGTGCGCCGCGCTGGGCAAACCATGATTCGCAAGAACCCTTCCGGCGATCTGCCGGTAATAGCCGAATCGGCCTATGTCGACAAAACCGCGATCATCTGCGGCAAGGTCATCATCGGCGAAAACGTGTTTGTGGGCCCCTACGCCGTGATCCGCGCCGACGAAGTCGACGCCAGCGGCGCCATGGACCCCATTACCATCGGTGCCAATTCCAATATCCAGGACGGCGTGGTGATCCACTCCAAGTCCGGCGCCGCCGTGACGATCGGCGAGTTCACCTCGATTGCGCACCGCTCCATCGTGCATGGCCCCTGCACCGTCGGCGACCGCGTGTTCATTGGTTTCAACAGCGTGCTGTTCAACTGCGCCGTGGGCGACGGCTGCGTGGTGCGGCACAACTCGGTGGTGGACGGGCGCGACCTGCCCGCAGCCTTCTATGTCCCCTCCACCACCCGCATCGGGCCCACTACCGACCTGTCGCAATTCCCGCCGGTAAGTGTCAGCGCCTCGGAGTTTTCCGAAGACGTGGCGCGCACCAATGTCGACCTGGTGCGCGGTTACAAGGCCCTGCAAAACGAGTTCTGAAGCAGGAGCCGGGTGTTGATTGGCAATGCCCGGCTGGATCAGGCGCGAGGTTTGACGGTGCCGCAATCGTTACCCAGCCACTGGGCGTGAGTGTCCAGGCTGCCCTTTTGCTGGATGCCGGTGGCATTGAACGTGCCATTGACGGTGGTGGTGAATTCTTTCTGGCTCTGGAACGTCGCCACCCCAGTACCCTGGGCTTTCGGGCAACTGAAGCGGAATTTCCACTGGTTGCCGGTCTTGTCGGTCACTTGCTGTTTACAGCCCGACTGCGGGTCGGTCAGGGGGATGGAATCGGAAGCGACCTGAGCCGCCGTCAGGCACACCTGCACGCCTTTACCGGCCATGGTAATGCCTTGTTTTTCCAGCATGGCGCGTTGTTCGGGGGTCATCTGTTGCTTGAGCTGACCGAGGATCAGCGACAGGTCCGGCAGGTCCTGGTTATCGACTTTCATATTGCTGGTGGTCAATTCCCACAAGCCCGGCGCCAACATCTGCGCCTGCGCCGCCACCGGCAGCGACAAACCAACAACCATGGACAAACACAGCAGACGAGCATTCATCGGGTAACTCCTGGGCAATGGTGGGCGTTAGACGCCGCAAAGGCGCCAGTGTTGCACGGCAAATAAAATAGCGACATTCACTGTGGAACATGGTCTGTTACGCACTGGACTGCCCGGAGTGATGTCGTTCATGGATTTTTTTGGCCCGCACCTGCTCGCCTACTTCATTGCCACGCTGCATTTTTTCGGGAGCCTCGCCGCGGTCCATGCGGTACTGACGGTCAGGACCGCCCAAGGCTCGATTGCCTGGGCGTTGTCGTTGATGTTCATGCCCTATCTCACGCTGATTCCCTACCTGATTTTCGGGCGCAGCACCTTCGATGCCTACATACAGGCGCGTCGCCAGGCCAACCAGGAAATGCACCGGGCAATCGCCGAACTGAACTGGCGCCCGTGGGTCGAGGAAGCGCTGGCCGCACGCAACTCCAGTGCCTACGCGTCCTTGCGCGCCATGCCCAAATTGGGTCGCATGCCCTGCCTGGCCAATAACCAGGTGCAGCTGCTGGTCAATGGCGACGCCACCTTCAGCGCCATCTTCGAGGCCATCGGCAACGCGAAAACCGCCGTACTGTTCCAGTTCTTCATCATTCACGACGATGACCTCGGCCGCCAACTGCACCGGTTACTCACGGCAAAAGCGGCCGAAGGCGTGGACATCTACGTGCTCTACGACCGCATCGGCAGCCACGCCCTGCCCCATCGCTACGTGCAATCGCTGCGCGACGCTGGGGTGAAGGTCAAGGCCTTCGCCACCCGCAGTGGCTGGCTGAACCGCTTCCAGGTCAACTTTCGCAACCATCGCAAAATCGTGGTGGTGGACGGCGTCACCGGGTTTGTCGGCGGGCACAATGTGGGCGATGAATACCTCGGCAAAAAGCCGCCGTTGTCACCGTGGCGCGATACCCACGTGCAGGTCACCGGCCCGGTGGTGGCGTGCTTGCAGGAGTCGTTTGCCGAGGACTGGTTCTGGGCCGCGCGGGCATTGCCGCCGCTGATCCTGCCGGACGCTTATCCGGAAGACGGCGTGCTCTGCCAATTGCTCGCCAGCGGGCCGGCGGACCCGTATGAAACCTGCTCGCTGTTTTTCGTCGAGGCCATTCATGCCGCGACCCAGCGCGTGTGGATCACCAGCCCGTATTTCATCCCCGACGAAGCGGTGTTCGCCGCCCTGCGCCTGGCCGTCCTGCGCGGCGTGGATGTGCGCGTGCTGCTGCCCTCGCGTCCCGACCACCGCATCGTGTACGCCGCCTCCAGCCTCTATGCCATCGAAGCGGTACGCGCCGGCGTGCGGGTGTTTCGCTACACCCCCGGGTTCCTGCATCAAAAAGTGGTGTTGGTGGACAGCGAAATCAGCGCCATCGGCAGTGCGAATATGGACAACCGTTCGTTCCGGCTGAATTTCGAAGTGATGTTGCTCACGGTCGACGAAGCCTTCGCCAAAGAGGTGGAGCAGATGCTGCTGGACGACTTCGCCCTGGCCCATGAAGTCAGCCAGGAAGAAAGCCGCGAGACCCGGCGCCTGCAGCAGTTGGGCATGCGGGTGGCGCGCTTGATCTCACCGATCCTTTAAAATGTGGGAGGGGGCTTGCCCCCGATTACGGTGTGTCAGTCACAAGTTGGGTTACTGATACACCGCTATCGGGGGCAAGCCCCCTCCCACATTTAGTTCTTAGACGTTTTCGTAATCGTGATCAGCGGTAGATATCTTCCCGCGTCCACGGCAGTTCATGGCTGCCATCGGCATGGGGTTTCACCGCCAGGATCTGGTGCAGGTTGATCCAGCCCCGCGCAAACGCATAGGCGCAACCGGCCAGGTACAGGCGCCAGATACGCAAAGCGTGCTCCGGCACGCTCTTCGCCGCCGCTTCGAGGTTGTCCTCCAGGCGCTCGCTCCAGTGGTCCAGCGTGCGGGCGTAGTGCAGGCGCAGACTTTCGACATCCACCACTTCCAGGCCGACTTCGCTGATTTCGGCCGTCATCATTGCCAGGTGCGGCAGCTCGCCATTGGGGAATACATAGCGCTCGATGAACTCCCCGGCACCACGGCCCACAGGACGACCGTCGGTATGCTTGGCGGTAATGCCATGGTTCATCACCAGGCCGCCTTCGCGCACGGCGCCGTGCAGAATCCGGCAGTATTGCGCCAGGTTGGCGTGGCCGACATGTTCAAACATGCCCACGCTCACCACTTTGTCGAAACGGCCATCCTGAGGCAGGTCGCGATAGTCGAGCAGTTGCAGGTCGACCTGCTCTTCAAGGCCTTCGGCCCTGACCCGCTCTCTGGCCAGGGCCAGTTGTTCCTTGCTCAAGGTAATCCCGAACACCTTGACGCCGAATTCCCGCGCCGCAAACCGCGCCAGCCCGCCCCAGCCACAGCCTACATCGAGCAGGTATTCACCCGGCTGCAAGCGCAATTTGCGGCACAGGTGGCGAAATTTGTCTTGCTGGGCCTGGTCGATGGACTCGCTGCCGGTTTCGAAATAACCGCAGGAATACGCCATGTCCTGGTCCAGCCATAGCTGGTAGAACTCGTTGGACAGGTCGTAGTGGTAGGAGATGGCCGCCGCGTCGGTTGCCTTGTCGTGGATCGAGCGCACCGGGCGAGGTCCGTCGTCGTCTTCGATCAAGGCGTGACTCAATTCATCACATACCCTGATCACCTCGGCAATGGAGCCTTCCAGGTCCAGCTTGCCCTCGACGAAGGCTTCGCCCAATGAATCGAGCGTGGGATGGGTCAGCTGCGTGACGACCGTAGGGTCCTTCACCACAATGGTCACACTGGGCTCGGGGCCCAGGTTGAATTCATGGCCGTCCCAGAGTCGCAGACGCAGCGGTAGCTGAAGATTCTGTAAGGCCGGTGGAAGTTGCGCGAGCATGAGTAGTCCCCCCCTTGTTTCAGACGTCTGGAGTGAGGGTAGACCATCCCAAATAAAGTAGGAAGCTATCGATTAAATAACTGCCTGCTATGAAGCCCGACGTTCGAGCAACCCGTCCTGGATCCACTGCTTCAACCACGTGGCCGCTTGCAGTGGCGCACCCTCTCCATAAGTGACTGCCAACTCGGTGCACAGTTCTGAAAAGTTCCAGCCGGTGGTCGTCATGCTTGCCAGGGCACGGGCCTCCTCCGGCTCCAGGCTGCGGTACTGGCACAGGTTGCGGTGACGCCACACCAGGCACACCTGCGCCACGTCCAGCGCCTGGCTGCCGGGAAAGTCCGATTCATCCTTGTTGGCCCGCCAGATCGCCACCGTATTGAAACGGCACAGCACGTGTTGCACTGAAGATGCCAGCGATACGCGCAAGTGAGGCCAGTGCTCGGGCGTCAGTTGCGACATATGGTCGAGGGTCAGCGGCTCGCCCGCAGGCGCGTCGAAGGCCAGGGTGAACGCCCATTCCAACTGCGCCAGTTCGGCCAGGGGAATACTTTGTTCGGCCACCAGATGCTCAAGAATAAACACTGCAAAGCGCTCACCCAGCCAACGCAGGCTGTAATGGTCCGACGGGTAGCGCCGAACATACGCCTGGCTCAATGCGGCAAACTCTTCATCACCCAGCCAGTAGCGGATGGCGGCGAAATCATGACGTAACACTTCCTGTAAGCGCGACAGGTAAGCGTTGTGATAAATCGCCAGGCCCGTGTCTACATCCAGCGTCGGGCCGCCGAGCAGGGTGGCAGAAAAGCCACTGGCGGCGGTGGACGTTTCAGACAACAGATGCGCCTCGAAGGCCAGTTGCCAATCGATCAGGCGCATAGCCCACCCCCGGCCAAAGCGGTGGCCCCCAGTTCCCGGGCCTTGCTCAATTCAGCCAGCAACGCCTCGAATGGCGGAAAATGATCGTCGCGTTCCAGCAGCGTCGACACCGGCCCCAGATGTTCCAGAGTGCGCTGATAGAGCGCCCACACCGGGTCGCACACCGGGTGATCATGGGTGTCGACCACGTAGTCGCCGTAATCCACATGCCCCGCCAGGTGCAACTGGCGAATGCTTTCGGGCGGCAGGTTGCGAATGAATTCCCAGGCATCGAACCCGTGGTTGCGCGAGCTGACGTACACATTGTTCACGTCGAGCAGCAGTTGGCATCCCGTCAGGTGCGTCAACGCATTGAGAAATTGCCACTCGGTGAATTCATCTGCCTTGGAGCGCACGTAACTGGAGACGTTTTCCAGCACCAACGGGCGTTGCAGCACGTCTTGCACCTGACGCACGCGACTGGCCACGTGGTACAGGCTTTCCTCGGTGTAAGGCAGGGGTAGCAGGTCATGCAACTGGTGGGCGCTGCCCCGGCTCCAGCACAGGTGATCGGAAATCCACGCAGGCTGGATGCGCGCCGCAAGCTGCTGGATGTGCTTGAGGTATTCGGTATCGATGGCATGGGGCCCACCGATCGACAGGGACACACCGTGCATCACCAGGGGATAGCGCTCGGCTATCGCGTCCAGGTAGTACAAGGCTTTGCCGCCCTGCACCAGGTAGTTCTCGGAGATCACTTCGAACCAATCCACTGCAGGGGATTGGGCCAGGATCTGTTCATAGTATTCGTTGCGTAAACCCAGGCCGTAACCCAGGGAGGGGAAAGAACTGACCATCATGCGCTCCTGGAAGTGTCCGCAGCGGCGCGGTGTCCGCTGCGGTCGCACTCGCGTGTCGGTTACTCGCCGACTTTGCCACCGGCCTTGTCGCATTCGGCCTGGGTCATGGCCTTGAAGCCGTGGCCCTTGCAGACCGCCTGGCCTTTGCAGGCGTTTTCAGCGGTTTTGCAGTCGTTCATGCCTTTGCAGGAAGTGACACCGTAGCAATGAACCGGAGCATCGGCGGCCTGTACCTGGGTGGCGACGCCGGCAAACAGGGAAGCGGCAGCGATCGCCAGGGCAGCACCGGAAACGGCGTGTTTGATATTCATTGTGTAGTCCTCAGGTGATGGTGTCGGTCTGGACGGATTGCCCAGTCTCGACACACCACTAGAGTGAGGCGCCCTTTGCGCGTTACAGCCCTGTACAAAGATTTGTAAAAATTATTCGTCGAGCTTCAGCAACGGCTCCTGAAAGCGCAGCAAGCGCCCGGCGTTACCGAGTACCAGCAAGGTGCTGAGGTTATGCAGCACGGCGGCAATCATGGCCCCGGCGGCGCCCAGCCAGCCGAAGGCGGCGAACACCACGATGGCCAGCGTCCAGCCCAGGCCGATGATCACGTTGACCTGCAAGGTGCGTCGGCATTGGCGGCTCAAACGCACACAGGTACCGAGGCGGCGCAGGTCGCTGCCGATCAGCACCACGTCGGCCGAGGCCAGCGCAATATCGGCACCGCCGGCGCCCATCGCTACGCCGACCACGCCGGCTTTCAGTGCAAGGGAGTCGTTGATCCCATCCCCCACCACCATCGGCCGGAAACCGCTGCCGATCTCTCCCAGCACCCGGTTGAGTTTGTCTTCCGGTAACGCCTGGGCCTGGACCTCACTGATGCCCACACTCACAGCCAGGCTGTCGGCCACGCTCTGGCGATCACCGGTGAGCAGCAGTTGGCGACCCAGCCCCAGCTCGCGCAGCTCCTGCAAGGCCTGGCGCGCCTCCGGTTTGACGCTGTCGGCCAGCAGCAGCCAAGCCAGGAATTGCCCGTTCAGCGCCAGCCCGGCAATCGGGCCGTCGTGCTCAGGCACCGAGGTGGTGACGATATTCAGTTGCTCGAACAGTTCGGGACGGCCCAACGCCGCCTCGCCCTGTTCCGTGTGCGCAACCACGCCGAGCCCCTGGCGCTCGCGAATATCGCTCAGCGCCAACAGTTGCTCCTGCGTCGCCAACCCCGCCAGCGCACGGCTGACCGGATGGCTGCTGGCCGAACCGAGGCTGGCCGCCAGGTTGAGCAACGCCTGGCGATCGGTCGAAGCGGTTTGGATGGACTGCAGGCGTAAAGTGCCGAAGGTCAGGGTGCCGGTCTTGTCGACGACCAGCGAAGTGAGGTCCGCCAGCTCTTCCAGAAACGCCGAGCTGCGAATCAGGATGCCATGGCGTGCAGCGACCGCGATCCCGGCAATCGCGGTCGCCGGCGCTGACAACACCAACGCACACGGACACGCCGCCACCAGCACGGCCAGCATCGCCTGAGCATCGTGGGTTACAAACCAGGTGACTGCCGCCAGCAACAGTACCAACACCATGTAGCTACCGGCATAGCGCTCCAGCAACCGCGTGATCGGTGGCTTGGCGCGCTCGGCGTTCTGCATCAGCGCAATGACCTTGCCCAGGGTCGACTCATTGCCCGTGCGCGTCACTTCAAGGCGCAGCAGGCCGTCGAGATTGATCGCCCCGCCGAACACCTGTACGCCCACACTGGCCTCCAGAGGCACCGACTCACCGGTAATCGGCGCGGTGTCCAGGCTGGCCTGGCCCGACAGCACCACGCCATCGGCCGGCACGCGGTCGCCGGCGCGCACTTCGACCACATCTCCGCTGTTCAGCGTGGCGTTGTCCACTTCCACAATGCTGCCGTCAGCCTGCACTCGGCGTGCATGGCTGCGGGTGAGCTTGCCCAGCGCATGGATCGCTTCCTGGGAACCGATCACGCTGCGCTCTTCGAGTACATGCCCGAAAATCATGATGATCGGCAGCAAGGCAGCGGTCAGCAGATCGCCCGTGGCCCAGGCGCCCATCATCGCCAGCGCGATCAATTGGTCGGTGATGCCATGCAGGCTCGGGTAGCGCAGGCTGTACCAGGCCGAACGCATGACCGGCACGGCCACCAGCAGCGAGGCAACACCGAGCAACAGTTGGCTGACCCCGCTCTGGTCCGCCGCCAGCCAGCGCCATACCAGGCCCAACAGCAATAAACCCAGGGCCAGCATGGCCAGGGTCAATTGCCGGGCGGCGCTGCGCTGTTCAGTCGTGGTCAGCATGGATGCGCTCATTGCTCGGCTCCCTGGAGGATCAAACGGGCGTCGTCTTTGGGATCGACCGTGGTCACCGAGCCGGCCTGGCCGAGAATCTTCGGCAAGCGTTCACGGTACAGGCGCAGCAACAAGCCCAGGTCTTTCACTTGCGCCAGGCCGGCGACGGTGGCGGTCTGCGCCTGGGCATTGGCCAGACGTTCACTGGCCTGGGCATGGGCGACCTGCACCTGGCGATCAGCCTCCTGGTTGGCGGTCTGAGTGAGCTTTTGCGCATCGGTGTGCGCGTTGGCCACCGCTTTGTCAGCTTGCTGGCTGGCCGTGAGTACCGCGTTGAACGCGTTCACCGCCGGGCCCGGCAGGCTCGATTGCACATCGACCCGGGTCACTTCGATACCCAGCCCCAAGCCGCTGGCGGTCAACTGCGCCAGACGCTGATTGATGCCTTGCACCAAATCACCGCGCAGCCGTTCGCGGCGCTCGGCGGCGCCGTTGTCAGTGCCGATCAATTCAGGGCGCGCCACTAAGATAGTGTCCAGGTCCCGCGCCGCCGCCAGGGCAACCGCGCTGCGCGTCACCAGGCGGTCCAGCGCGGGCAGCACATGCTCGCCCTGCAATACAAAGGCATAGGGTTCGGTGACCTTGTAGAAGGCTCGCACATCCAGTTGCACGATCCCGGCATCACCGGTCAGCAGATAGCCGGAGCCGGCCAGCGTATCGCTCAAGGGTGTGGCGAAACTGGCCACGCGGTCCGCCTGCACCGCCGCATCCGAACGCAACAGGTTCTCCACCCGACGCTCGATCACCCGGTCCGCCGCCGGCAGCAACACCACCTGCTCGAACGGTTGCGGCCATGCCAGCAGCAGCCCGGCGTTCTGAATGCGGTCGAGAGCGCCGAAGTGCAGCACCATGGCGCGGTTCTGCGGGTCGATCTGGCGCACATTGGAAAACGCCCAGGCCAACGCCGCCAATACGGTGACGGCGTACAGCGCCAGGAACGTCAGGCGTCCGGCCTGGATCCAGGGGCTGTCCGGGCTGTCACGCTCACTCATGGCTGAACATCCTTCGGTCCATCCACCAGCGCCCGGAACGGGGCGGCATCGGTACGCAGAATGATCCTGGTACTTGGCGTCACCACCGTACCCAGGGTATCCAGCGAGCGCAGCAGGTTATACAGCTGCGGGTTGCCCGCGTAGGCACGTCCGTAGATCTGCGCCGCCTCGACCCGCGATTGCGCTTCGATATCAGCGGCCTTGACCGTGGCCTCGGCTTGCACGATCCGCGCATCACGCTCGGCCGCCGAGCGGATCTGCGCCGCCTGGCGCTTGCCCACGGCAGTGCGTTCGGTGGCGATGGTTTCACGTTCGGCGCGCATGCGGTCGACCGTGGCGGTGAGCGTCACCGACGGCAAGGTCAGCCGCTCGATGCCGACCTGGGCCACGCGGACGCCATAGGTGGCGAGCAATTGTTGATCGATCTGCCGGCGCAGTTGGGCTTCGAACTCGGCGATGCGTACCTGGCTGGCATCGGTGTTGATCAGGCTGGACAGGTCAAAACTGGCTGCCGTAGTCTCCAGCGCCGAGCCGATGAAGGTACGGATCTGCCGCGCCGCTTCGTCCGGCTGGTTCTGCACCGCACGCATGAAGCGCTGCACATTGTCGGTATCGCCCTGCACCTGCCACGCCACGTAGGCTTGCACGATGATGCGCAAGCCATCGCGAGTGCCCACATCCTGCAACCCGCTGGAGGTGGTACGCAGGCGCAGGTCCACCGGAATCGCCGCTTCAAACGGCGCCGGCCAGCGCCAGCCCAGGCCCGGTTCCAGCAGCACCCGCACCGGGTTGCCGAACCGGGTAATCACCGTGGCCTCGCCGGAACGCACCTGCACCAGGCTCGCCGCCGCGATGGCGAACAGCACAAGCACTGCCGCCCAGGCCATGCGCCGCCAGGGAAAAGGTCCGGCTGCCTGCTCATCGCCGTGATGGTGATGGTGGTGATGGCCGTGATGATGACCGTGATCGTGGGAATGAGCGCTCAACAGACAGACTCCTTATTGAACGGCTTTACGCGGCACCGAGGGATCGGCCGGCAAGGTAAAAGAACGCAGATCGATCGTCGGCGCGCTGTCGGCGCCCAGGCGATGATCCAGAATAAGCAGTTTGGCGTGGGCCAGGCCCTGGCTGAGCTGGCCCAGGTACTGCTCCAGCACAAAGGCTCGGCCCGCCGTGGCATAGGCCTTTTGTTCGGCAACAAAGCGCAGGCTCGCCGCCTGGGCACCGGCATTCACTTCGCGGGCAGTGGCCTGGGCCTGGTCGCGGGCCGTGCTGGCCTGCAGCAACGCCTGGTTGGTCTGCTCGCTGGCCGCGCCGCGCTCGCGCGCGATCAATGCCTGCGCGCCGATCTGCGCGGCTTGCACGCCGTGGTAGGCGTTGGCGGCGCCGGCCGGAGGATGGATCGCTTCAACGACGGTGGCGAGAATTTCCACGCCACTGTCGAGTGCGTTCAGGTCCGCTTGCACGCTGCGACCGATCTCGTCGGCCAGGCTGGTGCGTTGTTCGCCGAGTAATTCATCAAGGGTGCGCGAGGCGAACTCATGCACCAGGATCCGGCTGGCGGTGCTGCGAATCAGGGTCGGGACATCGGCGCTGTGGTAGGTGGCGGCCAGCGCCGCCTGGTCCGTCAGGCCGATGCGATAGACGAACCGCACGTCCATATTGACGATCTGGAAGCTCTGCTTGTCGCCGCTGCTGCTGGCGATGACCTGGGATTTATCATTCACATGGCTGGCGTCCCACAGGCGGTTGGCGATCAGCGGCGCCGGACCTTCGGCGCTGGCCAACTCGGGTGCGGCCGTTTCGCTGACGCTGGTCGCCAGCTCATGCACCACGCCGTTCTCTACGTTCAACACGCGGCCCAGCGGCCAGGGCAACCCGGCGTGCAGGCCCGGGCCGAACACCTCTACCGGTTTGCCGAAACGCTCATAGATTCCACGGCCCTGCAAAGGCACTTCATGCACGCCCGTCAGCGCCCAGCCTACCGCGAGCACCACCAGCAACACCGGCAGGAAGGCGCGGCGCATGTAGGTAAACGCCCAAATCTGGCGCAGGTCGATGCCGAAGCGGTTATGCAATTCATGCTGCAACGCCAGCAAGGGTTGCGGTGGCCAGCGCAGCAGGCCGGCGACAAAGCTCTGCGCGATCAGGCGCGGTTCGAGGCGCGGCTGGCGCGGGCTGAACAGCGACAGCACGCCGCGCAGCAGGAACTCCAGCGCCACCAGCGCGGGCAGCAGGCCGATCAGCACTGCCAGGCGCAACGGCCACACCGACTCGGCACCGGCGAACAGCAGGCAAATCGAGCTGACCAACAGGCAACCGATCGCCACGCGGCACAGCTGCGCCAGGGCTGAGGCTTCAGGCCACTGCGCAGGCGTTTGCTGGGCCAGGCGCCGCTCGAACACCAGCACACCGAACGCCAGCGCCAACCCCAGCGCCGCGCCGATGCTGGCGGACTGACCGACGGCTGCGGCGGGTAGCGTCAGGTTCCAGAATTCGATGATGCTGATCAGCGCCAACAATGACCAACCGCACAACCACAACACCGGCGCGCCAATCTGATCGCTGACGCGCTCAACCAGGCGAGCGTAGCGGCCGGTTTCTGTAACCGGCGCATCAACCGCCGGCTCTTCCAGCGCCTGGGCCCGCCAATCGGCGACCCACCACGCCGACTGTAGCCCGGTGACCAGCACCAACAGCGCCGATGAGCAATTGATCAGCACCACCGGCCAGATCGATACCGGTGCAAACAGCGCGACAAACAGCGCCAATACCCACCCGGTGACGGCCACGGCCGTCAGGCTGATGCCGGCTTGCCTCAATCGACGGGCATGGAACACCCCTTGCTGAAAGCGCGGCAGGCCTTCAACCGAAGCGCCGTCAGCTTCTAGATCCACTTGCATCCACTCAACGCCCGCTTGTACACAATTCGTTACGATATAACACGGGGCGTGAAATTTTTGTTCGCTTTTGGCCACGTCGACGATCCTTGTGGGAGGGGGCTTGCCCCCGATGGCCATGGGTCTGTTGAAACAGGTGTTGGCTGACACACCGCTATCGGGGGCAAGCCCCCTCCCACATTTGAATCTGCGCTTTCTCGAGACCGTGACTAAACCCCCATAAACACGTGACATCACTGGTGCACGCTGCAATTAATCGGCACACTCCAGAACAGCTTTTCGCGGGTCCACGGACAAGGAAGCATCACCCCTCATGATCTCCATCTATCAGCTCAAGCCGCGTTTTCAAAACCTGCTGCGCCCCCTCGTGCAACGCCTCTATGACAACGGCACCACCGCCAACCAGATCACCGTACTGGCCGGCGTCATTTCCGTGCTGGTGGGCCTGCTGATCGCCGGCTTCGCCCAGCACCTCTGGCTATTTGCGCTGATCCCGCTGTGGATGATCGTGCGCATGGCCCTCAACGCCATCGACGGCATGCTCGCGCGGGAATTCGGCCAGCAGTCACGTCTGGGCGCCTACCTCAATGAACTGTGCGATGTGATCGCCGACAGCGCATTGATTCTGCCGTTTGCGCTGATCCCCGGCGTGAGCCTGGCGCCCGTGCTGCTGGTGACGTTGCTCGCGGTGTTCAGCGAATACGCCGGCGTATTGGGGCCGATGGTGGGCGCATCGCGCCGCTATGACGGGCCGATGGGCAAGAGTGACCGGGCGTTCGTACTCGGCGTGCTGGCCACTGGCGTGGCGCTGGGCTGGCTCGGCGCCGGCTGGGTCGAGACGGTGATGTGGCTGGTCGCCGCCCTGCTGGCCTACACCCTGGTCAACCGGGTGCGCCACGGCCTCAAGGAACAATCAGCAACCTCACCGATTGCATAAGGATTTTTGCGATGCGCGAACAGCAACAGCACACCTTCAGCACCCATGATGGCGTCGAGCTTTTTTACCGGCACTGGCCGGCTACGGCAGACGCCGGGCCGCGCAAGGCCATTGTGTTGTTCCATCGCGGTCATGAGCACTCAGGTCGAATCGCGCACCTGGTGGACGAACTGGGCCTGCCCGACTTTGACTTCTTCGCCTGGGACGCCCGTGGCCACGGCCAATCCCCCGGCGAGCGCGGTGACAGCCCCAGCTTTGCCACCAGCGCCCGCGACGTACAGACCTTCTGCGACCACATAGGCGCCACCTACGGTATCGACGAGGAAAACCTCGCCGTTGTCGCCCAAAGCGTCGGCGCGGTGATCGCGGCCACCTGGGTGCATGACTACGCACCGAAGATCCGCGCCCTGGTACTCGCCTCCCCTGCCTTCAAGGTCAAGCTGTACGTGCCTTTCGCCCGCCCGGGCCTGGCACTGATGCGCAAGTTTCGCGGCAACTTTTTCGTCAACAGCTACGTCAAGGCCAAGTTCCTCAGCCATGACCCGCAGCGCGTGGCGTCCTACGACAGCGATCCACTGATCACCAAGGCCATTTCGGTGAACGTGCTGCTGGGCCTGTACGAAGCGGCCGACCGGGTTGTAGCCGATGCCCAGGCCATTCAAGTGCCGACCCAATTGCTGATCTCCGGCTCCGACTTCGTGGTGCACCGCAAACCCCAGCAGCAGTTTTTCGAGCGTCTGGGCAGCCTGAAAAAAGAGCTGCATGTGCTGCCCGGTTTCTTCCACGACACCCTCGGTGAACGTGACCGCGCCACGGCCGTCAACAGCGCCAGGCGCTTTATCCTGCAAAACTTCACGCAACCGCTGGACCGCGCCAGCCTGCTGGACGCCGACAAACTGGGCGCCACCTGCGCCGAATCCGAAGCGCTTGCCGCACCGCTGCCGCGCAATTCCCTGCGCGATCTGTACTGGCGCATGACGCGCGCCAGCATGGGCCTGGGCAAGAACCTGTCCGACGGGGTGAAACTGGGCTTCGACACCGGCTTCGATTCCGGCAGTACCCTGGATTACGTGTACCGCAACACGCCCACCGGCAAAGGCGCGCTGGGGCGGATGATCGACACCAACTACCTGAACTCCATCGGCTGGCGCGGTATTCGTCAACGCAAGCTGAATGTCGAAGAGCTGCTGCGCCTGGCCATGGCCCGGTTGCGTGCGGACGAGCGCGACGTGCGCATCGTCGATATCGCCGCCGGCCACGGGCGTTACATCCTGGAAGCGTTGCAGGGTGTAGCGCCGCTGCCGGAATCGATCCTGCTGCGCGACTACAGCGACATCAACGTGCGCGACGGCAGTGCGTTGATCCGTGAAAAAGGCCTGGGAGACATTGCCCAATTCGTCAAAGGCGATGCATTTGACCGGGCGAGCCTGGCGGCGCTGGAGCCCAAGCCGACGTTGGCGGTGGTGTCCGGGCTATATGAGTTGTTTGCCGATAACGCCATGGTTGGCGGTTCGTTGGCGGGCCTCGCCGAAGCGGTGGAGCCCGGCGGTTATCTGGTCTACACCGGCCAACCGTGGCACCCGCAGCTGGAACTGATCGCCCGCGCCTTGACCAGCCACCGCCAGGGCCAGGCCTGGGTGATGCGTCGGCGCAGCCAGGCGGAAATGGACCAACTGGTGGAGGCTGCGGGCTTTCGTAAGATCACTCAGCGTGTGGATGAATGGGGCATTTTCACCGTGTCCCTGGCGCAGAAGATCTGAGCATGCGCGAACCCGGCTTGTTCAAACCAGCGCTTCTCTGGCTGCTGCTGTTGGCACCGCTGTTTTTCAGCACCTACGGCCTCGCCACCTGGGTCACCACCCAGCGCAGCGATGTGGGCACGCTGGTGTTCGGCTGGGAAACCCACATGCCGTTCTGGGCCTGGACCATCGTGCCTTATTGGTCCATCGACCTGCTCTACGGTTTCTCCCTGTTGCTGCCGAGCACCCGGCACGAACTCAGGCAACATGCCCTGCGCCTGCTGACGGCCCAGGTGATTGCCGTCAGTTGCTTCCTGATCTGGCCGCTGCGCTTCACCTTCGAACGACCGGAACTGGATGGCGTGTTCGGCTGGTTGTTTGCGGTGCTGGCGGGCTTCGACAAACCCTTCAACCAGGCGCCTTCACTGCATATCGCGCTGCTGGTGATCCTGTGGGTGGTGTACCAGCGGCATACCCAGGGGTTCTGGCGCTGGGCAGTGCACGGCTGGTTTGCACTGATCGGCATTTCCGTGCTGACCACTTATCAACATCACTTTATCGACTTACCCACAGGCGCCCTCGCGGGCTGGTTGTGCGTGTGGCTATGGCCGCAGGAACATCCCAGCCCGCTGCTCAATGCCCGACTGACGCGCGACTCTAAACGCGGTTGGCTGGGTGCGCGCTACGCCCTTGGCGCGCTGGCGCTGATGCTGCTCGCGCTGGCCTTGGGCGGTTGGGGGCTATGGCTGCTGTGGCCGGCAGTATCGCTGGGTTTGGTCGCGACCAACTACTGGCTGCTGGGTGCCGAGGGCTTTCAGAAACGCAGCGATGGCCAGCTGACCCCAGCCGCGCGTTGGCTGTATGCCCCTTACCTGGCGGCTGCCTGGATCAATTCGCGGCTGTGGACACGTGGCCATCCACAGCCTGAACCGATTGTGGATAACGTCTGGCTGGGGCGGATTCCAGCGGCCGGCGAGCAACAGCCATTCAAGGCCATCGTCGATCTGTGCGCCGAACTGCCGATTGATCCACAAGGCCGGCGCTACCAATGCATCCCTGTTCTGGACCTGATTGCGCCAACCTCCGCCGAATGCCTGCAAGCCGCCCAGGCCATCGAACGCTTGCGCTCGGACGGGCCGCTGCTGGTGTGCTGCGCCCTGGGCTACTCGCGCAGTGCCACGGCCATCGCTGCCTGGCTGTTGCACAGCGGGCGCGCGGCGACGATCGATCAGGCGCTGGCTATTATTCGTACAGCACGGACCCATGTGGTCCTGCATCCTGCACATCGCTTGGCTTTGGAGGGTTTGCCCCATGCCCGCTGACATGGAACTGCACGTAGTTGCCAGCCTGCTGCGGCGTGGCCGTTCGCTGGACCAGTTATCCACAGGCCTGACAGTGATCGGTGTGCTGTTCGGCCTGGCCCAGTTGCTGATGGCGAGCGTTTCGACGATCTGCCTGCTGCTGGCCTTGTGGATGATCATCCTGGGGCTTCTACAGAAATACTGGGCGCTGCGCGTCGCGTTCGACGCCGATTTGTTCGCCCTGCTGGCCCGCGACACCCAGCGCACCGCCGACCTTGATCAAGCCCTGCAAACCCTTGGCCTGCAATCGGCCGAGCGCGCCGGCAGGCCCTGGCCCGAGCGCCGTCGTGGTGCACTCAAATTGCTGCGCAAACAGGCCTGGCTGCTTGGCGCGCAAGTGCTGCTGACCCTGGGCGTAATACTTGCCAGCCCTTGGCTACCTTTCGCCGGATAAGGAGTTCCCATGTTCGAACCCGTGGTCGCCACACTGATTACCTCCATGGCCCGCACCGTCACGGGCGCTCGCAGCCTGTGGCTGGGTTGCGCGCCGGTGCCGGTGCAACGCATTTATTTCGCCAATCACAGCAGCCACGGCGACTTCGTGCTGGTATGGGCGTCACTGCCGCAGAACCTGCGCAAATTCACCCGCCCTGTGGCCGGCAGTGATTACTGGAATAAAAGCGCGCTGCGTCGCTACATCATCAACCGCGTGTTCAACGGCGTACTGATTGATCGCGAGCGCAAGGACCCTGTGGATAACCCGCTGCAACCAATGCTCGCCGCCCTGGAAGGCGGCGACTCGCTGATCATCTTTCCTGAAGGCACGCGCAATCTGGAGGACGGCCTGCTGCCGTTCAAAAGCGGCTTGTATCACTTGGCAAACAGTTACCCACAGGCCGAATTGATCCCGGTGTGGATAGCCAACCTCAACCGCGTGATGCCCAAGGGGCGTGTCCTGCCATTACCGCTGTTATGCACAACCAGCTTCGGCGCGCCTCTGCAGTTGGAAGAAGGCGAAGACAAAACCGCGTTCCTTGCCCGCACTCGCGACGCCCTGCTCGCCCTCGCCCCGGAGCACTCCTGAGATGGATAGCCAAACCCTGATGTTATTCGGCGGGATCGGCGCGATCCTGGTCACCGCCTCGCTGATCGGCCTGATCCTCAAGCTGCGCACCCGTGGCAACCCCAATGCGGTGATCGACAACCTCAACGCGCGCATCAACGCCTGGTGGGTGATGGTGGTCGTCATCGGTATTGCCTTTTGGCTCGGCACCGGCGCGGTGATCCTGCTGTTCTACGCGGTGTCGTTCTACGCCCTGCGCGAATTCCTTACCCTCACGCCGACCCGGCGCAGCGACTACCCGGCCCTGGTAGCGGCGTTCTATCTGGCCCTGCCGCTGCAGTACGTGCTGATCTATGCCGATTGGTACGGACTGTTCTCGATCTTCATCCCGGTCTACGTGTTCCTGCTGCTGCCGATCCTCGCCTCCCTGGGCGGCGACAGTACCCACTTCCTGGAGCGCGCATCGAAGGTGCAGTGGGGCCTGATGATCGCAGTGTTCTGCGTATCGTTCGTCCCGGCGCTGCTGACGCTGGACATCCCCGGCTATGAAGGCCGCAACCTGCTGCTGATTGCCTACCTGGTGATCGTGGTGCAACTGTCCGACGTGCTGCAGTACGTGTGCGGCAAGCTGTTCGGCAAACACAAGATCGCGCCCAACCTCTCGCCGTCGAAAACCGTGGAAGGTTTTGTCGGCGGGATCCTGCTGTCATCCCTGATTGGCGCGGCGCTGTGGTGGGCCACACCGTTCAATCCCTGGCAGTCATTCCTGATCGCGCTGCTGATCAACTTGCTCGGCTTTGCCGGCGGCATCGTGATGTCGGCGATCAAACGCGATCGTGGGGTGAAAGACTGGGGACACATGATCGAAGGGCACGGCGGCATGCTGGATAGGCTGGACTCGGTATGCTTTGCAGCGCCGATTTTCTTCCACCTCGTACGCTACTGGTGGACCTGAGCACCCGCTCTCAAGACCAACAACGAAGAAAATGTGGGAGGGGGCTTGCCCCCGATGGCGGAGTATCAGTCACCTATGAATTGGCTGAACCACTGCATCGGGGGCAAGCCCCCTCCCACCTTGGTTCTGTATGCTTTCAAGATCGTCAGGCAGTGATCTCGACGTAGCTCGACTCCCCGCCTCCCGTAGCACCCGACAACCAACCCCATATAAAACTCAACGTCGTGCGCCCGGCGTGATCAACGCCAATCGTGCCACGTGACCAGCCAGCAAGCAGTTCCCCTTCCAGGGTCAGACACTGATACAGCAGCTCGAGGGTATCTGGACCGGTCACCCGTCCGACTTGAGTGCCCAGGCGAATCCGGCCGCCCTGATAAGTGCTCGAAATCGCGTCACCTTCGACCAGGTAGTGAAACACGGTGCCGGTGCCGGACAGTCCTTGAGCGTTGTTGGCGACCACAAACCGACGATTGTGCAGACGTGCGTAGACAGTGGAATTTTGCATCCGTCAGCTTCCTTTGATCGTTCCCACGCTCCGCGGGGGAACGATCATTCACGGGACGTAAAAAGGGGTTGTCGAAACAGCCCCTTCCGGTACGCCAGTCAGCTTTATTCCACCGTCACCGACTTCGCCAGGTTGCGCGGCTGGTCAACGTCGGTGCCCTTGAGTACGGCGACGTAGTACGACAGCAACTGGAGCGGAATGGTGTAGAGGATCGGCGACAGGGTGTCGTGGATGTGCGGCATGTTGATCACATGCGTGCCTTCACCGTTGGTCATGCCGGCCTTCTCGTCCGCAAACACAATCAGTTGGCCACCACGGGCGCGTACTTCCTGCAGGTTGGACTTGAGCTTTTCCAGCAGTTCGTTGTTCGGCGCCACGGTGACAACCGGCATGTCGTCATCCACCAGGGCCAGTGGGCCGTGTTTCAGCTCGCCGGCCGGGTAGGCTTCGGCGTGGATGTACGAAATTTCCTTGAGTTTCAGCGAACCTTCCATGGCCACCGGGTATTGCGCGCCACGGCCGAGGAACAGGGTGTGGTTCTTGTCGGCGAACAGTTCGGCGACTTTTTCCACGGTGCCGTCCATGGCCAGGGCTTCGCCCAGGCGGGTCGGCAGGCGGCGCAGTTCTTCCACCAGGGTGGCCTCAACGCCTTCGGCGAGGGTGCCGCGCACTTGTCCGAGGGACAAGGTCAGCAGCAACAGGCCGACCAGTTGGGTGGTGAAGGCTTTGGTCGAGGCGACGCCGATTTCGCGACCGGCCTGGGTCAGCAGGGTCAGGTCCGATTCACGCACCAGAGAGCTGATGCTGACGTTGCAGATCGCCAGGCTGCCGAGGAAGCCCAGCTCCTTGGCGTTGCGCAGGGCAGCCAGGGTGTCGGCGGTTTCGCCGGACTGGGAGATGGTCACGAACAGGGTGTCGGGCTGCACCACCACTTTGCGGTAGCGGAACTCGCTGGCAACTTCGACCTGGCAAGGGATGCCGGCCAGTTCTTCGAGCCAGTAACGCGCAACCATGCCGGCGTGGTAACTGGTGCCGCAGGCGACGATTTGCACGTTGCGCACTTTGGCGAACAGCTCGGCGGCTTGTGGGCCGAAGGCGTTGACCAGCACCTGGCTCTGGCTCAGGCGACCTTCGAGGGTGCGCTGTACCACGGAAGGCTGCTCGTGGATTTCCTTGAGCATGAAGTGGCGGAACTCGCCTTTGTCGGCGGCTTCGGCACCGTCGCGGTATTGCACGGCTTCGCGCTCGACGGACTGACCGTTGACGTCCCAGATCTGCACGCTTTCACGGCGGATGTCAGCGATATCGCCTTCTTCCAGGTACATGAAGCGGTCGGTGACCTGGCGCAGGGCCAGCTGGTCGGAGGCGAGGAAGTTCTCGCCCAGGCCCAGGCCGATCACCAGTGGGCTGCCACTGCGCGCGGCAACCAGGCGGTCCGGCTGGCTGGCGCTGATCACGGCCAGGCCGTAGGCGCCGTGCAGTTCCTTGACCGTGGCCTTGAGGGCGGTGGTCAGGTCGCTGTGATCCTTGAGCTTGTGATTGAGCAGGTGGGCGATGACTTCGGTATCGGTGTCCGAGGTGAATACATAGCCCAGGCCCTTGAGTTGTTCGCGCAGCACTTCGTGGTTTTCGATGATGCCGTTGTGCACCACGGCCAGGTCACCCGAGAAATGCGGGTGAGCGTTGCGCTCGCACGGCGCACCGTGGGTGGCCCAACGGGTGTGGGCGATGCCCAGGCGGCCTGCCAGTGGCTCACCGGCCAGGGCCTGGTCCAACTCGCTGACTTTGCCCGGACGGCGCATACGCTCCAGCTTGCCGGCGTTGGTGAAGACCGCCACACCGGCGCTGTCATAGCCACGGTATTCCAGGCGCTTGAGGCCTTCGATCAGGATGGCCGTTACGTTACGTTCGGCGACTGCGCCAACAATTCCACACATGGTATTTCTCCTAGATGACTGCCGCGCATATCAGCGTAATGCCGCGGGCTTGGATCTGGTCGCGGGCCTCGAGCGGCAGGCGATCATCGGTGATAAGGGTATGGACACTGCTCCAGGGCAGTTCCAGGTTGGGAATCTTGCGGCCGATCTTGTCGGATTCGACCATCACCACGACTTCACGGGCGACCTCAGCCATGACGCGGCTCAGGCCCAGCAATTCGTTGAAGGTGGTGGTACCGCGCTGCAAATCGATGCCGTCGGCGCCGATGAACAGTTGATCAAAATCGTAGGAACGCAACACCTGCTCGGCGACCTGGCCCTGGAACGAGTCCGAATGCGGATCCCAGGTGCCGCCGGTCATGAGCAGCACCGGTTCATGCTCCAGCTCGCTCAAGGCGCGGGCCACATTCAGCGAGTTGGTCATGACCACCAGGCCGGGTTGGTGGCCCAGTTCGGGGATCATCGCGGCGGTGGTGCTGCCACTGTCGATGATGATGCGCGCGTGTTCACGCAGACGCACCACGGCGGCACGGGCAATCGCGCGCTTGTAGGCCGAGACCGGCTGGGCCGCGTCGCCCACGAGTTCCTGAGGCATGGTGATTGCGCCACCGTAGCGGCGCAGGAGCAGGCCATTACTTTCGAGGGCGGCCAAGTCCTTGCGGATGGTCACCTCCGATGTTTCGAAACGCTTGGCCAATTCGTCCACGCTGACTTCGCCCTGTTCATTGAGCAAGGTCAGGATGTTGTGGCGACGTTGGGGGGTATTTCGTTTCGACATGGGAGTGATAAGTTTCGTTTCGAAAGATAGCGAAGGCAATCAAAACCTATTGGCGAAAGATCGTCAAGCGCGATCTGCAATTTTCAGCAGCGCAGAGCGGACCAGCCGCTCTGCGAGGGGTAAATGCGGATTCAAGCAGTCGCCTTTCGGCAGCCCATGACAAGTGCCGGTGTGACGATGCCGATGCGCACCAGGTAGGCCAGAATATCGTCTGCGATCTCTCCGGGTGCCTTTTCGCTGGTGTCTATTTTCAGGTTGGCGTGGGTTGGTACTTCGTAGGGCGAGTGGACGCCGGTGAAATTGGGCAGGCTACCCGCTCGAGCTTTTTTGTATAAACCCTTGGGGTCGCGGCGTTCGCACTCCTCAATCGGTGTACTCAGATAGATCTCCACATACTCATTGTGATTGAGGATACTTTTCACAAATTCGCGATCCTTGCTGTAAGGCGAGATAAACGCACACAACACGATCAGCCCCGCGTCGGTAAATAGCCTGGATACTTCCCCGACGCGACGGATGTTCTCCACCCGGTCATCGGCGGAAAAGCCCAAATCCTTGTTCAACCCCTGGCGCAAGTTGTCGCCATCGAGCACATAGGTATGGCACCCCATGCGGTTGAGCAACTGGTCCAGCGCATTGGCAACGGTCGATTTGCCGCTGCCGCTCAAACCGGTGAACCACACAGTGCAGGGTTTGTGGCCCTTCAGGGCGGTGCGGTCGGTTTGGTCCAAATGGTATTCCTGCCAGCGCGTATTGTTCATAAGAGCTCCTTATCTTTCCAAGACGAATTCAGGCAGCCTGCTTGATCAGAAATGCCAGGGTTGCCTCACAGATGCCGTGCAACTTTCCCTTGTCGACGGCCACCTCATAACGGTCATCGATATGGTGGAAAAAGCCGTTTCCTCCCTGAATCGAGAGATAATCATCACCACGCGGGATGAATGCGCCCTCACCGGACAGCTCTCCTCCGGTTGGTGCGACAATGTCGGGTGGCGTCTGCGCACGGTGGAGTTGCTCAAGATATTGCTCTTGAAGTGACGACGTGGACGTCTGCATGAAAAACAAGGGGTTCTGGACGGCGGCAAAGTTGGCGCCCAAATGCAGCCACAGATGAACCTTCTGCCCCGCAGGCCATTCGGCACTCGCCTCTTGCATGCCCAGGTAGCCCAACTCGTGCCCGCAGGTCACCAGAAACACAACGGAACGCGTCAGTTCGGTATCGCGCAGGCGTTGTGCCATATGGAGCAGGCAGGCGACGCCACCACCGCGCTCGGCGGCGCAATGCCACCAGCCGGTGCGTGGCGTAAAAACAATGATGGGCGGCAAATGAGGTTGGGTGCCGTGCTTGGTCGCGATAATGTTGGCCGACTGCGCCGGGGTCATACACAGGCTCGACTCGACCCTGGCTCTGCCATGGGTCTTGAGCAGGCCACGTATCTGGCTGCGGTGCTCACCGGAGACAAAAAAGCCCGGCTGGGCAAAGGGTGTCTGGAATTCATCGGCATTGAGCGGAGTCAGTCCTTCACGCGACCCCATGGTAAAGACGATCATGACAGCGGCACCCGAGGAGTGCTTGAGATCCGCCAGTTGCTGATTGCCCATCGTCGACACTTGAGCCAGGCGGATATCGCAGGGTTCGGAAAAGCCAATGGTGCCTTCCAGGTTCATATGCCCAGGCAGTTGCGTATCCTGACAGGGCATCAGCTCAAACCGCTGCTCGCCTAGAAGCAGCCAGCATTGACGTGGCCGCACCGTGGTAAATGCCAGCGCCTGGGTGCGCACTTCAAGCCCCGCCTCGCTCAAGAGCCCTTGCATCCAGTGGGAAACAAGAGGGTCCTGGGGGTGTCCTGTACGATGAGGCCCCATCGCATCGTAGGTCTTCAACAGTTCGCTGATAAGGTTCATCCTTTGATTTCCTTATGCCTACAGGGACAACCCGAATTGTTTTTGCATTGAGCAAGCACTGGCCACTTGCACCAACAACGCATCAGCACCGGCTTGTACGTTGACAGGAAGGTTGGGCAGGTTAGTGACCAGCGCCAACAGCTTCTTGGTATCGTAGAACGGCAATGACTGCGCCTCGATGCTACTGAGGGTGTCGCAAATAAATTCCTGTAATGCGCCGAAGCTGTGCCGGGAAACCGTAGGGGCCATGAATGGTTGCTTCTGGCGGTCGTAGACGCGCTGAGGAATCAATTCACGTGCCGCCTCGCGCAACAGGTGTTTTTCGCGATCAAGGTGGATTTTCTGATGCACCGGCAACCGGGCGCAGAACTCGGCCAAGGGGTGGTCAAGAAACGGCGGGCGACCTTCAATCGAATGAGCCATTTCCATCCGGTCACCAAGCACACTGAGCATATAATTGGGAAACGAGGTCTTGCACCACAGGTACAACGACTGATTGACCGGGTCGCGCCCTTTGAGCCGAGCGCTGACATCAATCCCGTCCAGAAACGCCGCGATGCTGTCGCGCCCATTGAGCATCTGCGAGAATGCCGGAGTGTAGAACGAGGAATACAGCTTGAAGCGCCGGATACTGCCCGCCAGCTGCGCCGGAATATAGCCCAGCATGGCCTTGATATAGGCCAACTCGCTGCCCGACTCCTCCGAAAGCAGCAATCCGATAGACGTTTTGTTGGCTTGCTTCAACTGCTCGAGTTTGAGGTTCACGGCATCCTGACCGAGCGTTGCGGCACTGGTCATCAACATGTCCTGGCGAAAGATCGGATAACCGGCGAGGATCTCATCGGCGCCTTCGCCGGTCAGGACTACCTTGATACCCTGCTCCAGCACCTTGCGCGACAAGATGTACTTGGCCACTCCATGGGGATTGATGAACAGCGACTCGGCGTGCCAGACCGCCCGATCAAAATTGTCCGCCAGCTCCTGCTGTGTCACATCGACCCGATGCAGGCGCGAACCAGCCAGAGCGGCCATTTCCTCGGCCATAGCGTATTCGTCATAAAGGTCATCATCGAAGGAGATGGTGAAGGCTTCCAACTTCCTCGCACTCAGGCTGTTGGCCATCCCCAGGACGCTGCAAGAGTCCAGGCCGCCACTGAGGTAGCAGCCTACCGGCACGTCCGCCTCCAGGCGTACCTTCACCGCATCGGTAAACAATTGCCGGAACTCTTCGACATAATCGGCACTGGTGCGGCGGTCGGCTTCCAGTTGCTGGGTGGTCGAGTAGTCGAGGTCCCAATAGCTGACCGTGCGCAGGTGCCCCTGGGTGACCAGAATGAAATGGCCGGGCGCAACCTGCTTGATGTTTTTGAAAAACGTGCGGTCGTTGTGCAGGATGCCTGAGTCGAAGTCGTACACGCTCTCGACATCCCATACGGCGGGCACGCCCATGGCCAGCAGGGCTTTGATTTCCGAAGCGATCAGGAACTTTTCCTGGTCCTGGTAGTAGAACAACGGCTTTACGCCAAACCGATCGCGGGCGGCAAATACCTGCTGTTTGCGCCGGTCCCAGATGACGAATGAGAACTCGCCGCGAAGGTGCTCAAGACAGGCTGAGCCGTGTTCCAGATAGAGTGCCAACAGCACTTCACTGTCCGAGTGAGTCTGGAACGGATAGCCCTTTTGCTGCAATTTCGCACGCAATTGGCGGTGGCCGTAGATTTCACCGTTCACCACCGCGACAACGTCGTGCGCAGCGCTCAATAACGGCTGGTGCCCGCCTGCCAGGTCGACAATGCTCAGACGGTTGTGGGCCAGCACGACCTTGCCGTCCTCCGAGCTCCAGAGCCCACGGTCATCGGGCCCGCGGTGTTGCATGGTGTCCATCGCGCGATGCACATGTTGAAGGGCGACCGGTCCTTGCGTCATAACGCCGAAAATTGCGCACATATCAATCCCTGCCTGAAAAGAGTATTAACAGCCCACTAAGGTTTTTTGGAGTCGCGAAGCTTTTGCGAGGTAGTGCGGATATCCCAGACCAACCCCGCCATGCCCAGCAGACGAATAATCAGCCCCGTAATATCCAGCTGCCACCACTCGACCTGGGTCGTCGCAGAAGCCGGGAAGGCATGGTGATTGTTGTGCCAAGAGGCACCGAGGGTCGGCAGCGCCAGCCAGGCATTGTTGGTGCTTTTTTCCTGGGTGACGAAGGGCCTTGAGCCGAAGCGATGACAGACTGAGTTAACGATGTAGACGCCGTTCTGCACACACCAGATGCGCGCCAGCCCTGCCAGCACAAAACCATTCAGCGCGCCCTGCCATGTCCCCGCCAGCACCCCGCAGATCGCCGCTGGCAGCGCCAGCCCGAGCAGCACCCAGTACACGTAATAACGCGTGACGAACGCGACAGTTTTGTCGCGCACCATATCGGAGGCGAACGCCGCGACGTTTACGTACCGGTCACCGAACGACCAGCCCACATGTGCATGCCAGAGCCCTCGCAAGCCCTCGAGCGCGCCACGATGATCAAACCACGGCGAATGGGTATCGAGTTCGGTATCGGTGTACTGATGATGCCGTCGGTGGTTAGCGACCCAGAACGCCACAGGGCCCTGTGCGGCGGTCGCGCCCATGATTGCCAGAATCAGCTTGCCGACCTCGCCGGTCTTGAACGCGCGATGGGCAAAAAAGCGGTGGTAGGCACCTTCGATGCCGAAGAAACTGAATACATACATCAGCACGAACACGCTGACATCGGCCCTGCTGAAACCACTGGTCAAACCGATGTACAAGGCGCAACACACGCCCAATAACGGCAGCCCATTGAACACCAGACTCAGCAAGCGCTGACGGCGGATCAGAATCGGATTGCTTACGGTCACGCGCACACTGGCGCTGGCCGGCGCATCCTCGGTCACAGGCCGGCGCAAAGGTGGCGGCATATTCACGTTCATAGCGTCATACCTCGTCCATGACATGGCTCAATCCATAATTGCGCTAAGCACAGCAGCCAGTTGCTCCGGGCATTCCACATGCAGGTTGTGACCGCCCTCCAGCGTATGGATGCGTTGCGGCTCCACCGCCGCACGGAACACCTCAAGGTCCGGTTTTCGGTTGGAGCGGCTTTTCGAACCCAAGACCAGATGGGTCTCCACAGGCAGGCCCTGTAGCAGCTCAATGTATTCAAGCCTGCTGATGCCCAGCCCCATCCCCGCACGAAAACGCAGGCGCGCATCCCAGGTCCAGCAGATACCGTCTGGCTCGGAACGCGTAATGCGTCGCGCCAGTTCGAGCGCCTGCGCCGGCAGCAGGCTGGGTGTGACCGCGCGCAAACGTGAGGCCGCGTCTTCAAGGTCGGCCATGGGCTTGTGCACATGTTGCGTCTTGAGAAAGTCGACCAATTCGCGGTATCGCTCCACCTGCGGCGTGAAGCGCTGCACAGGCAACACCGGCTCAACCAGGGTGAGGCTCTTTACTGCTTGCGGAAACGCCGAGGCGTAGGCCACGGCAATCACCGAGCCGAACGAATGGGCCACCAGATGCAGCGGTGCCATTGCGTACTGCTGATGAATGGCCTGCATATCCAGCACGTAGTCCAGCAGCGTCGCCAATTGCTCGGACGAGCCATGACCGCTGAGGCCGTGCCCGCGAATGTCGGGGGCCACGTAGCGGCGAGTGTTCAAGTCCAGCTGCTGTATCAGCGGGCTCCACACGGGCCCCTGTTCCAGCAGCCCATGCAGGAACAACATTGAAGGCGCAGGCGTCTGAGCGCCCCATTCACTGACGCACATCGGGTCGGACAACGAGGTGACAAACGACTCTCTCCGCTGGACGTCGGCCGCGGCAGGCATCGGCACATAACCCAACCGTCGAGCCAGCGCCTGTGTCTGGTCGCTGAGCGCGCGCGTGCTCATCTGGTTTTTCCACGCATCGGCCAAGCATGGGTCAATGGTTTCGCGAGTTCTGAAATTGGGGTCTTCAATAGCGATGGAGGTCGCATGCACGCCGTCGTTCATGCGGTCCTGGGCATATGGGGTCAACATGGCGGCGTCATAAGGGATGGCGAGAAAATCACACAAGCGGCGGATAACCGGCTCCGGTTCGCGCACCAGGTCTTCGTAGCACACGCGCATAACCCGCTGCGGATCGACATGCGCCTGGAAAAAATCGAGAACATTCTGGTTGCCGCTCTGCCAGATCTTTTGCGCGGTGATAAACCCATCCTCGGCCTCGGCGCCAATCAATTTGTGCATGCGCATGCGGGTAAACGACTCGATGACCGGTAGGGGATGGCGCACCAGGTGGATATAACGTGGCCGCTCAAACTGACTTTCGGCATTGATCAGTGCCTGGACCGACGAGGCGTAACTAGGCGACTTGTCCACCAGCAACGGGCACCCGGTGTGATCGAGCAAAAACTGGTACACCTGGCTGACCGGCGTATTTTCACGCACCCAATGGTCGATGCGTTCACTGGCGGCCTGGGCATCTTCAGCAAAAATCTCCATCAGAGCCCGCTGCAAGCCCTGATCGAAATAGTTGGACTGGGAGGCGGCTTTCCATTCGCCAATGGTCGCGTAGGCCAGCAGATGCAACTCAGGCGGTGCAAAAATCTGCGGGTGGCCCTGGACCATCGCGCGTAGCAAAGTGGAGCCCGAGCGCGGGCTGGACAGAAGAAACACGACGCCTTCCTTGACCTTGATGGCGTCATCGATGATCGGCAACAAAGCGGGGAAAGCTTGTGGACTGGCGGGCGCCTCGACCTCGCCATTCACTGGCACACCCGAACCGCCGGTACTGAACAGCTGTTCATGCAGGTAGCGGGAAAACAGGCGAATGGTGTTATGGGTGAAGATCTCCCGAGGATAAATGATGAAATCCAGGTCGCGCTTGACCTGACTCAACAGCTCCATCAATACCAGCGAGTCGAGGCTCCATTCGCTGATATTGCTGTCCAGCGCCAATGCCGCATCACGGCTGCCGGAAAAGCGCTGAAACAGCTCGCTGAGGTACTGTTCCAGGCAACTGATTGCCGCTTCGCGATCCCCCAGACTGGCCAAGTGTTTGCGCAGCTTGGTTTGAGTGCTTGCGCTCTGCGTGTCAGGTACTTGCGTTACAAGGTCCGCCAGCAGCCGGCTGCTCAGTTTGTGGCCCACCATACGTTGGATGATGGCCCAGTCGACCTCGGCAATCAGTTGCTGTCGCGGGCCGCCATCCAAGCCGCACAATGCTTGCAAAGTCTGCCTGGCCACCAACGGCTGAACGCCGAGCGACGCCCAGACACCCGCCGCATTCTGCCCGTGCCGGGTGGCCATGCCGACATTAAGCATCGGGCCCCAATTGATGCAGAACACGTTAGCCTTGCGACCGCGGGCCAACTGATCCAGAAACTCGTTGGCCGCGCAGTACGCACCTGCCCCGCGCGTACCCATTACCGAAGCGATGGAGGAAAAAAAACAATGGCGAATACCGGCCGTGTCGAAGAACTCCAACAGGTTGATCGCGCCCATCAGCTTGCCCTGAAGCACATCGATGTCTTGCCCGGTATTGCTGTCGACGAACAAACCCTCATGCAGGCTGCCGGCCAAGTGAAAAACGCTGTCGATGCTGATATCCCCAGCAGCCAAGGTGGCTTTGAGGTCAGCGAGGGCCAGCGGCCGGGTAATATCGACGCTGCTGTAGATCACCTCCTCCCCCAGCGCTTGCCGAACGGCGATGCGTGAATGAGCGGTTCGCCCCACCGCCACGATCTTGCCCGCTCCCTGGCTGCGCAAAAAATGCACCAGCGCTCGCCCCATTGCGCCCATGCCGCCTACTACCAGGCAATTACCCCACACTTGCGGCTTAGCCTCTACGTTGGGTGCAGGTCGCAGCGCAAGCGTGGGAAAGTAAACTCGGTCCTCCAGCAATTTGACCTGGCGCTCGCTGCCTGAGGCTACCGCCAAGAGGTGTGCGAGGCTTTGCGGGCGGTCGGCACTCAGGTCTATGGCGGTGACCGTGGCAGAGTCCAGCTCCAGGTTCAGCGCTTTGCCCAGCCCATGGAAGATTGCCATCAGGGGCAACCAATCATGGCTTTGGTCGCCCGTAGTCACCGCACCGTGAGTCAGGAAGAGCAGGTTAAAATCATCCGACTCAACCCTGTTCAAAAGATCGCGCAGCTCGCTCAGCAGCGGCGCCAGCTGTGCAAAAACATCCTGGAGCGGTGAGTCGTCAGTGGCCCACAGTGTCGCGACATCAACCACCAGCGTCAGTGGATCTCGCCGGGCCAGGCCAGCCAGGCGGTCGATCAGCGTCGCAGTGGATGGACCGCTCACACTGCGCTCGTGGACTGCGCTGCAGCGCAGTCGCTCGAGCAAGTGTGGGTCTGTTGTCCACGCCAGGACGGTGCGTGGCACGACGCTGGGCGCCGCCGGCAGGTACTCGTGCAGCCCAGCGGAGCGCCAGCAAACCTCATAGGCGCTGGCGCCCTGACGATCGCTATGCGGGGTAAAGTCCGCATCCACCGCGTAATCATCATGCAGCCGCGCGATCACGGCCATCAACTGCTGCCGGTTAAACCCTTCCAGTTGCGTCAACACTGAACTTTCCACACTCATACCCTATTTCCGACCATGACTGATTGCGCGCGACCCGCTCAGGCCTGCGTGATGACCCACGCCACCCGGCGTTCAAATGCAAGGCTGGCGCCGCTCCAGCAGCACCGGTATCTGGCCTTCAGGCCCCATCACGATCCGGCGTAAACTGGGGGCGGCACTGTCGGCATAATCGATGGCGTTGTCGATTCGATAGCGCTGCATCACGGTCGCCAGCAGCAAGATGCCGTCCATCATGGCCATGCCCATGCCGATGCAGGATCGCCCACCGCCACCGAAGGGAATGAATGCGTGTTTCTTCTCCTCACTCAGGCGTTCGAGGTCGAACCGAGAGGGATCGAAGGCCAGCGGGTTATCCCAATAATCGCGATGGCGGTGCATGGAGTAGATGTTCAACACGATCATGGTGTTGGCCGCGATCGTATAGCCGGCCAGTTCAGTCTGCTGCTTGGCGCAGCGGATCAACATGGAGCCGGGCGTGTAGTGGCGCATGGTTTCGTTGAGGATTTTTCGGGCATAACCCAAGCGCCCGACATCCGAGACAGCGGGCAAGCGTCCTTCCAGCAAAGTGTCGATATCGTGTTCCAGACGCGCCCTGATGTCGGGGTATTTGGACAAAAAGTGGAAGGCGTAGGTAAAGGTATTGGCACTGGTCTCGTAGGCCCCGAAACACAGGGTCATGCACTCGGTCAGCAGTTGTTCGTGCGCCATGGGCTGATTGTTATCGGCGTACTTGGCCTGCATGAACATCTGCACCATCGAGCGAGTGGGTGTAGGTGCAGCGGTGTGGTGCTCGATCACCGCCTCGATGAGGGCCAGCATCTTCTTCTTGGCGTTGAGAAAGCGCGCGTTTTGCGGGGTGGGCACCCATAACGGCAAAGGCAGTATCTGCCGTGCCCGCTCCATCGTCAGGATGTTGGCAACCTCAAAAGACTCGCGAAGGGTCTGGGCTGCCTGATGAAAATCCTCGCTGACACCGAGGACGTTTTCGCAGATATTGCGCCGTGTGAGCGCCAGCACTTCTCCCTTGAGATTGACCCGAGTGAGCTTCTGCGCGTCCCAACGGTCCATCATTTCTTTGGCCGCATTTACCATCGGTGCGGCGAACTGATCGGTCAGCATCGGATTGAAGGTTGGCTTGAGCAACTTGCGCTGACGCTTGTTGAACTCACCGTCGCTGGTAAACAGGCTATTGGTGAAAAACCGATCGATTTCCTTGAAATTGCGGTTGCCGTTTTTCTGAAAATGACCGTGCCGATCACTCAATACCGTTCGGATATCATCGGGATGGGAAATGATCACGGCCTGTTCTTTGAGGCCGAATTTGATTCGGCAGATATCACCATAGGTCTCGTTGAATTCCACCAGCGCCGCCAGAGCGTTGCGGCGCAACTTACTCACCGTTCCCAGAATCCCCTTGGGGCCCGGTAAATCCTTACCAATGCCCAAGGTCCGCGCGTCGGTGGGAAGCTGTGACAGAGTAAAATCTTCGGCTTGCTGAACAGGCAGGTTCATGGGGTATTCCCTCGTGGCTATCAGGCGGAAATTTCTTTCATCAGCAGATCCATCACCTGCTCGTCCGTCATCGAATCAATCGCTGCGTGGGACGCTGAGGTTTCTGCCTTTGGCGTGTGCTGGGGCTTTTCCAAAGACAGGCCAATGCCGTCACGGCCTGCCAGTTCACTGACCAGATAGGCCGCCAACTCGTCGATGCTGGGGTAGTTCCACAACAATGTGGCGTCCAGTTCAAGACCCAGGAACTGCTCGAGGTCGTGGACGATTTCCACAGCGTCGGTGGAATCCAGGCCAAAGCTGGTGAAGGGCTCGGTACCCGCAATCTGTTGCGGCGCCACCGCGATGCAGCGCGCCACCCAGGCCTTGATCCAATCTTGCAGCTCAACCGGCGAAGGCCCCTGGCTGGCAGCCACAGGCGCCTCGGCGGGTGCCGGATCGACCTGGCGCCCAGGCGTGACAACTTGGGTAGCAGGCTCGTCGGCAGCCTGCTTTTGCAGATAGGGATCAAGCAACTGACCGTCTGCGGGCAACTGTTGCTCGATATCGGCGATGTCGGCCATCAGCTCATCAATTTCGCTGCACACCGCCTCCATGCCGTTAAGCGCCACTTCACACGGTGCACCGTGCAGAGCCGCCTGCTTGAGTTGCTCGAAACGTGCGCCGGCCCAGTCGTACGCGCGCTTGAATCGCGGTTGCGCACTGTTTTGCATGGCGAGGTGGAGAAAACCCTGCAGCACGCCGAATGTCGACACTTCACCGACTTTGTACTGCACCCACTTTTTCATCAGGAGCGTATCGCCCTGCACAAACGCATGGCTGCTTGCCTGTTCCTGGATCTGACAGGCCGTCTGGGCAATCGCCTGGCTGATGTGCGGCGCCCGCAAAGTGGTGTCCATAAAGGCGAAAAAGTCCGCGCCGCCCTTGAGGATTCGACCGCCCAAGTACATGTTCATGGTTTCTGTGGGTCCTTCAAATACCCGCAGAATCCTGGCGTCCCGGAGCAACTGGGGCGTTCCATTGGTTTCTATGTAACCACGGGCGCCAAGCAGCTGCGTCAAGTGATCCGCCGCTTCGCCAAACAACTCCGGTGCGCTGGATTTACAGGCTGTGAACACCTCTGATGGAATGGCCACCCCCGCGTCCATCAAGCGCCCGACGCTGAACACCAGGGTATCCACCGCCGTGATGGCTGCGGAGACATCGCTCAAACGTGCCTGGGTTACCGGGTTGTCCAGCAGCAATCCGGTGGAAATCCTGCGCCGTCGGGCATAGCGCAACATCAACTGCGCACAGCGCTTCATGCCACCCAGGCTCAGACCGGCGATGCCCAGCCGCGCATGCATCATGATGTCCTGGGCAATATCCATCCCAAAGTTTTTGCTACCCAGCAGATATTTCTCATCGACCTGCGCGGCATCGAACTTCACCGTATTCTGAATCATGGCGCGCATGCCCATGGTCAAGGCTTCGGGCCCCTGGCTCATACCTTCCGTATCGGCCTTGAGCACATAGCCACTGATGCCGCTTGGCCGCTGCTGGTCGTCCATCTGCTGGACAAACACCGTGGTCACACCCGCCCAGGCGCCGGACCCAATCCACGACTTCTCCCCGCTGATCGCCTGCCGCTGAGGACCGGCCGGTATTGCAAAGGTCCTGATCGAGCGTGCATCCGAGCCGGCGCCAGGTTCAGTGAAGGCAAACGCAGCCAGCTCTCGGCCCCAGGCCAGACGAGGCAACAACTCTTGCTTGACCTCTTCACTGGCGTACATCTGGATCGGCCAAATGCCCAGCCAGTTATTGAGCCCGACGAAGGTACCCAGCGTCATATCAATGGCGGTCAGCTGCTGAATCACGCGCATCAGGTCAACCGTGGACAATTCCAGGCCACCGTAGCGCTTGGGTACCTGCATGCCCAGAATGCCTTTGTTGCCAAGGTCCAGGATGATGTGCGGCGCGATAGTGCGGCGCTCATCCATCACCCGGGAGTTGATGCGAGTGGTCGCGTACTGACGAATCCAGCTGATCAACTCCTCAGCCTTCTGGTGACTTTCCAATTGGTCGATGGTCATGACATTCCCTGCCAAAAAATAGAGGTTTTTACGGTTGCCACGGCGCCAGGTACGGGTTCACGTGTACCAGCACGGTGTATGGTCAAATTGATATGAAGGTGTTAACGGCCATATGTCGCCGCCCTGAGTGCTGACACTTGAGCTATCCAGGGCATAGCCACGCAGGAACAACTGCTGGATCAGCACGGGCAAATCATCGGTAGAGAAAATCGAGTCGTCGGCCAGCGTATAAACCGACCGGGCACCGCCATCGAGCGGCTCGCCGATGTACAGCAGGGGCGGTTCGGCAGGCGTGGAGCCTGGTTGTTGATAGCTCGCCAACAACGCTTGGTTAGTGAGCACCTGTATGAGTTGGCGAGGAGTGGCTTTTTGTTCACAGTAGGCCGAAACCAGCCGCCCCAGTCCCTCGTAGTGCAACGTGGTGCCCAGCAAACCGAAAGCGCATAGTTTTTCAACGGCGCTCAGGCACTCCAGGAAGTTGCGTACACCTGGGTACTCGACCTGGGCAATCAAACGGTCCCCCACAAGCGCCTTGAACGCCTCGGGCACGGGCGAACTCCGGGTCGGTTTACGCAGCCCGTCCGGCGGCGCCGAGGCAGTGAATCGCGCGCATAACGTCAAGTGTTTACGCTTTTGGCCTTCAACGATAAATACCGCAGGCAGCGCGACAATGGTCCTGATCTTCTCGACCAATTCACCTATCGAGTAAGCCACCATCGCCACGCGAAACCTGAACTTCTCACGGCACAGCAGCTCCTTGCACAGCTGCGGCAAATCCTCATCGATGTACCCGGGCAAACACTCAAGCAGCTTCTTGAGCTGCGCAACAAGGGCCTGGACAGTTTTAGCCGAAAGCACGAACACATGCTCAGGTTGTGCGAGGAAGCTCGATACCGGTGCTGGCGGAACCGACTTGAGCAGCGCGAAAGCGTTAGTGCCGCCAAAGCTGAATGTGCTGACTCCCAGGCATTTATGCGCGATCGAGGGCGCCGGTTCATGCGCTATGCTGACCCTGAGCTGCCCGGCCTCATATTTATAAAAACGGTTGGGCGTGGTGTAGCCACAGGTGGGGTAAAACTCCCGGTAATAGGCCATGCACGCCACTTTAATCAACGACGCCATACCTGAAGCCGATTCCAGATGACCAATATTGGTTTTGACCGAACCAATCTTCACCAGGCTGTTCGGCGCGCCCAGACGCACAATATCGTTCAAGACCTTGAGCTCGACCGCATCGCCCATCAGCGTGCCTGTGGTATGTGTCTCGACGTAGCCAAGATCGGCGACTGCATGGTCGTCGGCGGCAAATGCCTCCAGGATCAAGCGTTTTTGCGCTTGGGCATTGGGCGAGGTGAAACCATTGCTCGCACCATCATGGTTGACCGTGGTCGCGCTGATCAGCGCCCAGACCTTGCGCCGGGCGGCCACCGCATCCGGATGGCGCTGCAAGACCACCACGCCACAGCCCTCCGAACGCACATAGCCATTGGCCGCGTCGTCAAAAGAGTGGCATGCGCCATCGGCAGAAAGAATGCCGGCGTGGAAATGGGCCAAGGTGTTGTTAGGGTGCAAAATACAATTGACCCCGCCCACAACCGCCATATCGATCTCGCCGCGCTTGAGCGCGCTGACTGCGTTATCAAGTGCGACCAGCGAAGAAGAACAGCCGGTATCGACGACCTGGCTGGGGCCAAGCCAGTCATAGAAATACGACAGCCGATTGGCAGCGGTGCCCAACGCAGTGCCGGAGGCGCTGAACTTGCTCAGCAAAGTGTGATCGGCAAATACCATCCTGTGATAGTCGGCATTGGTCGCTCCGACGAACACGCCCGTACGGCTCTTGCGCAGGCTTGCAGGCTCAATTCCGCCATTTTCCAATGCCTCCCATGACACCTCCAGTAGCAGGCGCTGCTGAGGGTCGAGGTGATCGGCCTCTTCCTTGCAAAGATTGAAAAAGCCCCAATCGAACAACTTGATATCCGGCAGAAAACCGCCCTTGAGCATATCCGGGCTCAGCGCTTCCAGAGAGCCATGCAACGGGCCAAAGCGGTCCTGGGGATAGTCTGTAACCGCGTGGGCTCCGCTGCGCAACAGGTCTATGAAGGAGGCCAAACCACTGGCCCCTGGAAACCTGCACCCCATGCCTACGATAGCAACGTCCATGGCTATGCCTTCCTCACATATACGCTCAGTCTTTGAGACTGGCGGCAGGGTGGTCGATACGCTTAAGGGTCAAGCGAGCCAGCCCCATCGTTCCGGATTTGAACCCCACCATGCACATCTGCAAATAGGTGTTATAGCGCTGAAAAATAGTTGCGCCGTAGGTAGTACAGATCGCTTTCTTATTGTTCTTGAGCCCTTGCCACCAGGCTTTCTGAGTCAGGTAGTAGTGTTCCCGGTCATTGCGTATGCACTGTATTTCGAACAGCCCGTCGCAGGCCTGGGCAATTTCGTATAAGCGCGGCAGATCGGATTCCGGAAAAATTTCCTTGGCGAAAAAGGGACTGAAATCCTCGCGCGTAGCGTTTTCATAGGTAATGGTTTGCAGGGACAATTTGCCGCTGTTCTCCAACCAGTCGTGGCACCGCTTGAAGAACTGGCGATAACCGAGGATTTTTTCCTCGGCAGTTTGTTCAAGATTGGCGAAGTGCTCGAACGCGCCGATGGAAATAATTGCGCTGTACTTGGCTGCGGGCGTGTGGTCCTGCCAGTTCTCAAGGCGCACGTCGACACCGGGAAGTTCGAGCTGCTCGACGTAATCCTTCTGCGCATCACTCAAGGTCAACCCCACCGCACGGCTGACGCCATAGCTGTGGACGAGGCGCTTGAGGGTACCGCCCCAGCCGCAACCGATATCCAGAACATTGGCGCCGTTGCGCGAGCCGGATTGTTCGATGTGGTAATCGAGTTTGCGCAGTTGCGCCTCGACGAATGTGTCCCCCGGCTCCCACAGCGCCGCCGAATAACACTTGGTTTCAGGATCGAGCCACAGATGATAAAAGTCATTGCTCAAATCGTAGTGCGACTGGATCGCTTCCATGGATGCGCCAATTGCTGCTGAAGAAGACGAGGTCATTTACAAGTCCTTTGGTGAGGTCAAACCAGAATTTCTTCGGCGTCCATTGCATGTTGCGCAAGGCCTTCGATGGTGGGGTACTCATACACAATGGTTGGATCGATTTCTTTTCCCAACCAATCCGACAAGTCGCCCGTCATACCAATGACCGCTGCAGAGTCGAGCCCCAAGGCGCTGAACTGTGAATGTTCACTGATAGCTGTTTTTTCAACACCCGTCAGGTCGGCGATATAATCAATCAGCCACACTTGTACTTTCGCTACATCATTTTTCATCACAACCTCCAGTCGGCATTTTTTTAGATGGGGTTCTTACATCCCAGGCTAACCTGCACTTTTCCAATAACTTAATAACGTAATAACCGATATCGATATCTTTCCAATCATGGGCAAAACGAGCAGAAGCGGGAAAGGCGTGATGATTGTTATGGAAGGATTCCCCCACAGTAATAATGCTCATCCACCAGATATTTGTGCTGCGGTCACGCGTTTCATGTCGGCGTCTGCCAACCATATGCGATAACGAGTTGACACTGCTCGTGGCGTGATAACTAAAAAATATCCGCACCAGTCCGCCCCATAGAAAGCCTTCCAACGCACCGTATAAGCTCCAGGTATATAACCCGCCGATAACGGCCGGCAATAGCAGGCCAAGCGCAACCCAATAAAAATAGCGCGCCGAAATCCGGCAGATGTCCCGATCGCGCAGTAAATCCTTGGTATACCGCGTGGAGTTGGTCAGTTCATGCTGGAAAGTCCACGTCACCTGGGCGAACCACAGCCCCTTTAGCTTATCCAGCACACCGGGCCTCTCAACGGCGTACGGCGAATGTGGATCGCCATGACGATCGCTGTATTCATGGTGGCGGCGGTGGTTACTCACCCAGTAAATCGGCGAGCCTTGGGCCGTCATACTGCCCAATACAGCCAGCAGGATTTTTACCCCGCGCCCGCACTTGAACGCCCGATGAGCAAATAACCGATGGTAGCCAACAGACCCGCCCAGCATCGTCAGCAGATAAAAAACGACTGACACTGTGACCGTGACGGGTGACACGCCATAGAAGAACCACAACACGAATGCCACACCTGTGCCCATGGCAGGTAATAGCAATAACACCAATGCATGTATCAGTTGAAATTTCTTGAGTTGCGGGCTAGACAGTGTAACGCCCCTTAACGAATCCTGATTGACTTCCTGAACAACAGCAGCTATTTCCATGGAGACTCTCCTGGGGAGGCACAGGTATCAACCTCACAGTACTTCAAGCGCACCTTGCCTGAATAATTGTGCAAGCGCGGAACGACGCAGCTTACCGCTGGATGTTTTCGGTATTCCCTTGGGTTTGATCAAGATGACCTGATGAGGCGAAACACCAAAATGATTAATCACCGCTTGTCGAATACGTGTTATTACCGAGGCTTTGTCTAGCGTGTTGATGTGATTCTTCTCAACTTCGTAAACAATAATTAATTGTTCATCAGACTCAGCATTATTTGAAAAAGCCACACCGCAGCCTTCCCTCAATCCCTCAACAGCGCCATAGGTAACGTGCTCTATATCCTGGGGGTAGTAGTTGCGTCCTCTCAGAATAATCACGTCCTTCAACCGCCCCGTTATGTAGAGTTCGGCGTCACGCAGGAAACCCAGGTCACCGGTGCGGTAAAAGTCGGCACTGCCTCCCTTTGGTTGACATGCAAAGCGTTCTGCGGTGGCCTCTGGGTTGTTCAGGTAGCCCGCCGCGACCGAATTTCCAGCGACCCACACCTCTCCGACTTGGTTCTCGGCCAGCGTGCCGCCCCCGTCTGGGTGAACAATGACCACGCGTTGACCGTTAATGGCTTTGCCATTACTGACGTAAACGTCCGAGGGAATGCCGTCGATACCTGGTCGCACCTGCCCGTCTGCGAGCGCCTGCCGGTCGACGCTCAGCTTGCGCATGCCGCTCCCCGCCGTCGGGCCGGTGACGATAAGGGTGGTTTCGGCCATCCCATAACAGGGGTAGAAACTACTGGCTTTAAAGCCGAAGGGTTCAAACCGCTGTGCGAAGGCATCGAGCACCTGGGCGTTCACCGGCTCGGCGCCACAATACGCCAGCCGCCAGGAACTCAGGTCCAGACCTGCGCAGTCCTCGTCCTTGATTCGAGCCAGGCAATGGGCATAGCCAAATGTCGGCCCTCCGGAGGTAGTGCCCTTGTAATCACTGATCGCCCGCAGCCAACGTACTGGCTTCTGCACAAACTCCAGGGGCGACATATGAATGCAGGTGATACCCAGCCAAAGGGGCTCCAGGACATTGCCCACCAGCCCCATATCGTGGAACAGCGGCAACCAGTTGACCCCGACAATGTGTTCATCATTGCTGAAGCCACTTTTGATCATCTCCAGGTTGCTGATCAAGTTGCCATGAGTGATCACCGCACCTTTTGGATCGCCCGTTGAGCCGGAGGTGTATTGGATGAAGGCCACGTCCTCAGGCCGCGAGTCGCCAGGCTGAAAGTCAGGCTCGACATCCGCCACTTCATCCACCAGCAGCGCCGGTATGTGCCAGTCCTGGACATTGAATCGTACGTACAGACCGGCAGTAGTCAGTACCCTGCCAATAGCGGCGTCTTGCACAATTTTCTCGAAGCGATCCACAGAGGATGCCTGGGTCGGCGTATTGACCGGTACCGGTATGACCCCGGCGTAGAGGCAACCTAAAAAAGCCTTGATGAACTCAAGCCCTGGTGTGAAGACCAACAGCACGTTTTGCCCCACAAGGTTATTGTCGAGCAAAGCACGGGCGATGTTGCTGGCACATTTGTCCAACTCGGAAAACGAGAGCGTTGCTTCCTGAGCCCGCGTAATAAATACAAAAGCCGCTTTATCAGGGTGCGTATGCACATGTGCCTTGAAGGCGTTGACCACGCATACGAATCCAGGGACGTCGACACGCCTGTAATGTTTGGAACCCATAGTTGTTCATCCGTGATAGACGACAAAGCACTTGAAAATAGACTTAGGTGTGACTGACGGCCTTCAGCAAGTTCTGGAATTCATCCACCGACAGCTGACGCTTTATGGATTTTTCTGGAAAGTATTCCGTTTGTACAAAATGGTAATGCGGCAATACATCAAGTTCGCACGTTACCGTTGGAACGATGACCGACCAATTCAGCGATTGCCCTTGTTGATATAAATGGCTCAGTACCTTGGACAGCTGCTGCAAGTCTGGTGTGGTGCGATCCAGGCTAGCACAGGCAATATGTCTGCTCCGGTGATCGAGGGTGTTAATCACCGCCGTCAACTGAGAACCTGGACCAATCTCGATAAACAGTGTGGGGCCCGCGCTCATCACGTGGCTGACGGCGCTGGAAAATTTCACGGTATCCCGCACGTTTCGCAGCCAATAACCTGAACTGGTCACCAACGCGGCCTCTGCAGTACCAGTGACGGTTGAAATAAATTCAGTCACAGGCGTGGTCAAATCAGCGGCAGTTAAATGCGGCGCGAACAACTCAAGCATCGGGTCCATTAAGTAGGAATGGAATCCACGCGCCACATGCAGCCGCTTATAGCTAACCGAGTGCAGGCCCAGCGTTTGTTCAAGGGCAACCGCGTGAACTTCATCAACCGAAATAACACAGGAGTCCGCAGTATTCTCAGCCGCGATCGAGTAAGCAATTCCATCAAGAATAAGTTCGGTGCAACTTGATGGGTTGGAGACCACATACATTCTTCCCGGCCGGGTATGCGCCTGAATAAGCCTGCCTCGAAACCATACGAGACGTGCGGCGCATTCCATGCTCATCACGCCGGATGCACAGGCCGCCGCGTACTCGCCAACGCTATGACCGATCACCACGGTCGGCGTGACACCCCAGGCTTTCCACATACGCGTCAGTGCGTATTGCACGCTGAACAACGCCGGTTGCACTTCTTGCACTTCAAATTCTGATTCAGAATTGAAGAGATTCTGCAGCAAATCAAACTCAAACGTCTGCCGATAAAATTCACAGACCTGATCCAACGCCTGCTGGAATACCGGCGTCGATGCATACAGGTCTTTTGCCATCTGCTTGTATTGAGCGCCCTGCCCACTGAAGACAAAGCAGATATTCTTCGTCGCTACAACGGTTGGAATTCCAGACTCCGCAATTGCCTCACGTACGTTGTAGAGCAGCGCGTTCTTATTGCTGGCGGGCGCACCGAACCTGACAGGAAGAGAGGTACGACAACGATTGGAGCGCGCACAGACAGCCGCCAGCCGACCCTCGTCGAGGCCGTCGAGATATCTCTCAAGTTGCTTGAGCTGAGTCAGCAATGAAGCAGGGTCCTTTGCGCTGAGCGTCAGGCACTGCGGCAATGACACGGGCATGACGGTCGCCGATTGCTCATGGCTGGACACCACCACATGGGCATTGGTACCGCTCATTCCAAAGCTACTGACGGCTGCGTGGCGTACAGGGGAGGTGTCCGGCCAGTCCTGGGTGGTCATCGCAACTGCCAGGTGGGTCTGCGCCCAGGCGAATTTTTGGTTGGGCACCTCGCACTTCAACGAAGCAGGAATTTTCCCATACTTGACCGCCAGGGCGGCCTTGATCAAACCAGCCAGACCTGCTGCCGCCTCAAGATGGCCGATGTTGCTTTTGACCGCTCCCAGCAATGTCCGGTGCGTGCGGCCGTAGAACTTTGACAACGCCAGGAGCTCAATGGGATCACCCAATGGGGTAGCGGTACCATGGCACTCGACGTAACGAACTGCTTCAGGACCGAGTTGCGCTTTGCGCAGAGCCTCGGCAATCACCTCTTGTTGGGCCACACCATTGGGTGCCGTCATGCCGTTGGATTTACCATCATGATTGATCGCACTGGCGGCAATCACGGCATGAACTGGCAATCCTTCTTTGATCGCGTCGGACAAACGTTTGAGAACGATGATTCCGGCACCTTCGCCACGGACATAACCGTCAGCGCCGTCATCAAACGGTCGACACTCACCGCTGGGCGACAAAGCCTGCATGGTCGAAAACGCGACCGAAGCGCCGGGGGTAAGAATCAGATTGGCGCCGCCCACGACGGCCATGTTTATCTCTTTGTTTCGCAATGCGGAGCAGGCAAGGTCTGCAGCCACCAGGGCTGACGAGCAACTCGTATCCAATTGCAACGCAGGGCCACGAAAGCCAAAGAAGTAGGAAATTCGCCCAGGGGCTATGCTCTTTCCGCATCCCAGTGCAGACAATGGGGAAATTTTTCCGGCATTCCCCGAACGGGTATAAAAATCGGCATAGTCATCACTGGACAAGCCTACATATACCCCGGTTTTTGAACCTGCGAGTGAGCGATAGTCCAAACCGGTGTCTTCGATCGCTTCCCAACTCAGTTGCAGCAGTAAACGTTGTTGTGGATCGGTGCGACGAGTTTCAAGTTCCGACATACCAAAAAAATTGGCGTCAAAATTATAGATATGCTCAATAAGCCCTGCCGTCGTCTGATAATTTTTCCCGCTTTCACCTGGAACGGTACTGTTCCATATAAGGCTGTTCCAGCGCTTATCGGCCATAGGTACTATGGCGCTTTTTCCCTCACAAAGATTGGTCCAGAATTGTTCAAGTGTCGACGAGCCGCCAGGAAACCGGCAACTCATCCCAATAATGGCAATTGGCTCTGAGGCTTGTGCTTTCAAAGCAGCAAGCTCATCTTTTAATTGATTTATCTTAATAAGGGACTGTTTGAGTATTTCCGGGCCAGTGTGCCCCAAGACTGATTGTCCATTGCCATTCATGCCACACCTCCCTGTGAGCGTTCCATCTTCCACAGGGTTACGAGTGGAGAGGACTTTATTGATTTAGTCGCTGGCGGCCGAACTATATGTCAGAAAAATCTTATCTAGCAACTGATAAGAAAAGACCGAAAAATCCGGGTAGCTTACAAAGCTCAACCTGTCAAAAAAATTCTATTATTTTATTCTAATGCCCTGTAGCTCAGGAGTTATAAGGGTCATAGCTTTTTTTGCGGTTTGGAAAGCGTGGCAAACCGCGAAGATTTTTTTGCCTGGTAGGGAATCTGAAATAATTCAGAAAATAAATGTTACAAATTACAAGACTTTTTAATATCGAATGTGGGCATATAAACGAGGTTGGTCTATTAGTCACATTTTCGTCTTAATCTATCGCTAGCTAAGCAATAGCAGAACTTGGTTCGCACTAAGTACTCACCACTCAGGCAAAAAAACCTGCTGGCCAATGCCAGCAGGTTCTTGACTGTGGATAACTCAGGTCTTTTTGATTTTGACCGGGCGCTTCCAGCCGTCGATGTTGCGTTGACGGGCGCGGGCTACGGCCAACTGGGACTTATCTACATCCTGATTGATGGTGGAGCCAGCCGCCGTATTTGAACCGTCACCGATGGTGACTGGCGCAATCAATGAGTTGTTGGACCCAATGAATACGTCTTCACCGATCGTCGTCTGGTATTTGTTGGCACCGTCGTAGTTGCAGGTGATGGTGCCGGCACCGACGTTGGTGCGGGCACCGATGACGGCATCACCCAGGTAAGTCAGGTGACCGACTTTCGCACCGTCGCCGAGGTGAGCGTTTTTCAGTTCGACAAAGTTACCCACATGGGCCTTGGTCCCCAGTTCGCTACCCGGACGCAAGCGCGCAAACGGCCCGGCATCGCTGCCCTCGCCCATCACCGCACCGTCGATATGGCTGTTCGCCTTGACCACCACGCCTTTGCGCAAGGTGCTGTCCTTGATCACACAGTTAGGACCGATCACCACGTCGTCTTCGATGATCACGCGGCCTTCGAGGATCACGTTGATATCGATCAACACGTCGCGGCCCACCGTCACTTCGCCACGCACATCGAAACGCGCCGGGTCACGCAGGGTGACGCCCTGGGCCATCAGGCGGCGGCCTTCGCGCAGTTGGTAGTGGCGCTCCAGCTCTGCCAGCTGCTTGCGGTCGTTGGCGCCCTGCACTTCCATCGGGTCGTGGGGCTGCTCGGTGGCGACCACCAGGCCATCACTGACCGCCATCTCGATGACATCAGTGAGGTAGTACTCGCCTTGGGCGTTGTTGTTGGACAGGCGGCTCATCCAGTCGCCCAGCTTATCGGCCGGCACGGCGAGAATGCCGGTATTGCCTTCAGTGATGGCGCGCTGGGCTTCGCTGGCGTCCTTGTGCTCGACGATCGCGGCGACCTTACCGTCGGCGTTGCGCACGATGCGTCCGTACCCGGTGGGGTCGTCCAGCTCAACGGTGAGCAGGCCCATCTGGCCCGGCACCACATGCTTGAGCAGGCGTTGCAGGGTTTCCACTTCGATCAGCGGCACGTCACCGTAGAGAATCAGCACGGTGTCAGCGGTAATGAACGGCACGGCTTGCGCAGTGGCGTGGCCGGTGCCCAGTTGCTTGTCCTGCAATACGAAATTCAAGTCGTCTGCGGCCAGGCGCTCACGTACCACATCGGCACCGTGCCCGATGACGACGTGAATGCGTTGCGGGGCCAACTGCCGGGCGCTGTGGATAACATGACCGAGCATGGAATTGCCTGCGACCGGGTGCAGCACCTTGGGCAGGGCTGAACGCATGCGGGTGCCCTGGCCTGCGGCGAGAATTACGATTTCAAGAGACATGAATGGCTACCAATCCTGGGCGGTCCGGCTTCAGACCAGAGAAGTGTTTTGCAAAAAAAGAAAAAGGGTAGCCGAGGCTACCCTTTTTAATCAATCACGCGTGAAGCGTAACGGCAAAGCCGCTTACTTCTTGCGGATCTGCTGGAGCGTACGCAGCTGCGCTGCAGCTTCGGCCAGACGGACTGCAGCAGCGCTGTAGTCGAAGTCCGCGCCTTTTTCGTTCAGCGCCTTCTCGGCAGCCTTTACGGCTTCCTGAGCGGAGGCTTCATCCAAGTCGCCAGCACGTTGCACGGTATCGGCAAGTACCTTGACCATGTTCGGCTGAACCTCGAGGAAACCACCGGAGATGTAAAACACCTCACGTTCCCCGCCTTGCTTGGTCAGCGTGATCGGACCTGGCTTCAAGCTGGTAATCAGCGGAGCGTGACCCATGGCGATACCAAGATCACCCAGGTCACCGTGCGCTGTTACAAACTCGACCAGACCGGAGAAGATTTCCCCTTCCGCGCTGACGATATCGCAATGGACTGTCATAGCCATCTGATTGCCTCAACCTGATGAGCGCCCGTTTCCGGGCGCCAGGATTACAGTTTCTTGGCTTTCTCGATCGCTTCTTCGATGCCGCCGACCATGTAGAACGCTTGTTCTGGCAGGTGGTCGTAGTCACCGTTGAGGATGCCTTTGAAGCCAGCAATGGTGTCTTT
>Ga0105246_10000025_pt1 | contig 55097 bp, 68 predicted proteins | sample KBSM64metaG_FD_99694 | JGI IMG/M metagenome (GOLD analysis project Ga0105246, IMG submission 99694) | Miscanthus rhizosphere microbial communities from Kellogg Biological Station, Michigan, USA - KBS M6-4 metaG | ecosystem: Host-associated > Plants > Roots > Rhizosphere > Soil | place... | reverse complement strand
GGAGAGAAGTTCAAAGTTAAATGACTGACAATTATGACGGATTTAGCACGCAAGACCTAATCGACAGAAAATTAGCATTAATGTCTGAATGGGATGATAATTGGAAAGAAGCGAAGGTATTGGAAATGGAAATACAATACATCAATAAACTCTTGGAAGAAAAATGAAAATGACCAAACCAATGTATTGTAAATTATGTGGTAAAAAATATAGAAAAGGAATGGAACACTGTGGTCATGTTTGGATTTCTAAAGATGATATAGGAAAATATAGACAGGACTATGAAGAAAAATGAAAATGATACCTGTATCCGAAATTGACTCGTTGATTAAGGCAGCGGAAGATTCAGATAAAACTTCACTGGATACTTTTACAAAACGTTGGACTGATTTTGAAGTTGGAAGTATGACAAGAGCAGCGGTATTAAGTCACCTTCGAGGACTAGAAGAAAAAGCAATACCAGCAGTAGCAGTTAATGAAGTCATTGAGGTATTAGATAAAGCACAGAATACCGCAGAATGGGATATAATAGATGATTTCAAATGGAGATTAAAACGTGATGACTGACCTTTGTCCTTATTGCGAAGAACAACTAACGCAAATGATATTAGATGATTATGAGGGGCTAAGATATGTTTGCGAACGTTGTGGATATCCCTTCTATGAAGAATGAAAAATGCGATCGTTGCCTACAAAAATGGACGTTGCCTGACACCCATACGAAATTAATCTATTGCTGGATATGCAAAGGCATGTTTTGTTTCACGTGTTGGAATATCCAGAGAGCTGAAGAAAACAAAAAGGCCGGGGTAGCCAGGGGAGATTTTAACGAGGTGACTGACTGATTAATGTCGTTCTGCTTTTATTGTGGTACTGGGCCGGTATCTATCGATGCGGAAAAGGAATGTTATTACTGTTCAATTTGCGGAGCAGTGTTTAATATTATAAAAATAAGGGAAAGTCCGATAACTTTGGAAGAAGCACAAGCAATATTCGACAAGATGCCGATACCACTAAAGAAAGGCCGTCAACGTAGAAACAAACGTTACAAGGTGAAGGACGATACAGATGGCCCGTCGCAGCAGCAGGAAATTGGTGCCGTGTAAACGACTATGCCGCGAGCACTGGTTTATTGTCCATTTCAGTGTGCGGCAGACAGTCGAAGCAATTCCAGAAAAAGAACGTCACCTTTATTCCCATTGTAAGTTTTGTAGTATCTTCTTCAAGATTGATAAACCACGACAGCGGTGCGAATGTTGTTACCTGCCAACCGTACGCGTATTCTACAAGTCGGGGAACAAATACTATGAAAATTACTGAACACTTTGTAAAGATAAAAGTAAGTCCTGAGAATCGTAACCGCATAAATTCACTAGCAGGAAACGATATGCTCTATAACGACGTAATCACGCAACTATTGGACACATGGGACGACCGGCACCGTCCTCTTGCTACACTAATAAAAAATGAAAACCTCCATAATGCCGCTATCAAAAGAGAGCATGACAAACTTCGTAAAAAATTAGAGACATAAAATGAGAATCTGGAGATTCCAAAAATGTCCCTTCTGCGGGGAAGAACTAAAAGACTTTCGGAAAAATGTCTATTACCGCAACTGGACACTTCACTATTATTGCGAACAAACAATTCGTCGCCTCCGAAAGAAACGAAACAACTACAACACAAACGTCTATCGCCTTGGACGATACATCAGACTGCCAAAACACATATACGGAAAAACGAACAATCAACTTATATTCCAATAATAATGCTTTTCCTCCTCCTAACACTGCTTTTTGCAGCTGCAGCTGCAAACAACGTTACAAATTCTTCCCTCACCCTCGACTGTATCAGAATGTTTTATTCCGACACATGGAACAAAGGTTATGTGTCTGACCTTGCTAAATTCTGTAATGGTTGAAAAACAATATGGCATATACCTTGTGAAAGAAGAATACGCTCCAGACGGACGTTATCTTGGATTCAGATGCAGCGTTGTCGAGGCCCAGGGACAGCAGGGTTTTGTCGCTAAAACTGATATTCAAATAAAACCGGACGCTAACAAGCAACTAGACGAAGACGAAGACCTAAAGATATGAAATGCCAATATTGTAAGAACTCGCTAGGAGATTTTCAACCCGCCGCAGAACGATCCATTCACTTTTGTTCTCCGTCATGTCTTAACAGTTGGATCATGAACGGTGTTTTGATGTGTAATAAACAACCCAAGGAAAAACTAGAGATATGACCGAATATGAATCAATAGTTTATCCTAGTGATGCGAAATATTGTTTATGTTGTGGTGTCCCGTTGTTGGGTTGTCCTGAACTTTGGTGTTATAAAATAGTGAGAGGTGCTAAAATATGCGATGAATGTCTTCTAAGAAAGGACAAAGAACTTTGATACTATACGAATGTAAAGGTTGCAAACGCATGGTTGATTGTATCAGAGCAAACGACGGCCTTTGCCACAAGTGCATATCCGAGGCATTGGCCAACTAAATTTTACCCTACACCTAGTACTAATAAAAAAAAGTTTTAATAAATAATAAAATAAATTGTTATAGCATATTGAATATCGTAGAATCATTCTCATACAAAGAGGATAAGATCAAAATGATGAAAGAACTGGAAAAAATCGCTAGAAGGGAGGGCAAGAAGAAAAGCGTCATGATTGTAGACATTCTGGAAGAATATGTTAAAGCACATGCCCATGGCAACAGCACCTTTTGTCTGGACACATGGCAACAAATACCTGACTTTAGGGCAGTGCCAACAATCCTTTCAGATAATCAAAAATGGCGATCGCATTTAGAGGACTGCGACAAAGAAGAAAAACTTAAACTTTTGAAACAGGCAAACATGATCCGCAGTCAGATCATAAGCGTCGGTCTGGATAAGCATACACGGAAATGAGCATAGAAAAACCAACATTGAGAAATAAAAGTACTGATTACTGCTATAATTGCGGACATAAATTAGGGGAACATAGGATGAGCGGACGTTGTGATTTTTTTTGGGAAATTTCTGAATTAGAGCGGAAAAAATGTGGATGCAAATATCATGGATGTAATTGCCAACAATTCGAGGTGAAGGCAATTTGAAAATAGAGAAATCTACTAGGAGATCTAAGTCAAATGACTTAGATCGTAGGGAACAATCTTCTATTCCGAGCAAGGCATTTTATGATCAACTTGACAAATGCGTAAAACTACACGACGCCTTTGATAAGGCCATTGAAATAGGTAGAGCTGAAGGGTTTGAAGATCATGAGATAGCACAATTTATGAAAGACTATTTGAAAAAGAAGGTGCCCCAAAAAACCTTATGGCGATGGCTTCAGCCACTTACTGAAGTTGAAAGGTTGGAGAAGAAAACAAGAACACGGCAAGAATTGGTTAAGCAAGCGGATAAAATTAAGATACCCAACTGTCAATTATTCTTAGGGGATTTCAGGAATACAAAGATAGACGCAGAATCAATCGATCTTATATTTACTGATCCACCATACGACCAAAAAAGTATTCCACTTTATGGAGACTTGGCAATATTCGCAGAACGTGTCTTAAAACCTGGCGGATCACTGGTAACATATTTCGGTCAGTATAGACTTTTAGATTTCGGCAATGAAGTACAAAATGCAGGCCTAAAATATTGGTGGATTCTCTGCGTCAAACATGCTGGTGCCAGTGCATCATTTTTTACTAGGAAGGTTTTCGTAGATTGGAAACCGTTACTGTGGTTCGTAAAAGGTGACAAACCTAATAACTTAGAGTATATGCACGATCTGATCCAATCCGAAGCACCCGATAAAAGCAAGTTTAATCCAAATGAACAATCTAAAGGTTGGCAACAATCTACAGTGGAAGCAGAGCACCTAATATCTGCACTAACAGTAGAAGGTCAAATTATACTTGATCCGATGATGGGAGCAGGCACGACAGGTATCGCGACTCTACATCTCAAAAGGAAATTCATAGGCATAGAAATAGACGAAGAAAATTATAAGATCGCAAAAACAAACATCGCGAAAAGTGGAGCACCAATTTGAATTACTTTACCAAACAACTTGAATGCCATAATAAACTTGATGAATATTGCACTAAATTATTCTTAAACCACGGCTGTACTATAAAGGCAACCGGCCTTGAGCATCGATTCTCTGAAGAAGAACGAAAAATAATTCAATCAGATCCTAACAATATGGAATATCTCAAAGAAAGAGCATACCCTGACTATGAAATCACTACCAAAAGAAACTATAAGATCTTTGTGGATTACAAAGCACCCCCGCTGCCATACGACGTAATGTTCATCGAAGCACTTCCTTGGGCATTTAACATTGAACGACAAGATAAAAAAACAATATACATCTACCATAATAAACACTGGAACATTTACAAATTTTGGATAGCAGACGATCCTTTTGTAATATCTAAAATTGACAGGATTATATACAGAGAGCAAAAACTATTGCCAGGCCCGGCACTCAATACAATACAAACAGAACTAAGATGTAATATTCCTAGGCCGTCCAAAACAAAAGCAGCAGGAAATAATTCCGGTGACTGCTGTGCAGTGATAAAAAAAGAACATGTGATGAATCTCCCCAACCTGCCCGAATTGTTTTCATACCGTATGTTTGATCAAGGAGTAAAGACATGATCGAATACAAACGTATCAATTACAACATGCCCGACTCAATGCGTTCTAAAACAAAGAAATGTCCTTCCTGCGGGAGACAGCAACTAGCATGGAATTACTTGGACAAATACTGGCAATGTCAAAAATGTTCGTATAGGAATACGGCACTACCATCACAGCAATGATCAGCAGCTGCAACCATATTTTTCCAAACGGTTCCACGCTCTGTTATCACTGTAATGAGCACATTTGTACTGCACGCGGCCATACGTGGATCCGTATTGACCACAGAACGAGACGTTGCGTAGGTTGCGGACTAGTGTCATATTTAATTGAGGAAAATTGGGATACCAATTAAATGAAAAAGAAAAAATGGTCGGGTACTGTCTGCATAAAATGTGGTAATCCAATGCTTGCATGGAACGGCAAGGAATGGAATTGTCGATATTGTGGGTGGAAACTGGTAGAATGAAATGAAAAGACAGGCAAACGAGCAACCAGATTGGAGCGTCGTAAAACAAATTCATTCCATACACGAGCGGGGCGGCAAACTAGACGAAGCAAATATCACAATTACAAAAGATAGGATAAGGATCACAAGATATTATATATTGCCTTCAAAATCAGGTGTCCGTCCATCAGGACGTATAATTATGGAGAACGATTATCCTAGTGCGGACGATCTAACCTGCATATCTGATATGTTCATGCTGGAGGTTGGGAAATGACTAAATGCAAAATATGTACGCATTCAAAATACATTGCTCTTTGTGTTTGTCATTGCCATTGCAAACAATTAACTTTGATGATTCAGAAGGCCAGATTAAATGGTTAGATACGTGTGGCGGGTACACTGCGAAAAGCATGGCATCGACTTCCGACGCATAAAGAAAACAGAATGCAATAATTTCATAAAAAACCATATCAAAATTACCGGCTGCATGGACATTGCGGACGAACCAGAACTAGTGGAAGCACCCTATTTCGGATAACGTCCTGTCCAAAAGGACAAAGTTTATAGGCTATCGACGAGGAGATAAGTTCCGGTAGTTTGTGCAATCACTAGGGGACAGTAGGCAAGTTGACGAAGAACGACTCCGGCAGTTACGAAAAGAAGAACGAGACATTTACAAGGCCTTAGATGGCGACCAGGAGACGTTAAAATCAAAAATTATCCGCTTGGCCGAGATAATCGAAGAACGAATCAACCTTGCCGATACAATGCTACCAAAAGACCTGACAGTTAACCAAATTTCTTCAAACATTTCCAGAACGTTACGCTCACTTCAAATGCCTTTTGCCCACTGGGTTTCCGAATATCTTCCAGAAAAATACAAGAATCCAAATATTCACAAGCATAACAAACTTATCATTACCCTGAAAGAGCTGCTAGATCAGTCGGTAGAACCGACGGAACGAATAGAACAATGTTCTAACATGCAACTGGAGACGCTTGTCTCTTATATCAAAAGAGCAAAGGACATGTCTGATGACGTCGGAACGTTACTAAACCACCGACTAGAAGCAGCACAGCAAGAAGCAATTGCAAGGGGCATGGGTGAAATAGGAGGGGACAAAATAAGGGATTCAATTTCTGCTCGTGATTATCGTTACGAAATACCGGAAAGTGCCACACTGGACGAACTAAATCATGAAGTTATAACCCAAGGTGAGAGAGTACGGGAAGCATACCGCGTTTTTCTTTATGACAAATACTGGCCTTATCGTGCAGGCACCGAAGCAAAAGCACGACAATATGGAAATTCGTTCCGCGTTTACGCAAACATGATTGAGATTATCAACGAAGAAAAATGGTCAGGCGAAGGCGACTTCTGGTTTGACCGTAACTATTGGAAGAAGGTTCAATCCGCCCACAAAAGCGGTAACAGCACTTTCTTTCCAACCACGTTATGTGCACATTGTTCAGCGGATATCGATAACGATCCAAAAGACTTCCATGTTATGAAATACGATTCTTCAAGTCCCACAGGCTTCAGGTGTGACAACTGCAAAGGCATTGAAGTCCTTGACCGTTTCAATTCAAGAGAACAGGTAGGCGATAAGAGTCCTGAAGTGGACAGACTTGCATCCGAAATTTGCAATCATATCGTCCATTATGTAGAGATATTCCAAGACGTCCGTAAGTACAGTATGAATCCTGCTATCTATGCTCGGAAACGGGCAATATCACAACCTTTCAGAGAAGCGGCATTTGGCAAAGATAGACTTGTCGTCCCTCGAAAGAAAACGACGGCAGCAGCTGCAAAGGCTTGAGCAACCAAGTTGAAGAATATCCTCTTGTAAAAATTCCAGTTGAAAACCTACAGTTTGACGCTTCTAATCCTAATAAACCAACAAAAGAACAGATTGAAGCAATAAAGAAATCCTTGCACCGATTTGGATATCTTGTTCCCATAATTGTAAACGAATCCTATGAGATAGGAGATGGTGAACACCGGGCCCTTATCTATAAGGAATTGGGAATAAAAGAGATCCCTGCCTACGTCGTCCCTAAAATTAATGACGATATAGAAAGGCGTCTTCTGCGACAAACAATGAACAAATTGAGAGGTGAACACGAACCAAAACTGGACGCACAGGAGATCGCCCTCATATTCAAGAACGATAAATTAGATAACCTGGCCGAACTACTAGCCCAGGATGTCCAAACACTGGAACAAATCCTGACGAAACAAATGGGAATTCAATTCCAACATGAGGACGATTTTGACGTAGAGAAAACACTTGAAGAACTCGTGCCTGATACCCAATTAGGGGACATGTGGGAACTAGATCAACACCGTCTTATCTGTGCCGACTGTACTGATAAACGAAGCCTATTTCGATTAATCAATGATAAAAAAATAGACATGATCTTTGCTGACCCTCCTTACCACATAGAACCACACAAACCAAATGCCTATTATGATACATACGATCCCGACATATCGGATGAAGATTATGAAGCGTTTTGCAAGTTGTGGTTTGAATCCCTGCCTGCTGATTGTGACCGAACGATAATAACACCAGGGCCACGCAATGCTGCATTATACCCAAAGCCTAAAGATATCGGTATATGGTTTAAGGCCAATTCTTCAACCTACGCGACGGTATTCAACACAAGGAAATGCGAACCTATCCTATTCTACGGGGACGGTTACAAGGATATTAAAATCAAAAAGAGACACGACGACTTTTTTGATTTCACCAAGGAATTAGGATCAATAAAACAAGATCAGCAAGTGAGAGCCGAACTACATGTTGAAAGTTTTGCACCATTAAAGCCCGTTAAACTGATAAGTGAACTGATAAATTATTATTCTGAATCCGGCGGGATTGTATTCGATCCCTTTATGGGTAGCGGAACAACCCTGATTGCAGCAGAGCAAACAAAAAGGATATGCTACGGGGTAGAACTTGACCCAAAATATTGCGACGTCATAAAACTTAGATGGGAAAAATACACTGGAAAAACAGCAAAAAAAATTGTGCCCCTAAAGGTGTAACATAAGCTCCTTGAGTGCCACAAGGCACAAAGCCGACGCTATTATTCCAAGGAAGAAGAACTTCCAGTTCGTTTTATTATTCATCTGAACCCCTTGAACACAACAGGATCGTCCGCTATTCCCCATTGACAACCTAACCCCGATACACACACCCTGAAACTTTCATAACGGTGCTTCAACTTTATGAAAGTGTAAACATTATCCCAGTCCTGAGCATCCGCCAATTTCGCCATGTTTACCTTTTTACTGGTCGAACTTCCATCAGGCAATTTCACCTTGATTTTAACACTGCCTGAATTAGAACTAGCACAACAAATATCTATTTCTATGCGGAATGCTTGTGCTTGTGCGGTTATGCCCGCGATTAGACCGATTGATAGGACAAGGGGTAACAGGATTTTGAAAGAAGACAAAGGAGTTTACTTAAACTCCTCGGGGTGCTCTGCTACATACTTTATCGATTCGTGGAGACGAAGCTCCCTTGCTACCAACCCATCAAACGCCATTGCTTTTCTTATCTTTTCATTACCCTTCTCGTCCTCGTATGTCTCATCGTTCTGTGCTCTCCATAAACCAAATGTCATGTCGTTGAAGTTCTCCCACAAGGTAACAGACTTACCCTTTGCGGTTAACCCTATAACTGGCACTGGCACTGGAACTTTGACCTTTTCCTGAACTTCCTTTTGTGTCTTTTCCTTCTTCGGTTCTGCTATTGTATAGTAGTCTGGGAAGAAACGATCTGCAATATCCCACCCCTTGCGAGTACTTGCGTAAATGTACTTTGCTGCTTTCTCAGTGAGCTTCACTTTAGCCATCTTGTTATACACATTTAGAAGTTCTGTCCATTCTTCTACAATATTCAATAGACTTGTTTGGAAGGTTTTCAATAACGCAACAGGATCCCCAATGTGTTTTATGGTATTTGCTGCCAGATCTGCACCTTTGGCAAAAGCCCCGTTTGAACATATCAATCGCATCGTAAAGAGCTTCACCCCTAATGCCACACCGGTATTATATCCATTAGAGATACAGAAACCCAATTTCAACTGGTCATTTTTCTTGAACGAATCTTTGACAGTTTCTACCATACTAGTTTGTACTATCCAATGGCATGTGTTACCACCTCTCGAAACCTTCTTGCTAATGTGTTCTATCTTGAAGTCCTTCATGTTTGGGAATGTGTCTTTAACCCTCTTTTGCATGCCTTCCAAGATATCGTCGATCGCTTCAAAAGGGACGAACGCTTGACTATCTGGTAGACTAACCCTTACAAATGGTTCTTCCTTGCCGATTTGCTGCACCTCAATCTTCATTCCACTTTTGCCAACCATTTCCTTTTTGCTGTTTGTGCTCATAACTGGGAGCTCTGTATAACCGTATTTTTTCCATGCTTCGCTTTTCTGGTCGTAATCTGCTACGACATTCACATTTCTTAAATCTGTCATTTGTGTGCTCGACCTTCAAGCCATAGCAATATATATACCTATGGTATATACTAAGGAGTAACCTATATATACCACCAGTATATACCATAAGGTATGAATCAATTCATTCAAACAAAAGACACAGACATGTTAGCAAAGGCGTATACCGTAATAGACGACATGAGATCAGAGTCATTTTATGACACTGAAATGAACGGTGACATAGCCGCATTCTTGGGCAACATTGCAAGCCAAATCAACCTCTACAGGATCGCAATGATAAACGCAGCTTCTAATAAAAAAAGAGATTGATTAACAATGACCAAAACAATGAATAAAATAAACGACGAATATCATTTAGCAATCGGCCAAGCACTGGAAATTGAAGCCATAATAGCAGATTGGAAAAGACTGTTGCCAATTAAAATGGTAACGAAAAAGCAAGAGAAACTTCTAGAATTTATGAGGGAGCTGGATAAACAGTAACTATAAGTATATACCATTTATATATCCATATACAGGAGTTAAAACCAGAATGCCAAAAATAACGCTCGCAGGGTTTCAATGTACCCGCTGCGGTCACAAATGGTTTCCACGTAACGAAGGCAAACCAATCGCTTGTGCAAAATGCAAAAGTCCTTACTGGGACGTTCCAATGAAATGACGATACGCTCCATGATCCCCATGTACTGTCAAAAATGCCAAGTCCTAATAGGAGCGTTAGACTGTCCTAGGGGATACCGTGATATTGGCAAAACACTAGAATCAATGGATATCGTCCCTTTTTGTGCTAGACATTTCACCCTTCAAAAACAAGAATGGCAATTATCAAAGAATTGAACCTCTATAATTCCACACACCCACCCACCACAACGGACATGAAAAAGAAAGACAAATGGTTCGGCAAATGTCGTCGTTGCGGAAAAGAGCGACACTTATCCACCGTTCAAGCAGGCAACGGCGGAACCTACACTATATGGTTAAGAAGGATGTGTGACTATTGTCGCTACAAAACATTCTATCACTTCTATGTCGGCCTAGGATACAAAGAATACGCTAAATTGTACAAAGGCCTCGTTGAAAAATATCGTCCTTCGCAAGACGACAACCAGAAGTCCTAACTGGACGGACATTTTATAAGCAGCTAACGCTATAAGCAGCAGTATAAGTGACTCGTGCCAACTTAACCAAATATGAACGTCAAGATCTGAAGGTATACGTAAGGGATTGTGTTATATCTAAATTCTCGCGTCAGGAATCCCTCGCTTATGTTAGAGCTCAACTACATAGAAACGATATTACCATTTACGACATTGATAGAATAAAGTCTGCCTCAAAGAAAGACGACGAAAAATGGATGCAGTCGCTAATGAAGGACAGATACGCCTACGTTTCTCATTATCGAGAACGAATTGACGAATGCTACAAACATGAAAAAGAGTTATGGCGAATCTTTTATTCCAATATGGACAATCCTCATATACAAACGAAATGTATTGCCCTTCTACAAAATTCTAATGCTGCTCTTACCTCTTTATATGATATTTTGCCAGAGATAGCAGGAGGACAATTCACGGATGTCAAGGAGCATATATCCAAGACTACAGAAGAAACGCCTCCAACGGTTGCAGCAACAAAGTCAACCGCGTGGACTGCTTGATCGTTTCAAAGGGAAAGATTTCTACTGTGGAGACGTTTCGAAACTTCATGACGACGACTGCTGTTTTAATCATATAGTAGGACTGCCTATTTCAGAAAAGACACAAGAGACAAACCCATTTTTCGATTATCAAAAGATTATTTTCGATACCATTTTCTATCTCGACAAGGGAGGCAAAGAGAACCCAAAGGACAGACATGTTTGGGTGAAGAAGGCAACCGGCCTAGGCGTCACGGAATTCATTCTGCGAATAATGTTATGGCTCTGCACAAGGGACAATCGCTATTCAAACAGTCAAATGTGTATCATAACAGGGCCGTCCATCGATATAGCAACAGGCCTCATTGAGCGAATGAAGCAGATCTTTGACAAAATAGGCATCTATATTGAAAATAAGGAAACCGTTATCGAGATAAACAACGTCGTTATCAAAGCGTTCCCTTCAAACCACCTTGCCACCTACAGGGGCCTAACGTCTCCAAAGTTCATATTCATAGACGAAGGCGACTTCTTCAAAAAATCTGATATCCAGGATGTTCGCGATACGACAGAGCGTTACATTACAAAATCAAAACCGTATATCGTTATGGTGTCCACGCCTGACAAACCAGATAAACTATTTCAAATGATAGAGCAAGAAGAAGAGGACAAATGCATCTATCGCCGTCTTTTCTTTAATTACCAGTGGGGCATAGGCAAGATGTTCACGCAAGAAGAGATCGATATCCAAAAGATATCGCCGTCCTTCGACAGGGAGTATGACTTAAAGTACACTGGGAAAATTGGCAACGTATTCTCCACTTATGACATAAACAGAGCAATCGAATTAGGTGAGCAGTTCAAAGATTACGAAATAAGGCCTGATAGAATACACCTTGCAGGCGTGGACGAAGGGTTTGGCAGTTCAAACACGGCACTGTACATTGGCGAACTGATGGAATATGAAGGCGAATTTGGTATCGTCCGCATAATCTACGGAAAGGAATATGACAAGAAGGAACGAATTGCACCAAGTCAGGTCGTGGATGATATGTTTGATCTGCATAAAGAGATTCACAATTTGAAATGGTTCATAGATTCGTCAAACGCCGGCTTCATAAACGAAGCAAAGGTCGCTTTTGGAGAGACGACATTCTGGAAAAAAACGGAGGACGTTTCAGTTCATTCCTATTCAATAATACCCGTTAACTTCCGTAACCATGAATACATGCTCAGAAAGACTGCGTCCTTTATGTCAAGGGGCATGATTGCTATCCCTAAAAGGTACGACAAACTGATAACGTCCCTTAGAACAGCGACAGCCGTGGAATGGGATCTTAAAAAGGAAGATACAACTTATGACGATTCCCTTGACGCTCTCCGCTGCCTGCTTAGTTCAGATGAAGCGTTGTCTATAACAGAAGACTTGATTTGATTTGATAAAAAGAACGTCCTCAAATGCTATTCAATCTAAAGCTCACGGCGAAACAGTTTCATATTGTCCCAAATGTCAGAAAGTGAATGTCAAAAGCCTGATGGGTGCTCGGCTCTACTTAGACGAGGACGGCAACGTTATCCCACCGAAGGCCGATGCACACCTTTGGCGACAATGTGTTCGTTGTGGACACATTGAACCAATCTACAACTTGAAGAGAGAAGGCCGATTAAAGACAGAGCTTGTGCCCTCAACCGATCCATTCCATGACAGGGGAGAACCAAGGGCGATATCTCTCAAAGGACGTTTAGGCCGTAACAGCCGTGGAAAGAAGAACGAATGGGACTTTGTAGCCGACCCTGACATAAGGCAGGAGCTAAGGGAAGGATCACAATTAATTTCATATTCTGAATCATGAAAATATTACAAAAATGTTGTTTTAGATTGTAAAAATTGCGGCAGACCATGCCGCAAATATTTCCACTGGAACTTTTCTGAGCACGAAATTTCGTCCCTTTTTTACGACGCCATTTCCACTGGAAAAGTGGGGTTAGCCGGATTCGAACCGACATTATACTTGCGTTCTCAGGTTGTCCCATCCAAGGCAAGTGCCATGACCAAGTTAGGCGATAACCCCAAAAGCAAAAAAGTAAGGTAGGCGTGTCTTTCACCGTCAGCAGATTGCCGACGTCTGGAACGCCTCGTTCGTCCCTTTGTAGCATAACACTAAGCCGTGTTCTCCTTTTTTTAAACTACCCGATGGGCTGGGACTTGCACCCAGATCTCGACCGCCCCCTTGGTTGACGCGTATGCTCCTTACTTGATTGATTACATGAAACTAAAAGCGGCTACCGGCGGCGGGCAACGCACCGTACCGGATCTAGCAACGAATTGTAAGATCTCACTTGTTGCCATTCGCTACCACCTTCAGGGTTACTTCTCAACGCAAATAAATTAACTTTACGGTTATTGTCCACTAAAACTAAGCAGATAGATCATGATGACGATCTCCCAATTAGAATCGAACGAGATGCAGACAAACCAAAAACAACCCCAAAAAGGTCATTCAAACACGAAGTATCAAGAAGGGGACTGGCTTCTTCAACAATAGCACAACTTCGTTCCGTTCTAACAAGACCGCAGTTATTGCAATGTGCCGACGCTTATGTTAATAACGGAATGGTGCGGACGTTCCTTAACAAAAACATTATACTTATCAATCCAAAAAGGACGAAGGCCGTTATCGAACCTAACGACGAAGTGATTGAAGGTTCATCAGAACAAGAAACTAAAACGTTACTCCAGCAGATTGCAGACGATACCCTTGTTATAGAAATGGATGGTTACGCCCCACAACCGGCAAGAATCAAAGACCTCCGAAAGAAGATCGTCCGCTGCAACAAAAGGGTAAAACTTCATGACCGTAGTAACAAACTGCTTAATTCCAAATTCGTATTTGGAAAAGGAGCGTTAGAGATTGTCAGGTTCCCAAAAACAAAGGAATGGCAACGCTTTGGCGAACCTCTTGCATTGCGTCACCTTAATTCAATACGTCTCGTTGAAGTGGACGTTGATATTCGTAGTGGTGTTTTCAAAGGATATTTCTACGACGAGGGTAGTGGTTCAGGATTCAAGGAAACGAAGAGGCATATCGCAGCAGAGAATTTGATACCGATATGGCACGACGATAACAACCTTTACGACAATACCAACTATTCAGGCCTCTCAGCAGTGTGGCCAATACTGTCCGTTTCGCAAACTGATGACGTAATCAACGATGAGGACGGCCCAGAGCAGGCCAAAGCATTATCAGCTGCGGTCGGAATAGTTTACCCTGGCAGTTCAAAACAAGGAGACGTCGACGCTATGAACGAATCCCTAAATCAGGGAACATGGACTGTTACACCGTTTCCCAACTTCAAAGCAGAAGTCCACGATTTAGGCAGAGATCCAATGCAGTTAATCAATTTCAGAGAGGGAGACGGTAAGTACATGGCCAAATGTCTGAACAGTCCAATGTTTATGACATTTGAGGACACTGCGAACTTTGCTACCGCTAATCAGGTCATGCAGGTGTACAAAGCAGGCGTACTTGAAGGAGAACGAACGTCATGGCAGGGGACGTTAGAAGATTATTACTATGCTACAATCCTCGCAGACCATCTTAATATCGAATTAAAGGACGTTATCGCCGCACCTATAAACATAAAGGTCGTATTCCCAGATATCAACTTTGAAGTAAGAAAGGACATTATAGAAGCCGACAAAATGCTTGTAGATATGGGCGTTATGAACGCAGCGGACGTCGCTAAAGATATCAACAGAAAGGATCTTGTAGATAGAATTGAAAAGGAAATGGCAGACGAACAAGCAGCAGAAAAGAAGGCAAGAGATTTAGCCATAGCCGACGCTTTAGCCGCTAGAAACGGAAACGGAAACGGAAACGGTAATGGAAATGGTAACCAAATCAATAAGCAAAATCAGCAAGCAGGTCAGCAACCAGCTATCCCGTTTGGAAAATAGCGTTAACCGCAGGCTAAACGCATTCTATAACAAAAAGATCAAACCCTACGCCGCTTTATTATCAATTGAGATCTTCAAACAACGTCACGATGCAGAAGTACGAACTATAATCAGAAAGGCAGTACAGGATTCTTACCTGCATGGAACCGAGGTTGTAAATGACGCCATACTTGCAAAGGCTCCAGACTTCCAACTGTTTACCTCGGTAACTGACATTACAAACATTGCAGCAATAGCAGAACAAATGACAAATCAATTCTGGATTACAACAGGCAAACTTATCCAGAGAGAACACGAATTCGTATTAGAGGACGATGAACTAATCAAAAAGAGATCGTTCGATGCTAAAGCCGCTATGATTGGTATAGGTGCAGCAGCGGTCATAATAGGTTATAATCGTTCAATTCAATCGAAACTACCAATTGCTTTAGCAAATGCCCCTTTGCCTCCTCCTCCTCCTACCACGTCACCCGGAGACGACAATGCAGAATTCAATATTGAATTAGACGTCCCTTTTGAAATAAGGGAATTGGGATTAACAGGCAGGGTCAGGTTTACCACTAAACATGACGCCGAGGTAGATCCAAAAATATGTGCTCCACTTGATGGCCAGGAATGGGACGCTAACGACCCTGATATCGTTATTCCAGTTGATGACACCCACAAATATTGCAGATGTAAATTAATTCCGATTGTCGATACTACGACGACAATTTAAACATCAATTCTTTTAATTAAAACGCCATCTTTTGTATCTTCTACTGTAACATTACATTTTTCATCCATCCCATGTTTTCTTGCTATGTCTATTGGTATTATGACAGTGGAACTTAATTTTCCACTCAAAAAAACATGAGTGACTTTTTTGTATGCCATGATGTAAGTAATTACTTACATCAATATAAGTTTAGAAAAGATATCGACAGTGGGAGCATGAGACCAACCCACCACTGCCGATAATGTTCAAATTGGTTTTAGGGCAGCTCGCCAATGCCACAAGGCAAAACAGACCTACTATACTTCTCAACGTTCTTTCTGATTAACTTTGCTCTTGTGTCTCATCTTCAAATGAATGTCCGAGAGCCGCAACCAATTCAGTCCTTCTCCAACGAAACGGGCAACTATATCAGATCGTTCGGCATATCTACAAAACTAAATGGAAACAATGTCGCTATCTCAAAAGAGACAGGGCATGATCTCGTAAAGCAATTTGGAGGCCACAATTTCGCAATCATTCCACACGCATTAAAAGGCCCTACAAAAGGCCATTATTTCGGAAACGATACCGAAGAAGATCTATTAAGAGGATATGCAACTAACAGTCATGGAAAGATAACCAAAATCCTAGGCCCATATTACTATCCTGATGGAACGAACGATTACTTTTACGACTTTATTATCAAACTAAGGGACAGCAAAGCGTCCTCCATCCTCCAACAATACGGCCCTACCACATGGACACCCTTCTCAATTTCACCTCATATCATGCCTATAGAAGGCCCTGATTGGAACATAACGAAATGGCGACCTGTTGGAACCGCATTAGTTGACAGGGGTGCGTTCGGAACTGAAGCAATAATTTCAAAATTCTGTACAGGTAGTGCAGTTGAATGCGAACGTTCACTAGGTTCTGCTTTAGTAGTTAACATCGTTCCTTGCGAAAAAAGCGATAACGAGAGTGCTGAAATTCTTAGTTCCTATGTCTCTAAGGCCGCCTCATTGCAACATACTATGCCAGAAAACAATTTAGGCGAAGTCACTAATGCTTCAACTTCAATTCCAACTACCAGCGGAACTACGACCACACTTTTAACAAAAGAGCCTGGCACTGCTGCAACTGCATCTTTACCGACCGTTAATCAAATATCGATAACGGCAGAAGAACTAGAGAAGATCAAGAAGGAAGCAGCTGCAAAAGAAGAGGCACTTTGGAAGGAGAAGGTTACTGCATTAGAGACTAAGGATAAAATTAATACACTAAACAATGTCTGGGGCAACGTAAAAGACCCAGCAGTAAAAGAAGCCTTGATAAAAAAATATCAGGCTCATGACGGATTAAAGAACGTCGACGTTGTAAAAGAGATCGCAGACGATGTTTTAAAACACCTCTCAACTCCTCCAGAAGAGGACGAAAAGGGTAAAGAAGAAGGTGACAAGCCAGCAGGTGAAACAGGTGCTAGCAATAAGAAAGGTAGCAAAGCATCATCTCTGACAAAAGAACCTGATATCCCAGATGAGGACAAGGCAAAGAAATCAAAAGCATCTGCTCTTGACTTCAACGCGGTCGAATTAATCCAAAATACGATTATGGGGGTTCGCTAAAAAATGACGGCATTAACACTCGCACAACTGCTTGGGAAACCAGGCTATGGCGACAAATGGGATATGGACAGGCAAATTGAAGTCGGTACTAAAGCAACTGGTTCCAGTTCAGCAATTGCTCCGGGAAGAATTGCGTTTCTAACAGAGAATACAGGTATTTGGGCGATCGGAACGTCCGGCAGTACGGGACGAATGGGAGTTGTTCCAGCTCTTGCACCAGTAAATCTTGATGCAGATTCTAAGCTCCTAATCGTTACCGGCCCAGGTTCCGAAATATACGTTGAAGGAAATAGTGCCATTAAGCCAGGAGCTGACGTTGTCCCTGATACAGGTGGCAAAGCAAAAGCAGGTTTTGGCGGGCAATGGTCATACGTTGGTCATTACGGTGAAGGTAGCGGACTTGATACACCAGCAACGGACGGTGCGGCGGCTGAAGCTTGGAGGATCAGGAAGAAGATCGGTTAAGATAAGAGGGAGAATGATAAAAAATGGCAAATAATTTAGCAAAAATTGAATTTCCGGTAGTGTACAACCCTGCGGATTCTATTGTCTACGTGGACGATCCGTATCGGAAAGTACCAGTGTATGAGATACCACTGATGAACGTTGCTGCGTATATGAACAGCCTGCCACATGTGAGCAAGGCCGCATCAGTAAACAGTCCCCTTGAGGAAATATATTTCAACAACGGAAAGAGAGAATACAACTTTCTCGATCTCGCGATTGAATTCACCGATAAAGCTCACCAAGCACAGCAACTAGGCAGTCCTACTGCACGAAGATCTGCTGCATCTGCTCTGATCACTAGCACCGATTATTCAGATTTCCAGAACGTTACGATCATCGGTCAAACAACCCAAACACCAATCAAGAGAGGAATAACTAAAGCACAATTTGAAACGATCAACGTGCCTAATCTTAGTGGCAAATTCGCTGCCTTTGACGACGATCTGAAATGGCATCAAAACCTTGCAGAAGGCAAGAGCCCAGAGCCAAGCGGTGGAACTGGAAGCCTACTAACGATCTCAGTCACAAAGCATGGAGGAGCGGTTGCAATAACAGAACGAGCAGAACTAGTTATCAATGGAGACAATCCGTTTCCAAGATTGGTATCGAGATTGCAGGACAAACGAGAGAATGCAGAGAACGCTATGGTCGTAGCAGAAATTGAATCAAATACTGCTCACAGTCAGGCAGGAGTTGACGGAGGTTCAAGGTCAGGAACACCACCAGTATCACAAACCAATCCACTTGATACTATAACGACATTGATTGGCATATCTGAAAATCTCAATAAACCACTGAACAAATTCTTCTCAAAGGGATTCATATATAACGAATGGGCACTAAACGATATCATACGTGGTGCACCGTTATCACCATTGCCAACGCAAACATCAGTTGATGAACAAGTAGGGCCATTCCCAGCATACGGCGGGGTTACATGGGTGAGGGACAACGCCTTCAGTTCAAGTACCGCAGGATGGTTACTTAATGACGAAGCAATCAAGAACTTTGGCGGGCCAACAAGAGCATACACCGTTGCAGATCCTGACGCTGAGACACGAAAATACGTCACTAAAGTGTACTACAAACCAGACACCGTTGAATCAGCAAACATTTACCGCATAACCGGTATAGCCGCTTAAGTCCATGGTGTATAGGTGGCCAACTAAAAGAAGAAAAAAGAAACGGAAATAAAATAGACGTTTACTTCCCATCTTTTCATTTCATTTTTAACATTTTATGGCACGTATTGCCTCAAGTTTAAAACCACAAGAATCCGAAAAGCCGCAAAAAAAGTTAGAATATAACGACAAAACGTATCAATCTTACATTGATAACGGTTTTGAAGAACACATTCCAGAGAAGGTGCAAAGAGTACATGATTTTCACGAGGACTTTTTGAATCGAGTCGATCTCACCAAAGGGCCGATTCGATTCAGGGTAAATTCCTTTGTCCGTCTAAAGGCAATTGACTACAATTCAAAAAACCTTGCACGCAAAGAATTCCTTACCTATTCCGTAGATTGGATAGCAAAGGATTGGAAAGGGGACGATATCCGACAAAGACAGGTCATGGAGCATATTGAAGGTGTCTTCCTTGAACAACTAAAGGAGAAGGTTACCGAGAAAGGGCAACTTGTAGGTTATGAACGCTCAGGAGAGAGGACAGTATATTACATTCCATGGGACAAAGACCATAAACTGATTGACAAACTAATTGAAGAATCGGTTGGCACCGACAAAGAAACGATAACGTTTACCGTCAAGTTTCTTAGTAACAGAACGGCCTTCACTTACGAACAATTTGTAAACCTCTCCTATCAGGAATTATCCGATCTGCAAACAAAATCAAAAGACCCGAGGACTGTCCCACTTGGCACAAAGTTATAGTTGTAGTTGTGACTTTTCACTACGTCACTACTTCAAAACGCTATATGATTACATACTAGCAGAATACGTTATCATTCCAAATGCTAATGCTAAAAGACACGTCCACCTTAGACATGACGTTGACATGTCGCTAGACGCTGCACTTGAATTGGCCAAAGAAGAAAATCGTCACGACATGTCGGCAACGTATTATATCATGCTGCATAGTGACCTATACAACGCAACTTCACCAGAAAGCATGAAACAAATTCGTGAGATCAAAAACCTAGGCCATCAAATAGGATTGCATATTGATACCCGTTATTATCTTCCAAACGACTTTGACACCCTGACCTTTATCGTTGGTAGCAAGGTTACCGATTGGCGACGACATTTCGTCAACCTTACGCCAGAATTTGGCATTCCAGAACCAAGGCCAGACGGCTACAAATACATATCAGATTCAGCAAGGAATTGGCGTGAAGGGTGCTTTTGCAAACAGATAGGAAAATACAATAAGATGGAAATTTTAACTCATCCTGAATGGTGGATCGTATCTCCTCAAGGCAACATGAACAAATATCTGATTATGGAAGAAGTCAAGTCACGAGCAAAAGAAACGATAGACCACTCCTTTCGCGACTTCAAAAATATAGTGCATGAATATGAACAGACCATTAATCTTCATCCCCAGTCCGAGAAACGTCCCGCTGTTTAGGGAAGCAACGGCAAAGATCCAAGCCGAAAAACTGTGGGTAAAATACCATAGTGAAGAAGACGCCTACAAAGTAGCACGCGATTATTTCCTTGACAATAAGCACTTTACTCACCTCGTTATCCTCCCCGATGACCTTATCATTACGCCTATCGATTTCAAACTGCTTAAAGACGATTCATATGGAAAGTATGACGTCATAAGCGGATATTGTAGGAATACAATAAGATTGACGCCTTACTGGAAAGGAGAACAGGAAACTGAATCCATGGCAGATTCAAACATATCGTTCTCACTGCCCCCCGACCCACCAATAAAAGGGGAATACGAAGATTATGATTTCATACACATGGCAACGATAGACACTATTAGAAAGGCCTATGAAGATATGCCAGGAGCGGACGATCCAATTATCCTTGTAAGATATGCAGGATTTCCTTTAACATTCATAAATAGGAAAACAGTCGAAGAGGTTCCGTTCAGGCGGGACGGTTGCTGTGTGGATTCCTGCTTTTCACTTGACATTTACAAAAAAGGCATAAGCCAGTATTCAGATTTGCGTGTTAAAACAGTACATTTGAACATTCACCCTGACGAAATACAGGTAGGCAAAAAAGCAGCCGAAATAATTTTTGATCCAATATGAACAAAGAGATACGAGAAATAGCGATCGATCTCACTGCTGAACAAACCGAAACTTTGATGAGACTCGGCGATAAACAAATGGCAAGGGAAAGAATCAGTAAAACACATGATTCTGAAACCAGTGAAGAAACAGATAAAATCATTCATGATATCGCATCACAACATAATATAACAGATACCAACTGGTTTAGACTCGATCTTAAAGAAAGGAAATTGTTAGCGAGGTACGAAAAATGATATGAGATCAAGAAAAGCATTAGGCGTATCATGTTACAATTCAGGGAAAGAACTTGTCCGAGCGATAGCACCTTGGTATGACCATGTGGACGAAATAATCATGATAGATGGCAAGTATCAAACACCGCAAAGTCCCGAAATGAAGAAACACCCTGTGCCTGACTTCTCAACTGATGATACTAAGCACGTAGCGTTCACCAACTTCGGCGACAAACTAACCTATGAAAAATTCACAGCGGATCAGATGACCAAAAGGCAACGTTGCCTTGATATTGCAGGTGAAAAGGACTGTGAATATCTCATCGTTTTTGATACCGATGATTTCCTACACCCTGAATATCAAAACTGGGATCTGTTTGAAAAGCATCTTGACCTGTTACTAAAGCACTGGGACGACCGCCTCTTTTACATGTGGTGCTGGATACCTGGCGAGGACGTTTGGTCAAAGCAACATAACGAAGTCCTTTCAAACCACTGGAACAAATACGTAAGGGTGCATAAAGACCCTGGCAATATGCGGTATGCCCTAACCCATTATACCTTTTGCGATAAATCAGTTACCGACGACGAGATACGAGAATGGAGATGGAATAACAAGAAGCAAGACCCAATATTAGACTGTCCTCTCCTACTACACGAGAACATGATAGTTGACGGCGTTCGTGTCACTACAGACCGAAAGTTTCGAAGCAAAGAGATGCTACAGCATGGAGACAACTGGGCATTTCAAAATATTCACTGGGAAATATATCATCATGGCATGCTACCTGCTGCAAAGAGAATCGGAAGACGCGTTGCCTTGCAAGATTACGAATATTTCTTCAAACCCTTGAATGGGGACGTTGTCCGGTGGACGTATAACAAAGACGGGACGGTCATGACCAAAAAACAAGTTGAGCGAATAAAAACACAAGAGGAAAAAATCTATCAACCTTTATGATATTAATTTAGTTCCTACTTTTCATTTCTTTTCCTTAAAATGGACAAACAAATGGTAGCAGGGTTTGACGTCCATGATATAGGCCAGATAGGGACGATATTTGGCATCATGGCTATTTTAATCACAACGTTTTTCCAGATAAGGTCATACAAGAAAGACCAAAAATTACAACAGGAAAAAAACAGAGATGCTATAACCAAAGAGATAAACGAAACTACCTGTCGCTTTTACGAACGAATTGAAGGCAAACTAGAAGCCATAAAGATCGCTGCCCTAGTTACGACTGACGATATCGCCGAATTAAAACGAAACCTTGAAGCCTTAAGACGTTATGTTCAAGAACTTGACAGGGACGGTACGATAGAATGGAAGAAAACGAAACCATTCATAATGACAAAGATAGAAGAATTGAACACAAAAATAATCGAATTAGAAGCCAGACTTGAAAGTTTCAGAATAAGAAAAGAGAAAATAGAGCACGAATTTAGGGATCAAAAAGCAACAGACCATGACAATAAATATAATTCTTAACGCAAGTACGCTAATAGCGTTAGTAATAGCCCTCGTGGCAGGCGGCTTTATAGCTGCTGATCTATACGATCTCGTTCACAATTTGGCCAAACAAAGTAAAACCAACGGTGTCGCAATTAATGAAACACTGCACACAATATCAAATTCAACTAGATCTACATTACATGAACTAGGCAGAACTTATGATCTGATCATCGATAACCAGCGACGTATCATCGACCTAACTAACTTGCAGATCAACATCACAAACTTCCAAAATGCTCACACTGCGGAAAACCTGAACCTGACTAAATTAAACAGAGCTACGCTTATAGATACAAACCATATCGCGAGAGAATTAGCGAAACGATTGAACATGTCAGATCTAAAACCATTCAACATATCGTCCACCACTTAAATACAGTGCTGCTCTAATAAAGGACGATGTATACATCAACAACGAAAAATATTACACTGGCGATTATGCTTGGTGCTATAGCCTCTTTGGTAGTAGCAGGAGCATCAATCGCTTCAGTAAGAGCGGACATTAATACGACTAAAGGCGTCACATTTGAAAAAACAAACACCAAAAACATCATTGTCAATCTTCCTGCTGGTAAAAATGGCAAGGATGGAAAGGACGGCAAGGATGGCACAGATGGTGTTAATGGCAGGGACGGTATCAATGGCGTAAATGGTACTAACGGTCAGGACGGTGCCCCAGGAAGGGACGGTATTAACGGCACTAATGGCCGAGATGGTATTAACGGCATAAATGGAACAAACGGTATAGATGGCCTGAATGGAAAGGACGGCATTAACGGAACAAACGGCGTCAATGGTCGCGATGGTGTGAACGGCACTAATGGACGTGACGGTGTAGATGGAAGGGACGCAACTGCAACGATCCTCTTGAACTTTACAAGCGGTCAAATAGTTTGCACAGTTGGAGCACCAGATACAATAGGATGTGTTGAAGTCAATTCAACAACCCCTAACGATAACGGTACTGTAGTTGTCCCGCCATCGGATAACGGAACTGTCGTGATTCCACCCTCCGATAATGGCACAGTGATTGTAATCCCTCCCGTCGATAACGGTACAACTGGCAATGATTCTGGTAGTACTGGCGGCGGGGTTGATAACAGCACGGTTCCTGTAGAGAACGGCGGATAGAATAGGTTCCCCCCTCTTTTTTTATAGTTCTTGTTTCATTCTTTAGTCAATTTAAATTCACATTGGATGAATTATTGAACATTGGGTTCGTCATATTTGGCGGATTCATAGGTGCAGCAATCATAACGTTATTCCCCTACTTTATGGATAAATCAAAAAGAGAGGAAGCAATCGTTATCATTAGAGATAAGACACCAGAAACACGCACACCGGAAGAAAAATTTCTTTTAGAAAATAAACTTCCCGGATTCTTTGACGAATACAAATACCGATTTAGTTTTGGTATCATAGGTGGAATTGGATTGGTACTTGCCTTTCTCGCAAATAATATCGATACCGTTAGCACATACACTAGCGGAGGTGCATTTGTAGCAGGCATGACGGCATCTGGATTCTTCTCAGCGTTAGCGGACAAGATAAGGGCAAAGTAAGAGAGAAAAAATGGTTACCACTGGAACGGGTTGGAGTTTAATTATTGCCGGTGCAATCATAGCCGCAATATTCGGCCTTGCTGCTTATGGGTATCTGGGGCCAATTCCGATCCCATTAAACACAGTATGTTCGATACTTTTTGGAGTAGGCCTAATACTGCTAATAGTTGGAATTATAATCGTGGTAGTGCTCGTAGTAAGGAAGGCAACAAACACCTAATTGTCCTCCTCCTATTACATCGAAGTCGGTGGTCGCTACGATCCGGACGTTGAGCAGGATCCGGACGCTCCAACACTACCCACTACACGCGGCTTCGGCCGGAAAATAGAAGGTAAGAACAGCAAGCAATTACCTCCTTAAACCCTCCTTTTTAATTTTAAAATATGGTGACTTACACTTTTGGCACAGATTTTATCAGCGTAACCGACGAGGTCAGACGACTTGCAAGAAAGGCAGTCACTGGAGATTTCACTGACCCTGAAATACAATCCTACCAGTTCAAAGTCTATTCACTTATTCGAACCATGTCAAATAAGGACGATTGGGATACCCTTGATAGGGAATACGGGGCGTTACAACTATACGAGACGGAAATAGCTGCACTATTAGTCAAGCAGCATTATGGCAATTCAACCCAATCTGCTGATGCAGAAGCGTCCCTTGAAAAAATGATAGGCACTTTACAGGGATTCATAGACGAGATAGATACCCCGATTGAGGGAGAAACGTCCAGAATAAGAAGGACGTCCTATAAATCATGGATTCTTAACCCAACCGTTGAAATTCCAAGGCATGGTTTGACTATCACATGAGCACCTTTGTCGTCCCTGAAATAGGAACAGACTTTACTAACCCCAAGTTTGGCAACCTGCTATGCCGGTATCTTTACGACGAATGGTCAATTACAACACCTACCGACATTGCAAAGCCTACGACGTTCCCTTCGAGCGATAAATTTGATTTCAGGACAGGATTTTACGGTTTTGATCGTCCTTACGAGGTATGCGTCCTCTATATGGAGACGATACCAGTTCAAATCCTATCAAGAAAAAGGTTACTTCTGAATTCAATCATGACCGTTAACCTCAGAATGCAACGAATAGATCGGGACGGTAGCGAAGTCAATGCCGAACTTGCATTAATGGAAGAAGAGGTGTTTAGAATTGCAATGCAATATCAAACTGCCCCGCAGGACGTCACCGGAATAAAGGACATGCTCTGGCAGGGCGTTAGGCGTGATTATTCATTAACTGACGAATGGTCGGAATCTGATTGGCGTTCTATCGTAACGATAAACTTGCAACATGAAAAGGTGAGCACAGTCTAATGGTGGAATCATTTACAGATTCATACACACAATTATCCTTCACCGTGACAGACATAGCAGACACCGGCATACAGATGATTCCTAGGCGATCGAATCGTTCGGGTGTAAGGAGACGATAGGCTATTTTTAATTCTCTAACTGCAAAATCAGGGGTTTTTATTTAGATTGGTATTCATTAAACGCCTTATCAACGCCGATCCAGGAAATGCCGATACGCTGGGCGGGGACGATTGGGATACTTTAGATTCGTATTTTGATAACACCGACATAACACCTAAAGTTGCGACCGTTAACACAATAACAAAATACCGGAGTACAAAATTACGTACTCAAAACCCTCTCAATACCTTCTCTTACATTACCGTTGGATCGGCTATCACTGCCGACAGGACGATCACAGAGCCGTTACTTGTAGCGGATGACGAACGAGTTTACAAAAATCACGCTGTCACTTTAGCGAGCAAAACATTGGCTTCCAGTTGCGATATTTCTGCTGTTGCAGCAACAACTTCGGTAAAAGGGGCAGTTGAATTAGCAACTGACGGGGAGAGTGCATCAGGCGTTGTTGTACAGGGCAACGATGCTAGAATGTCAAACGCCAGAACCCCTTCAGCTCATGCAACAAGCCACAAATCAGGACAATCTGATCCAATCAAACTTGACGAATTAGCTGCACCGACCGACGTAACGACACTAAATGCAACAACGTCCCTTCATGGTCTTTTAAGGAAACTTGATAATAACGCAGCTCACTTTTTGGACGGGCAAGGGAATTGGTCTGGAACAGCCGGCGGCCTATCAGCTGCGGACATTCTCAACATTCGTCCCGCTCTCTACATTCCACTATTCATTTATCCAAATCCTTTGGACGACTGGCAGAGAGTTGCAGACTTGAAAGCATTAGTTCCAGGTCTTCAAATTATCTGTACCATGAATCAAAACAACGGTGACGGTGCAGACAACACACACCCATTTACAGCAAGAGATACCGACTTCGGTAACGGTATCACGATATTGGACAACGCAGGATGTAAAGTATTAGGTTATGTGTATACTGGCTACGGAACCCGTAGTGCTGCCGTAGTGAAGGCCTGCATTGACGCGTATGTTACCTACTATCCGGAAGTGCGGGGCATATTTTTCGATGAAATGGACAATATAACGGGGCATGAAGCCTATTACGCCGACCTTGAAAGTTACGTCAAAACTACAAAGGGATTGGAATTAACCGTTGGCAATCCAGGAGCAACAACGCTCGCTTCCTACGCAACGATATTCGATACCGTCCTCGTTGTAGAGGGTGCTGGCATGCCTTCTGAAGCAACAGTAATTGCAGCAACGCTGACAGGTGCATATCCAAGAAGAAGGTTCGGAGTAATTCCGTTTAATATATCGTCATTCACAACTTATGGATTGAGAACTTTGTTAAAATATGCAGGACTTATGTATATACAATCAGATACGACCCCCAACCCTTGGGATTCACTACCCGACTATCTTGAACTGTTGGCAATAACGATAGGAAACGCCCAATAATGACAGTCTTTAAACAGGAGAAACAGAAATTCTATTGCGTTGCAGGGGACACTAAACCAAGCACGTTTAATGGCGTTGCTGTTCAGAATGGCATTGAATTAGTTGAAACCGATACTGGTAACGAATTTCTGAGAATAGGAGGTGCATGGGTGCAAAAAATACGTCCTCTTATTCCGATAACTGCGTTCCTTTCATCGTTGACGACAGCGGGTGTATTCTGGGTAGGGTTTGGAGATATAGCCGCAAACGGTGGCGAAGGTGACGCACAAGGGCAGGTATTTCCACAAGCCATTGTAGTTAAACGGTTTGACTGGTATATCAAAACGAACGCTCACACTGCCAGTATCAATGCTAGATTAAGGGACGATGGTGCTGACATTTCAAACACAACAATAACAGTCACAACAGGGGCGACGGGATTACAAACAACTGGGACAATTACGCAGGCAGTTGCAGCAGGTAGCAAAATTGCAATTCAAATAGATACAACTGGTGCAGGGACACAAGCACTTTTAGGTTACTTTACAATGTGGTTTTACCCTGTAATCACATAACCCCATTTTTTTTAGTTCCTATTGTTCTAACATAGACAAATTGCTATGTGTCACAGTTAAACTTCCCAGGAATTACTTCCGCATACGCTACTAATCCCCTTAGTTGGATTGTAGAACCAGCAGATGCATTCGGAGTAAAAATAACCGCCTCACCTTCTTATACCGCTGTCGCCCTTGCCGAGAACGTCGATATCACATTAGGTTCAACAACTTTAGATATTATGTCAGCAGGTTCTTTCCTGCGATATTCCATGCGAACAGGAGGACAGAACTTCCCGTTCCACATAGACGTTTCCCCGTTAGATATCAATTTTATTAAGATTGGAACAAACGTCCCCGTTCTTGCCAGCATAGGCACCAACGCCGGCTTAAACGCTTCCAGTTATCAATTCATTATGAAATACAAGCAGTCATACGGCACTGCTGCACTGACAGATACCTTCTTATTCCTTCTAGGATGCAGGTGTGCAAATACTACTATCAACGTCACTCCACAAGGCAAGGTTACCGTTGGAATGGATTGGATTGCAAGAGAAGTCACAGTGTCTGCCACATCAGGCCTGACTACCCCTACAATTCCAACACTGGCTTCAATCACAGGCCCTGTTATCATAGACGCGGACGCAGGATCATTGCCTTTGACTATAGACAGCAGCACTTATGCAACCAACGGATTCACACTTGGAGTAGATACTGGACTTATTACCCAAGCATATAACGGATCAGGCAAGATCGATATCTCTGCTCCGGGTCTTCACACACCAACCGGAAACTTTTCGATACCTGTCGGCTCTCATGGCCTATCGCTAGAAACGATCGCTTTATCTAATCAAACTGGAGTTGATATTGATTATACCTTCAAATCTGGAACGATGGTTGCTCATATTGCGGACGCTATCTTGGAAAGTGGCAGCAGAGCATTCCCCGGACAACCAAACAGCATATTGGAAAACCCATTCTCGTTTAAGGGTGTTAGTTGCTCGTTAGCGACAAGTTAAGTTAAATACGATGGAAGATAACGTCCTTCCATGGCGACTGCTGATCAGATAGCCGAAGCAACAAAGACCGCCGAAGAAGCCGCGAAAGATCCAAAAGTATCCAAGGTATTTGACGATTTAGAGGACGAATCAACAACAAATTATACTGAAGACTTTAAGGCACTTGTCCATTCTGATGAATGGAATTATGAAGGCGAAGTATTTCATTTCCAAATGCAGAACCATAAGCGACTAGGTGAATTAAAGAAACTGCAAAAACTAAAGTTTGACGAAGACGAAGATTGGGAAGGACATGTTGAGAACGTCCGCAAAAAAGCAAAGTTGCTAATAAAGGAAATGACTGACGATAAGTTTGACAATATCAATTTTGTTGATCTAGAGAATGTTGTTACTGCATGGAGTGCGAGAGCGAGGCGGGGGTTTCGTCGTACATTCAAAGTATCTTGAAACAATATACGCGTATGGACAGATCGGCTACGACGGAAATTCAGCCGAAAGAAGAATCAAGTTTCTTGACGACATGCTCGATAAGCATGCACTTCCTTGGGAGTGGGACTACGAAAATTATTCAGAGGAGAACGAATTCATGATTGGCAAATTTTACGTTGAAGACGTTGAAAATCTTAAGCAGTTACGCGGCTTTGAAAGTCAATATAACATAAGGCAATCTAAACAAAAATGAGTTTTATTGCTACCGGATCAACGGGCGTTGGAATAAGTGTGAAGGGCCTAGCCGAAGCTCAACGCGGTATTGAAGCCGTCATTAGAGAAGGGCCCCAAACAAGAATGAAGATTCACCGACTGGCAGCAACGTTCTTCGTTTTCAAGGCGAAAGAAAAAGTTCATGTTATATCAGGCGACCTTGGCCGCACTATTGAGGTAGAATCGATCACTCCGGAGAGGGCGATCGTTTCAGCAGGTAAAGGCCTAAAGTACGCTTACACGGAAGAGCGACGAAAAGGCAGCAGGAAAACAGCACCGCATACGCCACATGCCTATATGAAACCATCTGCTGTCGAAACAGCGAACGTTATGGGTGCCATTACGAAACAGGAATACGACGCACTTTGGGCGAAGCATAAATCGCTGTAATACTTCCCTATTCTGATAGATATCGTTTCTTAATTAGATAGTCCTTTGTCCGCATCTTCAGCACAGGGTGTTATTAGATATCAGGTAATGGTACAGGATAGTGCGACCCCAACCCTAACAAAAATTGATAACGAATTCAAGCAAATGGGGGTGCAGATTACAGCACTTGACCAGAGAATGAAGTCATTCAATTCTGCAATGAATACTAACACACGTACCTTTCAATCAAGTGTAATTCCAATAAAGCAACAAGGGGATGCATTTGCCAATCTTAACAAGAACCTTGTTGCCAATCAGACACAGATTACAACTCTAGGATCTAAAATTAAAACTACCACTGGCAATTTCGCCGGCTTTGCTACAGGTCTTAGTGCTACCGCTTCCGGTGTCCTACAACTAAATGCAGGATTTCGTGATTATGGAGATGCCCAGATTGCTGTTGACAAGGCAACGAGACGGTTATCTTTAGCGACTGAAGCACAAGCCAAGGCCAGAGATAAACTAGAAGGATTGCAAAGCAAAGGAATCAAAAGCGGTAAAGCACTAGCACAGGCACAATTAGATTTAAAACAAGCAGATGAACAGGTAGCAATTCAAACCCAGTTAGTAGGCGAGAGACAGGAGGATATGTTTGACGCTCAAACACAGTTCGTTGCTTCCGTTATCCCTGCAACGTTGGGAGCAGTCGGAACGTTAGGTTCAGCATTCAAAGACCTAGGTCTGAATATGACAAAGGTCAAAGGTGTGTTCTCTACAGTAGGAACAGGAATAACGGGAATAGTAGGCAAATTAACAAGCATGGGCAGCGGGGCTTCCGGTGCTGCCGGTGGAATAGGATTATTGACAAAAAGTGGCACCGGCCTCAGCGGAATATTTTCAAAAATCGGGACTAGTGCTGCCGGCGGAACTAAAGGACTGGGAGAATTAACAACATCGTTCACCAACCTTGGTACTTCCTCGACAATGTCTATGAAAAGTCTGGGTGGTGTAACTCCAACATTAACAGGACTTGGAAATAAGATAAAAGGTATCGGAACGTTATTCTCAGGACTAGGCGATAAGATAAAAGGATTAGGAAGTCTCGCATCAGGTTCTATTGGTGGTATCGGTGGATTAACAGCAGCATTAGGGCCATTAGCTATAGCAGCAATAGCAGCAGCTGCAGCGTTTGAAGCATATAGAGAAGGAATGGAATTGGTAGCCAAAAGCAACGACGATTTAAAACTCGCAGAGAACGCAAAACTTCTAACAGATCAAATAAATCTTCTCAATAAAGCATTCGAAGAAAGAAAAGTTAAACCAAATCAGGGTATCGCTCAATTTCTTGGAAGTATCAGCGGTGTTACAGAAATAGCGAACAAAGCATTAGACTTTACGAAACAGGAAACCATTGCTACTGCAAAACTCACAGCCGAATCAGACAAACTAAAGAAGGCTAAAGATGCGGTAACAGCAGCAGAAAAGAATTATCAAAATGCCCTCAAACAGGACAAAAAACATACTTTAGAAGTTCTCAACGATGCAAAAGCAGAAGTGGTCAGACTTCAAGTAATAGAGGATGCTATACCAGCAAACGAAAAATATACAGCATCATACAAGGCCTTGCACCCTGAAATAGTAAAAACTACTGATGTGATTGGTAAAACAACCGAACAATTAGAACGTGAGGCTGAAATTCTGGTCGTAGGCACAAACAGAATTCTCGGACAACAAAAAGCGATATCAGATTGGAACAATGCGAAACTGGCAGCAGCAAAAGCATCACAGGACGAATCAAAGAGACTAGAGGAAGAAAACAAAACAATAGGCACAAACAGAATTATTCAACGACAAAAAGAAATTTCCGATTTTAATGATGCTACCTTAAAAGCAAACAAAGCGGCGGCAGAAGAGTCTAACAGAATTGAACAAGAAAATTTTGTCTTAGGAACAAACAGGATTACTAAACGACAACAAGAACTTTCTGATTTCTTTGCTACTAAACTTGCGATGGCAAAAGCGGCGGCAGATGAGGAAAAGAGAATAGAAGAAGATCTTGCAACTGTAGGAACAAACAGAATTCTCGCACAACAACAAGCAATCTCGGATTGGAACAATGAAAATCTTAAACTGATTAAAACTTTTGGCGGACTTGACAAGGCAGTATTAACAAATGACGATATACGACAAAAACTTATAGACAAACAAACTGAATTAACAGACGGTTATAAAATAGAAGAGCAAAAACTTTTAGATCTTGCATTAGCACACGACGCTGATGCTGGTGCAGTGGCGAACCTTGTAGCCTTAGAAGGCGATCATATAGCTCAAATAAATGAGGTTATTGCAGTGTCTATTGACTATACGTCCGCTCTGACAGACCAAGCAAAGAACCAGAAACTAGTTTCAGAAGGATTCAGGGACGGTGTAATTCAGGCAAAAACATTCTTCGACGACCTTGTTAAGGGAACAGAACAGGAAGGGACATTCAATCAAGCTCTTGCAGACGGAGCAAAAACCCTTGGAATACAAACCAACTTGCTTGCCTTTTCCAGCGGCAAAATGCAGCAACTAGTCAAAGACGTCCACGAAACCGCTACTGGATACGACACTATGTCCCTTGCAATTGCAAAGAGTACGAACTTCCTACATGATAACGTCCTGATCGAGTCTCAACTTAGCAAAGGATTGCTGGAAGGAACGCAGGCAGCGGACGATTGGGCTATCAGTAACACAAAGGCAACAGCAGAAGCGTTCGCTTTCCATGACCAATTGGTAAAGATAACAGCAGACATGCTACAACTTCCAGTTCCAATAAACGCGTCTAATGAAGCATTACAAAAGGCAATGAAGACTTTTGAAGAAACTCACGATGCAGGATTAGCGTTATCAGAAATGATGACAGATAACCTGGCACCCGCTTTTGAAAGGGTATCGTCCCTTATTCAATCAAAGAGCATGAAGGAATTGCGTGACAACATAAAGAAATTAGAATTACCAAAGGGATTCACCCATGGTATAGACGACGCTTTTAAAGGATCTCAAAAGGCCGCCGAATCTGCTCGCAAGGTAGGAACCGCTATGGATATATTGACCACCAAAGGCGTGAACTTTAGCAAATCAGATCTTACCAAAAACATGAAAGCGTTCGGTAACGAACTGGATAGACTGTCCAAGGTTCATGGAACGTCACGCGAAGTAGATGCCCTTTTATCGTCACTGAAAACAATGTCCCCTCAAGAACTAGGTAAACATAGCAAATCCATGGAATTCCTCGTTGAGACTATAAACAAATTTGGATTCTTACCAAAGGACAAAGCAAAAGAATTCGTCGACATGTTCAACAAAGAGACCCCCAAAATGGGGCCTTCTGCGGAAACTGCTGCTAAAGGTATCGATAAACTTAATGCATCAATTCAAACCATTGTACAAAACAGTTCCCGTTTACAGGAACTTTCAAAATCGAACCCTGGTGCAACGTTCAGGGGAATGAAATTACCCAGCAAAGCGGATGGAAAAACCACTATCACAACAGATAACAGCGACGCACTGGCAAAAGTGGAAGCGGTAAAACAGGCTATTTCCAATTTAGAAAAAGTCCAACCCCAGATTGGTTTGCAGAATAGAGCCGCTTTCAGTGCTATTGATTCAGTAAAAAGCGAAATAGAGCACCTAGAAAAGATTCAACCTCAGATCGGTCTTCAAAACAGAGCCGCTTTCAGTGCTATTGATTCCACTAGAAAAGAGATTGCTAACCTAGAAAAAATCAAACCAGAAATCAGCTTACAAAATAGAAATGCGTTTAACGCAATTGACGCAGTAGGCAAAGAAATTAGAAAACTAGAAAAAATCAAACCAGAAATAAGTCTTCAAAATAGGAATGCCTTCAGTGCAATTGATTCAGTAAAAAGCGAAATTAACAAACTAGAAAAACTACACCCAAACATCAATGTCACTGTAGGTCTAACCGGGCCAGGTGTGAAATTCCTTGCTAAAGGTATGCATGGCATGGTGAGTAAACCTACCCTATTTTTGGCAGGTGAAGCAGGGCCAGAGCGTATCGATGTTAGTCCCGCTGGAGCAGGAGGAGCAGAGAAAGGATTAACATTGGATAGAGATGTAAATGTCCGTCCAACTAGTAACATTCAGAGGAATGACACTAGAGCTAGCAATCTGACAATACAGAATTACATTGACCTAGGAGGAGAAACTATCGTTCGCTCTTTCAAAAGGAGAATGGGCAACAACTTGTACATGTATGGGAGATAAATGAAATGTCGCAAGTAATAACGCTATCAAGATCAAACGCCTTATATGCAAAACCAGTGTCAGGCAGGGTCAAGTTCACTAACCTTGATGGGGACGATACCTACTTCACATGGTCTCCATTGGAGAACATTAAAGAACTGAACTTATTCTATCTGGATGCAGAACGAGCGGTATCTGAAACAGGGTCGTTCAACTGCGTCATAGAAGATTCAAACAACGTTTTAGCAAAAGATCACATAAGAAATGCCAGGGTTACTATTGAATTTGGCAGGACTGCTGCTACATTACAACCTTTCATGATAGGGTATGCAGACATATTCACCGATAGACGACCACGTTCTTATTATCAAGAATATCTTGTAACAGGGCCATCAACGAAGATTAGGGCGGCAGAACTTATGTTGCTTTTGAGAAAGGCAGCAGACGATCCACTGAACCCAAAATATGGCGTAGGCAATGTCGTCCGAGATTCTATGAGCGATAGAAAATGGCGTCCCCTGAACAGAGAGGATATCGAAGAGGTAACGAACTGGAATATTGATCTCGTTTCCGATGGTGGGGGCATATCTGATGAATTAAACAAAATTATCTATTCTAGAATTGTAGAAGTGCTTACTACTGAATGGGACTTTTTGGAAAGAATGTCCGCTCTAACAGGTGCACCATGGGACTTGGATTACGGCCCCAACTTTGAGGAGAAACTTACAATGGGTTATCCTTCTTCAAGGGGAACTGGCGTCGTTATCAAATCAAGTGACATTGCTTCTGCAACGGACAACCCGAATAAAACTTCATACCTTTGGAGCGAACTTAACATTGAAGACAACGCTTCTGCTGACGCGGGCGTTGCTACCCGTCTTTACACTACTACAATTATAGACGAACAAGTAGTAAGTTCACAAAACACAAACGCAGGATCTATGACGCTTGTAGATAAAGCAATAGCACAGCAATTGACCGTTGAGAATGATCAGCGACGTATCACAGATCTTTTGTTTATTGTGTCAAAAGTAGGAGAACCAACTTCACCAAACGACCGAGTTAATGGAGATCTTGTAATGGATAGCGGTGACAATAAACCAACAGGCCGAACACTAGCAACATTCAACATTCCCATAGGCGACATAAAGACCACCCCAACTAACATTTTCGTAAATGATATCGATACCAAGGTTCGCTTTTTGCAAGGCGAAAACAAAATCTGGATTCGACTTTTTCAACGTTCTGGAATAAAAGGCAATCCAGACGGTGACGCAGCAAACACGATAAAATGGCATCATAACGGTGTTACAGGTGCGGTACAGAATAGTTATACTGCCATCAGTACCGGGGTCGGTAAAGGTGATTACAAACTAAAAGATTCGCTTGTCTGGGCATCAGATAACAAGGGGCCGATATTCTGCTACTCTGTCCTTTCAAACATCAGAAGATTGCAGGCAAGAACCAACCCATCTCAGGCCAAACTGATTCGATTAAAGGAAGCGTTTGTAGATACTAGTTTTGTCACGCAGATCGGTGAAGCAAACCTGCTCTTATCTAAAATCTTGAATCGTACTTCAAAAGCACGACGTTCACTATCAGGCCTACGGGTCACAATACCAGTTGATTTCCTATTCAAACCCTATCAGGTGATATCGTTCGGTGACAGTTTAAGCAACGAATTTCAAGAACTTGGAATCCAAAGGGCAAGGTACGTTCTCTCAGCACTGCCAGGCGAAGGCAATCCTATGGGAATGATGAATTGCGAAGTGACATTAGGAGGTTCATTTAATGCACTTATTGGGAATTGCTCTTGTCTTTAGGTCGTCCGGCTCTCCCTAATAGGCAAGGTAGGGGAGACTTACGCTACTTGCCATTGCCATTTGACCGGACATTATAGTTCTCGTTTCACTTTGGGATAAACTTTTTGTAATCATGATGAATGTACAGGGTGTAGAATTACACGGCATTAGTTATTCCGATATTCAAATAATGTTTGAACAGGCAGTCGCAGAAGCAAAACCATTCAAACCAAATCTAATCTATTTTGATGTTGCCTACCTCTACACATGGCATTTAGAGGACGTCCCCTTTATCGGAATGTTCACCGAGGAGATCAAAGATGCACAATATACCGATTCTGATGGCATCCTGCGTAACCCTCTCCAAATAGAATGGCATCGTCGCCTAGAAACGTGGCATTCTGGCGGCTATGTCGAACTTTATGGCAAATGGATAAGGCCGATAAAAATTGTGAGGACGGTTGATAGGGTAGTAAACGAATTCATGGAACGTATTGCAGCTGCAATGGCCGGACAAGGTGACTTTGCACCCATGAAATTTCATGCCATAGGGGACGGTGCTGAAGCAGGAACGTCCGCTGCACCATCCGACACAACATTAGTTTCTGAATTAGATAGGATTGACGTTACAAAGGACAAGGGCGGAGGCGGCATAACGGTCGATGGCAGCGTGTTTATGTGCATTGGTAACCATGATACTTTTTCCCCAGGTGGAGATCTAACTGAAATGGGAATGTTTGACAGAGAACTACCCGGCTCAGGTGCAAGTGACGTTCCTATTGTGGATGACAGAATGGGCGATCATAGCATATTCCCTGATGAAGTAGAGCATACCGCTGGAAGCGACGCACCAGGCGGAACGATCGTTGTCTATCAGTGCTCTTCGTGATCATAATGTCTTTTGAGCGAATAGAGGACGATGAACTAGTACCCAACTTTTCAGGCATGTGTCCTGATTGTGGGACGACTATGGTTCATATTCACGATTTAAGATGCCTTGAATGCGATAACAAGAGGGTAGTATTTTGTCCTCTTTGTCAGAAACACTGGAGGCTTAAACTTACGTGAGTATTGATTTCAGGGGACTTAAACCACGTTCTGATGACCCACTAGCACAGGTATTCACAGAGCTGCAAAAGAAGGTCGCCAAATTCATAACGTCGCAGCAAACAGATCTTATCGATTCCGATAACGAGGACATTTACACGGATGGTCAGGACATGGATTCCGTTATCAAATATCATTCCGAATTATCCTCTCAACAATTATTCAGTTTTGATAAGAAATTCTTTCCTCCAAGCGACGCAGTGATGGTAAAAGGTTGGTGGCGTTCACTTGACCTAGGTAACGAAGTAAAGGACAGATCTTCCAATAATCACACCGCACAACTATATGGAGATCCAACACTGGTGGACGGGACGATCGATCTCGGGATACACACCAAAGGGACGAAGAGCATTGCCCGCAGAATGAACAGACCAACTTCAGAATTCCAAAACCTCGAGTGGATGCAGATTCCCGATCACGCTGATTTCAGAATAAGTTCGCTTACTACCGGCATATCGATATTCACTAGGGTTCGATTTCAAGGCCTAGATGTAAATGGAAACCGAGATCCAACCATATTTGAAAAACTGGACGATTCAACACCTAATAACGCTTACATGCTGCAAGCAAAATCAGACGGGCGTCTTGTTTTCATAGTAAAGAAAGGCGGCACAACCTACGCAAAAGAAACAACTGCCCCAACAGTGGCTTCAGGTGCAGTTTATGATATCTGGGCAGTTTTTGATATTGCAGACAATTCAATTCACATTTATGTCGACGGAACAGAACGAGCGGTATCTAACTTTGCAGGGACGGTAAACTGGCAGACAACGTTAACAAATCACGACCTATTTGTTTTTAGAAGGGGCCTTGGTGACGACGGAGGATTCGTTTATGGTGACTTTTATGATTTAAAATATTATCCAGAGTACGTTGTTTCCAATCTGGACGTTCAATATCACTTTAACAACAAGTGGACAATAACAAACATTCCATTTGGCCACGTTATGATAACAAACTATTGGGCTACGTTCGGAACAACTCCGGCAACGCCACTGTGCTCATTCAGCGAATCGTCCTTCACAACAACATCGTTCAATGTTTGCATAGGTGGCGGTGGCGGCGGAGGTACGACAATATGTTCCTTCAGCGAACCATCGTTCACAACCTCATTCAACGTTTGTGTTGGTGGCGGCGGTGGCGGCGGAGGTACTACGCCAGGGGACGCATTTGATGACATTGCTTTCGATGAGGCCGCATTTGACTAGTTTTACTTCTCACGTCCTTAAATCAGGGAGTTCGATGTATTAATGGTCTTTAAGCGGACAGGGCTTACAGGTGGCGGCCCCAGTCAATTAGGTGGACAGGATTGGGATCACTTCGTCGATTATATGGAGGGCGTTGCCGATGTTGAAAACCCTGATATTAATTCGAATACTTCGTACCGATCAGGACGTCTACGAAAGAGAGGGACAGGCGGCATATTCTATTACATTGAAGATACTGCTGCAATCACAGCGGACAGGCATGTTGCCGAGCCACTTCTTGCGGCTAACGATACCCGTCTTTATCAAGCGGCAGTTCAACCCATAACAAACAAAACAATCAACGTTCCTTCTAACACTGTCACTAACATAGGGGACGCCAATATCGCAGCTCATACCAGCACAAAGATATCTATACTTTCCAAATCACTTCTTAACACTTCCATAGGATATCAGGATCAGGCGAACACATGGGCAGGGATTCAAAAGATGGAAGTCCCTATCAAATTAAAGCCTGGAGCTATACCAACAACCGATTCAAGTTATGGCCAATTGTGGCCTGATTCTGGAAATTCAAACGCCCTCACTTACAGAAAACCCGATGGCAGCGTTGTCGTTTTAGGTAGCGGCAGCGGCGGAGGTGGGGGAGTTGGCACAACAGGGCCGGCAATTTATATCCCCTTATTCGTTTACCCAAACTGGTACGCGGGTGCTTCATACAATTGGACACCGCTTATCAATGCCATTTCGACATACCCCTCATTACGTTTCGTGGTAACGATTAACGTATTCAACGGGCCTGATACGTCGGCTAACACAGATTATCGTGATCACGGCCTACTTGATTTAAGAAACGCAGCAAACGCAGCAGGCACAGATCTTAAAATCCTAGGATATGTTTTCACTTCCTACGCTGAAAGATCGCAGGCATTAGTAGAAACAGACATTGATAGATGGTTTGCATTTTATCCCGGACAACTTGACGGAATTTTCTTTGATGAAATGGAATATGTCCCTGGACAAGAATCGTATTATGTTACCGAAACCGCTTACGTTAAAAGCAAAGCGTGGGCAGGCATAGTTTGGGGTAATCCGGGCACAACTTCTACCACAGGATACGCGGCAACAGTAGATACAATAATGGTTGTCGAAACAGATAACGGTTCCAGACCAAACACAGCACAAATGTTCACACGTACTTTTAGCGGTGCATTTCCCAATTCAAAATCAGCGGTTCTTATCTACAATCAGGCATCTTTTGATGCTGCCTATGTTGATTCTACAATCGTCCCTTATGTAGGATACTACGAAGCGACTAACGACGTCCTTTCCAATCCATACGATACGCTGCCAACCTATCTTAATACGGAATGTGCCAAACTTGCTTCATTAACCACAAGCGGCGGAGCATCAAGTTCTGCTGCGTTTATCACCATGGCATCGGATGGGTCACTACCATCAGAACGTGTCCTAACAGCAGGTGGCGGAATATCGCTTACAGATGGAGGGCCTAATTCAACTGTAACACTGGCATCAAAGAACAGGGTAATAACACGGCTAGTTGCTGAACAGGACGTTGTTAATACAACGACCGAAACTGATATTCTTGCTTATTCTGTGCCTGCCGGTACGCTAGGAACAGACAAAGCTCTACGCGTTCAGATACTGGCCGATCATGCTAATTCGTCCGGTAGTGCAAGAACATTCACTTTAAGAATAAAATACGGTGCTACAACAATGTATTCGGACGCTTCCGTTTCGATACCATCAGGCGTAACAAGAAGACCAATATGGATTGATTTAATATTGTTTGCCAAGAATTCGGCAACTTCACAAGGAGTACTGGCTAATATCAAAACAGGACATGCGACAACTCCAACAACCGGCCTCGGTAACTTTGGTGCTACTGATACTACAGATCTCGCAACAGGGACAGTTATTGGAGTAAATGCAGCAGAGAATTCTGCTTTGGCAAAAACATTGTCTGTTACAATACAACATTCAGCAGCTGCTTCAACGATATCTTTCAGGCGACTTTATGCAGTTGTAGAGGTGCTGGACTAGAAAATGACGTTCGGATTATGGGGGCCATGGACTAATCAAACCCCCGCTGATTCTTCCAAACTTAACGGAATGGAAGTAATTTCGGGGCCGGGATTAGACCTTGAATCCTTAAACAAATCAGAATTCAGGATCGTTTTCTGCACGGAGGACGGTGCAGAATTATTAAAAGATCATACCTACGCTATTGATACAGCAGCAGAAATATTTATCGACATTTCTACCACCGGAAGTCATACTCATAGCGGCGTAGGCGAGGGAGGGGACGTTGTAGATATCTTCCGAGCGAACTCTCTTTTTACAATACTACAATTAACAAAGACAAACGATCTCAAAAAGGCAAGTTGGTTGGAAACTGCTGGTGGATCTGGAACAGCAGAAGATACAATAGACGGCACCAGTGGCGAACGTTCTATAAGGTTGAGGACGAACACCGTAAGCGGCGACGCTTATACAATCCAATATCCTCATTTGCAAATTGACTTCTCAAAACGTTCGTTCTTCCAGTTCAAAGCAAGGATTGAAACAATGTCGTCCCTTGCTTTACATAGCGGCGTTAATTGCGATACCGTTACGATAGTCGATACAAACACTGAAAAATATAATGCCGAAATCTGCACAGTCACTAGCACCAGTTGGTATCTTCGTTCTGGAAATGGTAGCAATAAAACAAGCAGCGATACTGGCGTAACAGCAACGACAAGCAGGGTTGGAATAAGGATTGAACATTATCCTGATATCGGTGTGCCCGAAGTTGACATGTATGTTGACGCTTCAGATATATTCCAAAAAACTTCCCACGTTCCGATGTCAGGCGTTAGTGCAGATAACAATCTCATAAAGCATTCAATAAAGAATTCTACCACCGCAGACAGGCCTTATCATATCTATGGTTCTCGTATAGGATATTACGTGAGTGACAACTGGATATGACGCAGACGCTATTTAGAAAGAATGTCGTTATACGGGGTCACGATTTTAGGTCGGTTCCACTAGTTCAAGGTCTTGAAAAACTGAACCGGCTAGTAGATAACAATGAAAACAACGTATCTTTAATGGGGACGAAATCCCAGATTAATAATTATCTCCAAGACGCTCCTATTGTATCAGAGCGTTTGAGGACATTAAACAGCGTGCCAAAAATGAGGATAATTGGCACCAAAAAGGTGACGATACAATAATGGCAGGCACGTCTTTTGTAAAATTCTACAAGTCAGCAAGCTCCGGCCTTGGCGGGGCAATATCTGGAACCCAAATTGTGGACGCTACCTTTAACAATTTCTTCGGGAACGTCCCTCGAAACGAACAGGTCGCAGGTGAGGATTATTTTCTTTGCATGTATGCTAAGAACACCCATGACGTTGACGCCATGGATAACTTTGCATTCTGGCTCGACCATGATTCACCACCCCCAGATACAACCATAAAATGGGGACTTGATGCCGCAGGCAAGAACGGCACCGCTCAAACAATAGCAAACTTTTACGCATCGCCTACTTCGGTAACCTGGCATGCAGTAGGGACGGAGCCTGCAACGCCAAACATTGGCAAATTAGAGGACGGTGATTATTATCCTATATGGGTTTGGTGGCATGTGGACGCTAACGCTGTTTCAAGAATAGACGACACGGCCGTATTCAACTTTACATTCTTTATACCTGCTGGCGGCACTGGTGGCGGCGGAACAGGGGGCGGCACTGCTACAATGGATCGTTTCGGTATTCGTCAGATATACGCTACCAAATCAGGAGGGCGAACATACACTTCAAACTGGGATCTTCCTGCCACTACAACTCACCAATGGGACGGGACTTCTGGGCAGGACTTTGGCAACTTTGATCCTCAAGATAACATGGCGGATCTCGTCTGTCCTGCAACAAATAGGGCAATAGTTGACGCTGAACAGGACGTCCTGATTGCAACTACCAATTCAAACAAGAATTCATGGCGTTACTATGTCAAAGACCATCTGGACGACGAAACGTCCTCAACGTGGAAATGGGATCCAAGTCTTGAGATAACAGTCTATTACAAAGCAATAAGCGATTATGACGGTGGCAGTATTCACGTTCATTGCAGAGTTATGGGGCCTACTGAACACTGGCTCGCATTAAACACATGTAGCGGAGCAGGTCACGAATACAGTTACGAAATTAAAAAGAATCTCGTCAACCAATTTAGAAAAGAAGAATTCCATATTGAACCTGATTCCGGATACTGCGACAACATAGAATTTGACGATAATACTGCACCCTACAATCAATGGATCGGAATGAAACTTTGTACTCATATAAAGGGGACGAAGATGCTTGTCGAAGCGTTCAAAGATTTAACTGATGGTGCTAATGGCGGAACGTGGGTGAAGAAAGGAGAGATACTTGATGACGGGACGAACTGGAAACTGGCTACTCAGAACGATATCGATAACTATGCAAGTCTAGCAACTGGCACCGGCAACTGTACAAAGATTCCAACAATGGATCAAGCACTAACCATGGCCTGCTCTGCTGTTGGATTAAGGGTTGATAATACACTTGTTCATTTCAAAAAGTTCTCTGTCAGAGAGATCGATCCTGATGATGAAGGATCAGGAGGCGGAGGAGGGACTACACCACCCCCAGATCCAGGCGGAGGCAATCCACCGCCAACGCCGACAAACTGGAAGATGGCAGTTGCAGGTGATTGGGGATGCGGTAGCGTTACTAATAGCGTTATCAATCTCTGTAAACAATATGATTTCACAATGGGCGTTGGGGACAATGCTTATGCATCTGCTAGTTGTTGGACGTCCGCTTTTGCAGTACTGAAACCTAAACTAAATTCGGCCTATGGAAATCACGAATATCAAGAATCTGGCGGGATTGCTCCATATAAGACATTTTTTGGCCACTCCAAAACCTACTTTTCATTTAACTTCCAGAACGTGCATATCGTTGTTATAGATAGCAACATAAACATGGACGCAGGTTCAGCACAACACGACTTTGTAACCGCTGATCTAACCGCAGCATCGGCCAATTCCTCAATAGACTGGATCTTTGCTGTGCTTCATCACCCCATGTTTGGGGCATCTTCAGACCACTCCTACAATGATCGCAATTCAGTGCAGGCATTCCACTCGTTATTTATGGCTCACAAAGTAGCGTTCGTTTTCGCAGGACATAACCATAATTGGCAACGAACGAACAAAGTAGCATACAATTCAGGCAGTCCTACAAACCCAACAAACGTCGATACCAGTTCGCCTTTTGTAAACGATACTACAGGATTCATTCACGTAGTTACCGGTACCGGAGGACACGACAGCGGCGGCGGACTTTACAGTTTAGGCAGTCAACCAGGATTCCAGGGATTCCAAAACAGAACCCATAACGGCATATATGAGATCGTTGCTTCAAACAATGGCAAAACGCTTACCTGTTCGTTCGTCGATAAGGACGGAACGAGCAAGTTCGATACGATTGTCTATAACAAATCCTAAGTTAACTAGGATTCAACTGCTTCCAGATGTTATGAGCATCGTCCCTTAATCCGGTATACAGGCCGTTCTCTCCGGAATCCTGAACGTGTTTGTTTATGACCTCTTTTATATCAGAGATGTTGATATTGCTCAACTTTCGCCATTCTTCATTGGGACGAAGTGTCAGATCCTTTATGCGAATGCCTTCCAGATCACTTTGATTCTTAAACTTGGGATGGTTACCTGCGGCCTTTTTGATTGCGGCTATTTCGTCGTTTGAGATTTCCATTATGGCAACGGGACGATTCGCTTTGTCCTTTTCTGTCGAAACCATTTTCATAATGTATGTTACTTCTCAACGTTGTTATTAAAATAACCTCTTCATTGCCCAAAGATCGTTTTGGAAATCCATTTTTCTACCCATCAAAACCAGGTGGATATTTCTATGAAATGTCAAATAACCCCAAGAGCGATCCCGATGTAGATTGGCCTTCGGAAATGTCGTTCTCTGGTGGCATAGCAATCATGAAACCAAATGGAGCTACTGATTTCGGAATTGGGAAAAACATTGCCGGCTTTTCTGATTCTATCGGCGGATGCAACATGGACTTTAAGGCCACTGCCAAAAGGGGATATTCCTACAAAGCGGACGATGCACGAGATATCGAATACAAATGTTGGATGCGTGTCCCTGGCAACCTGTCTAGTTCACATGACGGTTTTTCAATTTCTTTTTGTACAGGACACCACAACGGATCAAATTGCTGTCAGGGATTCGCTTACATGGGTTCGATGGACGGTATCAACTCCAACCCTACAAAATTCCGATTTAGAAAGGAAACAACACACCCTAATTATGAAGATTCTTCTGAGGGGACATGGTCACACCCTAAATGTAATTTCAAGGTAGCAGGGCATGATTGGATTGGCTTTGGAGTATGTCGTTATAATAAAACGATATCATTTGAGGATGGGAGCAGCAGGGATTCCGTAATACTGGAGATATGGTTCAATCCAGATCCAACAAATAATCCTGATGATTGGACAATGCTTAAGCGAACTGAAGACAAACTTGGCAGGGGTTGGACAAGCAAGCCGAATGCCTGTAACGGTGACAAAGACCAGATAGGTACATGGTCTGGTGCTCAAAATAGAATGAAAACAAATTCAACTTCAGGAAGTATTGAGTTTAACGCTGTCACTTTACGAGAGATCGATCCGTTCGGCACGTTTGAAACCCCACCGCCCCCAGATCCAGGCGGAGGGGGAGGGACAGGATCCGGAGGAGGCGGAACGCCAGGGCCGCCATCATATTCATTTGCTTATAAATTTGGAACTCACGGAAGCGGCGACGGACAGTTTCTAAACCCACACGACGTTTCGTTCGATGCGGCAGGGAATTGCTTTGTCTGTGACAGAGATCGGAACGATGTGCAAAAGTTCACCCATGACGGTGCTTTCATATCAAAATTTGGCAGTTCGGGTTCAGGCAACGGGCAGTTTAACGTCCCCTATGCAATACAGCATACACCCGATTTCGCGAATATCTACGTCATGGATAGGGACAATAATCGTATTCAAAAACTAGATGCTGATGGCAATTATGTATCAAAAATCACAACTGCTAATGGCACCGCCCTCAATTCACCCGAAGACATTTGTTTCGACGGACTAGGACACTTCTATTTTTGCGATACGGGGAATAACAGGGTTGTGGAAATGGACGCAAGTACACATGCTTTCATAAGGGAATGGGGCAGTAAAGGGAATGGTAACGGTCAATTTGATCACCCTCATAGCATGGACATGGGCCTTGATGGAAACGTATATGTGAATTCAGGAAACCAGGCCTACATACAGGTCTTTACCCCGACAGGGACGTTCATTCGCAAGTTTGCAAAATCAGGCACACACGACGGCGAACTGTTGACATTCCTAGAGCACATGGACATTGACACAAAAGGCAGACTTCACATTATCAACAATAACGCCCGCCCTATAGTTTCGGTGTTCGATTGTGCAACAGGTAACTATATTACAAAATATGGAAGTCCTGAAAAGGAAGGCAGTGCTAACGGCCAATTCAAAGAACCTGAACACGTTACCTGCGATTCTAACAATAAACCATTCGTCGTTGATTCATCCAATTTCAGAATACAGGTGTTTAATGTATTAGAACCAACGCCAACGCCAAACCCAGATCCAGGCGGTGGCAGCGGCGGAGGTGGAGAACCAACCGAACCATCCAAAGTCAGGGGTCAGTTCACCTTGAAGAGGGACATTAACATAAATCGTACCGATCCTTGCGAAGGTGGCGGCAGTAGTGGAGGCGGCAGCGGTGGCGGTGGCGGCGGAAGCAATCCCGGACATGGGGTAATCTACGACGCATTTCCAGATCACGATAAGCAACTATCCGATACTTCAGCATGGACGTTCCGAACAAGGGTGGCAGCACAGATTAACAAGACAGGCAGCGGTGCATATAACAAAATATTAAAGCAGTTAAACGTCCCTCTCAAAAAAGTAGGAAGTCCCACGTCCGCTTTTTCGGTTACGGCAGTAATATGGGACAAAAACAATGCTGTAGTATATACCTCGCCTACTGTTGTGGATCCGTCCACCTTGCCAACATCGTTCCCTTCAGATTCCAATAGTTGGCAGATATTCAGTTTTAGCGGAAACACTCACGTATTTGTCCTAGGTGATAGGGTAGGCGTAAGATACTTTGCTGACACTCCAACATCGGACGTTAATTATGTCGTCGCTGGATATGAAAACGTAGCTTCAGAAGGCAACGTCACCGAAATACAATATGAGAGCAGCGTTTGGAAAGAACATATTGATCGCGATTTCGCATGCATAATGTATGACTGAAGCAACTAAAACTTATTGCCATCCGTTTTTAAATAGGGAATATTGGCAAAAACAAAACAAAAAGAAATTGTTGTTGTACCGGAACGAAAAGACCTGCTGTTCGATTCTAATGTAGATATCGATTGGGCAGCGGTCGCAAAACTTGTACCAAAAGGACAAAAGTACTTCAAGGTCACAAATTACTTTGGCAGTATTGCAGCAAACGGCAAAGGATTCCACATGAACGCATCAGGCCACCCGAGAATGTTGCTTTTTCCTGAAACTAAGGAATTGATTCTCGAACACGATGGCAAATTCGGCAGGGCGTATTTCGCAGTATGCAATTATGAATCTCTGCTAATGGCAGACTTCATGCTAGACAACCCGAAAAACAATGTGAGTTTCAAAGATCGTTGCCGTCACCAATATCGAGATCTTGTAAATAAAAAAGCCACCGACAAAGAAACGCAGGGTGGACAGGGGACGTCCTTTAGTGGAACAAAGGTTGACGCAGATCTGGAGGTTGTGCACGGCACCGAAATTTCAGGCCCCACAGCGAAACTGAATCCAAAACTGGCAGGAATGAAGTGGTATTCTATGAATTTCGCCCAGTTTGATTATAAAGGCAAGATCCATGTAGTCGATTCGCTTGATCGAAACGATGGCAAAGGATTCCAAATCGTGAATGAAGGGGACGTAAAAGCACCAAAACAATTCTTTAACAGAGCACAATTCGAAGAATGGTCAGAATTCTGGTTGAGATTAAATGCTCCAAAAGGTGGCAGGGTAGTCTTTAAAAACATCAAGTTGTATGAACTTTAACATGACAAACAAAATTTCGATTTCGCACATACCGATCACGCAACGAACATGTTCGAAATGCAATGGACGACTAGAAGTCAAAGATAACGAAGCCATACTTGAGGACGGTAAGCTGAGCCATCAGACATGCCCGTCTCAGTAGCAACAGAATCCGAATTCAATAGTCTGGCATCAGCAGTTTCTGCAATAAGTGACAGGGTGACTGCCACCGAAAAGGATATCGCTTTACTAAAAACACAACCTGCCCCCTCAACTACTGGAACCGGCTTCTATTGGCCAGGGTACGTATATCCAACTTCAACCTTATGGACGACGTTTGTAAACATGGCAAAGGCAAACCCAACAAAGAAATTTCTCATTGCAATTAACCCAAATTCAGGCGTAGGATCTGCCAAAGATACAAACTATGTGAATGGAATAACGTTACTTAGGACAGCACCAAACATTCTCATTATCGGATATGTTTATACAAGTTACGGTGCAAGAAGCGATGCTGCAATAAAGGACGAGATTGACAAATACAAATCATGGTACGGCATTGACGGCATATTCTTTGACGAAATGTCAAACACCGCAGGCAAAGAGCAATACTACAAGGACAAAACCACTTACATTCATTCAATAGGCATGAAATTAGTTATGGGCAATCCTGGAACCGATACCTCGTCCTCTTTTGTCGGGACAGTGGATAACATAATCATATACGAAAGAGCAAACCTTCCTTCAGTGGACTTGGTAAAAGGATGGCACCTTAGCTATGACAAGAAGAACTTTTCCATAATCCCCTATGCAGTAACGACCCTGACCACGCAACAGGTAAAAGACTTCGTCCCTTATGTTGGTTGGATATACATAACAAACGACATATTGCCTAACCCGTGGGACAGCATGACAACACATTCAAACACGATCCTAGCCGCTCTTTAATTTTTTTAAAAAGTCGGCTGCCAAGACAAACAGCCCCATTTTTGCAATAGGTGTCATCAGACAGTACGGACGATCCCCACGCCCAAGGACAAACGTGATCAACAAAGGGTACCCAGTAGTTGACGATATCGCTACCCGCAGTGCTGACGAACGTCTATTCCAATACTTTACTTATCGTCCCTCTTGCTAATTAAAATTATGTTAGATGGAATATGGTATTTACTTGCGTTTTATTACAAGATTTTAATCAAAGATTTGCAAAAAATATGGGAAGAATTCCTTATGCTCAATTTGAACAAAGACTATTATCCGTATGCATTTGAAACACGCCAAAGTCCACCGTCTTTTTTCCTGCTACAATAGTCTTGTAGTGCGTGACTGTTTCGCCAGTTATGCTATCAGTAAGTTCTATCGTTACGTAAGTTCGAATCTTGTTTTCGTTTGTAGAGGACGTTTGCTTTATCTTGGCAATATCATAATACCAAGAAAACTTGTGCGTTTCTGAAGGGCCTGAATCTGGTTTGTCGTTATTGGGTATTGTCTCTTTGTTCAAAAGGACATGATTGTTATTCTTTGGCGTCGCTCTTGCATAGTATTCATGATAACAATCGCTATCGGACATAATAACGCCTATGATCTTGTTGTTCGTCCGTTTCGTGAAGAATGGTTTTGCTTCTGTTGTTGTTACGGCAATAGACAATAGAGCCGCCATAAGCACTATTGCTATGAATATTTTATTCATTGATAACACTAATGACACTAGTATTATTTATATATCCGTATTATAACCTACACTTCACATGAAAAGAATGCATGTAAACATAACAATGCCGGAAACGGTGTTGAAAAAAATAGACAAGCAACGAAAAGATATGCCTCGTTCAAGGTATATTACACGTTTGCTTGAACAAGTGCTCGGCATTCCCGAGAAGGAGCGGACAATTTATGACTGAAGAAAAAAAACGGGACGTTGAATTCGCTGATAGTAAGAAGGACGTCCCAAATAAAGATAGCGTAGAGGACAAGATATGAATACAGCTCAAAGTGTCGGCCAAGATAGATTGCAATCTGCAATAGGCAGCGTCACGGCATTACGAAACGAGATAAAAGAAAATCCTGACAACTACAGGGAAGCAGAAATATTATACCAGACTTTAAGCCTGCTAACTGAACTTAATCAGTACTTCGGTGGCGGGTATTTTTCAAAAGAGTACTGGATAGAAAAGATCGATAACATCAAAGCGGTCGCGAACGATATTGCAAGAAGCAAAGGGTGGGGACAATAAGATGACAAGCAGATATTGTAAATACCTATGCGGCACCTTGTTGGAAGGATTCGACGAAGAAGAACGAAAATATAAGGAAGCAGAAACCGGATACCTCCATACGCAGGATCGTTGCGAAAAAGCAAAGAAGGATAAATCAGAGAAAGCGACGCAAACCGAAACGTCCAAGCAGAACGAGGAGAAGATAAAGAACGGCAACGCTTCAAAAGGACAATACGTAGCCAACAACCCTCTTCAAACAGGAACTGCTCAACAAGGCTATGTAGATCACACAGCAAAGGGAAACTCCCAAGTTGTAATTTTTGTAAGCTCGGACGAACAAATACTTGAAGAAGCTTACAACGTGTGGCTGAAAGACAACAAGGGCAAAATCAAAACACAAGGGGCACAATATCAAATGTGTTCGCATGGGGACGATCTGAAGTTCTCAATCGCTCTCTATTACGAGGAGGTGGAACAATAATGAGACATGATTGGGTTGTCAATAGAAGCAACGAGATCAAGAGATTAGCAAAGCTCTACCAGAACAAAAAGGCAGCGTTCAGGGAATTGGTTACCAACTCCATTGACGCCTACGAAAGAAAGGACATTCTCTACGCCCAAAAAGGCCAGCAATGCACCTCAGAGAAATTCATCAAAGTGATGATGCCGGAAGGGACGTCAGGTACGAAGTTCGGATGCGTGGACTTTGCCACAGGTATTGAAGATCTTAAGCAATTCTCCAAGTTGTTTGAGTCGGCAAAGCAGGGAGAAGCCCTGACTGCAGGTGAATTTGGTATCGGTCGCATTGCATGTTTTGGCCTAACTATCAACATAGAAGGCTATCTTGAATACATAACAAACAACGGAGATGTAGAACGCGTCCTGACCGTAGATACTGAAGGCTTTGACGACGACGACCCTGTAAGCAGTAACAATGGCAGATTGAAAAAGCAGGGTTGCTGTGTCTTTGTCCACAAAGTCGATATGTCCTTATTGCCAGCAACGAAAGATCTTGTCAAATACCTCAGCGGTGTGTTCGGATTGCGAATACTGAGGGATCCCAGGCTAAAAATCCTCGTAAATAACGAAAAGATTGGAATCAACAAAGAGCTAGAATCATTCAAGAAGGTCATATTGATCGCTGAATTCTACTATGACGAACAAAAGGTCACTGTCGAAGGCAACATTCAAGCATACAACTCTGGCACAGGGAGCCTTTGGATATACAAGAAGAATATCCGAATTGGTAACACGGTCAAAGATATCGGTCTTGATTATCATGTCAAAGGCTGGATAAACTGCGACAGCTTTGAGCTGACAGGAGGACGCGATGACGTAATAGAGGACGCTTTGTATGAAATGGTCAAGAAGGGAATACAGCAATTCTTGGAGAAGGGCAACTTTAAGAAAATAGAAAAGGACAAGGACGATCAGATCTCGCCTATAAAGTCAAAGCATTTGATAACGAAAATGACAGGCATGTTAGATTCGATCCTATCTAACAACGCGTTTAAGGAACGATTCAATATGCCCCAAATAATAACACAGCAAGAAAAAGAAGTTGAGGTGGATACATGGCATGACCCTGGCATACTTGAATCTCTGGAAAAAGCAAAGCAAGCAGCAGGTATAGGGACGAACAAAGGCTATAGTCTGACAGGTGGCAACGGTGCTCAAAAAGGAGACAAAGTCGAGGGCTTTAGAGCGGACGGTCACACAAAGCATATCAAACCTGGCGATGGGGGAGGAATTCATACCGACGCAAGAATCGAAAACGGTGGCAAAATTCCTACAATATCCACTCCAACAATACCACCTTCAACAAAGCCGGGAAGTCCACAAGAGTCGCCATACTATACAGGAAACGATCAGCTGCTAAAGCAAAAGCAAAAAATATTAGTAGATACTGCCAAGCCAGGCGGATTTGAATTTGTTGAACTTGCTTACGGAGATGGAAGGCCACCCATTTTTATCAAAGGAAATAGGGTCGTCCTCAACACGAGCAACAAGATATTCAAAGCTTGTATACAACATGAATTAGGAATCATTTCCATACTTTCAATGGCAATGGCACACATGTTCAAAGACTACAATGAAGTGGATGCAGAAATGAAAGATGGATATATTTACGAAGTTATGAACTTCCACCTCAAGAACATGGGATATTGGAAATGACAATGCAAACCGAGGAATACACAATCAAGAACGAATCCAATCCAAAGACGATACCTAATGAAGAACTAGTAACAGTTGCTAAAAAAACAACACCAAAGGCTATGGTAAAACATGCAAAACCTCTTGCTGAGCTTATCAAATTGCGGGCTTATGCACATGAAATGACCATAAGGAATCAGCGAAAGCTTACAATCTGCCCCAAATGTGACAATGAAGGATATGCCAAATATAGGGTTCGTAGCAGCAACGACAAACTAATCCTGTTCTACGTACACTCAAACGAACCTCCAATAGGGACGAAAGATGGCAAGATGTTTGGTCGCAAACACGATTGGCCGACATACAGACAATGTTGGATAGGGAACGTCCTCTCTGAAGAAGAATTCATGGAATCCATTGGTGGCGGAAAAGAAGAAGAAGAAGCGTATTACTACCAGAGACATGAGGCAAACAAGGATTATTCCAAAGACTTTAACCTGCGTGTAAAAATTCCCGCAGACATCGTGAAGCAGATTGACGAACAAAGGGGCAATGCGTCGAGAAAAAATTTCCTACTAGCTGCGTTAAAGGAGGTGTTAGGTAAATAATCCCTTCAAGAGAGCTGCTAGACATAATCGTCGAAATTAGAGAAACGGTATCGACCGCAGGTGAAATGATCAAGCGAGCTTACGAACTCGCATTAAGGGACGGTTTCAGTCCAAAGGATGCAAGGGCGTTCTTGATGGCAAGCCTTCCATTTCTTTCTGACAGGACGTTCAGGCAGGCATTACCGGAAGAAGCCAAAGAAATGACCATGAAACGCGAACCCAATTTGCGGCATGGTCTGCCGCAATTTCCTGAACCAAAACAGGACAACGTTGTAAATATTACAACAAAGGCAGAATTAATCGAAGCAAATTCAGATCCCGAAACCGACAAGGATGATCACTCCGTTTACGGCGAGGACGAACAACAATCACAATTAACAGAAGAAAAAGAATTTGAAGAATGGGAAAAAGATCCAGAGATCAACCGACCTATGCGGGCAACTACCGGCGGCGACAACTATTCTCCAGAGGAAGATCCAAAAGATACAGAAATAGCATTCCTAAAAGAAAAGGTCACCGAACTAGAGGACGCTCTGAAACAGACAAAACAGTTCGTTCCGGCAGGGACACTTTCAACAAAGGACAATGGAATGACGGACGAAATTGTGTTTGATTATCTCAGAAACAGGGCAAAAGAAACTGGCAATATTCTCTTTATCGACAGGGTTGGCAGCGGTGCTTTGGTTACTGCACTTGCAAGGTACAAAGGATCGTTCAATGTTGGTGAAGTGTTCGTTAGGGTGATATCGTAATGAAAATAACACTCTGTGATCAATGCGGAATTGCTGTAAAGCCACCCCGTGTATGGAAATTAAGGATTGATAACGGTAGTAGTCTTCCACCGCCCACGCATGCAATAAAAAAAGAACTGGACTTATGCGAAAAATGTTATTTTAGTTGGATGGCTGTGGTAAAATATGTACTCACCCTAGACGGTCTCAAAGACTGCCTTAACAGGTCGAGAGGATTATAAAAAAATGAAACCAAAGAAATATGATCACAATCAATTTGTCTGGCACAACGAAGACTTTTATATTGATTGCACAAGGCCGGTGATAAAATGTCCCTTCGGCTACAAAGGACACCCAACTTCACACCTAAACCAGAACGTTGTCAGATACAGTGACAAAGGGGAGCTGCAATTACAGGTGATTAAAAAGGTGGCTCACTCCCACTTTACACATGAATTCGACCTCGGCCGTCATACCACTTGTGAGATTGGAAGAACATGGATACTTGCCAAGCACTGTGATACGGAATACGTCCTTCACAAAAAGACGTTACCTACATGGATAAGGAGGGATTTGTACGGAGAATGACCTTCAGAGAGGACGATTTAGGAAGAAAGAAAAAAATTGCATTGCAACTAATGGGCTTAAAATGCTTCAAATGTGGCAAGTCAATGGGTGCTCTATGTATTCCAGCAGATCACCCCCAAACCCCCGAAACACTGGGATCGTTCCTAGTACACGAACGAATACTTCCCGAGTGCATGAGTTGTATTGGCAAGAACCCATTCGTGGTAGGATTTGACGAGCTGCGGGACGGTCGGTAAGGAACGATGCCAGATTCTAGAGAAAAAACATGGCACCGCGAAGCAAGACGTGTCGTGGAATTCTATCTCATGGCCAAAGATCGACAAATAAGGCATGACTTTGCAGTAGAATATCCCACAGAATTCATAAGAAAACACAAGTTTCCTATTAGCAAATTCCCCGGCCACGAATTCGATATTTGTACTAATAGATTGGAACTGATCGAGATCGACGATCTCGGGCAACACTCACACAAGCAGCAGATAATCGCCGACCACCTTGTAAACGACTATGTCGAAAACCATCTTAAAGGATGGAAGTTATACAGGTTACTAAAGGAAGAGATCGTTAACAGAAGAGGCCATATTGAAAACCTTGACAATGTCCACAGCTATCTTCAGGAGAATTTGATTCTAAAATGAAAAGCAGACTTGAAAAAGTATTGGACATAATCCAACACGAACCCAACTACGAAAACTTTGAGTACAAGGGATATTATTGCGTGATAAAAAGAATGCTCTATCTAGGAGGACAACTAAACGGCTACGTTCGTATTCCCGAGAACCATCCTGTTTATGACCAAAAACCACACGATATTGAGATTGAATGCCATGGAGGCATAACGTTCGGCCCTAGCGAACTGGAAGGCGAAACAGGTATTTTCATTGGATTTGATACTGCACACTACCGCGACTATATGCCCTTTATGATAATGCTCTCCTATACACAACTAAAAAACATGGACGAAGGGACATACAAAGATATCAATTATGTAAGGAACGAATGCAAACAAATTGTGGAGCAGCTGCTATTAAAAAAATGACATACAAAGAATTAGGATTAAAATGTATCAAGTGTGGTAAACCAATTTCCGAAGCTATGAAAGGTATTCATTGCTACGATTGCTTTTTCTCAGGAGAGAAGTTCAAAGTTAAATGACTGACAATTATGACGGATTTAGCACGCAAGACCTAATCGACAGAAAATTAGCATTAATGTCTGAATGGGATGATAATTGGAAAGAAGCGAAGGTATTGG
>Ga0105246_10000024_pt1 | contig 56340 bp, 42 predicted proteins | sample KBSM64metaG_FD_99694 | JGI IMG/M metagenome (GOLD analysis project Ga0105246, IMG submission 99694) | Miscanthus rhizosphere microbial communities from Kellogg Biological Station, Michigan, USA - KBS M6-4 metaG | ecosystem: Host-associated > Plants > Roots > Rhizosphere > Soil | place... | reverse complement strand
GCCGCTGGCCATGGCCGCGACCCGGTGCAGCACTTCAAGGGGGATATTGGCCGCATGGGCCGCTGAAATAAAGCTCTCGGACATGGCCGCCAGGGCGATGCTCATGCCGCCGGACGCGGAGCCTGTAATCCCCGCCAGCAAGGTCACGGTAATGGCTTCGTTGACCAGCGGGTTGGGGATGCCCTTGAGCCAGTCCGCCAGCACCAGAAAGCCCGGCAACGACGCAATTACCGCACCAAAGCCGTATTCCGAGGCGGTGTTCATGGCGGCGAGCAGCGCGCCGCTGACCGCACTTTTACTGCCTTCGGCCAGCTTGCTCTTGATCGCCGAGAAGCCGAACACCAGCACCACGATAATCCCCACCAGCAACGCCGCCTGCACCGCCCAGATCGCCGTGAGCTTGGCGATGTCGGTGGTCACCGGGGTGCTCATGCCGGGCAGGCTGAGGCTGTGGGTCTTGCCGTACCACTGCGGGATCCAGTGGGTGAACAGCAGGTTCATCACCCCCACCAGAATCAGCGGCGACAGCGCGACCCAGGGGTTGGGCAGGGTCAGGTTTTCGGCGGTTTCCGGTTCGTTGCGCAGCTCGGTGCCATAGCCTTCACCTGCGCGCTGGGCCTTGTTGCGCTGGCGTGCCAGGTACAGCATGCCGGCGCAGAACACGAAGATCGTGCCGATCAGCCCCAGCCACGGCGCCGCCCAGGCGGTGGTGTTGAAGAAGGTGCTGGGGATGATGTTCTGGATCTGCGGCGTGCCGGGCAGGGCGTCCATGGTGAACGAAAACGCACCGAGGGCGATGGTCGCCGGGATAAGGCGCTTGGGGATATTGCTCTGGCGGAACATCTCCGCGGCAAACGGGTACACCGCAAATACCACCACGAACAGCGACACACCGCCGTAGGTGAGCAGGGCGCAGACCAGCACGATCACCAGCATCGCCTGGCGCGTACCGAGCACCCGAATGGCGGCGGCGACAATCGAGCGCGAAAAGCCCGACAGCTCGATCAGCTTGCCGAACACGGCGCCGAGCAGGAACACCGGGAAATACAACTTGATAAAGCCGACCATCTTTTCCATGAACACCCCGGTAAAGGCCGGGGCGACAGCGGACGGGTCGGTGAGCAGCACAGCGCCGAGGGCGGCGATTGGGGCAAACAGGATGACGCTGTAGCCACGGTAGGCAGCCAGCATCAGCAGCGCCAGGGCTGCCAGGGCAATGATCACACTCATGGTGTGTCTCCATCGGATTGTTATTGTTGTGGGGTGGGGCTTTGGGGGAGGTATAGCGAGATGTGTGCCAAGTATTTAACGTGTTGAAATACAAGGTAATTTATTGGATTTTGCGTCAGGTTCTTCAGGTCCTGTCTCAATCTGGAGACAAACACAGCTCAAATGTGGGAGGGGGCTTGCCCCCGATGGCGGTGTATCAGGTGTATATGCTCAACCTGACACACTGCTATCGGGAGCAAGCCCCCTCCCACATTGGATTGTCTTTATATTGAGATGTATGTCTCTTTAGGGAGACTGAGTTAGCCCAAGGGCGATCATTTTCTTGTACAGCGTCGACCGCCCCAGCCCCAACCGCTTGGCGGCCTCCACCACATTCCCCGCGCACGCCTGCAAGGCCTCACCGATCAACTGTCGATCAAACCGCGCCCGTGCCGCCGCAAACGTCTCACCCTCAACCGTGGCCACCGCACCGCGTGCCACCGGGCTGAATGTACCAATCGCCGCACGAATCTCGCCGGCGCTCAACACCAGGTCATCACTCAACAACGCCGCCCGCTCGAGCACATTGCGCAGCTCGCGGATATTGCCCGGCCAGGCGTGCCGGGCCAACAGTGTCAGCGCTTCAGGGCTCAACTCGTGGCGGCTGCGCAGTTCTTCCAGAATCGCCTCGCTCAGCGCGGGGATGTCCTCCAGCCGTTCACGCAACGGCGGCACCTGGATCGGCAGTACATTGAGGCGGTAATACAGGTCTGCGCGGAATTCGCCACGCTTGATCGCCGCCTCCAGGTCCATGGAGGTGGCGGCAATCACCCGCACATCGCTGTGCAACATCTCGTTGGAACCCACCGGTTCGAATTCCTTCTCCTGCAGCACCCGCAATAACTTGCTTTGCAGGGGCATCGGCATATCGCCGATCTCATCCAGAAACAGCGTGCCACCCTGGGCGATCTGGAACTTGCCCGGCCGGCCCTTGCGGTCGGCGCCGGTGAACGCGCCCGGTGCGGTGCCGAAAAATTCAGCCTCAAGCAGATCGTGGGGAATCGCCGCGCTGTTGATGCTGACGAACGCCTTGTGGGCGCGAGGCGATGCGCCATGGATGGCCTGGGCGAGCAGTTCCTTGCCGGTGCCGGTTTCGCCCAGCAGCAGCACCGGCGACTCGGCGCTCGCACTGCGCCGCGCGCGGCGCTTGACGTCAAGGCTGGCGGCGCTGGTGCCGATAAAGTGCGCGAAGTTGTATTTGCTTTGCCGCGAGCGCAACAGCGAACGGGTGGACGCCAACTCCTGCTGCAGGCTCAGGTAGCGCTCGATCAGCGGCGACAGGTTGCGCAGCTCATCGAACAACGCAAAGCCGATGGCACCGATCACCGCGCCGGCTTCGTCGTGGATCGGCAGGCGCATCACCACCAGCGGGCCCTTGGGTGTGTCCTGGATATCCAGCAGGATCGGCCGGTCATTGCGCACCACCTGGCGCAGCAGGCTATTGGAGATCACCTGCTCGCAGGGTTGGCCGATGGCCTGCTCCGCGCTCTTGAGGCCGAAGCGCTTGGCGTAGCGCTCGTTCATCCAGACGATATTCGCGTCGCGGTCGACAATCACCGTGCCTTCGCTGGACTGCTCGATGATCTCGAACAGCGACTGGATGGCCAGGCCACGAACCTGTTGGTAATCCTTGAGGCTGGTACTCATGGGTACAAATCCTGTTAATGATCGTTCCCACGCTCTGCGTGGGAATGCCTACCGTGACGCTCCGCGTCACATGGCACAAGGCGTGGGGACTTGCGTGCCTGGCGGGACGCGGAGCGTCCTTGGCTGTGTTACCACGCAGAGCGTGGGAACAATCTCACAACGGGATGTGCGCGGCCGCCAGCAATTCTTTTGTATACGGGTGCTGCGGCGCTTCGAAGACATCATGACTGGCACCACGCTCCACCACCTTGCCGTCCTTGACCACGATCATATCGTGGGCCATTGCACGCACCACCGCCAGGTCATGGCTGATGAACAGGTAAGTCAGGCCATATTTCTCCTGCAGTTCGCGCAGCAGCGCCACCACTTGTTTTTGCACCGTACGGTCCAGCGCCGAGGTGGGTTCATCCAGCAGCATCAGGGCCGGCCTGAGCACCAGCGCACGCGCAATGGCGATACGTTGCCGCTGGCCGCCGGAAAACTCATGGGGGTAGCGATGGCGGCTGGCGGGGTCCAGGCCTACATCCTTGAGTACCTGGATCACCTGCGCTTCGCGCGCGTCGAGGCTGCACGGGGCATGCACTTCCAGGCCTTCGCTGATGATCTGCTGTACCGACATGCGTGGGCTGAGGCTGCCATAGGGGTCCTGGAACACCACCTGCATCTGCTTGCGCCACGGCCGCATCTGCTGATGGTTGAGCGGGTCGAGGGCCTGGCCCTGGAAGCGGATGCTGCCGCTGGAGTCCAGCAAGCGCAGAATCGCCTGGCCGAGGGTGGACTTGCCCGAGCCGGACTCGCCGACAATCCCCAGGGTCTTGCCCCGTTGCACGCTCAGGCTGATGCCGTCCACCGCGCACAGATAGGTCTTGGGCCGAAACAGCCCGCCGCCGAGGCGAAACTGCACGGTCAGGTCATCGACCTGCAAGACCGTCTCGCGCTCTTCACCGCACAGCGCATCGCCCGAAGGTTCGGCGTCCAGCAGCAGGCGGCTGTAAGGATGTTGAGGCGACGTGAACAGCGTCTGGCAATCGGCCTGCTCGACGATCTCCCCGGCGCGCATCACGCACACGCGCTGGGCAATGCTGCGCACCAGGTTGAGGTCATGGCTGATCAGCAGCAGTGACATGCCCAGGCGTTGCTGCAGGGACTTGAGCAACAGCAGGATCTTGCGCTGCACGGTCACGTCCAGCGCGGTGGTGGGTTCGTCGGCAATCAGCAGTTCCGGCTCGCAGGCCAGGGCCATGGCGATCATCACCCGCTGGCGCTGGCCACCGGAGAGTTGATGGGGATAGGCCTTGAGCCGCTCGCGGGGTTTCTGGATGCCCACCAGCTCGAGCAGCTCGAGGATGCGCGCCTGCGCCGCCTTGCCGCCCAGGCCCTTGTGCAGCAGCAGGGTCTCGCCGATCTGCTTTTCGACCGTGTGCAGCGGGTTCAGCGAGGTCATCGGCTCCTGGAAGATCATGGCAATGCGGTTGCCGCGCAGCTTTTGCAGGGCCGCAGGTGACGCGCCCATCAACTCCTGGCCGCGGTACTTCACCGAGCCTGTGCTGTGCGCGCCGGCTTCGGGCAGCAATTGCAGGATCGAATGGGCGGTCACGGATTTGCCCGAGCCCGACTCGCCCACCAACGCCAGGCATTCGCCTGGGCGTACGTCCAGGCTCACCTTGCGCACCACGGTCTGGTCGCCGAACGCCACGCTCAGGTCACGGATTTCAATCAGGTTCATACGCGATCACTCATGAGCGAGGGTCGAAGGCATCACGCAACGCCTCGCCGATAAATACCAGCAGCGACAGGATCAGCGCCAGGGTGAAAAATGCCGTCAGGCCCAGCCACGGCGCTTGCAGGTTCTGCTTGCCCTGGGCGATCAACTCACCCAGCGAAGCACTGCCGGCCGGCATGCCGAAGCCGAGGAAGTCCAGGGCGCTCAAGGTCGAAATCGCCCCGGTCAGGATGAACGGCAGGTAGCTCAAGGTCGCGGTCATGGCATTGGGCAGGATATGTCGGGCGATGATCTTGCCGTCGCCCAGGCCCAGGGCGCGTGCGGCCTTGACGTATTCCAGGTTGCGCCCGCGCAGGAACTCGGCGCGCACCACGTCCACCAGGGCCAGCCAGGAAAACAGCGCCCTGATCCCCAGCAGCCACCAGAAATTCGGCTCGACGAACCCCGACAGGATAATCAGCAGGTACAGCACCGGCAGGCCCGACCACACTTCCAGGATGCGTTGGCCGAGCAAGTCCACCCAGCCGCCGTAGTAACCCTGCAACGCGCCGGCGGCGATGCCGATGGCTGCGCTGATCGCGGTCAACGCCAGGGCAAACAGGATCGACACGCGCGCGCCGAAGATGACTCGCGCGAGCACATCCCGCGACTGGTCATCGGTGCCCAGCCAGTTCACCGTCGACGGCGGGCTGGGGGCAGGGCGGGTCAATTCGTAGTTGGGGGTGTCGTCGCTGAAGGGGATGGGGGGAAACAGCATCCAGCCGCCGTCCTGCTTTATCAGCGTTTGCACGTAGTCACTGCGGTAGTCGGCCTGGAACGGCAATTGGCCGCCGAACTGCTGCTCGGTGTAGCGTTTGAACACGGGGAAATACAGCTCGTTCTTGAAGCTGAGCACCAGGGGCTTGTCATTGGCGATCAACTCGCCGCCCAGCGTCAGGATGAACAGGCCGATAAATAGCCACAGCGACCACCAGCCGCGACGGTTCCTCTTGAATCGCTCGAAACGCCGGCGCGCCACAGGAGACAGATTGAGCATCAGGCGTTCCTCGCGGCAAAGTCGATACGCGGGTCCACCAGGGTGTAGCAGAGGTCGCCGATGAGTTTTATCAAGAGGCCGAACAGGGTAAAGATAAACAGCGAACCAAACACCACCGGGTAATCCCGCGACACCGCTGCCTCATAGCTCATGCGGCCCAGGCCATCGAGGGAGAAGATCACCTCGATCAGCAGCGAGCCGGCGAAAAATACGCTGATGAACGCCTGGGGAATCCCGGAAATCACCAACAGCATTGCGTTGCGAAACACATGGCCGTAGAGCACGCGACGTTCGCTCAAACCCTTGGCGCGCGCGGTCACCACGTACTGCCGGGTGATTTCGTTGAGAAACGAGTTCTTGGTAAGGATGGTCAGGGTGGCGAACCCGCCGATCACCAGCGCCGTGACCGGCAATACCAGGTGCCAGAAATAGTCGGCGATCTTGCCCACGGTGCTCATTTCTTCGAAATTCTCCGACACCAGGCCGCGCACCGGGAACCAGTTCAGCGAAGTGCCGCCGGCAAACACCACGATCAGGAACATCGCGAACAGGAACGCCGGCATGGCATAGCCGATCACGATGGCGGTGCTGCTCCATACATCAAAGCTGCTGCCATGGCGCACCGCCTTGCGTATCCCCAAGGGGATCGACACCAGGTAAGTAATCAAGGTGGCCCACAGGCCGAGGGAAATGGTCACAGGCATCTTTTCCAGGATCAGGTCGATCACCGTTGCGCCGCGAAAGAAGCTGTTGCCGAAGTCCAGTCGGGCGTAGCTCTTGAGCATCAGCCACAGGCGTTCCGGCGCAGGCTTGTCGAAGCCGTACTGCTTTTCGATGTCCTTGATCAGTTTCGGGTCCAGGCCGCGGCTGGCCCGCGAGCCGCTGATGCCTTCCCCGGCAGCGCCTGCGACACCACCCCCGCCGATGCCTTGCAGGTGGGCAATGGCTTGTTCGACCGGCCCGCCCGGCGCGGCCTGCACGATCACGAAATTCACCAGCAGGATGATCACCAGGGTCGGGATGATCAGCAGCAGGCGCCGCACGATATAGGCAAACATCAGCGCGCGCCTCCGCGTTTTTTCAGTTCAGCGTTCATTTGCTCGTTGGTCAGCGGCGTGGGGCTGATTTCCCACCAGGTTTCCAGGGCTTCGTCGTTCTTCGCCTCGATGGCCGGGCGGCCGAAGCGGTTCCACCACGCGGCAGAGGTGCCCGGCGGGTAGTAATTGGGGATCCACAGGTAATTCCATTGCAGCACCCGGTCCAGCGCATGGGCGTAGGTGAGCATCTGCGCCTGGGTGTCGGCCTTGACCAGGCCCTTGACCAGGCTGTCGACGGCCGGGTCCTGGAGGACCATGTAGTTATTCGCGCCGGGGTCAAAGGCGGCGGTCGAGCCGAAGTAGTTGTACAGCTCCATGCCGGGCGACGTGGTGACGGGGAAGCCGGCGACGATCATGTCGTAGTCCCGGGACATGATCCGGTTCACGTACTGCGAAGAATCGATACGACGGATATTCAAGGTAATACCGATCTGCGCCAGGTTACGCTTGTAAGGGAGCAGCAGACGTTCGAGGCCGTTCTGTGTGTTGAGGAACGTGAACTCCAGCGGCTCGCCCTCGGCATTCACCAGTTTGTCACCGTCCGGTTTCCAGCCGGCTTCCTCCAATAGCGCCAGGGCTTGCAGCTGTTTGTCGCGGATCATGCCGCTGCCGTCGGTGACCGGGGCCTTGAACACCTGGGTGAACACCTCGTCGGGCACCTGGCCGCGCAAGGGTTCAAGAATCGCCAGTTCCTCCTTGGTCGGCGGTTGACTGGCCGCCAGCGGGCTATTGGAGAAAAAACTCTGCTGGCGGATATACATAGTGCGCATCATCTGCCGGTTGGCCCATTCGAAATCCCATAGCATGGCCAGGGCCTGGCGTACGCGGCGGTCCTTGAACATCGGTTTTTGCACATTGAACACATAGCCCTGGGCCGGTTGCGGCATTTCCTTGGCCAGGTGCGCACGCTGCAGGCGGCCATCATCCAGGGCCGGGCCGTTGTAGCCGATGGAGTAGCCGGTGGCGGAAAACTCCCGGTTGAAATCGTAGGCGCCGCCGCGCAAGACCTGGCGCGCCACTTCGGTGTCGCCGAAATACTCCAGGCTCAGGTGATCGAAGTTGTACAGGCCACGGCTGACGGGCAAGTCCTTGCCCCACCAATTCGGGTCGCGGGTAAACGTGATGGTGCTGCCGGAGTCGATCTTGCTGACGGTGTAGGGGCCGCTGCCCAATGGCGCTTCATAGCCGCCGCCATTGGCGAAGTCGCGGGTCTTCCACCAATGCTCCGGGAAGACCGGCAGGGTGGCGATATCCAGGGGCAGGGTGCGGTTTTCATTGCTGGAAAAATCGAAGCGGACCTGGCGCTCACCTTCGACTTCGACGTGCTTGACGTCGGCGAACAACGTGCGAAAACGCAGGCTGCCTTGGGTCATCAGCAAGTCGAAGCTGTAGCGCACGTCTTCGGCAGTGATCGGTTTGCCGTCGGCAAAGCGTGCCTTGGGGTTGAGGAAAAAACGCAGCGACAGACCGTCATCGGCGCGCTCCATTTTCTCGGCAACCAGGCCGTAGACGGTGTAGGGCTCGTCCAGGGAGCGCTGGGCCAGTGGTGAGTAGAGCCAGCCGTCAACCTGGGAAACGCCGATGCCTTTGTCGATATACGGCAACACATGGTCGAAGCGCCCGATCTCGATGGCCGAGCGGCGCAGGGTCCCGCCCTTGGGCGCATCCGGGTTGGCATAGTCGAAATGGCTGAAGCCGTCGGGATATTTGGCCGGCTCGCCGTACACCGTGAGGGACGTTTGTGGCGCCGCGATCACGGCGGTGCCTGTCATGAACAGGACCAGGGTGATGCTGAACAGTTTTGGAAAAGCCAATCGCATTATCAGCCTTGAGTGCGGATGAACATAAAGGAGAGCGGTACGTTAACGGCTTAAGCGTCGTCAGTCATCACATGCACAACGGCCCACCAAATGGCGGGCCGTTGTTTACAGCATCAGCAAGGACCGATCAGTCCTGGCGGCTGGTGACTTCCAGCAGGTGATAACCGAACTGGGTTTTCACCGGGCCTTGTACGGTATTGACCGGGGCGCTGAAGACCACGCTGTCGAATTCCTTGACCATCTGGCCTGGGCCGAACGAACCCAGGTCACCGCCTTGACGGCTGGACGGGCAGCTGGAGTTGGCTTTGGCGACTTCGGCGAAATCAGCGCCGCCTTCGATCTGGGCCTTGAGTTCGTTGCACTTGTCTTCAGTGGAAACGAGGATGTGGCGGGCGGTGGCTTTGGCCATGGAAAATAACTCCTTAAGTGAAAAACGGTGAGCCTACCGGATTCAGGCGGTTATTTCCCGGCAAAGTTCCACCGGCGTGCCTGACCGGCTGAAGAACGGCGTGGCCTGCGGGTTTCAGGCCAAAACGATGTAGTCGTTCTGCTGGACGATGGGGGCGTGCGGGCCCTTGACCAGATGGATATAGCGGCCGTCCACCAGGTCGATGGGCAGACAATCGTCGATATCCATGACCGCGTCGGTGTGGGCCTGGGACCAGTGGCGCAACAGGTGCTGCTTGCCCTTGCTCATGGCTTCGCGTTTGTCGCGCGCGACCAGCAACAGGTAGTGATGGGCCTCGCCAAAGCTGTTGGCCTCATAGCCGCCGAGGTTGATGAAATACAAGTGCGGCGCATCACCGTGCGGCGCCAGTTGGCTGAATTGGACCTGCCAGCCGTCGACACCCTCGACCGCCATCCACGAATCGATGTGCACGCCCTTGGGGCTGCCAAACCAGGCGTCGCGCAATTGCGGGTAGGTGGCCTGCAGCGTATCCGCCACGGCAAACGCCACATCGTGTACTTCGATCCGGGCCCTGGGGTGCTTGCCCCCGAGCATGACAACAAACAGCATTGCGAGTGATTCCTGGCGATTGATCAAAGGCCAACCATACTGCGATTGAACCCTTTTGTCCGGTCAATGCCACACTGTTAATTCGCCAACTCATCAGGAGGTTGTCATGCGTACTATCGATCTGGCCGGCGTTCCCGTCCCTGTCATTGGCCAGGGCACTTGGCGCATGGGTGAAGACCCGGACCGGCACCGCGCCGAAGTGGGCGCCTTGCAACTGGGCATCGACGAGGGCCTGACCCTGATCGACACCGCTGAAATGTATGGCGAAGGCGGTGCGGAAAAGGTCGTCGGCGAGGCCATCCAGGGCAGGCGCGACCGGGTATTTTTGGTGAGCAAAGTCTATCCGCACAATGCCAGCCGCACCGGCGTGCCCCGTGCGTGCGAAGCGAGCCTTCAGCGCCTGGGCACCGACTACATCGATCTGTACCTGCTGCACTGGCGCGGCCAGTACCCTCTTGAAGAAACCGTCGAGGCGTTCGAGCGCTTGCGCGAAGCGGGCAAGATCGGCCGTTGGGGTGTTTCCAATTTTGATGTGGCCGACCTGCAGGAACTGGCATCCCCCGTGTGTGCAACCAACCAGGTGCTCTACAACATTGAAGAGCGTGGTATTGAATTTGACCTGCTGCCCTGGTGGCAACAGCACCATTTGCCACTGATGGCTTACTGTCCTGTTGCCCAGGGCGGTGCGCTGTTGGCCAGCCAGACGCTCAAGGAGATTGCCCGTCGTCATGAGGCCACTCCCGCGCAAGTCGCTCTCGCCTGGGTCTTGCGTCAAGACGGCGTAATCGCCATCCCCAAGGCGGTCACTCCCGAACACATACGGCAGAACGCCGCCGCTGTGAAGCTGGTGTTGGACGAGCATGACCTGGACGCGATTGATCGCGTGTTCGGCGCGCCCAAGCGCAAGCATCCGCTGGCGATGGTGTAGTGCCGGCAGGAACGGTGCCTTCCCTGGACCGTTCCCGCCTGCGCCGCGGTTAGCCGGCCACAGGGCTGCGCCAGTCATCCGAGCCGGACGTGCCGGCTACTTCATGGGTCCAGACGATCTTGCGATAGCTGAAATACACGTCCTCCAGGTGGGTGAAATGGGCGTTGTCCGGGTCCTGGCAATTGGGCATGCGCGACTGGATGTCCACAATCGTCGCGCCTTCCAGTTCAACGGTGAAGTAGTGCTCCTGGGTGCCTGCCGAAGAGGTACGGAACCATTCCAGCCGGCACGACACTTCTTCCCCCGAGGTCAGTGCACTGAATAGCAGGGGCGAGGACTTGTCGAAGACCTTGCTCACCATCAGCGGTTTATGCACACGCTGGCCGGTCGGCTGGCCCGATTGCGGATCCCGGGGAATGATCACCTGATGCGCGAACGCCTGCACCAGGATCTGATCTTCATGGCCTTCCTGATAAATGTTTCCTACCGAGTCCTGGGTAAATGTACCTGCGGTGATCAAGCCTTGTTTGACACCGGTGATGGAGAGGTACGCGGGTGTTGGCATGACGGGTTTCCTTGTCTGGTTGAGTAGGTAATCCCGAACAGCAAAGTTGCCGGACGGGTAAATGCCTATAACAAAAAGCGTGCCTGAAACTGCGTGCCCCAATGAAATAAAGGCGATGCCGTTGGAAAAATTTAATACGCCAGGGAGTTATGAGTTTTTTAGTAATTAAAGTTGCACACAACTGCGCAGTTAATTGCTCGTGATGATGAGTGAGTCATTAAACGCAGGTGCGGATAACTGAAGGGTTTTCTCGCTTATTAAGTGCGCAATTCATTGCGCAGGCCTTGATTTCAGGGCGTTGTAGGAAATTCCTTAAGTCCCGCCCTGCGGCTTGCTGGTTGTTTTTAAGGTGGCTAAGGTTTGTTCACTTCGTAGCGTGTTGAACGCGGGGTTAGCGGCACTCTGATCCGTATTTCACGGTATCTGGTTTGCCTATTCAGCCTTATTAGTTGTGTGCGGCCAAAAAATGGTTCATTCAGAAAAGCTTTGCGCTTATTACCAGGAACTTGCACGAAGCCCTTGTTCGCCGGGGAATTTCGCCGGCAACGACGTGCGTTTTTCGAGTGAGTTTGAAACCGTGGAAACCGAGGTCGCCAAGACACACTCGATACATGGTGCGAGCCTGCCGGATTGGCAGCAGGTCTGCGAGCTCAGTGAGCGCGTGCTGCGTGAGCAATCCAAGGATCTGCGCGTCGCTGTATGGCTCACCTGGGCGCTGCACCAGCGTGATTCATTTCCCGGGCTGCTGGCCGGTCTCGTCTTGCTGGTTCATCTCTGTGAGCACCACTGGGCACAGGTGCATCCCGCCAAACCACGTACCCGCGCTGCCGCGTTGGGTTGGCTGGTGGCGCGCCTCGACTCGCTCTTCTCGCACAACCTGTCTCTTGTCGACCAGTTGCCGTTGTTCCGGGCGTTGCATGAACACCTCGTGCGCCTTGATGAGTTGTTGAACGAGCATCTGGGCAGCGACGCCCCGTTGTTGTTGCCGAGCCGGCGTCAACTGGCGGAGCGCCTGGCGCGTGCCACCCAGGGCGGCGAGGAGCCGGCGGGCATCGCGGGTGTCATTGCCCAGGTCAGGCAGGCGAGCACGCAACTGTTCAAGCCTGAATCGCCCATCAACAACGAGAAGGATGCCCACAAAGCGCTGCGCGCCTTACAGGAACAGGCCCGAACGTTATGTAGCTGGTGGTTGCGCCACAATGCCACCGACCTGCGGGCCTTGCGTCTGGGGCGCACCCTGGCCTGGCTGAGCCTCGTCAACTATCCCGATGCCAACAGCGAGGGGGTGACGGCCCTGCGCCCGCTGGCTCCCGACAAGCTTAAGCGTTACCAGGATCGTCTCGGTCATGGCCATCACGCCGAGCTGTTGCTTGAGCTCGAGGCCAGCCTGGCGGGCGCATTGTTCTGGTTTGATGGCCTGCGCATGGTCTGGGAATGCCTTGAAGCCTTGCACGCAAGCCAGGCAATGACTGAGCTGGAAATGAGCTTCGCGCTGTTATTGCAACGTTTGCCGAACCTGCCTGAATTGCGCTTCGACGACGGTACGCCGTTTGCGGCCCCCGCGACCTGTGAGTGGATCACGCTCCACGTGATTCGCCACCTGCACAAACCCGAGCCTTTCACTGTCGTCGATGTTGGCAGCGAACCCTGGGAAGCCGCCTTGCAGGCGGCCATGCCGAGCTTGCGCAAAGAAGGGCTCAAGACTGCAGTGGGCGTGCTTAAGCAGGGTTTGCAGAGCGCGTGCAGTGACCGCGCGCGCTTTCATTGGCGACTGGCGCTGGCCAGGTTGTGCATGCGGGCGGGCAAGCCTGACCTGGGCAGGATTCAACTGGAACAGCTGGACCTCGAATTACAGCGCGCGGGCCTGGACCGCTGGGAGCCGGAACTGGCCCTGCACGTCGGCAGGCTTTTGTATCGCTGCTATGACCTGTTGCCGCAAAGCCACGCCGTGCGCGAAAGCAGGGAGGCGACGCACCGCCGGTTATGCCATTTCGATCTGGAAACGGTCCTCGAATAAAAAATCATCAAAAGGAGTAACACCATGGCCAAAGACGGTTCGGTAGCACCCAAGGAACGTATCAATATCACTTTCAAACCCGCCGTTGGTGGTGCGCAGGAGGAAGTCGAGCTGCCGTTGAAACTGCTGGCGCTGGGGGATTTTTCACAACGCGAGGACCCGCGCAAGCTTGAGGACCGCAAGCCTATCGGCATCGACAGGAACAGCTTCGACGAGGTGTTGGCCAAACAGGCCCTGAACTTGACATTGAGCGTGCCCAATCGCCTGCAGGAACACGCTGACGTCGACGATCTGGCGATCCAGGTGCGGATCAACTCGATGAAGGATTTCAACCCCGCCAACCTGGTCGAGCAGATACCGCAGCTGCAAAAGCTGATGGTGCTGCGAGAGGCATTGGTGGCGCTCAAGGGCCCGCTGGGCAACACCCCGAGCTTTCGCAAAGCCATTGAGCAGGCACTGGCCGATGACGACTCCCGTGCTCGGGTACTGGCCGAGTTGGGGCTGAGCAACGCTGATGCCGAACCTATTCAGTAAAAGGACACTGACACCATGACGACTCCCCAGCATGACCCGCAGCCCCTGCCAAAAGCCGCCGACGAGTGCAGCATTCTCGACAACATCATTGCCCAGACTTTACTGAGTGCCGATGACGAGGCGTACAGCATTGCCAAGCGCGGTGTGTCGGCGTTTATCGAGGAACTGGTCAAGCCCCACAACCGCGAAGAACCGGTCAAGAAACGGCTGGTCGACCGGATGATCGCCGAGATCGATGCCAAGCTCAGCCGGCAGATGGATGAGATTCTGCACCACCCGGATTTCCAGGCCCTGGAGGCGGCCTGGCGCGGGCTGCAGCTGCTGGTCGAGCGCACCAACTTTCGTGAGAACATCAAGATAGAGCTGTTGAATGTCTCGCGGCAGGACCTGCTGGACGATTTCGAGGATTCCCCGGAAGTTACCCAGTCGGGGCTCTACAAGCACATCTACAGTGCGGAATACGGCCAGTTTGGCGGGCAGCCGGTAGGGGCGATCATCGCCAACTACTTCCTGTCGCCCAGCGCGCCTGATGTAAAACTCATGCAATACGTGGCTGCTGTTGCCGGTATGGCTCACGCCCCGTTCATTGCGGCGGCCGGGCCAGGTTTCTTTGGTCTGGAAAGCTTTACCGGCCTACCTGACCTCAAGGATCTGCGGGATCATTTCGAAGGGCCTCAGTTTGCCAAGTGGCAGAGTTTTCGCCAGAGCGAAGATGCGCGCTACATCGGCCTCACGGTCCCGCGCTTTTTGCTGCGCACGCCGTACGACCCCCTCGAATGCCCGGTCAAGACCTTTGCCTACCAGGAGACTGTGGTCAACAGCCACGAACACTACCTGTGGGGCAATACGGCCTACGCCTTCGCTACACGCCTGACCGACAGCTTCGCGCGTTTTCGCTGGTGTCCCAACATCATCGGCCCCCAGAGCGGGGGAGCGGTCGAGGACCTGCCGTTGCATCACTTCCAGAGCATGGGCGAGATTGAAACCAAGATTCCTACCGAGGTACTGGTTTCGGACCGGCGCGAATATGAGTTGGCGCAGGAAGGGTTCATCGCCCTGACCATGCGCAAGGGCAGTGACAACGCGGCCTTCTTTTCCGCCAGCTCCGTGCAGAAACCCAAGACGTTCGGCATCAGCGAGGAGGGCAAGGCAGCCGAACTGAACTACCGGCTGGGTAGCCAGTTGCCTTACATGATGGTGGTCAATCGCCTGGCCCACTACCTCAAGGTTCTGCAGCGTGAACAATTGGGCTCGTGGAAGGAACGGACCGACCTGGAGTTGGAACTCAACAAGTGGATTCGCCAGTACGTGGCGGATCAGGAGAATCCCAGTGCGCAAGTGCGCGGGCGGCGTCCACTGCGCGCAGCGCGCATTGTCGTCAGCGATGTCGAGGGGGACCCCGGCTGGTACCGCGTCAGCTTGAGCGTACGCCCGCATTTCAAGTACATGGGGGCGGACTTCACCTTGTCCCTGGTCGGCAAGCTCGATAAAGAATGAGTCGAAGCCAGGGAATGCGCCACTGCAGAAGCCTCTTCGAGCGCCTTGAGCCCGACGCCTGCGCCAGTGTGTGCCGCGTGACGTCCGTCGCGGCGCATTTGACGAAAATGCTCAGCACCCGCGCAGGCAGCGTCCAGACATTGCCGGATTACGGCTTGCCTGATCTCAATGATATGCGGCTCAGCCTGCACGAATCCCTGACGCAGTCGCGGCTGCTGATCGAGCGCTTCATCCAGGCCTACGAACCTCGTCTGGTGAATGTCCGCGTCAGGGTGCTGCCCCGCGTGCACGAAACGTTGGCATTGGCATTTGCCATTGACGCCGGACTGCTCATTGACGGTGGCACCCAATCTGTCGTGTTCCATGCGCGTCTGGCGGATGCAGGGCAAGTGGAGGTCTGCGCAGATGGCCTTTAACCGTTATTTTCAAAGCGAACTCAGTGCCCTGCGGCAACTCGGGCGGCGCTTTTCCGAGCGCAACCCGGCCCTGGCACCGTTTCTCGCCGAGGCCGGTCAGGACCCGGATGTGGAGCGTTTGCTGGAGGGCTTTGCATTCCTGACCGCGCGCCTGCGTCAGAAGCTGGATGACGAGCTGCCCGAGCTGACGCATTCCTTGATGCATCTGTTATGGCCCAACTACATGCGGCCGATGCCTGCTTTGAGCATCCTGCAATTTGACCCGTTGAAGTGCGCCGGCCCCAATGTTCGAGTGGCGCGGGATACCGCCGTGGAAAGCCTGCCGATCAAAGGCGAACGTTGCCGTTTCAAAACCTGCTATGCCACCGACGTCATGCCGTTGCAACTGCGTAGCCTGGACTATACCTGCCAGGGCGCAGTGGACTGGTTGGACCTGCGCCTGACCATGAGCGCAGCGGGTAATTTCAGTGCGTTGGCATTCGATTCGTTGCGCCTGCACCTGGCCGGAGAACACTCTGTCAGCCAAGGCCTGTACCTGGGCCTGTTGCGCCATCTGCACAGCATTGAGCTGCAGCTGTTGGACCAGGACGGTTCGCCGGTCAACGGAACCGATGGTCAGCCTGCCACGCTACGTCTCAGCGCCGGCCAGGTCCGGCCGGTGGGTTTTGCAGAGGAACACGCACTGATTCCCTACCCGCCAAACACCTTTTGTGGTTATCGCCACCTGCAGGAATATTTCACGTTTCCCGAGAAGTACCTGTTTGTCGATATCGAAGGGTTGGCTGCCCTCCATCGGTTTCCCAAGGAGGTGCTCAAACAGGCGCACGGCATGCTGTTGCGCTTCGAGCTACACGGCCAGGGCCGTGCGCTTGGGCGTCCCACCCTGGACAACGTGAAGCTGTACTGCACGCCGATCGTCAACCTGTTCAATCACGATGCGATACCCATTCGGCTGGACGGAAAACAGGACGAATACCTCCTGTTGCCCGGGGAATACTCCCCGGCGAATGCCGGTGTGTTTTCGGTTGATAGTGTTACAGGTTGGCGCCCCGGTGGCCTGGGGCATCAGACGTACGTGCCCTTTGAGTCGTTCGAGCATGACGGCGACCTGCAGACCACGGGCGCGCCCCCCAGCTTCAGCATTCGTCAACGGCCTTCGGTACAGCATGACGGGCTGGCTACCTGGATAAGGTTTGACGCCCGCCGCGAGCAGGGCCCGGAAACCCTGTCAATCGAGCTGACGTGCACCAATGCCGGCCTGCCGCGACAGTTACGGGCCGGTGAAATCAACCAGCCCGGCGAGCACACCCCGGAGTCGTTGACGTTTGGCAATATCTGCGCGCCGACCGCGAGTTTTGCGCCGCCCCTGGACCAGGATTATCTCTGGAAGCTGATCAGCAACATGTCGCTCAACTATCTGTCGTTGACCGATATCAACGCGCTGAGGGTGATTCTCGAAACCTACGATCTGCCGCGCTATCACGATCGACAGGCGCTGAACATCAGCCGGAAAAAGTTGGGCGCGCTGCGCTCGATCCAGCATGAAGCGGTTGACCGTTTGCACCGTGGCCTGCCGATTCGCGGATTGCGGGTGGACCTGACGGTAGACCCCCTGGGGTTTGCCGGCCAAGGCGATCTGTTTGTGTTCGCTTCGGTTCTCAATCAGTTCTTTGCGTTGTACGCCAGCCTCAATTCCTATCACGAGTTGCGAGTTATCAGCACACAAGGAGACGTGTACCTATGGCCGTTCCAGATGGGCCAGCAACCCCTGCTTTGACTCGGCTTTGCCGTGGCATCCGCGAATACACGCTGTTCCAGGCGGTGGTGCAGGTGGTCGCACGCTTACGCCAAGCCCATCCACGGCTGGATGAGGAGGCGCTGTACGACCTGCTGGAGTTCCAGGCCAATCCGGGCTTGGGGTTTGCGGGACACGATATTGACCGCGTGGAGTTTTTCATGGACCACGAGACGTTGCGGGCGCGCCTGCGCATCAATGTGCTGGGGTTGTTCGGCGCCGGTTCACCATTGCCCGCGTTTTACGCTGAGCAGGCATTGGCGGAACGCGCGGGTGGTAATCCCACACGGGATTTCCTCGACGTGTTCCACCATCGACTGCACCGCCTGATGTTACCGATCTGGCGCAAATACCGTTACCCGGCCTGTTTCCAACAGGGCGCCAGTGACGGGTTTTCGCAGCAGATGTTTGCGCTGATCGGCCTCGGCAGCCACGCGATACGGGGTGCCTCGGGTCTCGATTGCAAGCGCTTGCTGCCGTACCTCGGGCTTCTGAGCCTGCGAACGCACTCGGCTGCGCTGATCGAGACCGTCCTGCGGTATTACTTCAAACATGCCTCGATGTTCATCGAACAGTGGGTCGCGCGCACGGTGGACGTTGCGCCGTCGCAGTGCAATGACTTGGGCCGCGCCAACTGTCGGCTTGGCCAGGACCTGGTGCTGGGGCGCCGGATCGCCGACCGCAGCGGCAAGTTCAGGGTGCATATCACCGCGTTGGGTTGGCAGCGCTTTCACGATTTTCTCCCCACAGGAACGGCGTATGCCCCGGCGTGTTCGCTGGTGCGCCTGACCGCGCCGGACGCGTTGCAATTTGACCTGCGCCTGGTGCTGGCGCCCGGCGAAATCCGGGCGCTGCACATCGGCGCTGACAATGTGTGCCGTCTGGGTTGGACCAGTTGGCTGGAGCATGAACGAGCCGAGGGTGCAATCACACTCGCCGGGCATTTTCATTAAGGATCGATGAGCATGATTAATGTGGACCTGCAACAACTGATCCTCACGTTGACGGACCAGACCCGTCGTGACCTGACGCGTGCCGCCGAGCGCTGCATGACGAGAGGCGGCCATGAAGTGTTAGTGGAGGATCTGCTCCTGGCCTTGCTCGAGCATCCCGCCGGGCTGATGGCCAAGGCGTTGTCCGATGCCGGCGTTGCCGTGGGCGAACTGCAGGCGGCCTTGCAGCCCAGGAGTGAGCAGAGTGCTACACGCAACCCGGTATTCGCCCAGGCCTTGGTGCTGTGGTTACAACAAGCGCTGGTCATTGCTCACGCGCAATTGGGTCAACGTTTCGTCGATCACGGCGCGCTGTTGCTGGCACTTTTACAGCACCCGCTGGAACATGCGGGCAGCGGGTATCACGCCGTGCTCAGCCGCCTGGACACGGGCAGGCTGCAGGATTTCCTGAAGAGCCGGCCCTGCGAGAATCAGCCGATTGCCAACGAGTCGCTGTTGCAGCGCTTTACCCAGGACCTCACCCGGCAGGCTCGTGAGGGCAAGATAGACCCTGTGCTGTGTCGTGAGCGTGAAATACGCCAGTTGATCGATATTCTGCTGCGGCGGCGCAAGAACAACCCGATTCTGGTGGGGGAGGCCGGGGTGGGGAAAACGGCAATCGTCGAAGGCCTTGCGTTGCAGATCGTCGCATTGCAAGTGCCCGAGGCCCTTAAAGCAGTGCGCGTGCTGGCCCTCGATATGGGCCTGCTGCAAGCAGGGGCCGGCCTCAAGGGCGAGTTCGAGCGGCGTCTCAAAGGGGTAATCGATGAAGTGAACGCATCACCGCAGCCGGTGATCCTGTTTATCGACGAAGCCCATACCCTGGTTGGCACCGGCGGCCAGCCGGGAAGCCTGGACGCGGCCAACCTGCTCAAGCCGGCGCTGGCTCGCGGCGCACTGCGTACGATTGCCGCCACCACCTGGTCGGAATACAAGCGCTACATCGAAAAGGACCCGGCCCTGGCGCGGCGGTTCCAGCCGGTACTGGTCGAGGAACCCGGTGTCGAGCAGGCGGTGACGATTCTGCGGGGACTGGTGCCTGTCTATGAAGCGAGTCATGGCGTGTATGTGCGTGATGATGCCGTGGTGGCGGCCGCTCGCATGAGCGCACGCTATCTTGCAGGCCGACAGCTGCCGGACAAGGCAGTGGACGTGCTGGATACCGCCTGTGCCAGTGTTCGCGCGCGTCAGGCCATGCCGCCACAGGCATTGCAGGCGGTACGCGCCGAACTGATCGAGGGTCAGCGGCAGGCGCGGGCGCTGGGTCGAGACGCCGAACTCGGTTTGCCGGTGGACGCACAGGCCTTGCAGGCGTTGAAGGTGCGCCTGGAAACCCTCGAGCACGAATGCCTGGCACTTGAGCGGCGCTGGCTAGAGCTGGGTGAGCAACCGTTGGCCAAACCAGAGGTGTGCCCGCGTGGCATAGCGCACGTCATCAGCGCGTGGACCGGTATTCCCACTGAGCAGCTGGCTTTCGAACCCAATGAAAAAGTCCTGGGTTTCGCCGAGGCTTTGCGTGCGCGCGTGCTTGGGCAGGAACACGCCGTGCAGGCCCTGGATCGTGCCATGCGTGCGGTCGCCGCCGGGATCGGCAAGGTCGACGCGCCTGTCGGGGTGTTTCTGCTGGTGGGGCCAAGCGGCGTCGGCAAGACCGAAACGGCACTGGCGCTGGCCGATCTCCTATACGGCGGTGAGCAGTTCGTCACCACGATCAATATGTCGGAATACCAGGAGAAGCACGCGCTTTCCCGATTGATCGGCGCGCCGCCGGGTTATGTCGGTTATGGCGAGGGTGGCGTATTGACCGAAGCCGTACGCCAGCGTCCCTATTCGGTGGTGCTGCTCGACGAGGTGGAGAAAGCCGACCCGCAGGTTTTGAACCTGTTTTACCAGGTCTTCGACAAAGGCCGTGCCAATGATGGCGAAGGGCGGGAAATCGACTTTCGCAATACCGTGCTGCTGATGACGTCCAACCTCGCAAGCGACTGTATCAACGCGCTTTGCGAAGGCGGTCTACGACCTGATCCCCAGGCGCTGCAAGACGCGATTTACCCGGTACTGCGTGCCCACTTCAAACCCGCCTTGCTCGCGCGCATGCGTGTCGTACCGTACTACCCGATTGGGGGAAAGGTTTTGCACGAGGTGGCCGCACTCAAACTGGCGAGCCTTGGCCAGCGGCTGCACCAACGCCAACTGGCGTTCACCTGGTCGCCGGGATTGGTTGCGCACATGGCCGAGCGTTGCGCTGATGGTGACAGCGGTGCGCGGTACATCGACCAGTGGATCGAGCGGCATTTATTGCCGCAGATGGTGGATGGCCTCCTCGGCGCCATGGCCGCGGACGCACCGCTTGCCTCGGTGCATGCCCGATTGGATGACAACGGCCAGCCCGTCTGTGAGTTCAGCCAATGACCGAAAAAAGCCTTGAGCAACTGCCTGACCCGCTTGCCCATGCCAGCGCCATGCTCGACTGGTTCACACGAATCGGCCTGGACACTGACGTCGCTTCATTGCCCGGTGTGTGCGTTTCGGCTGCGGCCCACATGAGCGGCTGTGAACTGAGCCAGTTGTACCGGCTCGATGAAGAGACCGGCCGGCTCGATCTGATCGCCCAACACCTGAGCGCGACACCCTCGTTGGTGGTTGCGGCTGCAGCTATCGATCTGCGGCAGGTGCCGTTGCTGCGCGACACCGTGGACCAGGGCGTTGCCGTCCATGTGAATGACGGGCAGGACAGCCCCTACGACACGACTTTCTTGCCTGTGCTCGCGTCACCCTGGCGCGCCCTGTTGAGTGTGCCGCTGTTCAACCGCCTCAATGCAGTCACGGGCGTGCTGCTATGCGCCGCTCAACGCCCGGCGCCGTTACAGGGGTACGCGTGCTCGCTGGGCCGGTTCGGCAGCTTCGCCTTGCACCAATTGGCCCTGTTGCGCAGCCTGCGGTGGGTGCCGGCTGTTGCACCGCAAGGGCCCGAAAAGTCGCTGGTCGACACTTATGGCCTGATTGGCGGCAGCACAGCAATGGCGCAGACCTGCCAATTGATCGGCAAGGTGCTGCATACCCCTTATACCGTCCTGCTGCGGGGCGAAACCGGCACCGGCAAGGAAGTGGTGGCTCGGGCCATCCACCTGGCAGGGCCGCGCGCGGCCAAGGCATTTGTGGTGCAGAACTGCGCAGCGTTCCCGGAAGGCTTGCTGGAGAGTGAGCTGTTCGGCTACCGAAAAGGCGCGTTCACCGGTGCCGAGCGCAACTATGCCGGGCTGTTCGACGCCGCGCATGGCGGCACGTTACTGCTGGATGAAATCGGCGACATGCCGCTGTCCCTGCAAGCAAAGCTATTGCGGGTATTGCAGGAAGGTGAAGTTCGCCCATTGGGCGCCAGTGCCGCGCACAAGGTTGATGTGCGCATCATCGCGGCCACCCACCGCGACCTGGCGGCCATGGTCGCCGCAGGCAGCTTTCGCGAAGACCTTTATTACCGCCTTGCCCAGTTCCCCATCCAGTTGCCGGCCTTGCGTGAGCGGGATGGAGATGTGCTGCAACTGGCACGGCATTTCGCCGCAAAAGCGTGCGCAAGCCTGGGGAGGACGCCTGTGCAGTGGTCCAATATCGCCCTTGATCAACTGTCGAGTCATCCCTTTCCCGGCAACGTGCGTGAACTCAAGTGCCTGGTGGAGCGAGCCGTACTGTTGTGTGACGACAACGTGATTCTGCCGGTGCACCTGTCGCTGCCCCAGGCGGTGGCCAGCGCCGTTGATGATGTAACGCTGCGCCAGCGTATGGAGCGTGTAGAGCGGGTGTTCCTGCTCGATTGCCTGCACAAGAATCGTGGCAACCGAACCCGTACCGCACGGGAACTGGGCGTTGCACGGCGCACGCTGCTGTACCGGCTTGCGCGCTTGAACATTGCCTGCGGCGATGCCGGCGTGCCTATTCACCGAGGAGAAACCTGATGCTTGATCGTCCCCGACACCTCGTCGTGCTTGTGCTGTGTCTGCTCGGCGGTTGTAACGCCAACTATGTATTCGATGACGCCCAATACCGGCCTTTGGGTGAGCCTCAGGCGGTCATCCGTGGCCGCTGAACAGAGGAGGGAGCCTGACCATGCAACTCGTGTTTGAAGTCAGTGAGGCCGCAGGCGCCAGTTCGGCGTCCACGGTGTGCAAGGTTTTTGACGGCGTCGGCGGCGTGATTGGCCGTGGCTGCGGCTGTGACTGGGTAATCCACGATCCCAGTCGCTTGCTCTCCAGTCACCATGCCCTGGTGGGGTACCGGGAAGGACGTTACTTTCTCACCGATATCAGCAGCAACGGTATCGGCATGCCAGGCAGTGGTGAACGATTGCGCAAGGGGCAGGCGCAATTGATCGAGGATGGCGATGTGTTCGAACTGGGGGTGCTGTCGGTACGCGCGCGGTTGATGGAATCCGCTCAACCCGTCGACGAGCAGCCGATCAGTACGGGGACACCGATTCCCGATGACGCTTTCCTGGGGCTGGACCCGTTGCAGGCGCTGGACCTCGAGCACCAGCGGCATAGCGCCTCGGATGAGCTGGCGGCGTTGAGTGCAGGCGTTGGCGAGCTCGGCGCGTGGGCGGACCGGCATGCCGCCGACCGCGAGCATGTAGCGATACCGCGCCGGGTCGATCCCGTCACAGAGATCCCTGCGGTTGAGCCGGTCGCGATGGCAGTCTCGCCCGACGAGGCCTTCTGGATCGCTTTCGCAGCGGCGCTTGGGCTGGACCTGAGCAGGCTTGACAGCGCTGCCCAAGAGGCGCTGGCAATCAAGGTGGCGCGCTTGTTTCGGCTGGAGGTAGAACGGCTGCAAAGCAGCCTGCGCACCTGTGAGCAATTGCAGGGCGAACTGGCAACCCTGCCTGCCGACGCATTGCGCACCGCCCACAACCCCTTGCACAGCAGTATCGATACCGACGCGGCGTTAACCGCGATATTGGACATGGCGCAAGTGGCCCCGCTGTCTGGCGAACAGGCGATCGCCCAGGCGCACCGTGCACTGCAAGTGCATCAGGTCGCGTTGTTGAGCGCCTGTCGAAGTGCATTGCGTAACGCTCGGGCCGCTTTTGCTCCAGGCCATTTGTTGGCATGCGCCGAATTTCAGGAAGCAGCCCCCCGATGGAGTGCCGACGGCGCGCACTGGCGGGCATACCTGCGTCACTACCGGCGCCTGGTGGCGGACGGGCAGCTCGACGAGCGACCGCTGGGCAGCGACTTCGCCAGGGCCTATGAGGAACAGGTGCGCCTGATCTCAACCCTGCACAACGATTATCCAGGATGATGTTCATGTATCGAGCCGCGCTCACAACTCTGTCGCTCATGCTCGGCCTGTTGGCTGGCTGCAGCGCCCTATCGCCGTTCTCGACGTTGACCAAACTGGACCTGGTCCTGAGCGCCAGTGAGCGCGTCAATCCGGATCTTCAGGGTCGACCCTCGCCGGTGGTGCTGCAGTTGATTGAACTGCGCCATGGCGTTGCTTTTGAGAATGCCGACTTCTTCAGCCTGTATGACAACGCCGAGCAGGTTTTGCCGAAGGACTGGGTGAGCAGTGAGGAAGTTGAACTGCGCCCGGGCGATAGACAGGCACTCAAGTTGAGGGTCGAGCCAAACAGTCATTTTGTCGGCGTTCTGGCGGCCTATCGCGACTTGCCGCACGTTCAATGGCGACTGCTCGTTCCGCTCACCGCCCGGCAATTGAACCGTGCCGAGCTGGTGCTGGACCAGGACGGAATCCGGCTTGCCGACCCGCGTTCCGACAAGGAGGTGCAGTGATATGCACGCACATAAAGTCATATGGCAGGAAGGCATGCTGTTGCGGCCACAGCACTTGCAGCACAACGACCGGCATTACCAGCAACAGCTCAACCAGACGCGTCTGCTGGGCCCTGATGCCTGGGGATTCCTCACGCTGGAGTTCGATGTGCAGTACCTCAACCTGGGCAAGCTGGTGGTCACTCAAGCCAGCGGTGTGTTGCCGGACGGCACTCTGTTCGACCACGGTACCGCCATGGAACCGCTGGTATTACAGGTGCCCGCCAATGCCGGGGAACAGGCCGTTTACCTGGCGCTGTTACTGGCGACCGACAATCAGATTGAAGCCCGTCAACCGGAGCAGGGCGATGTCCTGGCGCGCTACCTCAGCTGTGAAGTGGAAGTAGGCGACTCGAATGCCGGGACCGGCTCGCGTTGTCTGATTCACTGCGCGCGGCCTGATCCGCGCCTCCTGCTGGGTGAGCGGCAGCGGGAACAGGGTTACGTCACACTCAAGGTCGCACAGGTGCTGGAGTCTACCGACGCGGGGGGCGTGCGCCTGGACGCGGAGTTCGTGCCTACGTTCATGTTTATGCAGGACCGCGGGTATGTCGCTTCTTGTCTCAAGGAGGTGATCGGCTTGCTTGCGTCGCGGGGCGATGCCATCGCCGCGCGGATCAGGGGGGAGAGCACCGCCGCCGGCACTCAGGTGGGCGATTTTCTGATGCTGCAAGTCATCAATCGTACCGAGCTTGCGCTGCGTCACTGCTTGAGCCAGGCCCGGGTTCGCCCTGAAGCGGTGTTCAGTGCACTGCTCGCGCTGCTCGGCGAGTTATCAACGTTCGCCAGCGATAGCAGGCGCGCTGAGCTGGACGTGCAGTACCGGCACGCCGACCAGGGGGCAAGCTTCCGTGGGCTGATGGACGCGGTGCGTGGCGTGCTGTCGGTCGTGCTGGAACAACACTCTATCGAGTTGACGTTGCAACAACGTCAGTACGGCGTACTGGTTTGCCCGGTAAGCGACTTGAAATTGCTGGGCACTGCGACGTTCATCCTGGCGGCCTCCGCGCAGTCTGATTCGGAGCAATTACGCCAACGCCTGCCAGCGCATCTGAAAATCGGCCCCGTTGAGCGCATACGCGAGCTGGTCAACCTGCATCTGGCGGGGATCAAGGTCAAGCCACTGCCCGTAGCGCCGCGCCAGATTCCGTTTCACGCCGGCAAGACGTATTTCATGCTGGACATGAGCGCCCGCGACATCGCACAGCTGCAGCAGTCGGGTGGGTTCGCCTTCCACGTGGGGGGCGAATTCTCCGGGCTTGAGTTGACCTTCTGGGCCATCAGGAATTGAACGTTATGGACAGTGAATATTCGCAGGATGAAAAGACCGTCTTGCTCGACCGCGACGGCCTTGGGCCCGCACAAGGGCCGCTCACGCAGTTCCCTTCGCCGCCACGCTACGAACAGTTACAGGATCGGATGATCTACGCGAGCCAGGCATTGGACGCACACAGCTTCACGACAACGCTCAACCCGTTGGTGGTCGCGGCTTGGGAGGTATTGTCGCAAGTGGTCCGGCTCAAGGGCTGCTCCGGTCGTGAAAACCTCGTCACGGTCAACGATCGATTGTCATCAGCGGTGACTCAATTCGAAACCCGTGCCCTGCAGGGAGGTGTTGAAAACACTCAGGTCATGTCTGCGCGCTACGTGTTGTGCAGCCTGATTGACGAAGCCGTCGTCACCACGGCGTGGGGCGCTCGAAGCGACTGGTCGAAGATGAGTCTGTTGAGCCGCTTTCACCACGAGACATTTGGCGGCGAGAAGGTCTTCCAGTTGCTTGAACGCCTGGCGCGTGACCCGATAAAAAACGTGGCGATGCTTGAGTTGGGGTACCTGTGCCTGTCCCTGGGGTTCGAAGGAAAGTTTCGCGTGATGGAGCGGGGGATGCTGCATCTGGAGGCCGTTCGCGATGGCCTCTATCGACAGATCCGGCAGGTGCGTGGCAACCCGTCGTCGGCGCCGGTCTTGCCGGCCGGGCAGGGGCGCGCGCGAAGCAGGCGCATACGCGTCATCCCTGCCCGCTGGTGTGTTGCCTTCACGCTGTGCTGTTTGCTCGCGATGTACGCGGGCTTCTGCTGGGTGTTGGAGCGAGAAAGGGCGAACGCGCTGCAGCCTCTTCAACTTTCGGCGTCGGAGCCTACCCGCACGCCCTTGTAAAAAAACGCAGGGAGCAATGAATGAACGCATTTTTCAAGGGCGTGGGCGCCGTGCTGGGCAGAGTCTGGGTTTGGAGCCTGATACTGGTGCTTTGCTGCGCTGTGCTGGTGTGGTGTGTCGGGCCACTGCTGGCTGTGGACGACCACCGGTTCTGGCAGGGCGCGACTGCCCGCCTGGTCACCATCAGCGTTTTGTTTCTGCTGTGGGGGTTGGCGATGGTCATGGCGGATGGGCGCCGTGCCGCTGCACGTGAAACGCCGGATTCGCCCGCGAGCCAACCTGCGCTGGCGGCGGTGGAGGAGGAGCGCAAGTACGTCCATGGCCGTTTCAGGGAAGCGCTGCACCGGTTGAAAACGTCCCCTCGCTATGCGGAGCGCACTGCGCGTTGGCGCCATGACTTGCCCTGGTACCTGGTGATCGGTGAACCGCGCAGTGGCAAGACCCAGCTGTTGGAAGCCGCCGGGTTGCGGTCACCGCTCGATCAGATGGACACAGGGGCCACGGGCAGCAGTGCGCAGTGTGACTGTTACTTTGCCGACGACGCTGTGCTCATCGACACGCCAGGGCGCTATCTGCTTCAACCCGACCGTTCGGTGGATGTCGCCGGCTGGACCACACTGTTGAACAGGCTGAAGTGGCGGAACCGAGTGCGTCCGCTCAACGGCGTGGTGGTGACGCTTTCGGCGGACAGCCTTCTGAGCGCTAACGAGCACGATCTGGAGCAGTTGGCACGCCATGTGCGTTCGCGCCTGCAGGAAATCCAGCAGGTGCTGCATGTGGATGTACCCGTCTACCTGGTGTTGACCCAGGCTGATCAACTGTCGGGGTTCACCGAGTACTTCGACTCACCCTCGGCGGACGATGTCGACGCGGTGCTGGGCCAGCCGCTGGAGGCTGACAAGGCGGGCAATGACATGACCCGGGTTCGCCAGGCGTTCGAGCAGTTGCTGCAACGTTTGCACACTGAATTGATCGAGCGATTGCACCAGGAGCGCAATGTCGAGCGTCGCAGGCAGATGCTTGAGCTTCCCCAGCAGGCGGCGCGAATGGGCGAGCAGTTGTGCCTGTTCATCGAGTGGGTGTTTGGTGCCCATCGCTACCAGCGCAGCAACGGTTTACGCGGGTTCTACCTGACCAGTGCCAGTGACAGGCGCAGCTATTTCGTGCAGGGGCTGTTCAGCCGGGTGATTTTTGCCGAGGCGGATCTGGCCGCGTTGCAGAGCCGCGAGCGACAGCGCATCTGGCGGCGCAACGGCTTGCTGGGGAGTGCCGTTGCGCTGGTTCTGGCGTGTGCCGGTGGGCTGTGGATGCACAGTTACGCGATCAACCAGCAGCGTCTGGCTCAGATCGCTGCACTCAGCGCACCCGTCGCCCCGGGTAGCGATGAAACCTTGACGACCCTGGCACTGCTGGACGCGCGCTGGGCGGCAACCCGGGTGTTTCCCCCCGCAGGCGACACTGCGCTGATTGAGCGTGCCGGCCTGTATCAAGGCGAGGTCAGCCGTCCATGGGTGACGCGCGCCTATGAGCAGGCGTTGCAGCAGCGACTGCTGGGCCGCACCGCGGCCCTGCTGGAAGAGCAGGTACGCGCCAGCCTCGGCGACCGGGCGCGCCTGCTCGACAACCTGCGTGCGTACCTGATGCTCAATCTGCGCGAGCGGCGTGATACCACGTGGCTGGCGCAGCATGTGGCGAGCTTTTGGTCGCTGCGGTTTGCTGGTGACATGCCGGTGCAGACGCGCCTGAATGAACATTGGGCGCGACTGCTCGAACAGCCGTTTTCAGCACCGCTCAATGACGAGTTGGTGGCTCAGGCGCGTGCCGCGCTGCGGGGAGAGTCATTGGCCGATGTGGTGTATCGGGTGCTGCGCGAACAATCGCGCGACCTGGAGCCGTTGCGCCTGGCCGAGGGCAAGGTATTTGCGGCCATCGAGCCCTCTGTTCCCGGTTTCTACACCAAGAGGTACGTGCAGTATTTCGAGACCCAGGGCCCCCGGCTGGTGAACGCCATCGCCCAGGATAATTGGGTACTGGGGGAAGGCACTGACTTGAGCGCCGAGGATTTGCAGCGTCTGATGACCGAACTGCAACAGCGCTACTTCAGCGAATACGCCCAGGCCTGGAGCGACGTCCTCGGGCGTGTCAGGCTGCTGCCAACCGACAGCCTTCGCGGGGATGCCGAACGGCTCGCGGGGCTGACCTCGGCGCAATCGCCGGTACTGCTGTTATTGCAGCAGCTTCGTGAGAACACCCGTTTATTGCCTGGCCTGGAGTTGCCGGCCACGGCGGCCCAGCCGGCAGGCGCGTTGGGCAGCATTGCCAAGGCGGCGTTGGCGCAGGGGCAGGCAAGCCTGGGCGACTCGGCGCGCCGAGCCTTGCAACGGCGGTTTGAGCCGCTGCATCAATTGCTGGACGAGCAGCAGAATCCCGGCGCCGAGCTGGCCCGGGGGTTGGGCCTGCTCGACCAATTGCACCTGCAATTGGCGGCGCTGAACCGTGAGGGTTCGCCCGAGCAGGCGGCTTTTTTACGGGCAAAGCGGCGCATGGACGGCCAGCAGGACGTGCTGGGCGACCTGCGTGAAGCGGCCGCCCGTCTGCCGCTTCCGCTGGCCGGGTGGTTCGAAGGGATTGCCGAAGAAACCTGGCGCCATGTGCTGGACCAGGCCTATGCCCACGTCAATCAGCACTACCAGAGCGAGGTGCAGGGTCTTTACGCCAGGACGATTCGCCAACGGTATCCGTTCACTGCCCACGCCACGAGTGATGTGGCCCTTGAGGATTTTCGCGAGTTTTTCAAACCCCAGGGTGTCCTGGCGCGTTTTTACGAGGCGTACCTGCGCTCTTTTGTCAGCGCCGATGGCACGCGCTACCGGTTACGCGTACTGGACGGGCAGGGTTTACCCATCTCGCGCTCGCTGCTGGATCAACTGACGAAAGCCCAGCTTATCCGGCGTGGCTTCTTCACCGAGGAGCAGGGCGAGCTGGCCGTGCGTTTTACCCTGGCGCCCTACAGCCTGGATCAGTCGGTCAACCGCGCGACTTTGCGCTTGGGTGGACAGCAACTGGAATACCGGCACGGCCCGATCATCCCCATGGCGTTCCGCTGGCCCATCGAAGCGGACAACGGTCGTGCCAGCCTCGTGCTGGAGCGAGGCGCCGAACTGCGGCCCCTGGGTATCGAGAAGAATACCGGCGCCTGGTCGTTGTTCCGGTTTTTCGACCTGCTGCACCGAGAGCCTGCCACTGGTGGCAACGCGCAGATCGTCAAGGCCGACCTGGCGGGGCTGCGCGCCCATTACCTGCTGACGAGCCAGCGAACACCCAGCCCATTTGAAATGGACACGTGGCGCACCTTCCGCCTGCCGGAGCAACTGTGAACCTCACATGGCGCAGTGCCGGGCGTACACAGCGCGGGCAATCACGGCCGCGTAATGAGGATGCCTTGCTCGACTGCCCGCAGCTGGGCTGTTGGGCCGTGGCGGACGGCATGGGCGGGCACCGGCACGGCGATGTCGCCAGCCAGTGGGTGATCGGCAGCCTGGCTGCGTTGCCCGCGCGGGGCAGTCTTGATCAGCGGGTCGATGCGGTCCGGCAGAGCTTGCAGGGTGTCAATCAGCGGCTGGCGAATGCGCGGCAGGTGCCAGGGGCATCCGGCAATGCCGTGACAGGCAGCACGGTGGTGACGCTATTGCTGGAGCACGGGCGTGCGGCGTGTGTGTGGGCGGGGGACAGCCGCTGTTATCTGTGGCGCGAGCAGACCCTGTACCAGCTGTCCCGGGATCATTCGCTGTTGCAGCGTCTTATGGACGAGCGTCGGTTGAGTGCAACCCAGGCTCGCGCTCACCCTGATGCCAGAGCCTTGACCCGTGCGGTTGGCGGGCACTCGCCCTTGCGGCTGGAGGTGCTGGAGCTCAGTACCCGCCCCGGCGACGTATTTTTACTGTGCAGCGATGGTCTCTACCAGGCCCTCAGCCATGCCCAGCTGGGCCGGGCGTTGAGCGCGGGCGGGCCGCGACAGGTCGTGGACAGATTGTTCGCCAGCGCGCTGCACACTCCGGCGCGCGACGACCTGACCGCCGTGGTGGTGCAGTCATGAAGACAGGATCGACCCCGGTGTTGCTGGTCGGGCGCTACCACCTTGAGCACGTCTTGGGCCGGGGCGGAATGGGTGTGGTGTACCGCGCGCGCGATCTGTTGCAGGAGCAGTTCGGCGAATCTTGTTCAAGTGTGGCGCTCAAGCTGCTGGACGAGTCTTTATCGGCGTGCCCGGATGCCCATGTATTGCTGCACAGCGAGTTTGCGTTGTCTCGGCGCCTGCGCCATGAACATGTAGTAAGGATGTATTCGTTTGAGGTGGATACCTGCAGCCAGATCGCGTTTTTCACCATGGAGCTGCTGCACGGCATGACGCTTGACCGCTTGCTGCTGGAATGTCCCGGCGGACTGCCTTGGTCGGAACTGCAAACGATTGCCCTGCAACTGCTGGATGCGTTGGCTTACGCCCATCAACACAACGTGCTGCATGGCGATATCAAACCGGCCAATGTCATCGTGGGAGAAGAGGGCGTGCGCCTGTTCGATTTCGGCCTGGGGCAGTCCATTGTGCAAACCACGGCGGACTTGCCGAGTGTGAGTCGCAGCCGGTTGAATGCCTGGACTCGCGCCTATGCAGCACCTGAGTTACTCGCCGGTGGCACGTTGACGCCCGCGGCTGACCTGTATGGTGTGGCGTGTGTTCTGTATGAGCTGGCCCAGGGGCGTCGCCGTGACGATCACCCACCGGGCCACAGACTGTCACGGCCCACGCAGTTGCCCCGGCGTTGCTGGCCGGCACTGCACACCGCGTTGGCAGCGGACCCGCAACGGCGGACCCTGACGGTGGTCGAATTGCGCGAGGCCATCGATTGCAAGCGGCCTCGCTGGTACGGCTGGCCGCCGCGTCAGCCGCTCAAGTCATGCAGTTGGCAGTAGTCGGCCCAGCTCATGCCGGCCATCTGTGCGACTTCCTTATGCACCTCAAGGCGCTGGGCTTCGAAGGCTTCGCTGTTTTCGGTCGTCAGCTTGAGGGTCAGCTCCCAGGCGAACAGGCCTTCGCGCTCGGCCTGCGCCTCGAATGCTTCGTATAGACGTTCGGTACGATACTGCGCCACGCTTTCCCCCCTGGCTTGGGCGGCCAGGGGGTTGAGGCTGTCCAGCTCGGCGGCCACATTCGGGTGTTCGCGCAGGAACCGGTCCAATGCGCGTTGATAGTTATCGCCAGGTGCCGACAACGCCAGGCCCTCAGTGAGAGGGATGAGTATCGACGTCGGGCGCGTGCCTGCCGACGTGACGCCGAGCGCGCTTGCGCGACCTGCGCTGGATCCAGCGCTGCACCGGCGCCAATAAAAAGAACATCAGGTAGGCGACGAGCACCAACGCCAGGTCTATCCAGGTTTCCGCGACGGGCCCGGTGAACAGTTCGATGACATTCTTGATCACAAATAACAGCACCACACTGCACAACCACAACAGGATGGTGACGAACAGAGGACGCATGGGGCTGGACTGCTTATCGTGCATGGTAAAGCTCTCTCCTTTGTGCCTGCTTTCATCCAGGCCGTATTCCCTGAGTAGACACCCGGCGTTAGCCAGGTTGTAACATCCTTCGACACACGGAAAGCTGCGGATGATACCGACTCAGGCAGGGTTAGGGAGCGGAACACATCAGAAAGTTCGATTTTTTATGTGGGTATTTTCCTATGCCTCCGAGTTTTTCGCCGAAAGCGCCAGTGGAGATGGCAAAAAGCTTTCGCTCCGAGCATAAGGGCGTGTAGCGTTGACGCGTATTCCGGCGCTGATCTCCAGAACCCGTGAATACGGGCAGAGGGAGGCTCATGGCGCAAACGCTGTTCAAACTTTTCCTTACCCGGCGCCTGGCGGCCCTGGCCAGTATCGAGTCGTTGCGTGCGATTCGCGAGGGATTGTTGTGGATCCTGCCTTGCCTGCTGGTCTCCGCCGGTTTCCTTATCCTGTCCGAATGCGCCAGGATGCTCGGGTTCAGCCCTCAGACCGTCAGCTTCCTGGCAGGTCTGCATGACCGCATCAGCGCGGTCATCCCGCTGCTGGTCGCCGCCTCCATCGGCTACATGCTAGCCATTCAGCACCGCTTGCCACAGTTGCCGATCGCCTTCTTGTGCCTTACCCATGTGGTGGTGGCTACGTTTGTGTTGCGTGAATACCCTCGAGCGTCGGCCTCCTTTCTGCTGTTCATTGCCATCGCTTCGCCGCTGATCAATGTGCCCGCCGTTGCCTGGCTGCACCGTTTTCGTTGGACACGCCTGGTCCATGAAGACCTGATCGGACACAACCTCAAAGGCACGATCAACATGGTGCTGCCCGGCGCGATCAGCGTGTTGGCATGGGTGGTGGTGCTGTCGTTGCTGCTGCAGATCCCCTACGTGGCGCAGTGGCAGGGGCCGCAGGTACTCAATGCGTTACAGGCGCCCTATGGCAGCGGTTTGTTCGTGACCTTGATGAACTCGCTGTTGTGGTTTTTCGGCATTCACGGTGTGTACGCCCTGCAGCCGCTGTTCGATGTGCTGGATCAGGCCGTGACGCTCAACGCTGCGGCGCTGGCTGCGGGGGAGCCGGTGCGGTACCTGCTCAACAGTGGCCTGTTGGGCAGCTTCGCGTTTATCGGCGGGTCGGGCAGCGCATTGTGCCTGCTCCTGGCTATCCTGCTGTTTTCCAGAAGCCGGTCCATGCGGTTGCTGGCGATGGCCAGCTTGCCGCTGTCGTTATTCAATGTCAGCGAAGTGCTGTTGTTCGGTTTGCCGATCATCCTCAACCCGCGGTTGTTCATCCCGTTTCTGTTGGTGCCGGCGTTGAACGCGATGGTGGCGTTGGCAGTGGTGCAATTGGGCTGGGTGTCGCCGGCAGTGGCCAGCGTGCCGTTTACCGCGCCGGTGTTGCTCAATGCCTACCTCAGTACCCATGGCGACGTCGCCGCCGTGGTGCTGCAGATTGTGCTGACGGGCCTGGGCACGCTGGTGTATGCGCCTTATGTACGGGCGATTCATCGCCAGGCCAGTGAGGGCGGCACGGTGTACCTCAAGTCACTGGACATGACCTTTCGCGGCCTTGAGGAGAAAGGCCGGTTGCTGGAGTTCGACCCGATCCTGGCTTCCCATCGCACCCTGGCCCGGCAGGCCATTGAGCTGAGCCGCATCCAGCAGATCAGCGATTACGATTTCTATCTTGAGTTTCAGCCCCAAGTCTCCACCCGTACCGGCCTGTGCACCGGCTGCGAAGCCTTGATGCGGGCCCGGGACGCCCAGGGCACGGTGCATTCGCCCTGGGAGTTCCTGCAATGGCTGGCGCAGGCGCGGTTGATGCCGGACGTGGACGTGTGGGTGGCGTCCCAGGCCGTGCGCCAACATCAAAAGTGGAAGAAGGCCGGGTTTGAATTGCCCATCACCATTAATGTGTCCAGCTTCACGCTCAAGGACGCGGCCTATGGTGATCGCCTGGTGGAGATTCTCGCCCAGGCCCACGGCTGGGTGTCGGTGGAGATCACTGAAGACGCGCTGGTCAGCGATATCCAGGCCGCCCGTCAGACCATTGGCAAACTGCAGGCGTTGGGCGCCAAGGTGTATATCGATGATTTTGGCACCGGGTTTTCGGCGTTGAGTTACCTGCACCAGTTTCCGGTCGATTTCATCAAGATCGATCGCAGCTTCGTGGTCGCCCAGCACGATCCCAAGGGCGCGCAGGTGCTGACGGGCATGCTGCGTTTCTGCGAGGCATTGAACCTGGGCGTGGTGGTGGAAGGGGTCGAGACCGCCGAGCAATTGGCGTTCCTGAATACGGGAGCCGAGTTGTTTATTCAGGGATGGTATTTCAGCAGGGCGTTGCCGGGGGATGAGGTGCCGCAGTTTGTGCGCGAGCGCGCCGCGTTGGCTTGATCAGGTGGGCAAGGCGCCCGGTTTGAATGTGGGAGCGGGTGGGCTCCCACATTTTCACGCCGTCTAGGCGGCCTCGTAGGCCCGATTGGTCTGTTCAATCTCCTCGACCAGCCCATCGATCCCCTGCAGCCGGGCACGATTGTCATGATCCCATGGGTGAAAACCCGGTTTGAAATAGTGCAGCCATGGCCGCAGCATGCGTGGAAACACGCCCTTGGGGCCGTACAGAAACTTGAGCATGCGCCAGCACCCCTTCACCAGCCCGCCCGACTTGCGGTCGGCAATCAGCAGGCGCACGTGGAAGTCGAACACCACCAGCCAAAAAAGCACTGTGGTGAACAGCATGGTGCCGGTGCGCAACAAGTAGCGCCCGGGCCCAGGCTTGATCACCGTGTTCCACACATCGAAGGCCACTGCTTTATGTTCGGTTTCTTCCAGGGCGTGCCAATACCACATCTGCCGGTAGCCCTTGAGTGAATCGCCAAACCGCGATGGGTCGCTCAGCAGGATCTCCGCGAGCATCGCGGTGTAGTGCTCAAGGGCGATGGTCACCGCCAGATTGAATGACGGTGGCAGGTGTTTCTTCTGCAGGTCGAGGAAGAATTTCAGGCGCCGGTCGAGGCGGTGTGCGGGCAGGCCCGCTGCGTGCAGCAGCTCGTTGTAGGCCACGTGTTCACGGCTGTGCATGGCCTCCTGGCCGATGAAGCCCTGGATTTCCTTCTTCAGGTCCGGATCGTCGATGCGGGTGCGGTAATGGCGCACGCTGTCCATGAAAAACAGCTCGCCCTGGGGAAACAGCAGCGACAGGGCATTGAAAAAGTGCGTCACGAACGGGCCTTGCTCATGCCAGTTGGTGATGCGCCCGGCGGGCAGGGCGAAGCGGATATCACGGCGAATGGGCAACATGGGGCGTACTCCTGTTCAGAGGCGAGGCTCGTCGTTGGTTTCAAACACGGGCGTGCGCGGTTTGGGAGCCATGCGCTTGCTGGCAAACACCACCAGCGCTTGATAGGCCGCCGGCAGGCAACGGGCGAGCAGGTCGAGGAAATAGGCATCGCGGCCGATCAGTACGCGGCGCTTGTTTTTGCGCACGCCGTGCAGGATGACTTTGGCGGCCTGATCGGCGTCGGTGATAAACAGTTTTTCGAAATCGGCGCGCGCCTGTTGTTCGCTGTGGATCAGAAAGCCGGTCATGTTCGCGTCGATACGGCTGCTGCGGCAGATATCGGTGCGAATCCCGCCGGGATGCACGCATGTAGCCGAGACGCCGCAGCGTTGCAGGTCCAGCTCCTGGCGCAGCGCTTCGGTGAAGCCGCGCACCGCAAATTTGCTGGCGTTGTAGCCGCTCATGCCAGGCTGGGCGAACAGGCCGAATACGCTCGAGGTGTTGACGATATGCCCGTCGCCGCTGGCCTTCAGGTAAGGCAGGAACGCCTTGGTGCCGTGCACCACCCCCCAGAAATTGATGCCGACGATCCACTCAAGGTCGGCATAGTCCACGCCTTCCACGGTGCTCGACAGCGCCACGCCGGCATTGTTGAAGACCAGGTTGACCTGGCCGTGCTCGGCCGCACAACGCGCCGCCCACTCCAGCATGGCTTGGCGGTCTGCTACATCCAGCACCTGGGTGGTGACGGTCACCGGCGACAGGGTCGAGGTCCTGATCAAGTCCAGGGTCTGCTCCAGCCCCTGGCTGTTCTTGTCGGCCAGGGCCAGGTGGCAGCCTTCCCGTGCGAGGGCCAGGGCCAATGCGCGACCCATGCCGGAGGCCGCTCCCGTGATCGCGGCCACGCGGCCGTTGAATGACTTCATGACAGGCTGCCTTCTGTGGCGCAATGAGGGGTTGGCTGCGCACGCGGCACCGATGCCGCCGGCGCCTGGCTGACCAGGTAGTCCTTGAGCGCAAAATGCCGGGTGATCTGCTTGAAGCGCCATGTCGAGCCGGGCCACAGCGTGGTGTTCCTGCCGGTGCGCGGGTCGAGGTACCAGCTGCGGCAGCCGCCGGTGTTCCAGATAGTGCGCTTGAGCTTGCCTTGCAATTGCTCGTTGTAGGCCTGCTCCACGGCGGGTTTGACGTCCACCACGCTGATGCGCTGGCGCTGCATCTTTTGCAACGCACCAAGGATGTAGGTGACCTGGGCCTCGATCATCAGGATCATCGAGTTGTGCCCCAGGCCCGTGTTGGGCCCGACGATCAGGAACAGGTTGGGATAGCCCGGCACCGTGGTGCCCTTGTAGGCGTGGGCGCCGTCATGCCAGGTGTCCATCAGGTCGACGCCGTTGCGCCCGATAATACAGTCACGGGGCAGGGGATCGGCGGCCTGGAACCCGGTGCCGAAGATCAGGCAATCGGCGGGGTGCTTGATGCCGTCGGCGGTGATCACGCCATCGGCTTCGACGCGCAGCACGTTGTCGGTCACCACCTCGACGTTACTGCGTGACAACGCCGGGTAGTAGTCGTTGGAGATCAGCACACGCTTGCAGCCGATGGTGTAGTCCGGTGTCAGGACTTTGCGCAGGGAAGGGCGGGCCACCTGGTTGCGCAGGTGGCGCAGGGCGATTTTCTGCACCATCTTCATCAAGCGCGGGTGCAGGGCAAAGCCCACCACGCGGCCTTCCAGTGCCCAATAAAAGGCGCCGCGCACCAGCCGTTGGGTAAACGGCAGATGCTTGAACAGCCAGCGTTCGGTACGGGTGATCGGCCGGTCGGGCTTGGGCATGATCCAGGGCGGTGTGCGCTGGAACAGGTCCAGATGCGCCACCTGCGGTGCAATCTGCGGCACGAACTGAATGGCGCTGGCGCCGGTGCCGATCACCGCGACGCGTTTGCCCTTCAGGCTGTAGTCATGGTCCCACTGCTGCGAATGGAAACGCTTGCCCTTGAAACTGTCCAGCCCGGGGATGTCCGGCAGTGCCGGGCGCGACAGCCCGCCCATGCCCGACACCAGCACGCGCGCACTGACCTGACGGCCGTCGCTGAACGTCAGTTGCCAGCGCTGTTGCTGCTCATCGAACACCGCCCGCTGCAAACCCATGCCGAAGCGCAGGTACGGCGCCAGCTCGAAACGCTGCGCGCAGTGCTCCAGGTAAGCGCGAATCTCCGCCTGCGGAGCAAATTGGCGCGTCCAGTCGGGGTTGGGCGCAAAGGAAAACGAATAGACGTGGGACTGCACATCACAGGCACAGCCGGGGTAGTGATTGTCACGCCATGTGCCGCCCAGGCTGTCGGCCTGCTCGGCGACAAAGAAATCGGTGAACCCGGCTTCCTTGAGTTTGATCGCCATGCACAGGCCGGCGAAGCCTGAGCCGATGATCGCGATGTCGACGTTGTCACTGTGGGCATTCATAGGTTGTCCTTTGTGGGCATCGGATGTGCTCCCGTTTTTGTTGTGTGTTTTAGATAGAACACCATTGCAAAGAAAAATTGAATTAATTATTTTAAAAAAAGATTTTAAATAATCTACCTGAAAATTTCGCCGCCGCCAGGGTCTTGTTCGATACATGCGACTTGTCCGACAGACGCGCATAGAGGTTGGCCCCAAGGTAGGGACGAAAGTTGAGGCCTCGATCAATCCCGGTCAGGTCGCCAGCAGCAGGGAAGCAGAGGACCGAGCTATGGCTGTCGAGTGGGTTGTCGCTGCGGGTGTGGTAATAGGCGTGAGCGCTGCGTTGTGGGCGTTCAGTGCGTGGATGACACGGCGCATCGAAACGGCTGTTCCGATCAATGGGCGCTTTGTCGAAGTGGATGGCGAGCGCTTTCACTATGTAGAAGAAGGCGCAGGCCCGGCACTGGTGATGATCCACGGGCTGATGGGCAGCAGCCGCAACCTGACCTATGCGTTATCCGGTCAGTTGCGCGAGCATTTTCGCGTTATCAGCGTGGACCGGCCAGGCTCGGGCTACTCCACCCGGCAGCGGGGCACGGCGGCGGATCTGCCGGCCCAGGCGCGCCAGATGGCCGCCTTCATCAACGCCCTCAAGCTGGACAAGCCGCTGGTGCTTGGGCATTCCCTGGGCGGGGCGATTGCCCTGGCCTTGGCCCTCGATCATCCCCACGCGCTATCGGGCTTGATTCTGGTGGCGCCCTTGACCCATCCCCAACGCATGTTGCCGTTGGTATTCCTGTCATTGGCGGTGCGCCCCGCCTGGCTGTGTCGCTGGATGTCGCGCACCTTGACGATGCCTGTCGGCCTGCTGACCCAGGGATCGGTGGTCAAGGGCGTGTTCGCTCCCGATGCCGCCCCGGCGGACTTCGCCACGCGCGGCGGTGGCCTGCTGGGGATGCGTCCCGACAACTTCTACGCGGCGTCCACCGAGATCAACCGCGTCAATGACCACTTGCCGGACATGGTCACGCGCTACCCGCAGCTGACGCTGCCCATCGGCCTCATCTACGGCACGCGTGACAAGGTGCTCGACTTTCAAAAGCATGGCCAGGGCCTGGCCAGCAGGGTGCCTGGGCTGAAGCTGCAGGTCGTGGAAGACCGTGGGCACATGCTGCCGATTACCGCCACCGAGCGCGTGGTGGCACTGGTCGAGCAGGTCGCCAAGCGGGTTCGACCGGTACAAACCGCCACTGTGTTGCATCCTTCGTTCGCCGTGGCGAGCAAATAATCGTGCCATTTCATTCGCGGTTCCAGCGCGTCAATGCTTGCCCTAGACACTTGGCCAACGGTCTCAAAAAGAGACTGCCCGGTCACGTAAAAAAGGCTTGGATAAACTAGTTGACGACCTAACGATTCCGCGCTATTTATTTAAAAAAATTATTTCAATGTGTAATTTGAAACAGTTTTTGAAATGCCTAAGAGCGAATAAAATAATGAAAAGAACGCCTTTTATCGCATGGTTGATGTCTCGCAGCGGTCAGCGCTGCGCCACTGCCTTTTCTGCCTTCGGATGCCTTCGGAGGTTGCCATGAACCCTGCTCTGACTGTTCCAGGCGTGTGGGCCGACGGCAAGCGCTACCTCTGGTGGCTCGGTATCATGCCGCTGGCAACCCCATTGCTCTCGGGTGCCCTGGCGATCGGCACCGGTGTCCAGCAACTGTGGTGGGTCGGTGTGCTGGTCATCTTCGGCGTGATCCCCTTGATCGACGGCCTGCTGGGTGAAGATGTCAGCAACCCGCCCGAATCCGCCGTCAGCCACCTCGAATCCCAAACCTATTACCGTTGGATCGTCTACACCGGCGTGCTGTTTGTGATCGCCTCGGTGGTCATCACCGGTTGGCTCGCCGCCGGCGGCATTGACTGGATCATCGGCGGCGGTTTGCTGCGGGCCACCGCGATGCTCGACCCGTCCAGCGGTTGGGCGAAAGCCGCAGCGTTCATCACCTCTCGCACCGAGTTGCACGGCCAGGTCAGTGGCTTCACTTATCTGGGCATGGCGATGTCCACCGGGGCGGCCACCGGTATCGCGATCAACACCGCCCATGAGCTGGGCCACAAGCCCAAGCCACTGGAAGTGTTCCTGGCCAAGGTAACCCTGGCGCCGACCTTCTACGGCCATTTCTACACCGAACACAACCGCGGCCACCACGTGCGCGTCGCCACACCGGAAGACCCGGCCAGCTCGCGCCTGGGTGAAAGTTTCTGGGCTTTCCTGCCGCGTTCGGTGTGGTTCAGCGCACGCTCGGCGTGGAACCTGGAGCGCGAACGCCTGCGCAAACTCGGGCTGCCGGCCTGGCACTGGAAGAACGCCGTGCTCAGCGCCTGGATGTACAGCGTGCTGCTCTGGGGCGCAATGATTGCCTGGCTGGGCACGGCAGTGATCCCGTTTCTGATTATCCAGGGCATCTACGGTTTCTCGTTGCTTGAAGTGGTCAATTACGTCGAGCACTACGGCCTCAAACGGCAGAAGTTGCCCAACGGTCGTTATGAGCGCTGTTCGCCGCGTCACTCCTGGAACAGCAACCGGATTGTGACCAATATCTTTTTGTTCCAGTTACAACGGCATTCCGATCACCATGCCAATCCAACCCGTAGTTATCAGTCGCTGCGCCACTTTGATGAATCACCGCAACTTCCGTACGGCTACGCAAGCATGATTGTCTGGGCGTACGTGCCTTATTTGTGGCGCCGACGGATGGATCACCGGGTATTGAATCATTATGCCGGCGATATAACCTTGACCAATCTTCAGCCGTCAAAGCGTTTGAAGTATCTGGAGAAATACAGCGGCGAAGCCAAGCCGTTTTAATTTGAAATAAAAAGCGTTTTCAAAGGATATTTCGATAAGGATTTCTACGTCGATGGTTTGTTAGTTTAGTTGCAAGGCGGTTGTTTACCCGAACGAAAAATGATTTCAAGGGAAGGGCGTAAACATGCAAGTAACTCCTATAACTATAAAGTTCACCGTTAACTTCGTATTGGCTGCGCTGGGCCTGATCGGCTGTCACCAGGCACTGGCCGCCCGTATCGAACCTGCCGGGAGTGCGTTTACAGCCCAGGGCCCGATCAGCTTTTCCAAAGGCACGTTGATCAGTGCCGACTGCACCATCAAGGTGGCCGGCAAGGTGGCGGCCGATGGGACATCCGTCAATATCGACAAGGTAGCGTTCGATGGCGGGCTCAAGTGCAGCCGGGTCGAAGCTATTAATCTGCCCTGGATCTTGATTGCAAAGGATACAAAAAGCGGCTCGATGTCGAAGATCAGCGTGGATGTGCATGCCTTCGGCCTGGGCGGCAAGTGTGGTCCTTCTACCGCAGACGGTACGTGGGATAACGCCACCGGCAAGTTGCAGGCTGCCAATGTACCGATTGGTGATGACTGCATCATTAAAACGGTGTCAATCAAGATGCCGCCTGATTTCAAAGTCGTTGAATAAGATTGTCGGACTTAACTGAATTTGGCTGGAATACGAAGCTCTGCAGTTTTACCCGTGGCTTCGTGTTCATGGTCATTACCCCAGGCGAATAATTCGCCATTACATGTGAGGCAAAATAATGAAAAGCTTGAAAACCCTCGTTTGTGCAACTTCGTTCGCCCTGAGCCTTGGTGCAGTGTCGATGGCCAACGCTGCCACTATCGCGCCTGCCGGCACGGCGTTCTCCACATCGGGCTCGATTACCGTTACTTCGCCCGCGTCCCTGAACCTGCCGGTGACCTGCAACATCGCCTTCACTGGTTCCGTCGCGGCGGATGGCTCGAGCGCTTCGATCACCGGCGCAACGGTCAACGGTTCCAACTCGCTGTGTGGCGTACCCAAGTTGTTGGGCCTGCCGTGGACATTGAACGTGGCAAGCGGTGGCCCTGATGCCTTCAACGGTACGGTGTCGGGCGTGAATTTCCAGATTCTCAACAATTGCTCCGCTACGCCTGTGACCATCAATGTCGGCTTCAATAACTCCACCAACCAGTTGAAGGTGCCAAGCACACAAACCGTTGGCAACTGCAAAATTACCGCTCTGACCGCTACACCAAGCCCGGCCTTTACCGTTACCCCATAAAGGCCGTGAGCGTTTGACGTGATGATCACACGTTGAAACACGCCAGTGCCTCGCAAGGGGCACTGGCTGCGGGAGGCCAGGTCGGGACAACCGATCTCGGAGGATAAAAACAATAAGGAGTGGAGCATGAATAATAAAAAGCAACAGGCACGTACGTTGTTGAGCCTGGCAATTCTCGGCGGCCTTATCACGGCAACGGGACCCGCACACGCCGGCGGTTTCACCACGCCGACCTTCGGTGCTCCCGGGTGGGGGCGCGCCTTCGGGGGTGGCTCACTGTTCCAGAATGATCCTTCCGCGGCCTACAACAACCCGGCCGGCATGGCGTTCATCGACCATACGATTTCTCAATTTACCGTTGATTACGCGCGCATCAACGTTAAATACAAGGGCACGGCCACGGACTACGCCGGCAACGCACCTGCGGCGGTCGACCCTACGGATTTGAGTTCCACGCCGCGCACCGGCGATGGTGGGCAAGGCGGGTTTACCGCCTGGTTGCCAACCGGTTTCATGGTGATACCGATCAACGACCGTTTTGCATTCGGGCTGAGTCAGGTGGTGCCGATGGGTGCGCGCACCACGTGGGATCAAGACTGGATCGGTCGCGACTTTGCCGTTGATACGCGTATTGAAACGGTGGGTGTCACAGGCTCCCTGTCGTTCAAGGTCAATGACCAGTTCTCGGTGGGTGGCGGTGCCATCGTCCAGCACACCAAAGGTTTTGTAAGCCAGAATCTGGACCTGTATTCCGCAGCCGCCCTGTCGCCGGCGATCGGTCTCCCGTTCCCTTCCGGAGTCGGCTCCTCGCTGATGCGGGTCAAGGTGGACAACACCTCGGTCGGCTGGTTTGCCGGTGTGGTCTGGAAGCCTACCCAATTCGATACCCTGGGCCTGAATTACCACGCGAAAATCAAGAACAAACTCGAAGGCAAGTACAGCCTGTATGCCGACGAGGCGAACAAGTCACTGATCGAAGGCGGCCTGCCGGCGCTGGCTTATCCGGGACTGGACCTCAACGTCAACGGCGCCAAGGCTTCGACGCAACTGGATGTGCCCGCCAACGCCTCCATCGACTGGGTGCACCAGTTCAATGATCGCCTCACCCTGGGCGCCAGCGTCACCTGGACCCAATGGTCGTCGTTCAAGGCGTTGACATTGAAGTCCGAGGGCACGCAGCTCGTGTCGATTCCCTATAACTACAAGGATGCCTGGATGGTGTCGCTGGGTGGCGATTACAAATTCACCGACGACTTCACCTTCCGCGCCGGTGTCGCCACCGACCAGACGCCCACCCGCAACTCTACGCGTGACCCGCGTATCCCTGACGGAGACCGGATATTCGCCTCCCTGGGCTTTGGCTACAACATCCGCGCGATTCCCGGTTTGAGCATCGACGGCGCCTACTCGCGGCAATTCGTCGAAAAGGCCAAGCTCAGGACGCACAACCAGGATCGCCTGGGCGGTGCAACCCTTGACGGTAAAGCCGACGCCAAGGGTGAGGTGGTCAGCCTTTCAGCGACCTACGCGTTTTGATCGGTTGATGGCGCGCGACCTGTGCTGGACAGGTCGCGCAGGCAATGCAGATACAACCCGTTGATGACTTGACAGGCTGACCCGCTCAGCCCGTTATTTCTTCGCCAAAGCATTAAATAAAAATTTCAAAACAAAATTTGAATTTGTCTTTCCAAGTTTGTAGTGTGGACCTGAGCCGTCGCTCAATCCGAGCGGCCGCAGGTGTCACGCCCTGGATCAAGTAGAGGTATCCCATGGTTATCTGGTTATTGGTGGGTTTCGCCGCAGCGATTGCCCTGGCGTATCGACAAGCCGCCGCCACCCTGTGGCTGGGCGCTGGCCTGGTATGGCTGGCGGCCGGTTATCTGTTTAACGCAGTAGCCGCATTCGGTATCACCGTCGCGGCGATACTGGTGCTGCTCCCGGCCCTGGTGCTGGCGATCAAACCGCTGCGCCGTGTGCTGTTGACCAACAAGGCCCTGGGGCTGTTTCGTACGATCATGCCGGCGATGTCCGATACCGAACGTGCGGCCATCGAATCCGGCACCGTGTGGTGGGACGCCGAGCTGTTCAGCGGCAAGCCTGACTGGCAGCGCCTGTTGCAAGCCGCACCGGCCGGCCTGAGTGCCGAAGAGCAGGCGTTCCTCGACAACGAAGTGGAAACCCTGTGCGACATCGCTAATGACTGGGAAACCACGCAAGTGTGGCAGGACATGTCCCCCGAGGGCTGGCAGTACACCAAGGACGCGGGCTTTCTCGGCATGATCATTCCCAAGCAGTACGGCGGCAAGGGTTTCTCCCACTATGCGCACTCCCAGGTGGTGATGAAGTTGTCGACCCGCTGCTCGGCGGCGGCCATTTCGGTGATGGTGCCCAACTCCCTGGGCCCCGCCGAACTGTTACTGCATTACGGCACCGACGCCCAGCGCAACTACTACCTGCCGCGTCTGGCGCGGGGCGAGGACATCCCGTGCTTTGCGCTGACCAGCCCGTATGCCGGCTCCGACGCTGGCGCAATTCCCGACGTGGGCATCGTGTGCAAAGGCCTGCACGAAGGTGAGCAGGTGCTGGGGTTCAAGGTGACCTGGGACAAGCGCTACATCACCCTCGGCCCGATTGCCACGGTGCTGGGCCTGGCGTTCCGTGCCGAAGACCCGGACGGTCTGCTCGGTGCCGCCGGTTCCCTGGGCATTACCTGCGCGTTGATTCCCACCTCCCATCCGGGCGTGAACAGCGGTCGGCGCCATTGGCCGTTGAACGCGGTGTTCCAGAACGGCCCGACCACCGGCAAGGATGTGTTCATTCCGCTGGAGTGGGTGATCGGCGGCCGCGAACAAGTCGGCAACGGCTGGCGCATGCTGATGGAATGCCTGGCGGCGGGCAGGGCGATTTCGCTGCCGTCGGCCAACGTCGGCCTGGGCAAAGTCGCCGTCCGTGGCACCACCGCCTACGCGGCGATGCGCAAGCAGTTCGGCCTGCCCATCGGCAAGTTCGAAGGGGTGCAGGCGCCCCTGGCGCGCATGGCCGGGCATTTGTATGCCTGTGATGCGGTGCGCAAGGTGTCGGTGGCGTCCCTGGATGCCGGTGAGAAACCTTCGGTGATCTCGGCCATTGCCAAATACCACGTCACCGAGCGCGCCCGCATGATCGTCAACGATGGCATGGACATCGTCGCCGGCAAGGGCATCTGCATGGGGCCCAACAACTTCCTGGCCCGTGCCTATCAGCAAAGCCCCATCGCCATCACGGTGGAAGGCGCGAACATCATGACCCGCTGCCTGATCATCTACGGCCAGGGCCTGATCCGCTGCCATCCCTATGTGTTCCGCGAGATGGAAGCGGCGCGCCAGCCGGATCGGCGCAAGGCACTGGAGGCGTTCGACAGCGCGATGTTCGGCCATGTGAGTTTTGTCCTGGCCAACACCGTGCGTGCGGCGGTGCATGCATTGACCGGCGGCCGGTTGCTGTCCGCCCCGGCCAAGACCGACCCGGCGCTGGCGTCCTACTATCGTCAGGCCAATCGCCTGTCGGTGGTGCTGGCGCTGGTCTCGGACATTTCCATGGGCGTGCTGGGCGGTGCCCTCAAGCGCAAGGAAAGCATCACCGGGCGCCTGGGCGATATTCTTTCGCAGCTCTACATCCTGTCCTGCGTGCTCAAGCGCTTCGAGGATGACGGTCGGCCCCAGGCGGACCTGCCGCTGGTGCATTGGGCGGCCCAGGATGCCTTGCTGCGCGCCCATGAAGCCCTAGCTGAAGTGCTCGACAATTACCCCTCGAAAGTCGCTGCCGGGGTGCTGCGCGGTTTGAGCTTTCCGTTCGGCATTCCCTTGCATAAACCGTCGGATCGCCTGCTGGCCCAGGTCGCCGATGTGGTGCAGGTCCCCGGCGAGACCCGCGACCGGCTGCTGGCCAATTCCTACATCCCCCGGCCGGAAATCGACAAGCTGGCCTATGGCGAGCTGGGACTGCGCCTGTTGCCCCAGGTTGAGCTGATCGAGGCACGGCTCAAGCCCGCCATCAAGCAAGGCCTGCTTGAGCCGATGCCGATTTCCGCCGTGGCCTTTACCGACTGGCGCGTCAAGGCGCGGGCGCTGGATTTGATCAGCGACGACGAAGAGGCCTTGCTCGCACGCTATGTGGAATACGCCGACCACGCTATCCAGGTCGACGATTTCCCGCAGGACTTCGGTTTGCTGGAGGCCCTGCAACAGCGCAAGCAAGCATTGGAGCCTGCCGCCAAGCGTCGCGCCAGCCAAAGCGAAAATGCGTCGGTCAATTAACCCGAACGCGGTCCCAATGTGGGAGGGGGCTTGCCCCCGATGGCGGTCTACCTGGGGCATCTGTGTGGGCAGACACACCGCTATCGGGGGCAAGCCCCCTCCCACATTCGATCGGATTTACAAACAAGGATTTGTGTTGTGAGTGAGTGTCCCTATGAGTGACAGCTACCTTTCTTTCGTCAACTCCCCCTGGGGCCGTCGCCTGGCCCAGGCCGTCGGCTTGCCGCAACCTCTGCCGCTGCAACGCCACCGCAGTGGCCAGCAGGGGCTGGCCAACCCAGTGATCCTCGCCGGGGCAGGGCGCCTGGCGGAGCAGGTGCAACGCCTCTTCACCAGCACCGATACCGTCGCCGCCACCCCGGCCACTCTCAGGGCGCCGTCCACGGTGAAGGTGCAGGGCGCGGTTTTCGATGCCACCGGCGTGACCGACCCGCAGCACCTGGACGAGCTCTACCGGTTCTTTCACGCCAATGCCAAGCGCCTGGGCCAACACGCGCGCGTGGTGGTACTCGGCACTGCGCCGGAACACTGCCAGGACTTGCCCCAGGCCGTCGTCCAGCGCGCGCTCGAAGGGTTGGCGCGCTCGCTGGCCAAGGAGCTGCGCCGGGCAATTACCGTGCAATTGATCTACGTGGCGCCCGGCGCCGAAGACGCGCTGGACAGCAGCCTGCGCTTCTTTCTGTCGCGTCGTTCGGCCTATGTGTCGGGGCAAGTGGTACGCCTGGAAAAACCGCTGGACGACGCGCTGAGTGTTAATTGGGACAGGCCGTTCGCCGGCCGGCGCGCCCTGGTCACCGGTGCCTCGCGGGGCATCGGCCTGGCCATTGCCCAGGTGTTGGCGCGCGACGGTGCCCATGTGGTGTGTGTCGACGTGCCCCAGGCCCAGCAGGCGCTGCAACAGGCCGCCGACAGCGTGAGCGGCTCGGCGCTGCCTCTGGACATCACCGCGCCAGATGCCGTCGCGTTATTGCTGGCGCATGTCGGCCAGTACGGCGCCTTCGATGTGGTGGTGCACAACGCCGGGATTACCCGCGACAAGACCATCGCCAAAATGACCGAAGCTGCCTGGCGCAGTGTGCTGGCGGTCAACCTTGAAGCGCCGTTGCAGCTCAGCCAGGCGCTGCTGGATAACCAGGGCCTGAATCCTGGCGGGCGTATCGTGTGCGTGTCGTCGATTTCCGGGATTGCCGGCAACCTCGGGCAGAGCAACTACGCCACCTCCAAGGCCGGCGTGATCGGTCTGGTGCAGGGCCTGGCCCCGCAGGCGGCGGCGCGCCAGGTAACGGTGAATGCCGTGGCGCCAGGCTTTATCGAAACGCAGATGACCGCGAAAATCCCGCTGATGATCCGCGAAGCCGGGCGGCGCATGAATTCCCTGTCCCAGGGCGGGCAACCGATCGACGTGGCCGAGACCATCGCCTGGCTGGCTCATCCCGGCTCGGGCGGTATCAATGGCCAGGTAGTGCGGGTGTGCGGCCAAAGCCTGCTGGGAGCCTGAGCCATGGACTATGTAACGCAGATTATTGACCCGCCGCCCTCGCGCACCCAACTGTTGCTCGACGGCGTGCGCGGCTTGCGCAAGCCCAAGTCCGACGCCGCGCCGCCATTGCCCAGGGAGCGCCTGGTACGCCCGGCGGTGGAACTGTCGGGCGCCGCCATCACCGCTTATGGCCGCGCCTGTGGCTTTCGCCGCGAGCAGGGCGTGCCGCTGTCCTATCCCCATGTGCTGGCGTTCCCGCTGCACTTGATGCTGCTGACTCGCCCCAGCTTTCCGTACCCGGCCAGCGGCATGGTGCACCTGGCCAATCGCATTCGCCAGCATCAACGCTTGCACGAAGGTCAGGCGCTGCGCCTGGAAGTGTTTTGCGAACGTTGGGTCGCCCATCCCAAGGGGCAGGCGTTGAGCATCGCCACCCGTGCCTACGGCGCGGAGGCCCTGGTGTGGGAAAGCGACAGCCTGTACCTGCGCCGCGAGGTAAAAAATCCCGTCGGGGAGCTGTGGGCGGATGCACTGCCGTTGCAGGAAGAGGGCTTGCTGCGCACCCAGCGCTGGGTCTTGCCCACCGACCTGGGCCGCCGCTTTGCCAAGGTCTCGGGAGACTTCAATCCGATCCATACATCGGTCATGGGCGCGAAGATTTTCGGCTTTCGCCGCGCCATCGCCCACGGCATGTGGACCTTGGGTCGGGCACTGGCCGCCCAGCAGCCACCGGGTGGGCTGGACCGCGCCGAGGCCCATTGCGATTTCAAGTTGCCGATCTTCCTGCCCGGCCAGGTCGCCCTGTGGAGTCACCCTGTGACCGGCCCGCTGCGCGAGTTCGAAGTGCGCAGTGTCGCCGGCGACAAACCGCATATGCGCGGGTTGTTTATGTGGGATCAATCGCCTGGAATGAGAGCCTTGCATGAGTGAATACAGCTTCAATCCGCCCCCGAGCCGACGCGTGGCGATCATCGGCGGCAATCGCCTGCCGTTCGCCCGTTCCAATACCGTCTATGCCCATGAGACCAATCAGGACTTGCTGGTGGCCGCACTGCAGGGCCTGGTCGACCGTTACAATCTGCACGGCCAGTGCCTGGGTGAGTTCGCCGCCGGTGCGGTGATCAAGCATTCGCGCGATTTCAACCTGGCCCGTGAGTCACTGCTGTCGACCACATTGTCCGCGCAGACGCCCGCCTACGATGTGCAGCAAGCCTGCGGCACGGGGCTGGAGGCCGCATTGCTGGTGGCCAATAAAATCGCCCTCGGCCAGATCGAAGTGGGCATCGCCGGGGGCGCCGATACCACCTCCGACGCGCCTATCGGCATCAATGAATCCCTGCGCCACACCTTGCTCCAGGCCAATCGGGCCAAGGGCCTGGGCGATAAACTCAAGACCCTGTTGAAGGTGCGCCCGTCGATGTTGTTCAAACCGTTGCTGCCGCGCAATGGCGAGCCACGCACCGGCCTGTCCATGGGCGAGCACTGCGAAGAAATGGCCAAGCGTTGGCAGATCAAGCGCCTGGCCCAGGATGAGTTGACCCTCGCCAGTCACCAACGCCTCGACGCTGCCTATCAGCGCGGTTTTTTCGATGATCTGATCAGCCCCCATCGGGGCCTCGCACGGGACAACAACCTGCGTGCCGACATCAGCCTGGAAAAACTCGCCGGCCTGGCACCGGCCTTCGACCGCCACAACGGCACGCTCACCGCCGGCAACTCGACGCCCCTGACCGACGGTGCCTCGGTGGTGCTGCTCGCCAGTGAAGACTGGGCCGCGGCCAATGGCTGGCCGGTGCAGGCCTACCTGCGCACCGGCGAAACGGCGGCGGTGAATTTCGTCGACGGCACCGAAGGCCTGTTGATGGCCCCGGCCTACGCCGTACCGCGCATGCTCAAACGCGAAGGCCTGGGCTTTGCCGACTTTGATTTCTTCGAGATCCACGAAGCCTTCGCCGCCCAGGTGCTGTGCACGCTCAAGGCCTGGGAAGACCCGGACTACTGCCGCGAGCGTCTGGGCCTGGACACGCCGCTGGGCGCTATCGACCGCAGCAAAATGAACGTCAACGGCGGCTCGCTGGGCTGCGGCCATCCGTTTGCCGCCACCGGTGGCCGGCAACTGGCGGCGCTGGCCAAGGCCATCCATGAGCGCGGTGGCGGTCGCGGGTTGATCTCGATCTGTGCGGCGGGCGGGTTGGGTATCACCGCCATCGTCGAAAAGTAGCCTCATCCACAACAACAATAAGGACACTGCCATGAACGCCATCAGCCTGGAACAGACCGAACGCATCTGGTTGAACGCCTACCTGCCCGGCGTGCCGGCGGACATCGATGCGGCCATCGAGGATTACCCCTCATTGCGCGAAGTGTTCCTGGAGCACCTGGAAAAATTCCGCGAGCGCGTGGCCTATGTCAGCATCGGCACGCCAATGACCTACGCCGATTGGAACACCCAGGGCCACGCCTTCGCCGCCTGGCTGCAGGGCCAGGGGGTGAAGAAGGGCGACCGTGTCGCGCTGATGATGCCCAATTGCTTGCAGTACCCGATCTGCCTGCTGGGCACGATCCTGGCCGGCGCGGTGGTGGTCAACGTCAATCCGTTGTACACCGCCCATGAACTCAAACACCTGCTCAAGGACAGCGGCGCCGAGACCGTGGTGATCTTCGAAAACTTCGCCCACACCCTGGAAAAAGTCGTGTCCGGCAGCAGCGTCAAGCGCGTGGTGGTGGCGGCCATCGGCGATTTGCTCGGCACCTTCAAGGGCGCGGCGATGAACTTCATCCTGCGCAGCGTGCAAAAGCAGGTGCCGGCCTTCAGGTTGCAAGGCTCGCTGCGTTTCAATCAGGTGCTCAAGCAGGGGCGGGCGCTGACGTACCTGCCGGTGAGCCTGGACCGCGATGAGCTGGCCTTCCTGCAATACACCGGCGGCACCACCGGCGATGCCAAGGGCGTGATGCTCAGCCATCGCAATATCATCGCCAACCTGTTGCAGGCCAAGGCCTGGGTTGGCGACCAACTGGACCAGGACAAGCAGGAAACCAACGTGACCCTGCTGCCGCTGTACCACATCTTTTCCCTGACGGTGAACTGCCTGATGTTCATGTGCCTGGGCGGGCGCAATATCCTCATCGCCAATCCCCGGGACGTGAAACGGGTGCAGATGATCCTGCGCAAGGAGCGCTTCAACGGCATCGCCGGGGTCAACACGCTGTTTAACGGTTTGCTGGAGAACAAGGAATTCTGTGCGCGGGACTTTTCCGACCTGCGCCTGGTGATCGCCGGAGGCATGGCCACCCACACGGCGGTGGCCAAGCGTTGGAAAGAAGTCACCGGGCTGCCGATCGTTGAAGGCTACGGGCTGACCGAGTGTTCACCGGTGGTGAGCATCAGCCCCATCGACATTCATCGTATGCGCGAAATGGCGTTCACCGGCAGCATCGGCGTGCCGTTGCCGTCGACCTGGGTGCGCTTCATGCGTGAAGACGGTGAACTGGCCGAAGTCGGCGAGCCGGGTGAATTGCAGGTGCGCGGGCCGCAAGTGATGCAGGGCTACTGGAAGCGCCCGAAGGAAACCGCCGAAGTGCTGGACGCCGACGGCTGGTTGTCCACCGGTGATATCGGGGTGATGGATGAACGCGGTTACATTCGCCTGGTGGACCGCAAGAAAGACATGATCCTGGTCTCGGGCTTCAACGTGTACCCCAATGAAATCGAAGACGTGGTGGCGTTGCACCCAGGGGTGGCGGAAGTGGCGGCGATTGGCGTGGAAGATGGCGTGACCGGCGAGCGGGTCAAGATCATCGTGGTACGCAAGGACCCCAAGCTGACCCAGGAGCAGATCCTCGCCCACTGCCGGGAATACCTGACCGGGTACAAAGTGCCGCGCTATGTGGAGTTTCGCAGTACCGAGTTACCCAAGACCACGGTGGGCAAAGTACTGCGCCGAGCCCTGCGCTGATACTGAAGGTAACGCAGACCAAATGTGGGAGGGGGCTTGCCCCCGATAGCGGTGTGTCAGTCACCGAATCACTGGCTGACCCACCGCCATCGGGGGCAAGCCCCCTCCCACATTTAGATCGAGTTCACTTGGACCCAGCGTTCTTCTTTGGACGCAATTCGAATCGCCGTCGCCAACCGCTCCACCGCCCACGCCGCTTCAAAATCAGTGCCATCGCCACCTTGCCCCGCCAGTGCCATGATCAGCTCCTGTACCTCCAATGTCTTAAGCTCGTTGTAACCCAACTGATGCCCGGCCGCCGGGCTGAACGCGGCATAACCGGGCAGGGTGGGGCCGGCGAGCAGACGCTGGAAACCGTCCTGGCCGACGCGGCACAGGCGCAATTCGTTCAAGCGCTCCTGATCGAACGCGAGCGTGCCCAGGGTGCCGCTGATTTCGAAACTCAGGTGGTTTTTGTAGCCGTGCTTGAGCCAACTGCTGCTGACCGTGCCGCGCGCGCCGTTGGCAAAGCGCAGCAGGGCGTGCACCTGGTCATCCACGGCGATGGATTTCAGCTCGAGACTGCCTTTGAAGGCCGGCCGTTGCGCGTGGACGGTCTGGGTATCGGCGCACACGCTGACCACTTCGCCCACCAGATAATGGGCCATCGACAGCAAATGGCTGCCGAGGTCCGCCAGCGCGCCGCCTGCGTGTTCCACCTCACAGCGCCATGACCAGGGCGAGGCCGGATCGGCCATGAAGTCTTCGCTGAACTCGCCCTGGAAACTGATGATCTCGCCCAGCTCGCCGCTGGCAATCATCTGTCGCGCCAGTACGATCATCGGGTTGTGCTGGTAGTTGTAGCCGACGCGCGTCACCACCCCGGCCGCGCTGGCCGCGCTGGCCGCGCGACGCATCGCATCGGCCTGCTCCAGGCTGACCGCCAGCGGCTTCTCGCAATACACCGCCTTGCCCGCCGCAATCGCAGCCATGGCCATGGGGTAGTGCAGGTGGTTGGGCGTGGTGATGGCCACCACATCGACCCTGGGGTCGTCGATCAGCGCCTGCCAGTCGGCATGGGCCTGGGCAAACCCCCAGGCACTGGCGCAGCGTTGCGCACGCTCGGCGTCGGCATCGGCCAGCGCCGCCAGTGCAAGCGTGACCGGCAGTTCGAAGACCGCTCGGGCGTTGTTGAACGCCAGCGCGTGGGCGCGCCCCATGAAGCCTGTGCCGATCAAGCCGATTCCGAGTTCACGCATCGCCGTGGTCCTTTGGATTATTGTTTTCAGGAAGGGTATTAATGGAATAAATATTCTCAGAATTCAATAGATGGAATAAAAATTCATTAGACGTGCAGCGATCACCAGAGGCGGGCGAATCATCATTTCAGCTGATGCAGGGATATTCAGCTTGTGGCCAAATGCCGTCAGTTAACAAAAGATAACGTAGCGCCGATTGTCAGACGATTCGAAAGCCCGATAGGATGGCCCGTGCTTGTCCCAGGCGCTCTAGATTGCAGGTTTCAGAGCCCTGCGCCAGGCAACACGACCTAACAATAATAAATGGGAGAAAGGTCTATGAGTGAGCCTGTCATGGGTTGGGTTGTTTGCCGCCCACGCGCCGCACGCAAGCTTGCGTTGCTGGCCACAGCGCTCTCGCTGTTTGGGGCCGTCGCATTGCCGACGGTCGTCCAGGCCGCCAGCGATACCACTTTTGCGATTGAATCCCCCAAGGCCGCCAAAGGCCTGATGATCGATGTGGTGCATGCCGGCCAGCGCCTGGTGGCGGTGGGTGATCGCGGGCACATCCTCTATTCCGATGACCAGGGCAGCACCTGGGCCCAGGCCAAAGTCCCCACCCGGCAACTGCTCACGGCGGTGTTTTTCGTCGATGCCAAGCACGGCTGGGCGGTTGGCCATGATGCGCAGATCCTGGTCAGCAGCGACGGTGGCGCCAGTTGGTCCCAGCAATACCAGGACCTCAAGCGCGAAGCGCCGCTGCTCGACGTATGGTTCAACGATGCCAATCACGGTCTGGCCGTAGGCGCCTACGGTGCGCTCATCGAGACCACCGACGGCGGCAAGACCTGGGAAGACGTCAGCGACCGGCTCGACAACGAAGACCAGTTCCACCTCAACGCCATTGCCTCGATCAAGGACGCCGGCCTGTTTATCGTGGGGGAGCAGGGCAGCATGTTCCGCTCCAGCGATGACGGCCAGACCTGGGAAAAACTCGAAGGCCCCTATGAGGGCTCGTTGTTTGGCGTTATCGGCACCGCTCAGCCGCGCACCCTGCTGGCCTACGGCCTGCGCGGCAACCTTTACCGTTCCACCGACTTTGGCGGCACCTGGGAGCCGGTCGAGTTGAATGCCGCCCGTGGTGCCCTCGAATTCGGGCTGTCGGGGGCGACCTTGCTCGATGACGGTTCCATCGTCGTGGTGGGCAATGGCGGCAGCGTGGTGGTCAGCCACGACGATGGCCAGACCTTCAGCGTATTCAACCGCCCGGACCGGATTTCGCTTTCAGCGGTGACGGCGGCAGGCAATGGCAACTTGATTCTGGTCGGGCAGGGCGGCGTTCGCGTCGCGACAGCTGCTGGCGCCGAACCGGCGAAACAATAAGAAAAAGGCGGGAAGCATGAGCAGTCATCACAACGATAAAGCGACCTTTCTTGAGCGCCTGATTTTCAACAATCGCCCGGCAGTGATCCTCATCTGCCTGCTGGTGAGTGTCTTCCTGTTCTGGCAGGCGACGTTGATTCGCCCCTCCACCAGCTTTGAAAAGATGATCCCCCTCAAGCACCCCTTCATCGAAAAGATGATGGAGCACCGCAATGACTTGGCCAACCTGGGCAATACCGTGCGCATTTCGGTCGAGGCCAGGGACGGCGACATCTTCACCCAGTCATACATGGAGACCCTGAGGCAGATCAACGACGAGGTGTTCTACATCTCCGGCGTCGACCGCTCGGGCCTCAAGTCGCTGTGGAGCCCCAGCGTACGCTGGACCGAAGTGACCGAGGAAGGCTTCGCCGGCGGTGAAGTAATCCCGCAGAGCTACAACGGCTCGCCGCAAAGCCTCGATCAACTGCGCAACAATGTGCTCAAGTCAGGCCAGGTCGGGCGCCTGGTCGCCAACGATTTCAAGTCGAGCATCGTCGATATCCCGCTGCTGGAGTCCTACCCGGACCCGCAGGACCAGGGCAAGTTGCTGGCCCTGGACTATCGCAAGTTCTCCCATGAGCTCGAAGACAAGATCCGCGACAAGTTCGAAGCCCAGAACCCCAACGTCAAGATTCATATTGTCGGCTTTGCGAAAAAGGTCGGCGACCTGATCGATGGCCTGGTGATGGTGGTGCTGTTCTTCGGCGTTGCGTTCGTCATCACCCTGATTCTGCTGCTGTGGTTCACCAATTGCCTGCGCAGCACCATTGCGGTGTTGAGCACGACACTGGTGGCGGTGGTGTGGCAACTCGGGCTGATGCACTTCTTCGGTTTCGGGCTGGACCCGTACTCGATGCTGGTGCCGTTCCTGATCTTCGCCATCGGCATCTCCCATGGCGTGCAGAAGATCAACGGCATCGCCCTGCAATCCAGCGAGGCGGACAACGCCTTGACTGCCGCACGGCGCACCTTCCGGCAACTGTTCCTGCCGGGGATGATCGCGATCCTGGCTGACGCCGTGGGCTTTATCACGCTGCTGATCATCGACATCGGCGTGATCCGCGAACTGGCCATCGGCGCGTCCATCGGCGTGGCGGTGATCGTGTTCACCAACCTGATTCTGCTGCCAGTGGCAATTTCCTATGCGGGCATCAGCAACCGCGCCATCGAACGCAGTAAAAAGGACGCGCACCGCGATCATCCGTTCTGGCGCCTGCTGTCGAAATTCGCCAGCGCCAAAGTCGCCCCGGTGTCGATCCTGCTGGCCCTGGTCGCCTTTGGCGGCGGCCTCTGGTACAGCCAGAACCTGAAGATCGGCGACCTCGACCAGGGCGCGCCGGAACTGCGCCCGGATTCGCGCTACAACAAAGACAACAACTTCATCATCAGCAACTACTCCACCAGCTCCGACGTGCTGGTGGTGATGGTCAAGACCAAGGCTGAAGGCTGCTCGCGCTATGAAGCCATGGCGCCCATCGACCAGTTGATGTGGAAGATGCAGAACACCGAGGGCGTGCAGTCGGCGATCTCGCTGGTGACCGTGTCCAAGCAGATGATCAAGGGCATGAACGAGGGCAACCTGAAGTGGGAAACCCTGTCGCGCAACCCGGACGTGCTGAACAACTCCATCGCGCGCGCCGATGGCCTGTACAACAACAATTGCTCGCTGGCGCCGGTGCTGGTGTTCCTCAATGACCACAAGGCCGAGACCCTGGACCGTGCGGTGCACGCGGTGCAGGACTTTGCCAGGGAGAACAACAAGGACGGCCTGGAATTCATCCTCGCCGCCGGTAATGCCGGGATCGAGGCGGCCACCAACGAGGTGATCAAGGAGTCGGAGCTGATCATCCTGATCCTGGTGTACCTGTGCGTGGCGACCATGTGCATGATCACCTTCCGCTCCTGGGCGGCGACCCTGTGCATCGTGCTGCCGCTGGTACTGACCTCGGTGCTGGGCAACGCGCTGATGGCGTTCATGGGCATCGGCGTCAAGGTCGCGACCTTGCCGGTGGTGGCCCTGGGCGTCGGCATCGGCGTGGATTACGGTATCTACATCTACAGCCGCCTGGAAAGCTTCCTGCGCGCCGGCCTGCCGCTGCAAGAGGCGTATTACCAGACGCTCAAGTCCACCGGTAAAGCCGTGCTGTTCACCGGTCTGTGCCTGGCCATCGGCGTGTGCACCTGGATCTTCTCGGCGATCAAGTTCCAGGCCGACATGGGCCTGATGCTGACCTTCATGCTGC
>Ga0105246_10000023_pt1 | contig 56447 bp, 53 predicted proteins | sample KBSM64metaG_FD_99694 | JGI IMG/M metagenome (GOLD analysis project Ga0105246, IMG submission 99694) | Miscanthus rhizosphere microbial communities from Kellogg Biological Station, Michigan, USA - KBS M6-4 metaG | ecosystem: Host-associated > Plants > Roots > Rhizosphere > Soil | place... | reverse complement strand
TACGCAGGGCCACGCTGGCTTCGGCCACGGGGTTGTTGGCCAGGTCTTCCACGGCGGATTCCTGCAGGTACAGGTGCACCGTTTCCGGCGACAGCTCACTGCCCTTGGTTTCGCGGTAGAGGCGCCGCAGCAGGTTTTCCGCAGACGTGGTGTGTTGGGGTTCACCAATAAGCTCGAACTGATTGCCGCGGTTGCGGATCTCGATGCTCAGGCGTTGTTCGATCAGGCGCAGGTGCTCGTCGAACTGTCCGCACAGGTTGGCGAAACGGCGAGCCTCAAACGGCTCGAGGAGAAAACGATGGGGTTCTACTGTAGGTGCGTTCAAGGTCGCTTTTAGCCGCCCTTTGGCTGTTGAGGTGAAACAGAGAATAACGCCAGTGGCGCGGGTACGAAAGCACTTACGTCATCGGAATGTTGCATGGATCCAATGTGGGAGGGGGCGTGCCCCCGATGGCGGAGTGTCAGCCGACACATTTGGTACTCAGACACCGCAATCGGGGGCAAGCCCCCTCCCACATTAGTTCTGCCCTTGCCTGGGCAGCCGGGGTTTTCAGTTGATCAACGAACCGCGCAGCGAGTGCGGTTGCGCCGCATCGATGTGTACGTCGGCAAACTGGCCGATCAGGGTCGGGTTGTCGCAGCGGAAGTTGACGATGCGGTTGTTCTCGGTACGGCCCTGCAATTCGCCAGGGTCCTTCTTCGAGTAGTCGGTCACCAGGATGCGCTGGATCGAACCGACCATTTGTCGGCTGATCTCGAAACCCTGCTGATTCAGGCGATGTTGCAGCGCATTCAAGCGTTCTTTTTTCAACGCTTCCGGGGTTTCGTCCGGCAGGTCGGCCGCTGGGGTGCCCGGGCGCTGGCTGTAGACGAACGAGTAGGAGAAGTCGAAACCGACGTCCTCGATCAGCTTCATGGTCTGCTCGAAGTCTTTCTCGGTTTCGCCGGGGAAACCGACGATGAAGTCCGAGCTGATGCAGATGCCCGGCACTGCGGCGCGCAATTTACGCAGCTTGGATTTGTACTCCAGGGCCGTGTGGTTGCGCTTCATGGCCGACAGGATGCGGTCCGAGCCCGACTGCACCGGCAGGTGCAGGTGTTTGACCAGCTCCGGCACGTCGGCGTGGGCCTGGATCAGGCTGTCGGAAAATTCCAGCGGGTGCGACGTGGTGTAGCGGATGCGCTCGATGCCATCGACGGCGGCGACTACGCGGATCAACTCCGCGAGGTCAGCCAGGCGCCCATCGTCGGTCTGGCCACGGTAACCGTTGACGTTCTGGCCCAGCAGGGTAACTTCACGCACGCCGTTTTCGGCCAGGTGGATGATTTCCGACAGCACATCGTCAAACGGCCGGCTGACTTCTTCGCCACGGGTGTAGGGCACTACACAGAAGGTGCAGTACTTGCTGCAGCCTTCCATCACCGACACATAGGCACTTGGCCCGTCGATGCGCGGCTCGGGCAAATGGTCGAATTTTTCGATTTCAGGGAACGACACATCCACTTGCGGCAACTTGGTGATGCGCGCGGCGTCGATCATTTCCGGCAGGCGGTGCAGGGTCTGCGGGCCGAAGACCACGTCGACATAGGGCGCGCGGTCGCGGATCGCGGCGCCTTCCTGGCTGGCCACGCAACCGCCGACGGCGATCACCATGTCCGGGTTGGCCAGCTTCAATTCGCGCCAGCGGCCCAGCTGCGAGTACACACGGTCCTGGGCCCGCTCGCGGATCGAGCAGGTATTGAGCAGGATCACGTCGGCATCTTCGGCGCGGGCGGTGACTTCCAGGGCCTGGTGTTCGCCCAGCAGATCGACCATGCGCGAGCTGTCGTACTCGTTCATCTGGCAACCGTGGGTTTCGATGTAAAGCTTCTTGGCCATGGGGATCGTCAACTGGTGGTAAAGAACCGCGCATTATAGGGGGCATGCCCATTGGTTCCTAGCGCTGTGCATCGGGTGCCATGCTATAGTTCGCGCCCTCTTTTATATCCGCGATGTGTTGCTCGCCCGCCATGACCAAACGTGAAGCTCCAATCTACAAGGTGATTTTCCTCAACCAGGGCCAGGTGTTCGAAATGTACGCCAAGCAGATCTATCAAAGTGATCTGTGGGGCTTCCTGGAGGTGGAAGAGTTCGTCTTTGGCGAGCGTACCCAATTGGTCGTCGACCCAGGCGAAGAAAAGCTCAAGGCTCAGTTCGAAGGCGTGGTGCGCAGCTTTGTGCCGATGCATTCGATCGTGCGCATCGATGAAGTCGAGCGCCTGGGCACGCCGAAAATCAGCGAGGCGCGGGGCGTGAGCAATGTCATGCCGTTCCCGATGCCGATGCCGGAGAAGTGACCCTCAATTAATTTGTAGGGCGTTTCCGAAATTGCCCTCTCGTGGATAGACTTTTTGCTTGAAAGATAGCAAGTTTCGCTTATTCGGAGAGGGCGCCATGAATCTATTGATAATAAGAAAATCTTCAAATAAACCTCGAAGTTTCCCCGTTTCAATTCCCTTGAATCACGCCATTCACTAGCACCGAGTTTTATCACGCCGTCATTAACGAACTTATTTGTTCGGGAGTAGCCCTGTGCGCGATCCTCGCTATGACATTCTGTTTGAGCCGGTACAAATAGGCCCGGTTCGCACCCTTAATCGCTTTTATCAAGTTCCCCACTGCAATGGCATGGGCCATGTGCACCCGTCGGCCATGGCTCGCATGCGCGGGATTAAGGCCGAGGGCGGTTGGGGGGTGGTGTGCACCGAAGAGTGTGAAATCAGCCCGCTGAGCGAGTTCTCGCCTTATATCGAGGCGCGCTTATGGGATAAACGCGACATCCCGGCGCTGGCGAAAATGTGTGAGGCGGTGCACCAGCACGGTTCGTTGGCGGGCGTCGAGCTGGCGTTCAACGGTTACTCCGCGCCTAACCGCTACAGCCGCGAAATTCCCTGGGCGCCGTCCAATACGCCAGTGCGCAGTTATGACCCGGTGCAGGCCCGGGCCATGAGCCGTGCCGATATCCAGCAATTGCGCGCCTTGCATCGGGCGGCGGCCCTGCGCGCGCGCGAGGCCGGCTTTGACATCATTTATGTGTATGCCGGGCACGACCTGAGCGTACCGTTCCATTTCCTCACGCCGCGTAACAACCGGCGCACGGATGAGTACGGCGGAGTGCTGGAAAATCGTGTGCGCCTGCTGCGCGAACTGATCGAGGACACCCGCGATGCGGTGGGCGACCGCTGTGCCGTGGCGGTCCGCCTGGCGGTGGACGAGCAGATGGCCGGCGGCCTCAGTCGCGAAGGCGAAGGCGCCGAGGTGTTCTCGATGCTGGCGGACTTGCCGGACCTGTGGGACATCAATGTCGCCGACTGGTCGAACGACAGCGTGACGGCGCGCTTTGCCGGCGAAGGCTATCAGGAGGCTTTCCTGTTGGGGCTCAAGGCGCTGACCCGCAAGCCGGTGGTCGGCGTCGGGCGCTTCACTTCGCCGGACACCATGGTGTCCCTGGTACGCCGTGGCGTGCTCGATCTGATTGGAGCGGCCCGGCCTTCGATTGCCGATCCGTTCCTGCCGAAGAAGATTGAAACAGGGCGCGCCGAGGAAATTCGCGAATGTATCGGCTGCAATGTGTGCGTCAGCGGCGACCACACCAGTACGCCGTTGCGCTGCACGCAGAACCCGACCATGGGCGAGGAGTGGCGGCGTGGCTGGCATCCCGAGTCGGTCGAGCGTGCGCACCGGCCCGGCAGGGCGCTGGTGGTCGGCGCCGGGCCCGCAGGGCTTGAGTGCGCGCGGATACTCGGCACGCGCGGGATGGACGTGGCGCTGGTCGACAGCCTGCGCAATCTGGGCGGACGGGTAGCGCTGGAAGCCCGGCTGCCTGGGTTGGCGAGTTGGGCGCGGGTCGTCGATTATCGACTGGACGCCTTGAGCCGCCTGCCCTCGGTGGAGATTTATCGGGAAAGTCAGCTGCAGGCCGAGGATGTGCTGGATTTCGCCGCCGAGCACGTATTTATCGCCACCGGCTCACATTGGCGGCGGGACGGCCTGGGGCGCGCCCTGCGCCAGGCATTGCCGGGCCTGGAGTGCCTGCCAGTGCTGACGCCCGACGAGGTGATGGCGAGTGTACTGCCGGCTTCGCCGGTGCTGCTGTTCGATGATGACCACTACTACATGGGCAGCGTGCTGGCCGAGCACCTCGTGGCGCGAGGCGTGGAGGTGATTTTCGTCACCCCGGCGGCTGATGTGGCGGCCTGGACGCACAACACCCTCGAGCAGCATCGCATCCAGCGTCGTCTGTTGGAGTTGAATGTCACGATCATCCCCTCCCATACGCTGGTCCGGGCGATGCCGGAAGGGGTGATGGCAGGGTGTGTCTACACCGGGCGCACACGGTTCATCGGCGCCGCATCCCTGCTGCTGGTGACCTCCCGAGCGCCTGAACAGGCGTTGTATCAGGCATTGAATAACACCCCCGAACGGTTGCAGGCGGCGGGTATCGGCACGCTGGCGCTGGTCGGCGATTGCGTGGCGCCCGGCACGATTGCAGCAGCGGTGTATTCAGGGCATCGAAGCGCCCGCGAGTTCGACGCGCCGGCTGGGTCGTTAGTGGTTAAGCGAGAAATTCCATTTATTGAGGTGCAGTAAGTTCAGCTGTTTCATCTATAACAAGGAATACAATAATGAAAAAAATACTCCTGCTGTTAATCACCACGTTTTTATTCAATACATCGCTTCTGGCCAAAGACTATGAAGTGATTCGTTTTGCTGCCGATCCCAACTACGCGCCCTTTGCTTATAAAGACAATACGGGAACGTTGACCGGCTTTGAAATTGATATCGGTCATGCTATCTGCGCGCAGTTGAATGTGCGCTGCCAATGGGTTGAAAGCGACTTCGACGCAATGATCCCCAGCCTGAACGCCGGCAAGATCGACGCAATCCTGGCTTCAATGACCATCACTGCGGCGCGGCAAAAGGTTATCGATTTTTCCTCGGAAGTCTTTTCCAGCCCTACCGCCATGGTGTTTCGTGCGGGTACCGAGCTTTCCACAGGTACGGCCGTCGGCTATCTGCAGGGCAGTACCCAGGAAGTGTATGCCCTTAAGGTGCTCGCCGGCCAAGGCATCAAGGTGGTGGCTTACGCCGATCAGGAACAGGTGTATGCCGACCTGCAGACAGGCCGTTTGCAGGCTTCGCTGCAAGATGCGCAGCAAGCGCAAAGCGGGTTCCTGCGTTCGCCCCAGGGCGCCGGGTTCGTGCTGGGACCGATCATTGAAAGCGAGCTGATGCCGTCCAGAAGCGGCATTGGCATCGCCAAGGGCAACCATGAACTCAAGGCGCTGCTGGATAAGGCGCTGGCGGCCCTCCACGCCGATGGCACCTACGCCCGCCTGCAGGAGCAGTATTTTCCCGGCGTGAACATGTTCAGCGGTCAATAACCGCCCTCCAGGCCAACGAGGGCAAAACATGCTACCGACCTTCTCTCAATTCGTCGCGACCCTGGGCGCCTTTGCGCCGATGTTACTGCATGGCGTGTGGATCACCCTGCAACTGGCGCTGTTGTCGTTGCTGCTGGGCCTTGTCCTCGGCCTGCTCGGTGCCGGCGCCAAGCTGTCCGGGGTGCGCACGTGGCGTCTGTGCGCGCAGCTCTACACCACGTTGATACGCGGTGTGCCGGACCTGTTGTTGATGCTGTTGATTTTCTACGGGCTGCAAACCGGCTTGAGCCGTCTGACCGCCTGGCTGGGCTGGGCATACATCGACATTGACCCTTTCAGCGCAGGCGTGCTGACGCTGGGGTTTATCTACGGCGCGTATTTCACCGAAACCTTTCGCGGCGCCTTGCTGGCTGTACCGCGCGGCCAGTTTCAGGCGGCCAAGGCCCTTGGTTTGACCTTCCGCCAGAGCTTCGTGCATGTGATCTTCCCGCAAATGATGCGGTTCGCCTTGCCGGGGTTGGGCAATAACTGGATGGTCCTGCTCAAGGCCACCGCACTGGTGTCGATCATCGGCTTGGCGGACCTGGTAAAAGTCGCCCAGGTGGCGGGCAAAAGCAGCCAGCAACTGCTGGCCTTCCTGCTGCTGGCGGCGCTGGTGTACCTGCTGCTCAGCAGTGCTTCAAACCTGATACTGGGTTGGCTGGAGCGTCGTTACGCCGGCGGCGTGCAGGAGCCGTCGCGATGATGGAGCTCATCCAGGAGTACTGGCGACCGTTGATTTATTCCGACGGCTACCAGATCACCGGCCTGGCCATGACCCTGTGGCTGACCAGCGCGTCGTTAGGCCTGGGCCTGCTGCTGGCATTGCCGTTGTCCATCGCCAGGACATCCGCCCACCGCTGGCTTCGCTGGCCGGTGCAAGGCTATACCTACCTGTTTCGTGGCACGCCGCTGTACATCCAGTTGCTGATTTTCTACACCGGTATCTACAGCCTGGCCGCCGTGCGCGAACAGCCGTTGCTCGATGCGTTTTTCCGCGAAGCCCTCAACTGCACCCTGCTCGCATTCGCGCTGAATACCGCCGCCTACACCACAGAGATTCTGGCGGGCGCCATTCGCGCAATGCCTCGCGGGGAAATCGAGGCCGCGCGGTCGCTGGGTTTTGACGGGTGGAAACTGTACGTGCACCTGATCATGCCTTCGGCCCTGCGCCGATCATTGCCGTACTACAGCAATGAAGTGATTTTCATGCTGCATTCCACCACCCTGGCGTTCACGGCCACGGTGCCGGACATCCTCAAAGTGGCGCGGGATGCCAATGCCGCCACCTTTCTTACCTTCCAATCCTTCGGCCTGGCCGCCGTCCTTTATCTGAGCATTACGTTTGCCCTGGTCGGCCTGTTTCGCCTGGCTGAACGGCGTTGGCTGGGTTTTCTCGAGGCGGGCCGATAGGGGGCGTCATGCACACTCAAAATCACAGGTTGTTGAGCGCTGTACCCGGCACGACACGGCAGATCCATAGTTTTCATTACGGCCCGGCCGATGCGCCGGGCAAGGTGTATATCCAGGCCTCCCTGCATGCCGACGAACTGCCGGGGATGCTGGTGTGCTGGCATCTGAAACAGCGGCTGGCGCATCTGGATGCGGCCGGGATGCTGCGCTGGGAGGTGGTGCTGGTGCCGGTGGCCAATCCGCTGGGGCTGGAACAGGTGTTGATGGACGTGCCGCAGGGACGCTTCGATAACGACAGTCGAGAGAACTTCAATCGCTTCTTTATCGATGTCAGCCAGCAGGTCGCGGATCAGGTGCAGGACGTGCTGACCGCAGACCCTGCGCATAATCTGCAACTGATCCGTTCGACCCTGCGGCAAACCCTTGCCGACGAGGTGCCGGCGACGCAACTGCAGTCAATGCGCTTGATCCTGCAAGCATTAGCCTGTGACGCCGATATAGTGCTGGACTTGCACTGTGATTTCGAGGCCGTACAGCATCTGTACCTGGCGCCGCACGCCTGGCCACAGGTGGAGCCGCTGGCGCGGTACCTCGGCGCCCGAGCCTGCTTTATGAGCGAAGACGCGGGCGGGCACTCGTTCGACGATTGCTACACCCTGTTCTGGGCGCAAATGCAGGCGCGGTTCCCGGGACGATTGGCGCCGCCGGGATTTGCCGCGACCGTGGAGCTGCGCGGTGTGGCCGATGTAAATCATGGGCTGGCCCGCCAGGACTGTCAGGCATTGATCCACTACCTGACGCTGCGCGGCGCCATTGATGGCCAGGCGCCGCCACTGCCGGCGCTGCTTAACCCGCCCACACCCTTGGCCGGGGTTGAGCCAGTGGTGAGTCCGGTGGGAGGCTTGATTGTATTTGCCGCTCAGGTCGGCGACTACCTGAAAGCAGGACAGGCGCTGGCGCACATCATCGATCCGGTCACTGATCGCGTAACCCCGGTGGCGTGTAGGCGTGAAGGGCTGTTGTATGTGCGCTCAACGCGCCGAATGGCGAGCGCCGGTATGACCATCGCCCATGTGGCAGGGCCTGCAGCGTATCGGCAGGGCTATCTGTTATCGCCGTGATCAGGGCAGGGGGGAGAAGGGTGAGCGCCCATCGGCACTCTGCAGTTCCTGCAGGTAGTTGCGGAAGATCTGCCCCAGTACCTGGGTGGCCACTTCCAGTTCATCGCGCTGCATGTGCTCGGCGACTTCGTCGGCGGTGTCCAAAGCGTCTTCGGCGCCGTTGACCGCCGCCATCTTCAGCACGATGTAGGCCTGGACGTTATTGGCCGGCACACCTTCGCCACGGAAGAACATGTTGCCGAGCTGGAATTGCGCCTGTGCATGGCCTTGCAGCGATGCTTTTTCGAAGTAGCTCAACGCTTTGTTGAGATCGACGGCCGGGTTCTTACTGTCATGGAAGTATTCACCCAACTCGTATTGCGCTTGCGCATCCCCTTCGTCAGCCTGTTTCTGGCACGCGCTCAGGGCTTCGGCCTGGGTGTCGGGCTGGGTATTGAGGGTGCAACGACCCATCGCTGGGATTAACAACGAGTTGCCGCCTGCTTGTGCATGCGCCAGCAGCGGCTGAAGGAGCAACAGGCAGCCCAGAACCAGGGTGCGGCCGGTGCGTTTCATGGGAATCGACTTACCTCTGACGGGGCGCGCGGACCCTCGGGGAGTCCAATAAGCGCGCATTATGAAATAAGCAGGCCTCTGCTTACAAAGTCTTTACTCGTTTTTCTGCTGCTTGGGCAAGTTATCTGCCGTATTGCAGGACAATTCTCGAAAAAACCGGGAAATCTCTGTAGGCAAAGTAGCAAATCTGACGCCGACACGGGCAGCGTCAGATGATTGCCGTCACTTATTTCAGGGCCGCGAAGGCGCGCTCGGCAGCATCCAGGGTCAGCTTCAGCTCGGCTTCGCCATGGGCGATCGACGTGAAGCCGGCTTCAAAGGCACTCGGCGCCAGGTACACGCCGCCTTCGAGCATCAGGTGGAAGAAGCGCTTGAATAGGTCGGCATCGCTGCCCATCACGTCATCGAAGGTGACGATGTCGTCGGCGCCGCTGAAGTACAGGCCAAACATGCCGCCGGCCTGGGTGGTGACGAACGGGATACCGGCGGCGTCGGCACGCACTTGCAGGCCGTCCAGCAGGCGGGTGGTGTAGTCGGTCAGCTCGGCATGGAAGCCCGGACGGCTGATCAGGCGCAGGGTGGTCAGGCCGGCCGCCATCGCCAGCGGGTTACCGGACAGCGTGCCGGCCTGGTACACCGGGCCCAGCGGGGCGATGTGCTGCATGATCTCGCGCTTGCCGCCGAAGCAGCCCACCGGCATGCCGCCGCCGATGATCTTGCCGAAAGTGCTCAGGTCCGGCGTGACGCCGTAGTGCGCCTGGGCACCACCGAGGGCCACGCGGAAACCGGTCATCACTTCATCGAAAATCAGCACCACACCGTGTTTGTCGCACTGCTCGCGCAGACCCTCGAGGAAACCCGGGGCCGGTGGGACGCAGTTCATGTTGCCGGCGACCGGTTCGACGATGATGCAGGCCACGTCCTGGCCAACGTCAGCGAGCATCTGCTCGACGGAGGCAATGTCGTTGAACGGCAGGGTCAGGGTGTGCTTGGCAAACGCCGCCGGCACGCCGGCCGAACTCGGTACGCCCTGGGTCAGGGCGCCGGAACCGGCTTTTACCAACAGGCTGTCGGAGTGGCCGTGGTAGCAACCTTCGAACTTGATGATGCTGTCGCGGCCGGTGAAGCCACGGGCCAGGCGGATTGCGCTCATGGTGGCTTCGGTGCCGGAGCTGACCATGCGCACCATTTCCATCGACGGCACGATCGAGCAGACCAGGTCGGCCATCTCGGTTTCCATCGCGGTCGGAGCACCGTAGGACAAACCGTGCTGCAGTTGCTGGCGAACGGCGTCCAGTACCTCCGGATGGCTGTGACCGAGGATCATCGGGCCCCAGGAGCCGACGTAGTCGACGTAGCGCTTGTCATCTTCGTCGGTGACATACGCACCTTCGGCATGCTTGAAGAACAAGGGCGTGCCGCCCACGCTCTTGAACGCACGCACGGGGGAGTTCACACCGCCGGGGATGTGTTTCTGGGCATTGGCAAACAGGGTTTCGGAACGGGACATGATGGAAGTCTCTCTGAAATCAAATCTTAAGAAGGGCGTTGAAAGCACGGGCGCGGCGCGTGACTTCCTGGGTGCTGTCGGCGCCGAACAGGCCGTGCACCACAGCGAGCAGGTCGGCCCCGTGGGCCACCAGCGGTTCGGCGTTTTCCAGGGTGACGCCGCCGATCACGCAGATCGGCAGGTGCAGGCGTGTGCGCGCCTCGGCCAGCATGTCAACGGTGGCGGCCGGGGCGCCGGGTTTGGTCGTGGAATTGAAGAAGCGACCGAAGGCGACGTAACTGGCGCCTTCCTTCGCGGCCTGTTCGGCCAGTTCTATCTGGCTGTGGCAGGTGGCCCCGATGATCGCCCTGGAGCCGAGCAGCGCACGGGCCGGGGTCAACGGGCCGTCGGTCTGCCCCAGGTGCACGCCCACGCCCAGGCGCGCGGCCAGTTCGGCGTCATCGTTGATGATCAATTGGGTCGTGTAGCGCGAGCACAGTTCTCGCAGTTTCTCCGCTTCACGCAGGCGGCGCGCTTCGTCGCTGCTCTTGTCGCGGTACTGCAGCAATGTCACGCCGCCGTCCAATGCCGCTTCGACGTAGGCGAGGAATTTGCCGGCCAACAGTTGGCTGTCGGTGATGGCGTAAAGGCCACGTAGTTTCATCGGGCAGGCCTCTCGGTATTAAGAGCAGAAATCCAGCGGCAGACGGCGAGGCACGAACTGGCCCTGGCCGAGTCGTTCGGCGTCACGCAGGGTGCGCCAGGTGTAGTCGAGCGCCGACTGCACGGCGCTCACCAACCCTTCGCCCTGGGCGATTCGCCCGGCAAGGGTGCTGGCCAGCGTGCACCCCGAGCCGTGATAGCTGCCGGGCAAGCGCTGGCACGTAAAGGTATGGCGGCTGCCGTCGCGGCTGTACAGGCGATTGTGCACTTCGTGCTCGTCGCCATGGCCACCGGTGATCAGCAGGTGCTTGATATAGGGCAACAGCTTCTCGGCGCATGCGTCGGCACTGCCGTCGGGCAGTTCGGCGAGGATGCGCGCCTCGGGCAGGTTGGGCGTGGCGATCAGTGCCAGGGGCAACAGTCGCTCGCGCATCGCATAGCCGACTTCATCCTTGCCCAGGCTGCCGCCGCCGCCGGCACGCAGCACCGGGTCGCAAACCACTGGCAGGTGCGGGTGCGCCTGCAGCAGTTCGATCACGGTGTCGACCATGGCGGTAGACCCCAGCATGCCCAGCTTGACCGCCGCGACTTCGGAGTCGCCGAGCACGGCATTGGCCTGGGCCAGCACCCACTCGCGGTCGAGCACACGAAAGTCACTGACATTGACGGTGTTCTGCACGGTCAGCGCGGTGACGGCCGTAGCGGCGTGGCAGCCCTGGGCGAGCAGGGCTTCGATATCGGCCTGCAAGCCGGCGCCACCACTGGGATCATGGCCGGAGAGACAGAGAACAACGGGGCGAGAGCTGTAGATATTCATGGTGCGCGAGCTTACCACCAAACGCTTTTTGCGTGGCCGTCCGGCGATAGCTGAATGTTGCCCTGCGCCGAGACGTTTCGGGCGGCTGACAATTGTCATCAAATGCGCTGAAAGCCACGTCCCAGGGCCGTCCGAAAATACTTCCAATGGTGTCTAATGGCCTTTACCGGCTATGCTAGAGTGGATCCAAACAACTTACTGTATTGCCGGTGTACGTCTTCTCAAAAGGAATGGAGGAGCTTTTTGCCATAACCGGCCAGGCCACGCTGGGGCTCTATGCGCTATTTGCTGATTTTATTATTGTGCGGGTTGCCGCTGCTGGCGGGCGCCGTCGAGTTCAATCAGAGCACCCGAAGCCTGCCATTGGGCCGGGTCATGCAAGTGCTCGAAGACCCTACCGGCGCCCTCACCATTGCCGACGTCAGCTCGCCTGCCTACGCCGCCCAATTCAGGACCCATGACAAACCCACCCTCAATGCCGGTTACTCGCACTCGGTGTTCTGGCTGAAGGTCAACCTGCATTACACCGCCGTTGACCCGCGCTCCCCGCGTACCTGGTTTCTGGAACTGGCTTACCCGCCGCTCAATCGCCTGGATCTGTACCAGAACGACGGCACCGGCAGTTATCGTCTCACCACCCGCACCGGCAGCGCGTTACCGTTTTCCAGCCGCGAGGTGCGCCAGAGCAACTACCTGTTCAAGCTCAACTTCGTGCCCGACCAGCGGCAGACGGTCTACCTGCGCCTGCAAAGCCAGGGCTCGATCCAGGCGCCGTTGACCCTCTGGTCCGGCACCGCCTATCTGGAAGAGCAGCCGCTGCGCTTGTATGTGCTGGGCGCTATCTACGGCGTGTTGCTGGGCATGCTGATTTACAACCTGTTCATTTATTTGAGCGTGCGCGACACCAGCTACCTCTATTACATCCTCTACATCGCTTCGTTTGGCCTGTACCAACTGTCGGTCAATGGCGTGGCGGTGGAATACTTCTGGCCGAACAACCCGTGGTGGGCGAATGCGGCGGTGCCGTTTCTGATCGGCGCGGCCGCCTTGTTCGGCAGCCTGTTCGCGCGCAGTTTCCTGCACACCGCGCAGCACAGCCGCTGGCTCGACCGCATCCTGCTGGCGCTGGCGGCCTGTGGTGGGGTGGTCATGGCGCTGGCGCTGCTGACCAGCTACGCGGTCGCCCTGCGCCTGGCCACCGGCCTGGCATTGGTGTTTACCGTGACCATCTTCGTGACCGCGATCAAGGCCTGGTATTGCGGCCAGCGCATGGCGCGTTATTTCATCATTGCCTGGTCTGCGTTTTTACTCGGTGGGGTGATCAATACGCTGATGGTGCTGGGCTACTTGCCTAACGTCTTCCTCACGATGTATGCCAGCCAGATCGGCTCGGCCATCGAAGTGGCGCTGTTGTCCCTGGCCCTGGCCGACCGCATCAACGGCATGCGCGAGCAGCAGGCGCAGATCCTGTTCGACGCCAGCCAGAAGCTCGAAGTGCTCAACCAGCAACTGGCCCGCAGCAATCGGCTCAAGGATGAATTCCTCGCCACCTTGACCCATGAGTTACGCACGCCGATGAACGGCGTCATCGGCTCCCTTGAACTGATGCAGACCGAACCCCTGGGCGACGACCTGGCGCAGTACCAGCAAGCCGCCGCCGGTTCGGCGCGGGACATGATGCGCATGGTCAACGGCATTCTCACCCTGACCGAGTTGCAGGCCGGCCGCCTGGTTGCCCGGCCCCAGGTGTTCGGCCTGCGCGGCGCGCTGGAAACCTTGCGCCAACAGTTCACCCCCAGCGCCCAGGCCAAGGGCCTGGCGTTTTCCATTGACGTCGCCGATGCCGTGCCGGACCGCGTGATCGGCGACGCCGACAAACTGATCCAGAGCCTGGACTGCCTGCTGGACAACGCCTTCAAATTCACCCACCACGGTGCGGTGCGCCTGCGCGTGGTAGGCCTGCCCCAAGCCGATGGCAGCTTGCACCTGAGCTTTATCGTGACCGACACCGGGATCGGCTTCGCCTTTCTTGACGAAGCCACGCTGTACCAACGCTTCTTCCAGCTCGATGGGTCAATGACCCGCGAATATGGCGGGCTGGGCATTGGCCTGGCGATTTGCCGGCAGTTGATCGAGCTGGTGGGCGGGCGCCTCACCCATCATTCGGAGCCACGCAAGGGCAGCCGCTTCCAACTGGAAGTGGACGTCAAGCCGATGCCGCCGGAGCCCAAGCCGGCCGCGCAATCGCTGCCTGCGCAACGCGCGCCGCAGGATTGCACGGTGCTGCTGGTGGACGACAACAGCGTGGTGCAACTGGCGGTGCGCGGCATGCTGCTCAAACTGGGGTATCGGGTCAAAGCCGTGGATGGGGGGCCGGCTGCACTGACGGCGCTGCAGGAGAGCAGGTTTGATGCGGTGGTGCTGGATGTGCCTGAGGGCGGGTTCTCGTTGTGCTGTCAGATTCGTGCCTTGCCGGGCTGCGGTGAATTACCGGTGATCGGCATGAGCACTGCACTTAATGTCACAGATCGCGAGCGCTGCCATGGCATCGGCATGAGCGAGCACCTGGCCAAGCCGGTACGGTTCGAGGCTTTGCAGGCCGCGTTGGAGCGTCTCGTACTGTGTCCGCAAGAGGGCGAAAGCGCCGTGCATTCGGCGCGTATGCCACTTTTTTAACCTGGGTGACGGTGCTTAACTGAAAATCAGGCCTCGATATCACGTGGCCTTTTTCCAGGAGGCCCGTCATGAATCCGCACCGGTTTGCCGAAACCCACGACGTCAACAACCAGCCACCGTCCCTGGACGGTACCAACCTGTATCGCATCGACCTGCCCCTGCAAGAGTGGGCGCGTCGCTTTGGCGCCGGCTGGGCCGAGTCGCGTATCGATGCCTATGGTGCGTTGGCCGGCGGGCCGTTGATGGAGGCCGGCTTCCTGGCCAATCAGAACAAGCCTGTGTTCAGCAGCCATGACCGTTATGGTCACCGGATTGACCTGGTGGAGTTTCACCCCGCCTACCACGAACTGATGCGCACCGCCGTCGAACATGGCCTGCCGTCGCTGCCGTGGACCGATCCGCAATCCGGCGCCCACGTGGCCCGCGCCGCCATGACCTACTTGCACACCCAGGCCGAAGCCGGCAGCGGCTGCCCGCTGACCATGACCTTCGCCTGCGTCCCGGCCCTGCAGTTTCAGCCAGACCTGGCTGAGCTGTGGCTGCCGAAGATCCTCTCGACCCAATATGACCCGCGCAACCTCGGCATTGCCCACAAAGGCGGTGCCACAATCGGCATGGCCATGACCGAAAAACAGGGTGGCACCGACGTGCGCGCCAATACCACCCGCGCCTACCCGGTGGGCGCGGGCGGCCCGGGGCAGGCCTATGAACTGGTCGGCCACAAATGGTTCTGCTCGGCGCCGATGTGTGACGGCTTCCTCACCCTGGCCCAGACCGACAAGGGCCTGACCTGTTTCCTGCTGCCCCGGCATCGCCCGGATGACACACGCAACGAGTTCTACATCCAGCGTTTGAAAAACAAACTCGGCAACTGCTCCAACGCCTCCAGTGAAGTGGAGTTCCGTGGCGCCCTGGCCTGGATGATCGGTGAAGAGGGGCGCGGCGTGCCGACCATTATCGAGATGGTCGCCATGACCCGCTTCGATTGCATGGTCGGTTCCAGCGCGCTGATGCGCCAGGCATTGACCCAGGCCAGCCATCACTGCGCCCATCGTTCGGTCGGTGGCCGCGTGCTGAGCGAACAACCACTGATGCAGAACGTGCTCGCCGACCTGGCCCTGGAAAGCGAAGCGGCCCTGGCCTTGAGCCTGCGCATGGGGCGAGCGCTGGATCACCTGGGCAATGAACAGGAGGCCAAATTCGCCCGGCTGGTGACGGCGGTGGGCAAGTATTGGATCTGCAAGCGGGCGCCGGCCATGATCAATGAGGCCGCTGAATGCATGGGCGGCGCTGGCTATGTCGAGGACAGCATCCTGCCGCGTCTGTACCGTGAGGCACCGGTGAATTCGACGTGGGAAGGTTCCGGCAACGTGCAATGCCTGGACGTGCTGCGGGCACTGTCCAAGGAACACGGTGTGCTGGAGGCGTTGTTCGTCGAGCTGGGCGACGGGCATGGCGACCGGCAATTGGCGCGACACATCGAGCGGTTGAAGTCAGCGTTTATGGACACCCAGGATATCCAATACCGCGCCCGTCAGCTCACCGAGGATATCGCCCTGGCGTTGCAGGCCAAGCTGCTGCTGGAGGCCGGTAATGCGGCGGTCAGCGATGGGTTTGTGGCCAGTCGGTTGGGGGAGTTGTCGGGCCGGGTCTACGGCGCCTTGCCGCGTGGGGTGGATGTGGAAGCGCTGGTCGCCCGTTCAACCCCGCCATCTCCTTGAATAAACGCGGTCAAGTGTGGGAGGGGGCAAGCCCCCTCCCACATTTTAAAGAGCATTCCAACTCTGGTGTTTCAGTGAGGCAGGGATACAGGCAAGATAAAGGCCTGCAAGTCCAGAACACAGGATGCTTACCGTGACCGAAGCTTTTGTTGTCGTTCAAACCGCTGAAGAGGCCGTGGATCGGCTGGCGGCCCTGCATGAGCGTGCGACTGGCGCGCTCAATCAAGCCCTCAAGCAATACCTCAAGGATCGCGTCGAACCCGACGCCGAACAACGCGCGCAGTTTCGCTACCCGGAACTGCGCCTGACCTACCACTGCCACGGCGAAGTCCCACAGACCACCCGGGCCTATGCCAAGGTGCAATTGCCGGGTACCTACAGCGTTACCGTCACCCATCCGGCGGCGTTCCGTAAGTACCTGCTGGAGCAACTGGTGCCGCTGATGCACGACTTCACCGTGACGGTGGAAGTGGGCGTCAGCCAGCAGAACATTCCGTACCCGTACGTGGTGGAGCAGGGCGACGAACTGGCCGGTTCCGGCGTGACCGCCGCGACCCTGGCCCGCGTGTTCCCCAGCACCGACTTGTCCGCCGCCACCGATGGCATCGCCGACGGTCTCTATGACTGGGAGAACACCGACCCGCTGCCCCTGGCCCTGTTCGACGCGGCGCGTGTGGACTTCTCCCTGCGCCGCCTGGTGCACTACACCGGCAGCGACTGGCGCCATGTGCAGCCGTGGATTCTGTTGACCAACTACCATCGCTACGTTGACCAGTTCATCCTGCATGGCCTGGAGCAACTGCGCAGCGACCCACGCTTCATCCGCATGGTGCTGCCGGGCAACGTGGTGATCGACAAGAGCATGGACCATGGCGAAGCGTCGGCGATTGCTGCGGGCGTGGTCTGGCACCGCTACCAGATGCCGGCCTATCACCTGCAGGCCACTGATGGCCATGGCGTGACCCTGGTGAATATCGGCGTGGGCCCGTCCAACGCCAAGAACATCACCGACCACCTGGCCGTGCTGCGCCCGCATTGCTGGCTGATGATCGGGCACTGCGGCGGCCTGCGCCAATCCCAGACCATCGGCGACTACGTACTGGCCCACGCCTACATGCGCCGCGATGGGATTCTCGACCGCGTGGTTCCGCCGAACATCCCGATCCCGGCCCTGGCCGAGGTGCAACTGGCGCTTCAGCAAGCGGCGGCGCACGTCACCGGCGAAAAAGGCGAAGAGCTGAAAAAACGCCTGCGCACCGGCACCGTATTGACCTACGACGACCGCAACTGGGAACTGCGCTGGGCCCAGGAGCGACCGTTGATCAACCTGTCCCGCGCCGTGGCGGTGGACATGGAAAGCGGCACCATCGCCGCCCAGGGCTACCGTTTGCGGGTGCCGTACGGCACGTTGTTGTGTGTGTCGGACAAGCCGCTGCACAGCGAGATCAAGTTGCCGGGTTCGGCCAACGCGTTCTACGAGCGCGCCGTCAGCCAGCACTTGAAGATCGGTATCGAAGCCGTCGACCTGCTGCGTACCGAACTCAACTCGCTGCACTCGCGCAAACTGCGCAGCTTCGACGAGCCGCCGTTCCGCTAAGCGGTGGGGATGGTCATTTAGCGGTCAGGCCACTAGCATTGTGGGTCCTGACCGTTAGATGTTCCCTTGCCATGTCCCGTCCCACCCGTCCCGATGCGCGCCGCCCCGGCGTGAAACCCCCGCATGCAGGCCCGCGCCGTGTCGCCAAGGCGCCGCCGGCCGAGCCAAAGCTGATCCTGTTCAACAAACCTTTCGATGTGCTGACCCAGTTCAGTGACGAAGGCGGGCGCGCGACCCTCAAGGATTTCATCGATATCCCCGGCATCTACCCGGCCGGCCGCCTGGACCGTGACAGCGAAGGCCTGTTGTTGCTGACCAATGATGGCCAGTTGCAGGCGCGCATTGCCGATCCCAAACACAAGCTGGCAAAAACCTACTGGGTGCAAGTCGAAGGCGAACCGACCGAAGCACAACTGCAATGCCTGCGCGACGGCGTGGAGCTTAATGACGGCATGACCTTGCCCGCCGAGGCGCGGCAGTTGGAAGAACCCGAATTATGGCCGCGCAACCCGCCCGTGCGCTTTCGCAAAAGCGTGCCGACGCATTGGTTGGAATTGGTCATACGTGAAGGGCGCAATCGCCAGGTGCGGCGCATGACCGCGGCGGTGGGCTTGCCGACGTTGCGCCTGGTGCGCGTGCGGATTGGTGACTGGTCTATCGACGGCCTCGATCAAGGCCAATGGAAGGCCGTACCAGCACGTTTATAAGGCGCCGGACTCGATCAGCCCGATCACCACGCTCTTGATGATGAACGCGGCCACGCCCAGGCCCAGCACAAAAAACAGAATGAACGAGCCAAAGCGCCCGGCCTTGGATTTCTTCGCCAGGTCCCAGACGATAAAACCCATGAAAATAATCAGGACAGTGACCAGGCCGGTCATCATCCATTCTTCGAACAGGGCGGGGTCGATGTTGTTCATGGGGCTTCCTACTAAGGCAGGCGGGAAGTATACGGCAGCGTCACAGGCGCAACATTGACCTGAGTCGAAGCACAATCCAAATGTGGGAGGGGGCTTGCCCCCGATAGCTGAGTGTCAGTCAGTATATTTATCAACTGACCCACCGCTATCGGGGGCAAGCCCCCTCCCACATTTGATTTTCATTGATCTTAAGTGCGCAGGTGGGTCAATGGCAGTTCGGTGCTGTTGAGTACCTGGTTCAGCACAAAGCTGGAGCGCACGCTGGTCACGCCTTCAATCCGGGTCAGGTGCCCCAGCAGCAGCTTCTGATAGTGATCCATATCCGGTACTACCACTTTCAACTGATAGTCGGCGTCCATCCCGGTCACCAGGCTGCATTCCAGGACCTGGGGCAAGGTACGGATGGCCGCTTCGAAATTCTCGAAACGTTCCGGCGTATGCCGGTCCATGCCGATCAGCACATAGGCCGTCAGGCTCAGGCCGAGCATCTTGCGGTCGAGCAACGCCACCTGGCGGGCGATGTAGCCGTCGTCTTCCAATTGCTTGACCCGGCGCGAGCAGGGCGAAGGCGACAGGCCGATACGCTCGGCCAGCTCCTGGTTGGAGATCCTCGCGTCGCGCTGCAATTCCGCCAGAATACTCAGGTCGTATCGGTCAAGCTTGCTCATTGGGTTGGCCTTTGTCGTAACTATTGCGGTTAATTATCCATGAAGGGTTAAAAATTGCGCAAGCACTGTTTATTGACGCAATCTTCGCAATCATCCGCCGGGCGCAAGCCTGTATCTTTATCAACAGAATCACCGCCTGGACAACAGTCCACAGCAGCGCGCCCAATCAGGCCCGCTGCGGCCGCCGCCCCAGCAGGGTTGAGCCGGCCTCCAGGCTGCACACTGTCCACAAGACGGCGTGAGGTGAGCCAACGTCAAAAGCGTTGAGCCAGGACGAAATTCTCAAGGGGTGGCCGACGGGTCACCCCTTTTCTTTTGCGTTCAAGAAAATAGTGCTGGTGACTGATAACCTGTCTCAGAACCGGGCGAGGCTTTCCCAGTCTCATGAACAAGCCCTAACCCGCAGTGAGGAAAAGCATGAAGCGCATCTGGCGTATGGCAGGTGTTGGTTTGCTGGTGGTCAGCGTCGGCACGCAGGTAATCGCCGACGAGCGCGATAACTCACCGGGCCAGGGGCCGCGCCCACAGGGCGGTGGCCAGCATGAGCGGGGGCCGGAAGGCGCAGGTCGCCCGGACAATAACCCGCCGCGCCCGCAGGCCCCGCCGGTTGATCGCGGCGGCCACAATGGCGGCGGCCAATGGCAAGGGCGCCCGCCGGTCAATGAACCGGGGCGGCCACAACCGCAGCCGTCCAACAACCTGCCGATCCAGGGCCGGCCCGATACCGTGCGCCAGACCCAGGAACCGCGCCAGGGCTACTACCGCGACATTCCCCGGCGTAACGACGACAACCGCCACTGGGAGGCCGGCGGTCCTGGTTCGCGCCCCGGCGACAATGGCCATCCCAACGATAACCGCTGGGATAACCGCTGGCCTGGCCGCCCCGATGGGCATGGCAATGGTTGGGGCCCGGGGCCGCAGCATCGCCCCGGCTATGTCGTCGACCGTTTCCCTGACCGCAATTACCGCGTGCCGTATCGCGGCCAGGATTACTTTTTCTCCGGCGGCTACTGGTATCGTCCACAAGGCCCGCGTTATGTGGTGGTGAGGCCACCGTATGGTATCCGGGTGCAGTATTTGCCGGACTACGCGCGTGAAGTCTGGGTGGGCGGTTCGCTATTGTTCCTGGCGGCTGGCGCCTACTACGCCTACGAACAGAACACCCAGCAATACGTGGTAGTGGAACCGCCGGCGCAGGTGCCGGCGCCTCAGCCTGCGCCGCAAGGCAACGGCTATGACGTGGTGGCCTACCCTGCCAACGGGCAATCCCCGGCTCAGGTGCAGCAGGACGGTTACGATTGTTACCGCTGGGCCGCGCAGCAAAGCGGCTTTGACCCGCAGACCGCCACCTACGCCCCCGACCCTGCGGTGGTGCAAACTTACCGCCAGGCCCAGGGCAACTGCCTGGGCGGTCGTGGGTATCAGGTGCAGTACTAGGTCTTGTTGCCAGTGACCACTTCCCGCGGGTCGGCGTGCACCAGCACTTCGGCGCGTGGGTAAGCCTGGTGAATAGCGTCGGCGGCCTGGTCGCTGATGCCGTGGGCCACCGACAAGGTCAACTCCCCCGGCAACTCCAGGTGCAACTGCACAAACCAGTGGCTGCCCGAAATGCGTGTACGCAAGTCGTGGGCGCCCAGTACCCCGGGTACGCTACGGGCCAGTTCAAGCATGTGCTGGCTGACGTCCGGCGGTAACTCTTCATCCATCAACACGGCAAAGCTTTCCCGAGCAATCTGGATCGCACTCCACAGAATGTAGGCGGCGATGCCCAGGCCGAACCAGGCGTCCACCTGATTAAAGCCAAAACCGGCGAGCACCAAGGCCACCAGGATGCTGCCGTTGAGCATCAGGTCGGAGCGATAATGCAGCGAGTCGGCGCGCACCGCGTTGGAGCCGGTTTCGCGGATCACCCGATGTTGCAGCATCAACAACGCCACGGTCAGCACCAGTGAGAACACGATCACGCCGATGCTCAGCCAGGGCGCGCCCACGGGTTCCGGGTGCTGCAGGCGTTGATAGGCCTGCAAGGCGATCAACACCGCGCTGCCACCGATAAACAGTGCCTGGGCCATCCCCGACAGCGACTCCGCCTTGCCATGACCGTAACGGTGGTCATCATCGGCGGGGCGCAGGGCGTAGTGCACCGCCAGCAGATTGAGCAGCGAGGTGACGCCATCGAGCAGCGAGTCGGTCAACCCGGCGAGCATGGCCACCGAGCCACTGAACCACCAGGCGATGGCCTTGGTGACAATCAGCACACAGGCCACGCCCACCGAGGCGCGGGTGGCCAGGCGCAGAAGCCTGGCGTGTTCGGGACTGCTGGTCATGGGCTGTCCTTATGCGGCGGGCTGCAGGCCCAGGGACGCCAATTGGTGCACGCTGCCCTTGAACTGGATCAGGCGCGGATCGTCCAGCGGCAAGGTGCGGCCGGTTTCCGTCTGGATAATGCTTTGCAGCTTGGCGTTATCGACCTTGCCGTCGGCGCCGATGGCTTCGTGCAGTTTTTCCGGCGCAACCTGGGCGGTCTTGCCCGGTTCGAAATAGATCGCGCCCGTGGCGAAGTCGACGCCGAACGCGATCAGGCCGGGGATCACGTAGAACAGCAAGCCGACCGCATCGAGCACGGCGATCGCCGGGTCGATCTTGCCGTTGATCTGACCGCGCCGGTCGGGATAGAAAATCGAACCGCAGGCGGTGAGTTGGCTCAGCAGGGTGACGGCCAAGACACCGCCGATGACACGGGAAGCGATACGCATGAAAAAGTCTCCTGAATATATTAAGGGTGACTATAAGCCAGATGTGCCAGACGCCGATGCTCCCACACTCGATTGCATAGGTGTTTTTGAGACCCGCGTCAGCCTCCGGCCGTTCGCCGTTATACTCGCCGCTCTGCTTTGGAGCCAGTATGAATTCGTTGCCGATCGATGATGTTTTACCCGCCCTGCGTGACGCCTTGGCGATTCGCCACGAAGCCGTGCTGGAAGCGCCCCCCGGCGCCGGTAAAACCACCCGCGTGCCCCTGGCATTATTGAACGAGCCCTGGCTCGCCGGGCAAACCATCCTGATGCTCGAACCCCGGCGCCTGGCTGCGCGGGCCGCCGCCGAGCGGCTGGCCAGCGAGCTGGGTGAAAAGGTCGGTGAGACCGTTGGCTATCGCATCCGCCTCGACAGCAAAGTCGGCCCCAACACGCGTATCGAAGTGGTCACCGAAGGCATTCTCACCCGTCGCCTGCAGGACGACCCGGCGCTGGACGGCGTGGGCCTGTTGATCTTCGACGAATTCCACGAACGCAGCCTCGACGCCGACCTGGCGCTGGCCCTGAGCCTCAACGGCCGCCAGCTGTTTCGTGACGAGCAGCCGCTGAAAATCCTGCTGATGTCCGCCACCCTCGAAGGCGAGCGCCTCGCCAGCCTGCTGGATGACGCACCGATCCTGCGCAGCGAAGGGCGCATGTTCCCGGTGCAGATGCGCTGGGGCCGGCCCTACCAGGTCGGGGAATTTATCGAGCCACGGGTGGTGCAGACTATTCTCGAAGCCCTGCATGACGAGACCGGCAGCGTGCTGGTGTTTTTGCCGGGGCAGGCAGAGATTCGCCGAGTCAACCAGCAACTGGCCGACGCCCTGGGGGATCGCCCTGATGTGTTGTTATGCCCCCTGCATGGCGAGTTGGACCTCAACGCCCAGCGCGCCGCCATCGACCCGGCGCCGACCGGCAAGCGCAAAGTGGTGCTGGCCACCAACATCGCCGAGACCAGCCTGACCATCAACGGCGTGCGCGTTGTCATCGACGCCGGGTTGGCGCGGGTGCCGCGTTTCGACCCGGGCAGCGGCATGACCCGCCTCGACACCCAGCGCATCTCCCGCGCCAGCGCCACCCAGCGCGCCGGTCGGGCAGGGCGGTTGGAGCCAGGCGTGTGTTATCGGTTGTGGTCCGAAGACCAGCATGACGGTCTGGCCGCGTATGGCAGCGCGGAAATACTCGCCGCCGACCTGGCCGGGCTGGCCTTGCAACTGGCCCGTTGGGGCGTGACGCCCAGCCAGTTGGTGTGGCTGGATGTGCCGCCCGCCGCCGCGTATGCCCAGGCCCAGGAGCTGCTGCAACGCCTCGGCGCATTGAACGAAGAAACCCTCACCGCCCATGGCCAGAAGATGGCCGAGTTGCCCGCCCACCCGCGTATCGCCCATCTGTTGTTGCGCGGGCAGGATCTCGGGCTGGCGGCGATGGCCTGCGACGTGGCGGCGCTGTTGGGCGAACGCGATATCTTGCGCGGTGGTGGTGCGGACTTGCACAGTCGCCTGGCGCTGATGTCCGGCGAAGAGCGCGCCCGTGGTACCCAGGGCGGGGTGCAACGGGCCAGGCAGTTGGCGCGCCAGTATCGCGGTTATTTACGAGGCAAGGCCAGCCAACCGGTGGCCGACCCCGACCACCCTCGCTGGCTCGGCGCCCTGCTGGCGCTGGCCTATCCGGACCGCGTCGCTCAACAGCGTCGCCCCGGGGGCGCCGAATACCGTTTGGCCAACGGCCGCGCGGCGCTGTTCGCCGAGGCCGACAGCCTGATGAAACAACCCTGGCTGGTGATTGCTGACCTGGGTAGCCGCCAGGGCCAGCGCGAAGAGCGCATCTACCTGGCGGCGGATTTTGATCCGGCGCTGTTTGATACGGTGCTGGCCGAGCAAGTGCGCAACGTCGACCAGCTGGATTGGGATGAACGCGAAGGCGTGCTGCGCGCCGAACGCCAGCGCAAGGTCGGTGAGCTGGTGCTCAGCCGAGAACCGCTTACCGGCCTCGACGAGTCCGCCCGCAGCCAGGCGCTGGTCAACCTGGTGCGCCGCAAAGGCCTGGAGCTGCTGCCCTGGACCCCGGAACTGCGCCAATGGCAGGCCCGTGTGATGCTGCTGCGTCAACTGGACGCCGGCCACACCAGCGAATGGCCCGATATCAGCGACAAGGCCCTGCTCGTCAGCCTGGAGCACTGGCTGATGCCCTACCTGGGCAAAGTCTCGCGCCTGAGCCATTTCGCCAACCTGGATATTTCCAGCTACCTGCACAACCTGCTGCCCTGGCCACTGCCCCAGCGCCTGGATGAACTCGCGCCCCAGCATGTGAAAGTGCCGTCGGGCTCGTCGGTGCGCCTTGACTACAGCGAACAGCCGCCGATCCTGGCGGTGCGCCTGCAGGAGCTGTTCGGGCTGGCGGATACACCACGCATTGCCGGTGGGCGCCAGGTGGTCAAGCTGCACCTGCTGTCGCCGGCGCGGCGGCCGGTGCAGGTCACGCAGGACCTGGCCAACTTCTGGCGCAGTACCTATGCCGAGGTGAAGAAGGATTTAAAGGGGCGATACCCCAAGCATTACTGGCCGGACGACCCCCTGGTGGCCGAAGCCACCGCCAGGATCAAACCCCGAAAGTAGCCACAATGGAAATCCCCTGTGGGAGGGGGCTTGCCCCCGATAGCGGTGTACCAGTAACAGCTGTACTGACTGACACACTGCCATCGGGGGCAAGCCCCCTCCCACATTTTATTGCGCGCGGGCAGCCAAGCATTACTGGCCGGATGCGACCGCCAAGATAAAACCCCGAAAGTAGCCACAATGGAAATCCCCTGTGGGAGGGGGCTTGCCCCCGATAGCGGTGTACCAGTAACAGCTGTACTGACTGACACACTGCCATCGGGGGCAAGCCCCCTCCAACATTTTATTGCGCGGCGGGCAGCAGGAAGCGGGCGATGACCGGCAGATGGTTGGAGATGCGCAAGGTGTCTTCCTGCCTGACCTTGGCCTCGACCCGCTTGATCCGCGCGCTGTAGAACAGGTAGTCGAGCGTCCGGTCCGGCCCCTCGAGGCTTGGGTCATTGGGAAAGTGCGTCAGCCATTGCTTGCGGTCGATGCCACTGGATTCACTGTTGCTCGGGATCATCGGGTATTTGTCCCACAACAGGTGCAACTCACTGTCCGGCGAATACTGGCCGCGTTTTTGCGCATCCAGGCGCAGGAATTGGCCCAGCGGCAGCAGATTGAAATCCCCGCCGATCAACCAGGGTGTGCCACGGCCTTCGAGTTTATCCAGTAACTTCACGGTGGCCTCCACTTGTTCCTGCACCGCACTGCGCCCAGGCATGCCGCCGTCCAGGCGTGTGTTGAGCACCGCCAACTGGCCACCGTCGCTCAGGGGCAGGTACGTCAGCAACAAAGCGGGTTTGGGCTGGAACTGGCGGCTGATGAAGTTGGCATCCGCCGTGGGCAGTTGCAGACGCTCGGCGTGTTCGATCTGGTAGCGGCTGAGGGTGGCCAGCTTGCGCCCGACGCTGCCGAAGATGGGCAGGCTGGGCACAAAGTCGGCTTTCCAGTCGAATGCCTGGGTGCTGCACGGGTAGAGGTCGACCAGTCGCTCCTGCAACAGCGCGAGTTGATCCTGGTAATGGGAGGGCTTGGCACCTTCGTCGATTTCCTGCAACAGCAGGATGTCGGGCTGTTCGTCGCGGATCACCCGCGCCACTTCGTCAAGGCTGAAGGCCATGTCCTCAACCGTGGGCCGTTCGTCCGGGCCACTGCCGTCAGGGGTGTCGTACCAGAACACGTAGTTCTTACCGGCCAGGTACTGCACGTTCCAGGTCATCACCTTGAGCGCCTGCCCCGGCAGCAGGGTCGGCGCACGCGGCGCCACGCAACTGACCGGCAGGGTCTCCTTGTCGGCCGGGCGCCAGGTCAGGCTGTAGATCAGTGCCGCCAACAGGCCTGCAATCAGTAGCAGGCTCAACACGGTGATGCGCAATAAACGGGTCATCGGCTCGGCTTATGTGCGTTTCAGAAGAGGCACGGAGCATATCACCGCGCGTCGGCGTCGCCACCGATCAACATGAATAAACGGAACAGCACCACACTGGTAAACAGTTGCAGGAAGCTGTGGGCGCTGTCCATCAGCAGCCCCAGCAGCGGCGCGGGTTCGGGATACGCCGCCACACTGGCGCCCTTGAGCAGCCACAGCGGCGTCATTACGCACAGCAGGCACACCAGGATGCGCCAGAAATGCCCGCGGGTCAGGCGCAGGCTTTCCTTCATCGCTTCGAGCGCCGACATGCCGCGCAATACCAGCAGGTATTCGGCAAACGCCAGCACCACCATCAGCCACAGGCCCGGCAGGAAGTACAGCGACAGCCCGAGCAGAATCAGCAAGGTGCTCATGGCGGTCAACAGGGCGAAGCGCGGCCACATGGCCAGGGCCAGGGCCCACACATCCCGGGTACGTGGCGATTCACCGCGGGTGCGGGCGTCGAGGAACAGGATCAGAGCGCCGGTGTACAACGGATACACCAGTAACCCCACCACCACGCTGTAACCGCTGAAGGCCTCCGGGCCCAGCATGTGGTCGAGCACCTGTTGCAACAGGGCTTCGAGGATCACCAGCGGCAGGCACAGCTGGACGATGGCGCCCAGGTTGCGCAGGGTAAAGCGGAAGGAGTCGCGCAGCACGTCTAACGGATTCATCAGAGTCATCACAGGCCGAAAAGCAGGGACACACTTTAACCGATAGCCGGCCTGGGCAAGCAAACGTAAACCTTGAGTAAAGACCATTGAAACAATTGGTAACAGCCCCATAACTAGGACGTACCTTGCCTGATGTCAGGCGGGACCCTGATTTTTACCGGCAATCTAACGAGGTCGCCATGAACAGCGAAGAACAAACCCTGATCGATGGACTGTTTTCACGGTTGCAGCAAGCCGAGACGGACTCAGCCCCCCGCGACGCCCAGGCCGAAGCGCGGATCAAGGAACACATGACTCGCCAACCGGCCGCCGGCTACTACATGACCCAGTCGCTCCTGGTGCAGGAACACGCGCTGCAGAGCCTGGATGCGCAGAACAAGCAGCAGGCCCAGCAGATCCAGCAACTGCAGGAAGAATTGCAGCGCGCCAAATCCGCGCAACCGGCCCCGGCCAGCGGCGGTGGTGGTGGCTTCCTGTCGAGCATCTTTGGCGGCGGTTCGCGCGAGGCGCAGCCTGCGCCGGGTAATTCGGGCGGCGGCTGGCGTGAACCGGCGCGGCCATCGTTCAACGCGCCGGCGCCGCAGCAGAATTATCAACAGCCGCCACAACCGGCCGCCGCCGCACCAGCCGGCAGCGGGTTCCTCGGTGGGGCCATGAAGACCGCTGCCGGCGTAGCCGGTGGTGTATTGCTCGCCGAGGGCATCAGCAGCCTGTTTCATCACAACCAGCAGCCGCAGGTGGTGGAAGAGATCATCGAACAACCGGCGCCGGCCAGTGATCAAGGTGGCTGGGGCAACGATGACCAGAAGTTCGCCGGGAATGACAGCTGGGGCAGCAACAACGCGGACAGCGTCGCCGACAGCGATTATGTCGACGATTCCTCCGCCTTTGGCGACGACGATTCCTTCGTCTGACCCACCAGGGCCGGGGCGCCAAGGCGCTCCGGTCTGATTTTTTCCCGGAAACACTCCCTTGGCTGGCATACTGGCAACCTTTCCGGGCGCTGGCGCCTGGCGGTCAGTGAGGAAGTGCGGTGAAGAAAATTGCAGTGTTCGCCGATGTGCAAAACCTCTATTACACCGTTCGCCAGGCCTACGGCTGCCACTTCAACTACGCTGCGCTGTGGGCCGATATCAGTGCCCATGGGCAGATCGTCGAGGCGTACGCCTACGCCATCGACCGTGGCGACAGCAAACAGCAGCAGTTCCAGCAGATCCTGCGCAACCTGGGTTTTACGGTAAAACTCAAGCCTTACATCCAGCGCAGTGACGGTTCGGCCAAGGGCGACTGGGACGTGGGCATCACCCTCGACATCATGGACGCCGCCGACCATGTCGACGAGGTGGTGCTGGCCTCCGGCGACGGGGATTTCGACATGCTGCTCGAGCGCATCATCCACAAGCATGGCGTGCAAGCGGTGGCCTACGGCGTGCCGGGGCTGACGGCCAACTCGCTGATACGCGCGGCCAGCCGCTACGTACCGATCGAAGGCGCGTTGCTGCTCAAATAAGCGCGGCGGCTCAATACATTGTTGAACGGAGTTGGAACAGGTTTGGAACGTATAGCGGTCATCGACTTTGAAACCACCGGCATCACCCCGAGCAGCCACTGCCGGGCCACGGAAATTGGTGTGGTCATCCTTGAGCGCGGGCACATTGTCGACCGCTACCAGAGCCTGATGAATGCCGGCGTACGCGTGCCCGGTTTCATCGAACAACTCACCGGCATCAGCAACGCCATGCTGCGCAACGCGCCGCCGGCCGAGCGGGTGATGAATGAGGTCAATGAGTTCGTCGGCACCACGCCGCTGATGGCGCACAACGCCGCATTCGACCAGAAGTTCTGGGACTTTGAACTGGGCCTGATCCGCCGCACCCGCCTGCAGAAATTCGCCTGCTCCCTGCTGCTGGCCCGCCGCCTCATGCCGGCGGCGCCCAATCACAAGCTCGGCACCCTCAACAGCTACGCCCAATTGCCCCACACCGGCCAGGCTCACCGGGCGCTGGCGGATGCCGAGATGGCCGCCAACCTGACGGCGCACCTGGCGCGGGAACTGCGCCAGACCCACGGCCTGCGCGAACTGTCCCACGATTTGCTGTGCACCTTGCAGAAAGTGCCGGCCGCGAAGATCAATGAGCACCTGAAGAAACATCGCGGGTTCTGAGCCTGGGCGCGGTTTCAAGACCACTGAATTTCCAAATGTGGGAGGGGGCTTGCCCCCGATAGCGGTGGGTCAGCTACAGATAAGCTGGCTGGTACACCGCAATCGGGGGCAAGCCCCCTCCCACATTGGGTGATGCGTCGCCTATCGAGGTTGCGCACACTCCAACGCCTGATCCACCACCCCCTTCGCCATCTCCACCAAATGCATCACCGCCCGCTGCGGCGCCTTCATGACTTCACCCGACGCATGCGCGGTCTCCACCGCGCAATGCAGCAAATCCGCCGCATGGGCCAGGGCGTCTTCAAAGCTCAGGTTGTCATTCAGGATAAAAATGGGCGCGTCCGGGGCGGATGCCTTGAGGTAGTAGTCGATGGCACGACGGTGGAGCAGGGCGTCTTCGCTGAGGAAATCGGGTTTGGACTTGGGTGGGTCGGGGGTGACTTTGACCATGGTGAAACTCCTTGCTGGAAGAAGTCGACACCGTTCGCTTGCACGCGAATTAGGGTGGCAACTGTGCGTAGGTGTGCAAGACCGGGGCAAGGATCCAAACCCAGCAGGCCCGAAGGCCTCCCACGCACAGCCGCCATAACAGGCATATCGGCTGTAGGTTTATTTATGATCTTGCTTGCCGTCGGACTTGCACGTCCGGTCACCGAACATTCGATGACAGGGCGAGACTAGCTACCGAATCCGACGGAAACAAGGCCGTGGGATTCTCTCGGAAACGTCCCGCAAATGAAAGGGATCGGTCTTGCTGGCCACTGAAATATCGGTGTTTTGAGGCCACTTGCATGTGAGCGCTGAATGATCGGCAGGCCAAATTCGGCTGTGACCTAGGACCTTTCTGATTTTCCTCTTCACTCATGTATGGCGTCCCCCCATAGCGAAAAAGTTATCCAGCTATTCGTCGATTCATCGGTTTTATCGACCGAAGCCAGGTGACGGAGCACACCGACTTCATCCATGACGACCATCAGGCAGACAGTCGATCTGATCGTTGAGCGCCCAACGCCGCGATGATGTCAGGGAATAAACGCCATCACCGAGGCCGGTGACCCCGAGCCACCTTCAAGCGCCAATATCCCGATGACCAGCGTTGCCCCAGTGGCCGGTAGCCGGTCGAGCTGGGTCAGGCACTCCAGCACAATCCCGTTTTCGGCCAGTACCGCGTGATTGATGGCGAACGCGCTGCTTTGCCCATAATCCACGCCGTGGGTATCAATGCCCACGCCGGCAATCTGGCGATGCTCCAGCAAAAAGCCAATGGCGGCCTCGCCAATCCCTGGAAAGTGCGAGCCTTGCGCATCGTGGCCGAAAAAGGCGGTCGGGTCGTTCCAGAGGTGTTGCCACCCGGTGTACACCAGCACCACCGAACCCGCATCGATAGGGCCGTGTTGGTGCTCCCAGGCGTGGATATCCTGCGGGCTGACTTGGTAATCCGGATCGGCCGCGGCTTTACCGCGCACATCGATCACCACCGCCGGGCGCACCAGCGCTTCTGCCGAGTAACCCTCAATCCCCATCCCATCGGCATAAAAGCTGTTCGGCGCATTCATATGGGTGGCGCTGTGTTCGCCCATGCTGAAGCGGCGCAGGTAATAGCCGTCGCGCTCCAATGACGCAACGTCTTCGAACGCCACTGGCGGGTCGCCCGGCCACAGCGGGATGCTCGGGTTGATTGGATGGCTGAGACTGATGACCCGCTGAAATTGAAGTTGTTTAACCGCCATGTTTGCCATTCCCTTCCAATTGCCCCAGCGGCACCCGGCGCTCTATGGCGCTGGACAAAATAATCGACGTCTTGCTGAACCCGAACTTCGCCACCCGATTAATCAGGTCTTCCAGCTCCGGCATGGTGCCCACTGCTGCTTGCATGATCACGCACGGATCACCGGTGACCCGGTGGCATTCGGTCAGTTCGGGAATTTGCGCCAGGGCGTCGTAGACCTTCTGGCTGCCGTGATTGGTCAGCCGCAATTCAATCACGCATTGAATCGGCAGGCCGACTTTGGACAAGTCGACCTTGGCCTGGTAACCGGTAATCACCCCGCTGGCCTCCAGCTTGGCCACGCGCTCGGCCACGGCGGGGGCGGAGAGGTTCACCGTGCGGGCCAGTTGGGCGTAGGAAGCGCGGCCGTCTTCGAGCAGGGCGCTGAGGAGCATGCGGTCGTATTTGTCCATGATAAGGCTCCGGTTGCGCGTGGCTTTCGAAAGCATGGGTTATAGCCTTCATAACCATGCTTTGAAAAGTGTATGGGCGCTTTAAACAGGTTTTGTAACTTATGTTTATGCGCCTTCGTTTCTAGAATAAGCCTCCCAACTCCTGCCATAGAGCCGTCTCATGCCTGGCCCACGTCGTTTTCCCTTACCGTTGATCGCCGCCTTTTTTGCGTTGTATGTGATCTGGGGTTCCACTTACCTGGTGATTCGCATCGGCGTGGAGTATTGGCCACCGCTGTTGCTGGCGGGGATTCGGTTTTGCACCGCGGGCGCGTTGATGTACGCCTACCTGCGGTGGCGCGGGGTGCCGGCGCCGACGTGGCCGCAGTGGAAGGCGGCCGGGATGATCGGCATCTTGCTGCTCACCGTAGGCAACGGCGGCGTCAGCGTGGCGGAACATATGGGTGTGTCGTCCGGCGTGGCCGCATTGGCGGTGGCGACCGTGCCGTTGTTCACCCTGCTGTGTGGTTTTTTCTGGGGCGCGCGTAATACGCGGCTGGAATGGGCCGGGGTGATTCTGGGGATCATCGGCATTGCGATGCTCAACATGGGCAGCACCCTGCAATCGAGCCCACTGGGGGCGGTGTTGCTGTTGATGGCGGCGGCTTCCTGGGCCTTCGGCTCGGTGTGGAGTCGCCACTTGCCGCTGCCCCAGGGCGCCATGGCCAGTGCCGCGGAAATGCTGGTGGCCGGCGTGGCGCTGCTGATCGTCAGCACGCTGTCCGGCGAGCACCTGCAGGCCATGCCGCCGCTGGAAGGCTGGCTGGCCCTGGCCTACTTGACGGTGTTTGGTTCGATCATCGCGTTCAACGCCTACATGTACCTGCTCAAGCACGTGCGCCCGGCGGCGGCGACCAGCTATGCCTATGTGAACCCGGCGGTGGCGGTGTTGCTGGGGATTGTGTTCGTCGGCGAGAGCATCGGTGTGGAAGAGGCCCTGGCAATGCTGGTGATCATCAGCGCCGTGCTGTTGATCAGCCTGCCCCAATGGCGCAAGCCGAAACCGGAAATAAGGTAAACTGCCGCGCATTACGCCCTTGCGCTGAATTTTTCCTACGGTAAACACATGACTTTCGCCACCCTTGGCCTGATCGAACCCTTGCTGCGCGCCCTTGAGACGCTTGGCTACCAGACCCCGACGCCGGTGCAGGCGCAAGCCATTCCGGCGGTGCTGGCCGGTCGCGACCTGATGGCCGCCGCCCAGACCGGCACCGGCAAGACCGCCGGCTTTGCCTTGCCGCTGCTGCAACTGCTGACGATGGAAGGGCCGAAAGTCGCCGCCAACTCGGCGCGTGCGCTGATCCTGTGCCCCACTCGCGAGCTGGCCGAGCAGGTTCACGCCAGCGTCGCCGAATACGCCCAGCACCTGCCGCTGACCACGTATGCGGTGTACGGCGGCGTGAGCATCAACCCGCAGATGATGAAGCTGCGCAAGGGTGTCGACATCCTGGTCGCCACCCCTGGCCGCCTGATCGACCTGTTCCGCCAGAACGCGCTGAAACTCAATCAGCTGCAAACCCTGGTGCTGGATGAAGCCGACCGCATGCTCGACCTGGGCTTCTCCGAAGAACTGGCGAACATCTACCGCATGCTGCCGAAGAAACGCCAGACCCTGCTGTTCTCCGCCACGTTCTCCGATGACATCCGCCTGCTCGCCGGGCAGATGCTCAATGACCCGCTGAGTATCGAAGTCAGCCCGCGCAACGTCGCCGCCAACACCGTGCAGCAGTGGGTGGTGCCGGTGGATAAAAAGCGCAAGCCGGAACTGTTCGTGCACCTGATGCGCAAGGGCCGCTGGAAGCAGGTACTGGTATTCGCCAAGACGCGTAACGGCGTGGACGCGCTGGTGGACAAGTTGCAGGGCCTGGGCATCAATGCCGACGGCATCCATGGCGACAAACCCCAGGCGACCCGCCAACGCGCACTGGACCGCTTCAAAGCCAGCGAAGTGCAGATCCTGGTGGCCACCGACGTGGCGGCCCGTGGCCTGGATATCGAAGACCTGCCGCTGGTGGTCAACTTCGACCTGCCGATCGTCGCCGAAGACTACATCCACCGTATCGGCCGTACCGGCCGTGCGGGCAACACCGGCGAGGCGATTTCGCTGGTGTGTGCCGATGAAGTGAACATGCTCTCGGCGATCGAGATGCTTACGCGCCAGACCCTCACCCGCAAGATGGAGCCGGATTTCGTACCCGAGCACCGCGTGCCGGATACCGATGCCAGTGGGCAGGTGGTGAAGAAGCCGAAAAAGCCGAAGAAGCCCAAGACATCGGGCGGCGGTGGTAAGCGCAATTTGGGTAAGTGGGTGGACAGTGGTGACGTGGCGCCGGTGGAGCCGTCGATCAAGCCGGTGCGCAAGGTGCCGGTGTTTAATACCGGGCCGCGTAAGAAGAAGTGATTTTGCGGTGGGGCTGATGGCCTCATCGGGGGCAAGCCCCCTCCCACATGTTTGAATTGTGAATACCGTCAAGTGTGGGAGGGGGCTTGCCCCCGATGGCGGCCTTGAATCCGCCAAACCTCTCAGCGCCTAAGCCATTCCAACAGCCCAAGCCCAGCCGCCCTGCCACTGGCAAAACACCCCGTCAGCAGATACCCCCCGGTCGGCGCCTCCCAATCCAGCATCTCCCCGGCACAAAACACCCCAGGCAATTGCTTGAGCATCAATCGCTCATCCAGCGCTTCAAACGGCACACCCCCTGCGGTGCTGATGGCTTCGTCGATGGGCCGCGTCTTGACCAATGTCAGCGGCAACGCCTTGATCTCCACCGCCAACTGCGCCGGATCATTGAAATGTTCAGCCGGCGCCAGCTCGCGCAACAGCGCCGCCTTGACCCCATCCAACCCCAACTGACTGTGCAAATGCTTGCTCATCGAGCGCGAACCACGTGGCTTTGCCAGCGCAGCCTGGACCTTGTCCAGCGGCTTGCTCGGCAGCAGATCGATATGCACAGTGGCGGCGCCGTCACGGTTGATCGCTTCTCGAATCGGCGCCGACAGCGCATAGATCAGGCTGCCTTCGATGCCGGTGGCCGTCACCACGCATTCCCCCAGGCGAGGCTTATCGTCCCCCAGCCCAATGGCGACATTTTTCAACGGCGCTCCGGCGAATTTGCTGACCATCAACTCGCTCCAGGCCGACACTTCGAACCCGCAGTTGCTCGGTTGCAGGCGCACGTAAGGCACGCCTTGGCCTTCCAGCAAATTCAGCCAGGCCCCATCGGAGCCCAGGCGGGACCAACTGCCGCCGCCCAGGGCCAGCAGCACGGCATCGCTGTGGACAACTTTTTCGCCTTCGGGGCTGTGGATAAGCAGCTCACCCTCGGCATTCCAGCCCACCCAGCGATGCCGGGTGTGGATAACCACGCCTTGTTCGCGCAGGCGCTTGAGCCAGGCACGCAGCAGCGGCGCGGCTTTCATGTCCGTAGGAAACACGCGGCCGGAGGTGCCGACAAAGGTCTCGATGCCCAGGCCGTGAATCCACTCGCATAACGCCTCGGCCCCGAAGCTGCGCAACAACGGTGCCATGTGCGGCGCGCTTTCGGCATAGCGCGCAAGGAACGCCGGGTAGGCTTCGGAGTGGGTGATGTTCATGCCGCCCACGCCGGCCAGCAGGAACTTGCGTCCCACCGACGGCATGCCGTCGTACAGCGCCACCCGCACGCCCGCCTGGCTCAAGACTTCGGCGGCCATCAGCCCGGCAGGGCCACCGCCGATAATGGAGACAGAGGGGGGAGAAGACTGAGGCATGGGCAAGGCTACGGTGGTGTGAATTGGCCGAGCATTCTACCCGACGGCGGCACGGCTGCCTGATCAAAAAATGTACAGTTTCCTACACGCCATACGGTTACTTGCTTGCAGGCCGTTACGCTCAAGTTATCCACAGGTGGTTCCACAGGCATTGTGGGTAACGCCCACACTTCAATGACAACCTGATGATGTCCACACCCGTTGCGCACTGTGATGCAGGATGCCGTGGCGGCGGGCCAGGGCAGGGCGGTCCTTGCTGTAGCCGCCACCGATCACGCCCATCACAGGAATATCGCGGCCCAGGCAATGACGCATCACGCTTTCATCGCGCGCGGCAACGCCGGCATCTGTCAGCTTGAGGTAACCGAGGGCGTCGTCCTTGTGTACGTCCACACCCGCGTCGTACAGCACCAGGTCCGGCTGGTAGAGCGGCAACAGGTAATTGAGCGCGTCATCGACCACCTTGAGGTAGTCGTCGTCGCCCATGCCCATCGGCAACGGAATGTCCCAGTCGCTCCGGGCCTTGCGCGCCGGAAAGTTCTTTTCGCAATGCAACGATACGGTGATGGCGTCCGGCGTGTCATGCAGGATACGCGCGGTGCCGTCGCCCTGGTGCACGTCGCAATCGAAGATCAGCACCCGATTGACCCGGCCGCCGGCCAGCAGGTAATGGCTGATCACCGCCAGGTCGTTGAAGATGCAAAAGCCCGCCGGGTAATCGTAATGGGCGTGATGGGTGCCGCCGGCGAGATGGCAGGCCAGGCCATGTTCCAGCGCCTGCTCCGCCGCCAGGATCGAGCCGCCCACCGCGCGTACGGTGCGGCGCGCCAGGGCCTCGCTCCACGGCAGGCCGAGGCGCCGTTGGTCCTCGCGAGACAACTCGCCGCTCATATAGCGTTCGATATACCCGGTGTCATGGGCCAGGCCCAGAATCTCCCCGGGGCACAGTTGCGGGCGCAGCAACTGGCTGTCCTCGGTCAGGCCGCTGTCCACCAGGTGGTCGCGCAACAGGCGAAATTTGTCCATGGGGAACCGGTGGTCCGCCGGGAACTCGGGGCTGTAGTCATCGTGGTAGATCAATGGCAAAGGCATGGGATTTTCTGACGGGAATCTGCGTCGGATCTTACCAGCGCTGTACACTCACGCACATGGCAAGGGAGGGGGAACCATGGAGCCGATACTGGAATTGGAAAGTGCACGCCTGGTCATGCGCCCATGGCGTGACAGTGACCTGCAGGCGTTCGCGCAGATGTGCAACGACCCGCAGGTGATGCGCTATTTCCCGGCCAGGTTGAGCCACCTGGAAAGCGCCGCACTGATTGGGCGGATTCGCGGCCATTTTGCCGAATATGGTTTTGGCTTCTGGGCTTTGCAGCGCAAGGACACCGGCGAATTCATCGGCCTGACCGGGCTGCAGAACGTCAGTTTTGAAGCGGGTTTCACCCCGGCGGTGGAAATCGGCTGGCGCCTGGCCCGCGAACATTGGGGCCTGGGTTACGCCAGCGAGGCGGCATGGACCGCATTGCGTTGTGGTTTCGATCGCCTGAGCCTGGATGAAATCGTCGCCTTCACCACCGAAGCCAATTTGCCTTCACAAAAAGTCATGCAGGCCATCGGTATGCATTACGATCCGCAGGCAGATTTTCAACACCCCAAAGTCGCAGCCGATGACCCGCTGCGCCCACATGTTTTGTACCGCATCACCCGCGCCCAATGGTTGGACACGCTGCACGGGTAGGCGCGAGCTTGCTCGCGAAGAACGCAAGTGCGCCGTGGAGTATCAGGAACCCCGCGTCACCATTGACGACCTTCGCGAGCAAGCTCGCTCCTACAGGTGAAGGTAGATGCTGTTTTGCTCTGAGGAGAGTGTGAATGAGCCAAGTATTGGAAGATCTGGTGGACTTGCTGACCCTGGAGCCGATCGAGGAAAACCTCTTTCGCGGCCGCAGCCAGGACCTGGGTTTTCGCCAACTGTTCGGTGGCCAAGTGCTCGGCCAGTCGCTGTCGGCGGCCAGCCAGACGGTAGAAGAAGCGCGTCACGTCCATTCCCTGCACGGGTATTTCCTGCGCCCGGGGGACGCGGCATTGCCGGTGGTGTATTCGGTGGACCGCGTGCGCGATGGCGGCAGTTTCAGTACGCGCCGCGTCACCGCGATTCAGAAGGGCCACCCGATTTTCACCTGCACGACCTCGTTCCAGTACGACGAAGAAGGCTTCGAGCACCAGACCACCATGCCCGTGGTGGTCGGCCCGGAGAACCTGCCCTCGGAGCTGGAACTGACTCAGCAGCGCGCGCACCTGATCCCCGAGCACATGCGTGACAAGCTGCTGTGCCCCAAGCCTATCGAAGTGCGCCCGGTCACCGAAAAAGACCCGTTCAACCCGCAGCCGTCCGACCCGGTCAAGTACGTGTGGTTTCGCGCCGACGGCGCCCTGGCCGATGCGCCGGCATTGCATAAATACCTGCTGGCCTACGCCTCGGACTTCGGCTTGTTGACCACCTCGCTGCTGCCCCACGGCAAAACCGTATGGCAGAAAGACATGCAGGTCGCCAGCCTCGACCACGCGCTGTGGTTTCACGCCGACCTGCGCGCCGATGACTGGTTGCTGTACGCCATGGACAGCCCCTGGGCCGGCAATTCCCGTGGGTTTTCCCGCGGCAGCGTGTACAACCGCGCCGGGCAACTGGTGGCCTCGGTGACCCAGGAAGGCTTGATTCGCCATCGCAAGGACTGGGCATGAGCCTGGCCGACGTCCGGCATTGGGTGTTCGACATGGATGGCACCCTCACGGTGGCGGTGCATGATTTCGCGGCCATCCGGGTGGCCCTGGAGATTCCCGCCGAAGACGACATCCTTACTCACCTTGCCGCATTGCCGGCGGATATCGCGGCGGCCAAACATGCCTGGCTGCTGGAGCACGAGCGCGAGCTGGCGCTGGGCTCGGTGGCGGCGCAAGGTGCGGTTGAACTGGTGCGCGAGCTGGCCGCACGCGGTTATCGCCTGGGGGTTCTGACGCGCAATGCCCAGGAGCTGGCGCATATCACCCTGGAGGCGATCGGCCTGGCGGACTGCTTTGCCATTGAGGATGTGCTGGGGCGTGAGGACGCGCCGCCCAAGCCTGACCCGGGTGGGTTGCTGAAGCTGGCGGCGGCCTGGAGCGTGGCCCCCGGCGAGATGGTGATGGTGGGGGATTATCGTTTTGACCTGGACTGTGGCCGGGCAGCGGGCACCAGGACCGTATTGGTGAACCTGCCGGAAAACCCGTGGCCTGAGTTGGCGGATTGGCATGCCGAGGACTGTTCGGTATTGCGCCGAATGATCCAGCCCAGGCAATAGCGATCAACTGTGGGAGGGGGTTTGCCCCCGATAGCGGCCTTTCAGCTAAACAGGTGCTGGCTGACACACCGCCATCGGGGGCAAGCCCCCTCCCACATGTTTGATCCGGTTGCTTCAGTTATTGCGGGAACGACACTTTCTGTCCCCGTCGTTATTGCGCCAGATGATCCAACCCAGGCAATAGAGATCAACTGTGGGAGGGGGCTTGCCCCCGATAGCGGTCTGTCAGCTAAGCATGTGCTGGCTAACACACCGCCATCGGGGGCAAGCCCCCTCCCACATGTTTGATCCGGTTGCTTCAGTTATTGCGGGAACAATACTTTCTGTCCCCGTCGTTATTGCGCCAGATGATCCAGCCCAAGCAATAGCGATCAACTGTGGGAGGGGGCTTGCCCCCGATAGCGGTCTTTCAGCTAAACAGGTGCTGGCTGGCACACCGCCATCGGGGGCAAGCCCCCTCCCACATGTTTGATCCGGTTGCTTCAGTTATTGCGGGAACAACACTTTCTGTCCCCGTCGTTATTGCGCCAGATGATCCAACCCAGGCAATAGCGATCAACTGTGGGAGGGGGCTTGCCCCCGATAGCGGTCTGTCAGCTAAACAGGTGCTGGCTGGCACACCGCCATCGGTGGCAAGCTCCCTCCCACATGTTGATCCGGTTTCTTCAGTTATTGCGGGAACAACACTTTCTGTCCCCGTCGGTATTGCGCCGAATGATCCAGCCCAGGCATTAGAGATCAACTGTGGGAGGGGGCTTGCCCCCGATAGCGGTCTGTCAGCTAAACAGGTGCTGGCTGGCACACCGCCATCGGGGGCAAGCCCCCTCCCACATTTTGATTGGGTTTCTTCAGTGATTATTGTGGAAACAGCACCTTTTGCCCCTGCGGCGAGGTAAACATCTTGTCCCCGTCATGCCCAACCCCTGGCACTTCCACCAGCCTGTGACCCAGCTGCGGATGCCGCTGCCTGAGGTAGTCAACATAGTTGTGCCCGCGAATCAGCCGATACGCGCCCTGGGTTTCGGCTTCGCAGCTTTTATCCAGCGCAGGATGGTTGGGGTCGGTGTCCTGCTGGCCCAGCAGGTAGGTGATGTCGCGCGACACGTAGGTTTGCTCCAGTTGCTGGGCACCCTGGTGGCCGACGTAATTCGGCAGCTTTTGCATGCCATATTTCCAGTCGTTGAAACCTGGGCAACTGGCCGCGTCGAACGGCACCGGCCGCTGTGGGCTGAAGTAGGCGTAGGACGAGGGGTTGGCGACCACGTACAGCAGGCTGATGCCCTCGGTTTGCAGCAAGGGGTGATCATGGCCGGTGAGGGCGAAGCGTTGTACCACTTGGCCACCACCGGAATGCCCGGCGATGACGATTTCTTTCAGCGCCGGGAACAGCGTGCGGTTGCCCAGGTGCTTGATGATCTGGTCTAGGGCGGCGTAGGAACTGATATGGCCGGGGCCCGTCGAGGGGTCGCCGGCCATCCAGTCGTTAGCCTTCCACTGCAATACCTGATCGCCCAGGTGGTTACGCTTCACATCCGACTGATTGAGAAACTGCGGCGCGATCACCAGCGTATTGCCGCCAACCCCGGCATGCTTGGCGGCGTCGATGCCGCTTTGCAGGTAGGTCTGCGCATTGCGCAGGCGGCCATGCACGATGATCAGCGCACGCGTGACCTTGGGCAACGGCTGGCGCCAATCCTGGCTCAAGCCGAGGCTGAGGTCGCCGGCTTCCAGATGAAAACGATCGGGGCTGACCACCTTGATGCCGTGTTCGGCCGCCAGGGTGCAACAGGACACCAACACACCCAGCAGCAACCCCAATCGTTTATTCATTTAGAGACTCTTGGCGTTAAAGGTATCGCACTGGGCGATCTGCCCCTGGGCGAAGCCGGTCTTGAACCAGCGTACGCGCTGGGCCGAAGTACCGTGGGTAAACGAGTCCGGCATCACGCGCCCCTGGCCCTGTTGCTGCAGGCGGTCATCGCCGATGGCATTGGCGGCGTTCAGGGCTTCTTCGATATCGCCGGGCTCCAGCCAGTTCAGGCGTTTTTGTGCGCGGTTGGCCCACACGCCGGCAAAGCAGTCAGCCTGCAGTTCCTGGCGTACCAGCAGGCCACCGTCGCCTTGCATGGGGCGACCTTGCTCGCGCGCAGCCTGGATCTTGGACGAGATGCCGAGCAGCGTTTGCACGTGATGCCCGACTTCGTGGGCGATCACATACGCCTGGGCGAAATCGCCGGCGGCCTGGAAGCGTTGCGACATTTCCCGGAAGAAATCCAGGTCCAGGTACACCTGCTGATCTGCCGGGCAATAGAACGGGCCGCTGGCCGAGGTGGCGCCACCGCAGGCGGAGTTCACGCGGCCACGGAACAGGATCAGTTTCGGGTTCTTGTAGGCCAGGCCGTTTTCCTGGAAGACCTGGCCCCAGGTGTCTTCGGTATCGCCCAGCACGGCGCGCACGAAGTCGGCCTGCTCATCGTTGGCCGGCGGCGCCTGGCGCGACTGTGGCTGTGTGCTGACCGACGGCGCCTGCTCCATCTGGCCGGTCAACTGGCCGAGGATCTGCATCGGGTCCTGGCCGGTGAGCCAGCCGATGCCGACGATCAGCACGATAGCGGTCAGGCTCAGGCCCTTGCCGCCACCGAAGCGCATACCACCGCCACCGCCGCCGCTGTCATCACGGGCATCGACCACGTTGTCGCTGCGTCGGCCTTTTTTCCATAGCATGGGGCAATCCTCTTGTTAACGGTCCGGCAAAAATATGGAGGGAGTATGGTCGTAGTCAGCGGCAATAGCCTTCGCCGGCAGCCACAATCAGGCAGTCTTTTTTATCTGCCAGCCACTTCAGGCCCGTGGCGGCACCGTCCCCGGCGCGCAGCACCTGGGGGCCGTCGGGGCGAGTGAAGGCGATGCCTTCGTCGGTTGCCTGGCCCTTGAACGTGCCGGAAGCATCGGCATCCAGGCCATATTGCATGGTCAGGATGTAGTGGCCACGGCCGATGCTGTCGTCCTTGGCGATGTTCAGGTTCAAGCCTTCGACGCCGATCCACTTGCCCACCCATTCATCGGTGGGCGGGGTCTCGGGTACCAGGGTTGCTTGCACGGAGGCGGGTGCAGGCTTTGGCGCTTCCTTGGGGGCCTTGTCGCAGGCAGAGAGCAGGGCGAGGGCAGACAGCGCAAACAGGATTTTTTTCATATCGGCATGGCCTTGATTAAAAAGTGTGCAACGCCGGGGCGTGCGTGCAGCGTTGGACTCAAATCCGCTGATTTAGTGCGCTGTTCGCCCGGTGTTTGGTTATGCTCTTGGGGCAGACACAGGCCCGGCTGCTAGATTACTAGGTTGAGTGCTATCGCGTTCCGCTCGCCATACAAGAGAAATCAATGACTGTCAGTACCCCGCTTTCCGGCGTCAACCATCCCTTCAAAGGCATCCTGCTGATTGTGCTGGCGACGTTCCTGTTCTCCAGCCACGACGCCTTGTCCAAATACCTGGCCGGGTTTTACCCGATCGTGATGGTGGTGTGGGCGCGTTACATGGTGCACACCTTGTTGATGGCGGGGATTTTCCTGCCCCAATCGGGCCTGCGCGTGCTGCGCAGCAAACGCCCGGGCATGCAGGTGGTACGGGCGTTGTGCCTGTTGGGCACCAGCCTGTTCTTCACCACGGCGCTGCATTACATCCCGTTGGCCGAAGCCACGGCGGTGAACTTCCTCGCACCGATCCTGGTGACGGCGCTCTCGGTGCCCTTGCTCGGCGAGCACGTCACACGTGGCCAATGGCTGGCGGTGATCTGCGGGTTTGTCGGCGTGGTGATCATCATCCATCCGGGCGGTGAGTTGTTCACACCGGCGGTGCTGTTGCCGCTGTGCTCGGCACTGTTCTTCTGTTTCTACCAGCTGCTCACGCGCATTCTCAGCCAATACGACAGCCCCACCACCAGCAATTTTTTCGCCGGCCTGTGCAACACTTTGGTGATGAGTGCGATGGTGCCGTTCTTCTGGCAGATACCCACCCTGTGGCATGGCGTGATGATGCTGGCGCTGGGCACCTGCGGGATGACTGCGCATTTGATGCTCACCCAGGCGTTCCGCTTCGCGGCGCCGGCCTTGCTGGCGCCGTTCGGCTATTGCCAGATTGTGTTTGCGGGTTTGTTGGGCTGGCTGGTGTTCAGCCATACCCCCGACATGACCACGGTGGTCGGTATCGGGGTGATCTGCATGAGCGGGTTGGCCGCTGCCTGGCAGCAGCGGCGACGTTGATTACAGGTCGACCTTCGGAATCTTGCGCGGCGCCATGAAGTACATCCAGGTCAGCGCAATGAAATACATCGCCGGGATCAGGGTGAACAACACGGTGTAGTTGTTGTTGGTCACGGTGAGGATGTGGCCGACGATCTGGGTCATGAACATGCCGCCGATGGCCGCGCACATGCCGCCGAAACCGAACACCGTGCTCATCATGTGCTTGGGCGTGTAGTCCATCACCAGGCTCCAGATGTTGGCGGTCCAGGCCTGGTGCGCGCCGATGGCCATGGAGATGGCGAACACCGCGACCCACAACTGGCTGGAACCGGCCGCCATGATCACGCCGACGATGCAGCAGGCGAACAGCAGCATCGACAGCAGCCGCGCCTTGATCGAGTTCATCCCGCGCCCGATCAGGAACGACGACAGGATGCCGCCGCCCACACTGCCGAAGTCGGCGGTGAGGTAGATGATGATCAGCGGAATGCCCATCTGCGTTACGTTGATGCCCAGGTTGTATTGCTGGTTCAGGAACGGCGGCAGCCAATACAGGTAGAACCAGAACACCGGCGCGGTCAGTGCGTAGGCGATGGCAAAGGCCCAGGTGCCGCGCATGCGCAGGATGCGGCTGAACGGTACGCCAGGTTGTTCCGGCTCGGCGTGCTGTTGCACGTAGTCCAATTCGGATTGTTTGACGGTCGGGTGCTCTTCCGGGTTGTAATACTTCAGCCCCCAGAACACCAGCCAGATCAAGCCCAGCGAAGCCATGCACAGGAACGCCGCCTGCCAGCCCCACACGTGCAGGATCAACGGCAGCAGCATGGGCGTCATCATGGCGCCGACGTTGGTACCGGCGTTGAAAATGCCCGTCGCCACTGCGCGCTCACCGGCGGGGAACCAAAGGCGCGTGGTTTTCACACAGGCAGGGTAGTTGGCCGCTTCGGTGAGCCCGAGGATAAACCGGCAGACCATGAACCCGACGGCCGAGGTCGCCAGGCCGTGGGCACCGGTGGCCAGGCTCCACAGCAGCACAGCGCAGAAAAACACGCGCTTGACGCCTACCCGGTCGATCAACCGGCCCTGCAGCACAAAGCCGATGGCGTAGCCGACCTGGAACCAGAAGTTGATGTTGGCGTAGTCCATCGCCGTCCAGCTCATTTCCTTGGCCAGAATCGGTTGCATCACGCCCAGGGCGGCGCGGTCGATGTAGTTGAGGGTGGTGGCGAAGAACACCAGGGCCAACATGCCCCAGCGGGTTTTACCCACGGCCAGGGCGCCGCGGATCTTGTCGCCGATGCCGGCGTGCGGGGTGCCGGGGCGCGTGGCCAGGGCGGGATTTTGCAGAGGCATGAGGTCGTACCCGTTTTTGAAATTTTTATGGTGAGATCTGGGTCTTAGTGCAAGGTCGATGGTGCGCAGTGGTTAAAAAGTCGTCAATTCGCCAAAGGGGCATAGTGTTCGATAATCGCACCAAAAACTAACCGGTTCGTACATTTTAATTGCCGCGTGTAGGCTGGGGGCGAATAATTTGCCATAAACAACAATTGCCGGGAGTGACCCATGCAACGTTCCATCGCTACCGTGTCGTTGAGCGGCACCCTGCCGGAAAAGCTCGAAGCCATTGCCGCCGCCGGGTTTGATGGCGTTGAGATTTTCGAGAACGACCTATTGTATTACGACGGCAGCCCGCGCGAAGTTAGACAGATGTGCGCTGACCTCGGTATTGCCATCACCCTGTTCCAGCCGTTCCGCGACTTTGAAGGCTGCCGCCGTGACCGCCTGGCCCGTAACCTGGAACGCGCCGAGCGCAAGTTCGACCTGATGCAGGAGCTGGGCACCGACCTGGTGCTGGTGTGCAGCAACGCCTCGGCCGATTGCGTGGGCGATGAACGCATCCTGCTCGACGACCTCAGTCTGCTGGCCGAACACGCGGGCCGCCGTGGCTTGAGAATCGGCTACGAAGCGCTGGCCTGGGGCAAGCATGTGAACACCTGGCAACAGGTTTGGAACCTGGTGCGCCAGGTGAATCACCCAAGCCTGGGCGTGCTGCTCGATAGTTTTCACACCTTGTCCCTCAAGGGCGATCCGAGTGCCATCGCCGAGATCCCCGGCGACAAAATTTTCTTCGTACAAATGGCCGACGCGCCGATCCTGGCCATGGATGTGCTCGAGTGGAGCCGACATTTCCGCTGCTTCCCCGGCCAGGGCGAATTCGATCTGGCAGGTTTTCTTGCGCCGATCATCCAGAGTGGCTACACCGGGCCGTTGTCCCTGGAGATTTTCAATGACGGCTTTCGCGCCGCACCGACGCGGGCCAACGCGGCGGATGGTTTGCGCTCGTTGCTGTACCTGGAAGAGAAAACCCGTCAGCGCCTGGCAGCACAACAACCTGCCGCGCCCGTGGATATCCTGTTTGAGACGCCGGCGGCCAGCGAATACGACGGCATCGAATTCCTTGAATTTGCCGTGGATGAAAGCCTTGGCGCCAAACTCACGCACTGGTTGGAGCGCCTGGGCTTCGCCAAGGCCGGCCAGCATCGCTCCAAGAATGTGAGCCTGCTGCGTCAGGGCGATATCAACCTGATCCTCAATTGCGAGCCTTATTCCTTTGCCCACAACTTTTTTGAGGCCCATGGGCCGTCGTTGTGCGCCATGGCGATGCGGGTCAAAGACAGTGCCAAGGCATTGGAGCGAGCGGTGGCCTACAAGGGCCAGCCCTATCGCGGACTGGTTGGGCCCAACGAACTGGAACTGGCCGCCGTGCGTGCGCCGGATGGCAGCCTGATCTACCTGGTGGACAAAAGCGAAGACGGGCTCTACGACACCGATTTCAACCTGCAGCCTGCGACTGCCGCCAGCGGTGGCTTGCTGCGCATCGACCACATGGCCATGGCCCTGCCGGCCGACAGCCTCGACAGCTGGGTGCTGTTCTACAAGAGCCTGCTGGATTTTGAAGCCGACGACGAAGTGGTGCTGCCCGACCCCTACGGCCTGGTCAAAAGCCGCGCATTGCGCAGCCGCTGCAGTTCGATCCGCCTGCCGCTGAATATTTCCGAGAACCGCAATACTGCCATTTCCCACGCGCTATCGAGCTATCGCGGCTCGGGCGTGCACCACATTGCCTTCGATTGCGCGGATATTTTCGCCGAAGTGCGCCGGGCCAAGGAGGCCGGGGTGCCGTTGTTGGACATCCCGCTCAATTACTACGACGACCTGGCCGCGCGCTTTGATTTCGACGATGAGTTTCTCAGCGAACTGGCGTACTACAACGTGCTGTACGACCGTGACGCCCAGGGCGGTGAGCTGTTTCACGTCTACACCGAAGCCTTCGAGGGCCGGTTTTTCTTTGAGATCATCCAGCGCAAGAACGGCTATGCCGGCTATGGCGCGGCCAACGTTGCCGTGCGTCTGGCGGCAATGGCCAAGTCGCGCAGCGGTGCGGTGCGCCAGGCACGTTTATAACGGCGGTTGGGGTGCTTCCTTCGGGGAGCGCCTCGGCCCATAATCGGGCCTGCATAAAAACGCCGTGAGCGCACCATGACCCTGACTCCCGACCTCTCTGCCGTGTCAGATGCACCGCGCAAGAGTCGCAAGAACAATCCGGAAAAGACCCGCGAGAATATTCTCCAGGAAGCCGTTGTCGAGTTTGTTCAGCAAGGCCTGTCCGGCGCCCGCGTGGACGCCATTGCCGAGCGCACCCACACCTCCAAGCGCATGATCTATTACTACTTCGGCAGCAAGGAGCAGCTCTACGTCGAGGTGCTGGAGAAGCTCTACGGCGACATCCGCAACACCGAAACCCGCATGAACCTCACGGCCCTGGAACCGCGCGAAGCGATTCGCCGGCTGGTGGAGTTTACCTTCGACCACCATGACCAGAACGTGGATTTCGTGCGCATCGTCAGCATCGAAAATATCCACAACGCCGAGTATGTGAAACGCACCAGTACGATCAAGGACATGAACAGCAAAATCCTTGAGAGTCTCGGTGAGACCTTGCGTCGCGGCGCTGAGATGGGACTGTTTCGTGAAGGGTTGGAGCCGCTGGACGTCCACCTGTTGATCAACTCATTCAGTTTTTACCGCGTATCCAACCGCCATACGTTCAGCGAGATTTTTCAGATCGAACTATCGGATGAGGCGATCAAGCAGCGGCATCGCGCGATGATCTGCGAATCGGTGTTGCGTTACCTTCAAGCTTGAATTCACCGAGTGACCAATGTGGGAGGGGGCTTGCCCCCGATTGCGGTCTGTCAGATAAGCATGTGCCCACTGATACACCGCCATCGGGGGCAAGCCCCCTCCCACATTTTTACACCGGTTTCTACAGTGAAGTGTTCATGCTCTGGAAGTGCGCCAGCATCCGGTCTGCATCCGCTGCAGTGCCGCAGAACAACTCAAACGCCTTCACTGCCTGAAACACCGCCATTCCAGGGCTGAGTGCAATCAGTGTGGGAGGGGGCTTGAACCCGATAGCGGTGTATCAGTCAACACATGCCTGACTGACAGACTGCAATCGGGGGCAAGCCCCCTCCCACATTTTTACACCGGTTTCTACAGTGAGGTGTTCATGCTCTGGAAGTGCGCCAGCATTCGGTCTGCATCCGCCGTCAGGCCGCAGAACAACTCAAACGCCTTCACTGCCTGAAACACCGCCATATTGCCGCCATCCAGGGTGCGGCAACCCAGGGCGCGGGCGTCACGCAGCAATTGGGTTTCCAACGGGAAATACACGATTTCCGCCACCCACAACCCGGCGTGTAGCCACTCGGCCGGCACGGGTGTGCCGGGCAGCTTGGCCATGCCCATCGGGGTGGTATTGACCAAACCCTGCGCCTCGGCCATGGCGTTGGCCAAGTGGCTGCCGACCTGGGCGCGCCCGTCGCCAAAAGTCCGGGCGAGGTTATCCACAAGCTCGCGCGCACGGGCGGTGTCCACGTCGAAAATGCTCAGTTGCTCCACGCCCTCGGCCAGCAGCGCGTGCGCCACTGCCGCGCCCGCACCGCCGGCGCCCATCTGCACCACGCGCTGACGTGGCACATCATTGAAGTTGCGTCGGAAACCTTCGGCGAAGCCCAGGCAATCGGTGTTATGGCCGATGCGCTTGCCGCCTTTGAACACCACCGTATTAACCGCGCCAATGCCCTTGGCCTCGTCGGACAATTCATCCAGCAACGGCAGGATCGCCTGCTTGCACGGGTAGGTAATGTTCAGGCCGGTGAAGTGCATCTGTTCAGCGGCACGCAGCAGATCGGGCAGGGCACGGCTGTCCAGACGCTGCGCGTCCAGATCAATCAGGCGATACAAATAGCGCAAGCCCTGAGCGTCACCTTCCTGTTCATGCAGGGCGGGCGTGCGTGAGGCCTGGATGCCGGCGCCGATCAGGCCGGCGAGAACACGGGGTTTCATCACGCGCATCCTTTCAACGAGTGGCTGAAATGCTCCAAGGCCAAGTGGTAGCCATGGCTGCCAAACCCGGCCAATACCGCCTTGGCGATGGGCGAGACAAAGGAGTGATGGCGGAACGCTTCACGGGCATGCACGTTGGATAAATGCACCTCGATCACCGGGACTTCGCTGGCCACCAGCGCGTCGCGAATCGCCACCGAGGTGTGGGTCCAGGCCGCCGGATTGATCACGATTCCGGCGCAACGGGCACGGGCGGCGTGAATCCAGTCGAGCAGTTCACCTTCATGGTTGGTTTGACGAAACTCGATGCTCAGCCCGAGTTTTTCGGCGCTGCGGCCACACAGGGCGGCGATGTCAGCCAGGGTTTCGTGACCGTAAGTGGCGGGCTCGCGGGTGCCGAGCAGGTTGAGATTGGGGCCGTTGAGCACCAGCACGATAGGCGGCATAGAGGGGGTCTCCACAGTTTTTATTGGTTGTGGAGATAAAATGTACTGAATGGTTAATTTGGTCAAATGAAGTCACGGGTTCTGTTCGATTATCGAACTGTTAATCGGCAGGGCAATTTCTGGTGAAGTGTTACGCCGGATTGCGGAGTGAACACGATTTTCGGGTGCGGCCGGAGTCTCCCCCAGCCGTCGGCATGAGTGGTTACAACCCGGCATTCGCCGGTTTGTTCGTCGTTACTAATCTTTGAAGCAGCTTCGTGAGCATGAAGCCGGTTGTCGGGTGACACGGGAGAATTGTTACCTGACGGAAAATAACCTAACGGATGGGTTACGATGAGAGTAGGTGCTTACAAAGGATATGTAATCTCGGTATTTCTCAGGGATGAGCATTGCCCGCCCCATGTGCATGTCAGGGGAAGGGCGTGGGATGCGCGTTTTCGTTTCAGTTTTCTGGATGGGGACGTGGAGCTGTGGGATGTAAACCCTGAACGCTGCCGACCACCCAAGGCGGTCTTGGAGCAATTACGCGAGGCGATAATGCAGCCGCACTACTTGGCGCGGGCACGCAGGATCTGGTGGGAAAACCTGCAAACGGTTTGCCTGGAGAACCATTCCTGGGATTGGGAAACCAGTGAGTTGTTGCCGGGGTTGATCATTCGGCGGGGTGTTTATGTGATTGCACGTGCGCGGCACGATGTCGTGGGGCAGAAAACAATGTTGAGCCTGGTCAGGGCACCGGGGTCTGTGGAGATTGAATTATGAAAAAAATCGTAAAGGCCAAAGTCAAACCCTACGTGCCTCTCAGCGAGGCCGACGTCGACAAGGCAGTCGCCCGTGGGCGCAAGCTGAAGCGTTTGTATGCCAACGCCAGCGACGTGCGCTATCAAGACGACTGCATCTCCATTGGCTTCAGCGATGGCAGCCGTGTCATGTTGCCGGTGGCCGGCCTGCCGGAGTTCGAGACGTTTTCCCGGCAGGACTTCCAGCAATTGGAGGTCGGTTTCGGCGGCAAGGCGCTTTGCTGCGAGGCCCGGGACCTGGACGTTTCGATCACGGGCCTTATCGCCACTAGCCAGCCTCTGATGGACCTCGCTACAAGCCTGGTAGCCTCCCGAAACGGTCGCAAACGCAGCGCCGCCAAATCGGCCGCCGCCCGGGCCAATGGCAAGAAGGGAGGCCGGCCGCGCAAGGAAGTGTTGGAACCCGGCGACTCGACGGACACATGAATTTCAGTGTGGGAGCTGATGATGCCGGACAGATTTATCGACGAGTCAGCAACACACCCGATTCCATATGATGCGTCCACGGGAACTGGTCAAACATCGCGCATTGAGTAATGCGATGGGTGTCATGCAGTTGCGCAATGTTCGCCGCCAGCGTCTCCGGGTTGCAGGAAATATACAGGATGTTGTCGAAACGTCGGGTCAGTTCGCAGGTGTCCGGGTCCATGCCGGCGCGGGGCGGGTCGACGAATACGCTGCCGAATTCGTAGCTTTTCAGGTCGATGCCGTGCAGGCGGCGGAACGGTCGCACTTCATTCAGCGCCTCGGTAAGTTCTTCGGCGGAAAGGCGCACCAGGGTGACGTTATCCACGCTATTTTCAGCAAGGTTGCTCAGGGCCGCATTGACCGACGTCTTGCTGATTTCGGTGGCCAGCACCTTGCGCACGCGGGTTGCCAGCGGCAGGGTGAAATTGCCGTTGCCGCAGTACAGCTCCAGCAAGTCGTCCGGGCGATCGCCCAGGGCGTCGTACGCCCAGTTGAGCATCTTGCGGTTCACCGTGCCGTTGGGCTGGGTGAAGGCGCCTTCGGGTTGGCGGTAGCTGAACGTGCGGCCGCCGACCTCGAGTTTTTCCACCACGTAGTCGCGGCCGATGACATCGCGCTTGCCCTTGGAGCGACCAATGATGCTCACGTCCAGCTCGGCCGCCAGCTGGTTGGCGGCGGCGTGCCAGTGTTCGTCCAGCGGGCGGTGATAGCACAGGGTGATCATCGCGTCGCCGGCCAGGGTGGTCAGGAACTCCACTTGGAACAGCTTGTGGCTGAGGGCGGCGCTGGCTTGCCAGGCGGCCTTGAGCTGCGGCATCAATTGGTTGATGCGCTGGCTGGCAATGGGAAATTCTTCAATGAGGATCGGCGTGCGCTTGTCGTCCTGGGCGAACATGGCGTAGTGGCGATCCCCGCCTTCGCGCCACAGGCGGAACTCCGCGCGCAGGCGGAAGTTCTGCAGCGGCGAGTCGAAGACCTGCGGTTCGGGCGCGTCGAAGGGGGCCAACAGGTCACGCAAACGCGTGACCTTGTCTTGCAGTTGAACGGTGTAGTGTGCGGCGTCGAAAGTCATGCGTTGAACCAGCCCAGCTTGATCACGAACAGAATCGACAGAATCACCAGTGCCGGGTTCAGCTCACGGTAGCGGCCCGAAAGCAGCTTGATGGCGGTCCAGGCGATGAAACCGAAGGCGATGCCGTTGGCGATGGAGTAAGTGAAGGGCATCGCCAGGGCGGTGATCACCACCGGCGCTGCCACGGTAATGTCATCCCAGTCGATTTCGGCCAGGCCGGACGTCATCAACACCGCCACGAACAGCAGCGCCGGCGCGGTGGCGAAGGCCGGTACGCTGGCCGCCAGGGGCGAGAAGAACAGTGCCAGCAGGAACAGGATCGCGACCACGATGGCGGTCAAGCCGGTACGGCCACCGGCGCTCACGCCGGCGGCGGATTCGATGTAGCTGGTGGTGGTCGAGGTGCCCAGCAGCGAGCCGGCCATGGCCGCCGTACTGTCGGCGATCAGCGCACGGCCCATTTTCGGCATATGGCCGTCCTTGCCCATCAGGCCGGCGCGCTTGGCGACGCCGATCAGGGTGCCGGAGTTGTCGAACAGGTCGACGAACAGGAACGCAAAGATCACGCTGACCAGGCCGATATCCAGCGCGCCCTTGATGTCCAGTTGCAGGAAGGTGGGGGCCAGTGACGGTGGCATGGAGGTCACGCCGCCGAACGGGGTGACGCCCAGCAGGATCGAGACAATGGTCACCGCCAGGATGCCGATCAGCACGGCACCGCGCACCGCCAGGGCTTCCAGCGCGACGATCAGCACGAAGCCCAGGGTCGCCAGGATCGGCGCCGGTTGTTTCAGATCGCCCAGGCCCACCAGGGTCGCCGGATTGGCGACCACGATACCGGCGTTGTGCAAGGCGATCAGTGCCAGGAACAGGCCGATACCGGCAGCAATCGCCGAGCGCAGGGGCAGGGGAATGCTGTTGATGATCCACTCACGGATACGGAAGATCGACAGCAGGAAGAACAGCACCGCCGAAATGAATACCGCCCCCAGCGCAACCTGCCAGGTGTGGCCCATGTGCAGCACCACGGTATAGGTAAAGAAGGCGTTGAGGCCCATGCCCGGCGCCAGCGCAATCGGGTAGTTGGCGATCAGGCCCATCACGGTGGAACCGATGGCCGCCGCCAGGCAGGTCGCGACAAACACTGCGCCTTTGTCCATGCCGGTTTCGCCGAGGATGCTCGGGTTGACGAACAGGATGTAGGCCATCGCCAGGAATGTGGTGATACCCGCGAGAATCTCGGTGCGCACATTGGTGTTGTGGGCTTTGAGTTGAAACAGCTTTTCCAGCATGCCGGCTCCCTGTGACGCTATCTTGCGTCGTGATTTGTTGACCTCTAAGTCAAAGCACAAACTGCGCCAAGCGCCTGTGGCTTCAGAGAGGATCGGAAAAAGCGGCGCATCATACCAGCAGCCGAGGCTGTGTGGCGCATGGCCTTGAGGCATACTGCAGCGACGTTCAACAGTGGGTCATCGACAGCATGAAAAAAGCCAACGTGTGGAGTCTAGCGCTGATCGCCAGTATCAGCCTGTGGCTGGGCGCAGCACCGGCGTGGGGCGCGACTGCACCGGCTTTGAGCGAGGTGCGGGTGTTCAAGGTCGAGTCGCCCACTTGCACGGAAACCATCCCGGAGCGCGTCACCGTTACTCAGATGTGTACACATCGCGGGGCAACCCAGGTTTCGGTGATGGAAGTGGGCCTGGGTAACAACCCGGTCGGGCGCTTCAACGGTGCGGTGCTCAATGGCCAGCGCACGGCGGTGTGCCAGGTCGGCAACATCAGCCAGGCGTGCAATGGCGCGGGCACGCTGATGGGCTATATCTATGTGTTCGACCTGAATGTCGAGGGCCCGGGGGACTTCATCTACAGCAATTCATCGATCAACCCGCCGCAAAATACGTTGACCGCAACACTCAATATCCACTGATCAATCATCTTGAACGCTCAAAACCCCGGGAAGTCGTACCCCTGAGACGGCGATTTTCCTGAACGCCGCGGATGTACACCAACCCGTGAGGTGTTTATGAGCGCGACCCCCAATGGCGCGGCGGCCCAGCCGTACGTTGCCCACCCGATACGCTTGACCTTGAATGGCCAGGATCGCCAATTGAGTGTGCTGCCCTGGACCACCTTGCTGGACCTGCTGCGCGAACAACTGGACCTGGTTGGCAGCAAAAAGGGCTGCGACCACGGCCAATGCGGTGCCTGCACCGTGTTACGTGACGGCAAACGCGTAAACGCCTGCCTGACCCTGGCCGTGATGTGCGACGGCGCCGAGCTGACCACCATCGAAGGCCTGGCCGACGGCGACCAATTGCATCCGATGCAGCAAGCCTTTATCAAGCACGATGCCTTCCAGTGCGGCTACTGCACCCCCGGCCAGATCTGCTCGGCGGTCGGCCTGGCCAACGAAGGCCGCGCCCACGACACTGCGCAGATCCAGGAATTGATGAGCGGCAACCTGTGCCGCTGCGGTGCCTACAGCAATATCCGCGACGCCATCGAAGACGCGCTGCCGACGTGCCGCAACCGCGGAGGTGAGCAATGAATCCCTTCCAGTACAGCAAACCGGCCGATGTGCACGAGGCGGTGCACCTGAGCAGTGCGGCGTCGCGCTTCATTGCCGGCGGCACCAACCTGCTGGACCTGATGAAAGAGAACATCAGCCGCCCCGAACACTTGATTGATATCACCGGATTGCCGCTGCGCGCCATCGAAGAAACCGCCGAGGGCGGCCTGCTCATTGGCGCGCTGGTGAGCAATGCCGACCTGGCCTGGCACCCGCTGATCGAGCAGCGTTACCCATTGCTGTCCCAGGCCATCCTTGCCGGGGCCTCACCGCAACTGCGCAACATGGCCAGTACCGGTGGCAACCTGCTGCAACGCACCCGTTGCTACTATTTCTATGACGCCACGGTGCCGTGCAACAAGCGCGAGCCCGGCAGCGGCTGCCCGGCGCGCACCGGCTTGAATCGCATCCACGCGATCCTTGGCGCCAGCGCGCAATGCGTCGCCACGCACCCCTCGGACATGTGCGTGGCCCTGGCAGCGCTGGAGGCGCGGGTGCATGTGCAAGGGCGCGGCGGGGCGCGGGTTATCGAGTTTGCCGACTTCCACCGCCTGCCGGGTGATGCGCCGCAACGGGACAACCAATTGGCCGATGACGAACTGATCACCGCCGTGGAATTGCCTGCCGATAACCTGGCTCGCCACAGTCATTACCTGAAGATCCGCGACCGCGCGTCCTACGCGTTTGCGCTGGTGTCGGTTGCCGCTGCCCTGGAGTTGAACGGCGACGAGATCATCGACGCCCGCCTGGCCCTTGGCGGTGTGGCCCACAAACCCTGGCGTGACCGTGCGGTGGAAGCCTCGCTGATCGGCCGCACCGTCAGCCGCGAAACCTTCAGTAACGCCGCCGATGCCCTGCTGCAAGATGCCGAGCCGCTGCAACACAACGGCTTCAAGATCAAGCTGGCGCGCCGCGCAATCATTCGAGCACTGAGCGACGCTGCGGTCGCGGGAGAACAGCCATGAGTGCCATCGGCAAACCCCTGGACCGTGTCGACGGTCTGCTCAAAGTCACCGGCCAGGCGCGCTACGCCGGTGAATTTCCCGAGGACGGCCTGCTGCATGGCAGTGTGGTATCGAGCACCATCGCCAAAGGCCGGGTCATCCGGATCGATGCCTCCAGGGCCCTCGCGCTGCCGGGCGTGGTGCAAGTGATTGATCACCTCAATCGCCCCAGGATCGCCAGCTACGACGATGCCTTCGCCGATGCGGATGCCGCCGACGGCTCACCGTTTCGCCCGCTGTACAACGACCGAGTGCTCTACAGCGGACAGCCGCTGGCGTTGGTGATCGCCGATAACCTGGAGCTTGCGCGGCATGCCGGCTCGCTGGTGGAGATTGAATACGCGCGCGAAGACTTCGAAACGGACCTGATCACCCAGCAGGAATCGGCCCACCCTTCGCCGCAGACCCCGCCCGGCCCGCGTGGCAATTTCCAGGCCGAATGGGCCGGCGCCGCCATCAGCCTCGATCTGCACTACAGCACGCCCATCGAACACCATAACCCGATGGAACCCCACGCCAGCACCGTGCTGTACCAGCCGGACGGCACGCTGCATATCCACGACAAGACCCAGGGGCCGCAGAACTGCCAGGCCTACGTGCAGAAAGTGTTTGGCCTGGATAAAAGCCAGGTGCGCATCTTTGCCGCGTTTGTCGGCGGTGCCTTTGGTTCGGGTCTGCGCCCGCAGTACCAATTGCCGCTGGCGGTCATGGCATCGCTGGCATTGAAGCGCTCGGTACGCGTCACCCTGACCCGGCAACAGATGTTCACCTTCGGCTACCGCCCGCGCACCTTGCAGCGCTTGCAGATAGGCGCCGCCGCCAACGGGCGCCTGCTGGCCCTGGGGCATACCGCGATCGGCCAGACCTCGCGCTTCGAGGATTTCAGCGAACACGTGGTGGAGTGGAGCGGCATGCTCTATCACTGCGATAACGTGCAATTGACCTACAAACTGGTACCGCTGGACGTATTCACCCCACTGGACATGCGTGCTCCAGGCGCGGCCCTGGGTGTGATCGGCCTGGAATGCGCCATGGACGAACTGGCCTGTGCCCTGGCCATCGACCCGGTGCAACTGCGCCTGATCAACTACGCCGAGCGTAACCAGAACGAGGACAAACCCTGGTCGAGCAAAGCCCTGCGCGAGTGTTACAGCGAAGGCGCCGAGCGTTTCGGCTGGAGCCAGCGCAACCCCGAACCGCGCAGCATGCGTGACGGCCGCCAGTTGATCGGCTGGGGCATGGCCGGCGGGGTGTGGGAAGCCATGCAGATGAAAGCCAGTGCCAAGGCGCGCATCGACAGCGACGGAAAACTCACTGTCAGCAGCGCCACCACCGATATCGGTACCGGCACCTACACCGTGATGACCCAGATCGCGGCCCAGGCCAGCGGCGTGGCGATGGGCGATATCAGCTTCCTGCTGGGCGATTCGTCCTTGCCCACGGCGCCCTTGCAGGGCGGCTCGTTTACCGTGTCGTCCGTTGGTACCGCCGTGCAGCAGGCCTGTGAAGCGCTCAATGCGAAACTGTTGGAAACCGCGCGGCAGGTCTACCCGGTGTTCAAGGACGCCGAGTCCGTGCGTTTCGAAGAGGGCCAGTTGCATACCGGCGACGTGAGTGTGTCGCTGGCTCAGTTGGTCAAGGACAGCGGTGAGGACGCGCTGGAGGTGCAGGTAGACAGCGAGCCTGACAAGAAGCGCGAGGGCTATGCCAGTGCCACCCATTCGGCGGTGTTTGTCGAAGTTCGCGTGGACGAGGACCTTGGCACCATCAAGGTCAGCCGCGTGGTCAGTGCGATTGCGGCCGGGCGCGTGGTTAATCCGAAAATGGCGCGCAGCCAGATCCTTGGTGGCGTGGTGTGGGGGATTGGCATGGCGCTGCATGAAGAGACTCAGGTTGATCATGAACTGGGGCGCTCCATGAACCACAGTCTGGCCGAGTACCATATCCCGGTGAATGCCGATATTGGCGAGATTGATGTGCTGTTTGTCGAAGAGCACGACGAGATCGTCAATGCCCTGGGGTCCAAGGGTGTGGGAGAGATCGGTATTGTCGGGGTGGCGGCGGCGGTGGCGAATGCTATCTATCACGCTACTGGTAAACGGGTTCGGGAGTTTCCGATTACCCTGGACAAGGTGTTCTAAAAGACAGCGGGCAGCCCATAGCTATTTTACTGATGCGCCACTGTCCAAATGTGGGAGGGGGCTTGCCCCCGATGGCGGCCTCTGGGCTGGCCAGGATGTTGGATTGGACCGGGTACATATCCGTTTCTGCGGTAACGGCTGCTAATGGTTCCGCTTTTACAGCGGCTCACTTTTGAAAAGCGCAAAAGTAAGCAAAACGCTCTTGCCCCACCACTCGGCACCTCGCCTAGGCTCG
>Ga0105246_10000022_pt1 | contig 56735 bp, 56 predicted proteins | sample KBSM64metaG_FD_99694 | JGI IMG/M metagenome (GOLD analysis project Ga0105246, IMG submission 99694) | Miscanthus rhizosphere microbial communities from Kellogg Biological Station, Michigan, USA - KBS M6-4 metaG | ecosystem: Host-associated > Plants > Roots > Rhizosphere > Soil | place... | reverse complement strand
CCTGATCGAACACGAGCTGTATCACCTGGCTCACGCGACCGACAAGTACGGTCAACCAGCATTCACCCAAGACGGTGCACCGAAGATCAAGCTGCAGGGCCACGACGTCGAAGAGTTCGTCGGTGTTGTCCGTCGCTACGGTGCGAGCCCTGACGTTCAAGCGTTGGTGGATGCTGCAAACAGTCCTGCTGAGGTGGGGAAATTGAACATTGCGAGGGCCTGCGGAACCTGTCTGCTCAAGTTGGCCTGATTCCATGACAGGTATTGACGGATGACAACCATATGGCAGTACTACGAAGCGAGGTCAAAGCCTTCATCGTTCAGGCTCTGGCCTGCTTCGATACGCCATCCCAGGTGGTAGCAGCGGTCAAGACAGAATTCGGGATTGAGATCACCCGCCAGCAATGCGAAACGCACGACCCGACAAAGTTTGCCGGGCAGAAGCTCGGCAAGACCTGGGTGAACCTGTTCCACGCTGCTCGCAAGCGATTCCGTGAAGAGACAACCGATATCCCCATTGCCAATCGCGCGTACCGACTTCGGGGCCTTGGGCGACTGGCCGAGAAGGCCGAGAACATGCGCAACCTGGCGCTGACTGCCCAGCTTTACGAGCAAGCAGCCAAAGAGACGGGTGACGTCTATGTCAATCGCCGAGTTGAGCCTGATAAGTCGCTGGATGAAGAAATCAAACGGCTTGAGATCGAGAAGCGTAAGGCCGAGCTCAAGCTGATAGAGAAGGGCGGCGGCAACTCAAACGCCCAGCTGCTGGCTGACCTGATCGCGAGGTTGCCGTCATGATTGCGAACACTGGCAACCTGATGCTGGACCGCCAGCTGTCCCGCTGGTATCCGCTCAAGGATCACCCGGTGCAGCTCGCCTTGGTGGCCGCTGTGTCTGAAGGCATTCGCTTCCCGCTGGTGCCTGCTGGTCGTCGTAGCGGCAAGACTGAGCGTTTCAAGCGCTTCGTGGTGAAGCAGGCATCGGCGTACACCGGCATGTACTTCGCCGCCGCACCAACGCACGCCCAGGCCAAGAAGATATTCTGGGATGACCTCAAGGCCTTCACGCTGTGCTGCATGCACGGTCGCCGGCCGTCCGAGTCCGACCTGATCATCTACCTGGACAACGGTAGCGAGATTCACGTCATCGGCCTGGACAAGCCGCAGCGGATTGAGGGTATCCCGTGGACTGGCGGGGGAATTGACGAATTCGCCGACATTAAGCCGGACGCCTGGGAGGCAAACATTCTCCCGGCGCTGAACACCGTCAACCCAACCATGCCGGATTACCGGGCCTGGTGCTGGTTGCTCGGCGTACCTGACGGCCTGAACCACTACTACGATCTGTGCATGCAGGCGGAGTCGGGCAATGACCCGAACTTCCGGGTGTTCCATTGGAAGTCGGCCGAGATTCTTCCTGCTGACGTAATGGACGCAATGAAGCGGGCCATGTCGGCCAAGCAGTTCAAGCAGGAATTTGAAGCATCGTTCGAAACGGCGTCTGGCCGGATCTACGAGGACTACAGCAAGGCGAACACCACGGATGCAGCCATTGAGCCGCATGAGCAACTGATGTGGATGCACGACCAGAACTTCACGCCCCTGTCATCTGCGATCGGTGTCCGGCGCAACGATGGCAAAGACCTTTATCTGCTCGATGAGATTGTGCTGATCAGCGCCGTTTCGAAGCAGTCTGCTGCTGAGTTCGTGGACAAGTTCAAGGATCACAAAAACAAACACGTCCTGATCTACGGCGACCCGGCGGGCAAGGCGGGCGAGAAGCACGGCCACGCGTCTGACTACACCGACATTGAGGGCGTGCTGAAGGCCAATGGCTGGGCGTACACCCGCAAGGTCAAGCCGGCGCACCCATCCATCAAGGACCGGCAGAACGCCGTCCGGGCGAAGATCCTGACCGCCTCAGGCGAAACCAGCCTGTTCATCAACCCTGTCACCGCTCCCTGGTGTCACAAGGGGTTGAGTACGGTCCAGCTTCAAATGGGTTCGACCTTCCAGGAAGACCAGAAAAACGACTACCAGCACATCACCACGGCGATTGGCTATTGCATCGACGTTGAGTGGCCGTGCATCAAACGCACAGGCGGAACACGCCGAATTGGAGGCTTGGCCTGATGCCAGTGCAATCGACAAACCCCGGCTACGACGCGCATATCGCCGAGTGGGAGATGATGGACGACGCGCTCGAGGGTGAGTGCGCCGTAAAGCGCAACGAGCGCAACCTGCCAAAGCCAAGCGGCATGGTCGAAGCAGAAAAGATTGACGGAGCCGGCAACAAGTACCTCTACGAGAACTACACGAACCGGGCTCTGTACGAGCACTGGGTGCGCGACTCGCTGCGTTCGATGATGGGCCTGGTCTCGCGGCTTATCCCGGAGATTGAGCTGCCTGCCGGGCTGAAAGGGCTGGAGGACAATGCCACAGCCGACGGCTTCGGGCTTAAGCAGTTGTTCTTCCGCCTAGTGCGCCAAGCCATCTCCCATGGCCGGGTGCCGCTGGTGGTGAACATCGATGATAGTGGCGAGCCTTACTTCTCGACCTACGCGACGCGCAACGCGATCAACTGGGACACCGCCGATCAAGGCGGCCGGCAGGACCTGGTGCTTTCTGTATTCCGCGAGTTCCGCAAGAAGGGCGGCGATCGCTACAGCCATGACAGCATCACGGTTTTCCGTGAGTTCTTCATGCTGGGCGAGGTCTGCTACACGGCCGTGCGCAACGAGGCTGGCGAGCTGGTCGACGACGAACGCCCGCTGGGCACCACAGGTGTCGACAACCGTCTCGTCAAAGGCCTGTCCTATTTGCCCGTCATCTACTGCGGCTCGACTGACAATTCACCGGACGTAGACGAGGTGCCGCTGCTGACCATGGCTCGCGCCGCATTGAAGTCCTACCAGATCAGCGCTGACTACTTCAGTTCTCTGCATCAGACCAGTCATCCGCAGCCGTGGGTGTCGGGTTTGGATGAGGCGGTGGAGTTGAGCGTAACCGGTCCATCCGCTGCCTGGGATCTTGGGCCGAACGGAAAGGCTGAATACCTTGAATTCAAGGGCACCGGCATTGAAGCCAACCGCAAAGCCATGGATGACCAGAAGAACGCCGCACTTGAAGCGGGCGCCAAGGTCATGGACGTGGCCGGTACCGAGTCGGGTGAGGCGCGCAAGACGCGTCAGAACGACCAGCACGCCACGCTGCACAGCATCGTCATCACTGTGGCCGAGGCGGTGGAGCAGGGGCTGCGCTATGCCGCAGAGTGGAAGGGATACGATCCTAAACAGGTCAAGTTCAAGGTGAACCCTGAATTCGTGACCCCTGTGGTCGACGCCCAGGTGCTCGCTGAACTGCTCAAGGGTGTGATGGCTGGCACGATCAGCGCCGACACCTACTGGCAGTACCTCACCACCGGCAAGCTGCCGGACCGCCCATACGAAGACGAAGCCGACCTGATCAGCGACGAGCGCGAGTCGGCCGGCATCAACTTGGACAAAGACGATGCCATCGACAAACCTGGTGCAGGCGGACAGCCAACTGCTGGAGCAGGCGACGCGCCACTCGGTAATGCTGGAGCGGCTTAAGGCTGGCGAGGTCAAGAAGTTCGAGAAGTACCTGCGCCAGATCGACACGCTTGTTCGGGAGCAGTTGACCCGCAAGGAGCTGACCACCTACAGCCGGGGCCGGCTTGAGCAGTTCCTTGCTCGGGTGGACGGCAAGCTGCTGGACATCTACAAGGCATATGGCGACCTGGTGCAGGCCGATCTGGTCGACATCGCGCTGTATGAGTCGAGTTTTGAAGCCAAAAGCCTGAGCAATGCACTCTCCATCGACGCGGTGGTGCCGACAAATACGGTGATCCGCGCGGCGGTGTTCTCCTATCCTCTGCAGGTGAAGGGTATCGACGGCGGCAAGCTGCTGAAGAGCTTTGTGAGTGGCTGGACGCGCACCGAGACGATGCGGGTTACAAACACCATCCGTCTTGGCTTCGGTCAGGGCCAGACAAACGCCCAGATCATCCAGGCGATTCGCGGTACCGCGGCACAGAACTTCACGGACGGCGTCCTGGCGGTGAGCAACCGCAACGCAGGCGCCGTGGTGCAGACGGCAATCCAGCATGTGGCCACAACGGCACGGATGGAGACGCTGAAGGCCAACAGCGACGTGGTGCTGGGCTATCGCTGGGTGTCGACGCTTGACCGCAAGACCTCGCAGCAGTGCAAGGGCCTCGATGGGATGCGATTTGACCTGGGCAAAGGTCCGCTGCCGCCGGCGCACATCAACTGCCGGTCAACTACGGTGCCGACCACCAGGCTTTCGGAGATGTTCGCCAAGGACGCCACGCGCGCCTCGGTGGGCGATAACGGCGGAGCTCAGGTCGATGCAGGCCTTAACTATTACGAGTGGCTTGCCACGCAACCGGCAAGCTTCCAGGATCACGCCCTCGGGCCGGTCCGGGGCAAGTTGTTCCGCGATGGCGGGCTGACGCCGGAGAAGTTCGCCAAGCTGCAGCTCGACAAGTCGTTCAAGCCGCTGACCTTGGCGCAGTTGAAGGACGCAGAGCCTGACATGTTCAACCGAGCAGGCGTTACACTCGGCGCTCAACCAGGTTGAGATAGCACATGCAGATCATCGTCGAGGACGGGAAGGGCAGGCCAGACGCGAATAGCTTCGTGCCGCTGGAGAAGCTGACCTTCTACCGCGACTACTACGGGTTCCGGATACCTGAAGCTGAGGCTGACCAGGTCGAACTGCTCCTGCGCGCCGCGGCCGACATCAACGGTCGCCAGTGGAAAGGGCGCAAGGCCCAGTCTGACCAGGCAATGGCCTGGCCCCGGCGTGACTGCAAGATCGAATACCAGACGCTGTCCGAGACGTTCGTGCCCTTTGAGCTGGAATGGGGCCAGGTGAGGCTGGCCGTCGAACTTTACGCTGCCGAGCAGAGCTTCCAGATCGAAGAGCCCACGCATTGCACTGATCCGAACGGGCGGCGCACGCGGCTCAGCCGAGATACGCCCGGCGTGCGCATGCGCCCGCCGCCATACGCGCCGAGCAGGACGCAGTTTGCCGATTACCTGGTGATGCGCGGGCTCTCGATAGTTCGATAAATCACAGAATTCACACCAGGCCGCCCAATGGGCGGTTTTTTATTGCCTGCAAAGCGGGCTGACCAAACCCAAGGGGTGCACCAAGTGGCAGACGAAAACCAGATTGATCTTGAAGACCCGGCAGTTCAGACCGCCATTGCTGCAGCTGTCGAGGCTGCAACCCTGGGCCTCAAGAACAAAAATACCGAGCTGCTTGGCTCGCTCCGGACCACTAAAACAGAACTGGACGGCTTCAAGGGCCAGTTCGAAGGCCTGGATATCGAGGCCGTGAAAGGGCTGTTGACCAAGGTTGGCCAGGATGAAGAGACCAAGCTGATTGCCGAGGGCAAGCTGGACGAGGTTATCACCCGCCGTACCGAGCGCCTGCGCACCGACTACGACACCAAGCTGGCAGCCGAGAAGGCCCGCGCCGACAAGGCCGAACAGTTCGCTGCCAAGTACAGCGATAAAGTGCTGGCCGATTCCATTCGCGCTGCTGCCATCAAGGCCGGCGCACTCCCCGAGGCGGCCGAGGACATCATCCTGCGCGCCCGGGGCACTTTCAAACTCAGTGAAGACGGCGAGGCAATTGCTACCGACCGTGACGGCGAGGTCGTGTACGGGAAGGACGGGAAAACCCCGCTGTCGCCGCTCGAATGGGCGGAGTCGCTGCGTGAAACAGCAACACACCTGTGGCCAAGGGCTCAGGGTGCCGGGCAGACCGGCGACAACGGTGGCAAGGCCACGAAGAAGTGGGGCGAATACACGGAGGTCGAGCGCGCCTCGATTGCCCGTGACAACCCTGAGCTGTTCAAGAAAATCCAGGCCACCAAAGGAACCTAATCCATGGCAACTACCCAACTGACCGACATCTTCGTCGGCGACTACTACGTCTCCCTGGCGCCGGTTAACAGCCCGGAAAAGACCGCTGTTTACGAGTCCGGCATTGTGACCCGCTCCCCTGTGCTGGACGCGATCGCCTCCGGCAGCCAGGGTACCGCCGAGATCAGCTACTGGCAGGATCTCAACGCTGATGAAGCCCCGAACATCAGCAACGATGATCCGAACGACCAGGGCGAAGTCGGCAAAGTAACCCAGGACAGCATGCGTGCCCGCGTCCTGTACCTCAACAAAGGCTATGGCGTTGCCGACCTTACCGCTGAGCTGGCGAACAGCGAGCCTCAGCAGCAGATCCGCAACCGCTTCGGCACCTACTGGACCCGCCAGTGGCAGCGGTACACCCTGGGCGCGGCTCGCGGCATCATCGCCTCGAACATCGCGAACAACGGCGGCGACATGGTAATCGACGCGGGCGCGACCATCAGCGCGAACGCCTTCCAGGATGCCGCCTTCACCGCCGGCGATGCCGCTGACCAGTTCGGCGCCATCGGTGTGCACTCGGTGGTGATGAACCAGATGGTCAAGCAGGACCTCATCGAGTACCTGCGTGACTCCGAAGGCAAGATCATCCTGGCAACCTACCTCGGCAAACCAGTCTTCATGGACGACGCTTTGGTGTACGGCGCGGGCAAGTACCTGTCCGTGTTTTTCGGCCAGGGCGCGTTCGGTTACGGCGAGGGCACGCCGAAGGTCCCGGTGGAACTGGAGCGTAAGCCCGGCGGCGGTAACGGCGGCGGTGCCGAAGTGCTGTGGGAGCGGAAGACTTACATCCTCCAGCCAGCCGGCTTCAGCTGGAAGGGTTCCGAGGCTCAGAACCTCAGCCCGACCGCCACTCAATACGCCACTGCTGCGAACTGGCAGCGCGTGTTCAGCCGCAAGCAGGTTCCGTTCGCCGCTGTGATCAGCGGTACCACCACGCCGTAATTCGGCCCACACAGCCTGGCGCCCGTATGGCGCCGGGATGCTTTTGAGGTGACTTATGAAAGTGATCTACACGGATAAGCCTGGCAAAGAGCGCGGCGTGTGCTACCGCCTGCTGAGCGAGTTTTTCGGCGTCATCGGCTCCGCGACCGAGGTGGTCGTTGATGGCGATGCACCGGATATCTTCGATGCTTACCAGGCCGCCGGCATCAAGGTTTCCGAAGGCAAGGAGCAGGAAACCCCGGAAACCGACCCTCTGAAAATGAAGGTCCCTGAGCTGAAAGAGTGGCTGGCCGCGAAGGGCATTACCTTCGACGCGACCGCCAAGAAAGAAGACCTGCAGGCCCTGGTGCCAGCGGAATAAGGAAAAGCACATGACCTACTTCATCACCGTTGCCGATGTTGACGCCCAGCTCGGTCCTGACTGGGCCGGCACCGGTGATCCGGTCCTTGCTGTGACCATGGCCAACGCCTGGCTCACGGCCAAGATTAAGCGGGCTGTTCCCGATCCGGTTCCGGCCGAGATTAGAACAGCCGGCGCCCAGGTCGCCAAAGAGGCGGCGGCGGGCAAGCTGTACACAGCAACGCAGAAGGAAGTGCAGAGCAAGACAGTATCCGCGCAGTCCGGCACATCGGTGAGCAAAACCTACCTGGCAGGCTCTACCGATCAGTCGGCTGGCGTGAACTTCGCCCTGGCCCTGCTGGCGCCGTGGATCACGCGCTCCGGCGTGATGATGCTGAAAAGGATCTGATCATGGGGATGCGCGAAGAAATTCAGGCCGATCTGGCCGAGGCGTTCGACGATCCCGATGGCCTGGCCGATGCGGTCAAGCCGGTGACAGGCGCGCGCAAGGTAGCGGGCGAGTATGACCCCGACCTGGGCGGCGAGACGCCGGAGACCACCGTCACGTACGTGGGCCGCGGCGTTCTGGGCAGTTACCTTTCCAAGGAAATCGACGGCTCCCTCATCCAGACGACCGACAAGAAGCTTCTGGTGCTGCAAAACGAGATTTTCGTGTCGGAGGCCGGCGTTCGGACGGCGGTACTGGCTGCCCCGGCCATTGGTGATATCGTCAACGGGCTGCGGGTGATGAACGTGTCTGCGGACCCTGCTGATGCGACGTGGACGGCGCAACTGAGGAAATGACATGGCGACCCAATCCGGAAGCTTCGCCCTGAGCCTCGCCGAGTTCGCCGCCCAGACGGGTGAAGCCATAGACGCCAGTGTGCGCGAGATCATCATCGAGGTCGGAAGCAGCCTGATCCGCATGTCTCCCGTGGGTAACCCGGAGATCTGGGCGCAGAACGCAGTGGCGACTGAGTACAATAAGGCCGTCGACGATCACAACAGCGCGCTGCGTAGTGACCCGGCCAACCTCACGAAGGGCGGCAGGCTCAAGAAGGGCCGCAAGCTCAACGACGGCATGGACATCAAGGCGCCAGAGGGCTATGTCGGCGGCCGGTTCCGTGCGAACTGGCATATCTCGCTCGGCGTGGTCGAGAACGTCACCTTTGACGAGGTGGACCCGAGCGGCGCCGATACCACCGCTGCTCTGGTCGCCGCTATGAGCGATTTCTCCGCCGGCCAGATGGCCTACATCATCAATAACTTGCCCTACGCGATCCCGCTTGAGTTTGGCCATTCGACTCAGGCCCCCGGCGGCATGGTTCGGGTAACCGTGGCTCGCTTCCAGCAGGTCGTGCTGGAGGCCATCAGGAACAACCAGTTATGAGTCACGCAATCATCGCCTCGATCTACGAGGCCAAGCTCATAGCTTGGAATGCTGCCAGGCCGGAGAAGCTAAAGATTGTGTTCGAGAACACGGCCTACACGCCGGCGGCTGGTGAGACGTATCTGCGGGCTTTCACGATCCCGGGCGACACCGCGAGCAACACGCTCGGCGGCGATCACCGGCTTTACACCGGCGTGTTTCAGGTCAGCATCATCGCGCCTGCCGGCACCGGCAAAGCAAAGACAAATCCACTTGCCGCCGAGATCATCGCGCTATTCCCGCTGTACGTTCGAGAAGTGAAGAACGGATTCGTAGTAACGCCCATGACGCCTGTAGATGTCGGTCCAGGCATTGTCGGCGACTCAACCTACACCGTGCCGCTCTCGTTTACCTACCGCTCCGATACCACCCCGTAACCCGCCCGTTGGGCAAATCCTGAACCCGCCATTGAGCGGGTTTTGTCATTTCTGCATAGAGGAAAACCCATGTCTGTCTATTTCCCCAACGGGGCAACGCTTTCGATTTCCAGCGGGTTCGCTGCCGCCAAGCTAATCTCCGCAATCAGCAACGCGAGCCCCGGTGTCGCCACCAGCGCCGCAAACGGCTTTGCGAATGGCGACATTCTGCTCGTCACGTCCGGCTGGGAGGACATCAACGAGCGCGCCGTGCGGGTATCCAATGCTGCTGCTGGCGCATTTACCCTGGAAGGTATCGACACATCCAATGTTGCTTTCTTCCCGGACGGCATCAGCGGCGGCACTGCCAAGAAAGTTACCGGCTGGGTAGCGGTCAACCAAGTGATCGGCAACTCCATGTCTGGCGGCGAGCAGCAATATTGGACTTACGCGCCGCTCGAAGCGCGCCGCGACAAGCAGATCCCGACCACTAAGAACGCGCAGGCCTTCGCCTTCCAGTTGGCCGATGATGACAGCCTGGCTTGGTACGAAGAGCTCGATAAGGCTGACCGCGAGAAGGAAGTACGCATCCTGCGTATGTCGCTGCCCAACGGCAAAACGATCTACTACGCCGGTTATGCCTCCTTCAACAAGACGCCGACGCTGGTGCGTAACGAAGGCGCGGCCGTCTCCTTCGGCTTCACCATCAACGCCGAGATCACCGCGTATCGCGCGCCTGTTGTCGCTGGCGGTGGGGCTTAATCATGGCGAAGTTCAAGATTGCCCAATCACCGACGTTTCTGGGGGCCGTGATGGTCCCGGTAGTCGGCCAGGATCCGGTGAAGGTGGGCTTCACCTTCAAATACCGAAACCGTATCGAGCTTGCAGCGTTGTTCGATGAGTGGAACCAGCGACGCAAGGACGGCCTCGATAAGTTCGGCGAAAAGCCCTCCGTGTCCGAAATCGTTGCCGTTGACACCGAAAACCAGATTCAGCAAATCAAGGATTTGGTTGTGGCTTGGGAGTTCGATGACATGTTTGACGACGAGAGCATTAAGGCGCTGGTGACGTCCTGTCAGGGCACAACCGAAGCTGTCGTAGACGCCTATCAGGAAGCTTACTCCAAGGCCCGCACGGGAAACTGATACGCGCCGCCCGCGCCCTGTATGAGTCCCCGCCGGATGCCGAGCAGATCGCTGCTTTCGGCTGGGACGCAGAGGACATGGAAGAAGAGTTCGATGTTTGGCCGTGCCTTTGGCCAGCCTTCCTGCTGTTCAATCGCATGTCCACTCAATGGAGGGCAGGCGCCGGCGGCGCGATCGGTCTCGATTACAGCAGCATCCGCGACGTGGCCGGGTTCCTCGGCATCAAGAAAAAGAAACTCGCTGAAATCTTCCCTGACCTTCAGGTTCTGGAAGGCGAAGCCCTGCGCGTTATGGCGGAGGAAAGGGAAAACAGCCCGTAACCACGGGCACTCATTCAAGGTGAGTCGATGAACATTGCAGAACTCGGCGTCAAGATCGACTCGGCCGATGCATTCCAGGCTAAAACGAGCCTGGATGAGATGGCGAAGGCCGGCGGCCGGGCCGAGCAGTCCGCCGTTTCGCTGATGAACGAAATGCAGGCGCTGGAGAAATCGCTTTCCGCCAGTGCCAAGACCACCCAGGACCTGGCAAAGCAGCGTGACGCTCTCGCCAAACTGACCAAGACCGGCGCCTATGGCGAGGCCGAGGCAGCGAAGATCTCGGCTCAGCTCGATAAGCAGCAGATCGCCCTGGCCAAGTCTGCGATGGACGAGCAGAAGGCGCTGAACAGCCTGCTGGGCGCCATTGACCCGGCCCGCGCGGCGCTGGCAAAACTGGACAATCAGGTCGAGCAGCTCGGCAAACACCTCGACGAGGGCCGGATCAGCCAGGACCAGTACAACAGCGCCCTGGGTAAGATCGACAAGGATTACGCCAAGCTCGAAAAGACCACCACCGGTTTCGACAAGCTGCGCCTCGGTACCCGCCAGGCGCAGGAAAACGTCGTGCAGTTGGGTAACGCGCTGTCGTCGGGTGATTGGGGTAGCGGCGTTCGCGCCGTCGCTCAGTTGGGCGCCGGTGCTGGCGCTGGTGCGGCTGGTCTGCTCGCCATCCTGGCGCCCCTGGCCCTGGCCACTGCCGCCGTGGGTGGCCTCGCCGTTGCTTACTACAAGGGCGGCGAAGAGCAGGACCGCTACAACAAATCGTTGATTCTGACCGGTAACCACGCCGGGGTCAGTGCCGGACAACTTGGCGACATGGCGCGGCAGGTCAGCGCTACCGTGGGCACCACTGGCCAGGCGGCCGCAGTGTTGGCGCTGCTGGCGGACAACGGAAAGATCGCCGGCGAGAGCTTTACCGGAATCACCCAGGCCGCAGTGTCGATGCAGGAAGCCACGGGCAAGGCAGTAAGCGAGACGGTTGCGGAGTTCGTGAAGCTCGCCGATGACCCGGTTAAAGCCTCGGCAGCGCTGAACGAGCAGTACCACTACCTCACCGCCTCGGTCTACTCGCAAATTGCCGCGCTGGAAGAGCAGGGCGATCACGCCGGTGCCGCGAAGCTCGCGACCGATGCCTACGCTGATGCGATCAATGAGCGCACTCCAAAGATTCTGGCAAACCTCAGTCTTTGGGAAAAGGCTTATAACGCCGTGGCGCGCGCCGCCGACGGGATCAAGAATATTGGTCGTCGCGACATCAACGCGGATATTGAAAGCGCGAAGGCAGACCTGCTTGAAGCGCAAAACATGGACGGTTTGTTCCAAAACAAAAAGTCCAAAGACTCGCTGATTGAGTTTCGGCAAAACCGCCTGAACATGCTTGAGGACGAGAAGGCCGCTCAGGCCGATATCGCCAAGTGGGAGGGCGAACAAGCGAAGGCGCAGGGCGATGCAGTGTCGTCCATGGGTAAGATCGATGCACTCACAAAGTCTTCATGGACAAACGAGCAAAAGCGCGTCGAGGCGGTAAAGGAGTACAAGAAATGGCTTGAGGATATCCGCAAGGTCGACCCGAAAGATTCCCGGCTCAATCAGGCAGCGATCGACAAGAACATTGCCAACATCAATGAGAAGTTCAAGGACCCCAAAACAGCCGGCACCCAGGTTGACCTGACGGGCTTCAATGATGCCAAGAACAACCTTGCAGCGATCACCGACACCTACAAAAATTACCAGAAGGAACTGGAAGCGGCGCAGAAGGCTGGTCTGTTGTCCGAGGAAGACTATCTGCTGCGGCGCCAGGCGCTGATCGGCAACGAGCTTGACCAGGTGACTGCTGCTTACGAAGCCGAGATATCGGCCCTGGAGGCGTCAAAGGCCAAGAAGACAACATCGGCCGCGCAAAGCATCCAGCTGGATCAGAAGATCGCCGATGCGCGCGCGGGCATGGTCAAGGCGCAGAAGGACGCGGATAGCCAGCTTGAAGTGCTGGCTACCAACGAGACCGGGAGGATCGCCAAGCAGGAGCGGGCAATCGGCTCCTACGTGCAGGCGCTGAGTCAGCAACAGCGTGCGCTGGAGCTTGCTGGGCAGCGCGCAGTATTGGACGTGGGCCAGGGTGATCGTCAGAACGCATTGAACGGGCAACTGAACAGCCAGCAAGACCGGTTTGCTCAGCAGTCGCTGGAACTGGAAAACCAGCGATCCGACCCGTCACGCAAAATGTCGGACGAGGAATTCACCCGCAAGTCGCAGGCGCTCGCTGACGCGAACAAGAAAGCCACCGATCAGATCAGGCAGAACTACGCTGACGTGGAAAGTGCCCAGGGTGATTGGACCAAGGGTGCAACGGCCGCATGGGAAAACTACCTGGACTCAGCAAAGGACATTGCAGGTCAGACGAAGAGCCTGTTCGGCAACGCTTTCAGCTCCATGGAGGATTCGATCGTCAACTTCGCCATGACCGGTAAAGCGTCGTTCTCGGACTTCGCCAAATCGATCCTGGCCGATATGGCGCGCATCGCCACCCGTCAAGCGGCATCGGGACTGCTCGGTTCTCTCGTGGGGCTTGGCGTTTCGGCGGCAGGAGCGTATTTCGGAGGAGGCGCGACACCAGCATCGGCTGGCTCAACTGCTGCAGGCTACAGCCCTGAAGTGCTGGCAGGCTGGTCCGGAGTCACCCAGGCCAAAGGTGGTGCATGGGCGAGCGGCGTCCAGATGTTCGCCGACGGCGGTGCGTTCACCAACTCGGTCGTAAGCAAGCCCACGGCATTCGGCATGGCCGGAGGCAAAACAGGCGTCATGGGCGAGGCGGGGGCAGAGGCGATTATGCCTCTGACCCGTACGTCGAGCGGCAAGCTTGGCGTTATGGCTATGGGCGGCGGTGGGTCTGGCGCAACGCAGATCAATGTAGAAGTGCACATCGACGGCGACGGCAATGCCTCGTCCACTGCTGACGCGCCAGGCTATGACCTGTTCGGCAAAGAACTGGCGACCTTCGTAGAGCAGAAGTATCAAGAGCTGCGCTCAAAGGACATGCGCCAGGGCGGCGTCATCAACAAAGCAATCAAGGGGCGCTGATGGCAATCGAACGATTCACCTGGGCAACAGAGAAGGGCGCGGAGGGCGATATTGCCCAGCGCGTTCGCTCCAAACAGTTCGGTGATGGCTACGAGCAGTCGGTCGAGGATGGCCTGAACAATCGATCGCAGTCCTGGCCGGTGACCTTTACCGGCCTTAAACCGCGCATCAAGGAAATCATGGACTTCATCGACCGACACAAAGGGGCGAAGGGTTTCCTGTGGGAGCCGCCCCTTGGCGAGCTTGGCCTCTACAAGTGCAACGGCTACAAGCCGATTCACCGCGGCGGCCAGGTCTACGCCATCACCGCCACCTTTCAGCAAACCTTCCACCCCTGAGATAACCGCCCATGGCACTGATCACGGACATCCAGAAACTGGAGCCCGGCGGCGAAATTCGCCTGTTTGAAATTGACGGGACGGAATACGGCGCGGATTACTTGCGCTTCCACGGCCACGCAATCCCTCACACGGCTGAGGAACTGCAGGTCTACGAGCATTCTGAGGACGACTTGCCCGCCAAGTCGATTATCTGGCAGGGCCAAGAGTACGCGGCCTGGCCGGTGCAGATTGAGGGCATTTCATCAAGCAGCGACGGTACCGCTTCTCGGCCGACGTTCGCTGCCGGCAACGTCAACGGGCGTGTCACGGCGTTGTGCCTGGCCTTCGAGGACATGCTGAAGTTCAAGCTGACGGTTCGCGAGACCCTGGCCCAGTACCTGGATGCGGCCAACTTCCCCGATGGCAACCCAACTGCTGACCCGACGCAGGAGGCGCTGGAAATCTGGTACATCGACCAGAAAACCAGCGAAGACGGCGAGGCAGTGGTCTGGGAGTTGTCTTCCCCGGGCGAGATCGATAACCACGGTCTTCCCGGCCGGCAGATGACGACGTTTTGCCACTGGGCCATGACCAACGGTTACCGGGGGCCAGACTGCGGATACACCGGCGCGGCCATGTTCGACGATGAGGACAACCCCACGGATGACCCAGCACTGGACCAGTGCAAAGGCTGCCTGTCGTCCTGCAAGTTGCGCTTCGGCGAGAACAACGAACTCTCCTTCGGTGGATTCCCCGCCGTTTCCCTGATTGCCCGGAGCTGAACATGCGCAAGCACATCATTGCGGCGGTCCAGGCGCATGCGGCCGCGCAGTACCCGAAAGAATGCTGCGGCCTGTTGTTGGCAGTCGGCCGCGCGCAGAAGTACTTTCCATGCCGGAACATCGCCGCGGAGCCTAACGAAGAATTCCGGCTTGATCCTGAGGACTACGCTGCGGCTGAAGACTTTGGTGAAGTGATCGGCATCGTTCACTCCCACCCGGACGCCACCAGCAGGCCGTCACCGCATGACCTGGCCATGTGCGAGGCCACCGCCTTGCCCTGGCACATTCTGAGCTGGCCTGAGGGCGATATGCGCACGATCACCCCAACGGGCTGCACGCCGCTGCTCAAACGTCCATTCGTGCACGGCGCATGGGATTGCTGGCAGGTCTGCGCTGACTGGTACCAGCGTGAATGGGGGCTTGAGTTCGAAGCCTTCCAGCGCACCGACGGCTGGTGGGAGAGCGCGGAGAACGCGAGCCTGTACGAGCGGCACTACCAGGCGGCGGGCTTTGTGCGCGTCGACCGGCCGCAGCGGGGCGACATGATCGTCATGCAAGTCGGGCGCACGGTGCACCCGAACCACGCCGGGATCTACCTCGGCACAGATCCGGCACTTCCTGGCGAAGAGTCGGGCGTGTACGGCCCCGGCCCATTCCTGCTGCATCACCTGTATGGCAGGCCGTCGGAAATCATCGTCTACGGCGGGCCCTGGCATGACCGTACGCGCCTGATCCTCAGGCACAAAGACGCAAGACAACCAACATGACGCGGCACGGCCGCAGGAGAGAAGCATGAGTCATGAAATTTTGATTGATGGAGCCAAGAAGGCTTTTATCGGCGACTTTATCGAAAGCCAGGCTAAAGACTCCCAAGGAAATCCAGCCTGGCTGATCAGCAAGAGTGGAGCCATGATCCTCTCTGAACAATTCGTTCATGAAGGCTCAATTCAAATGCTGAAAGTTACTGCCCCTTAGGTACCGGGATGTCCAGAGAGTAAGTAGCTGGAAGATCTTGGCCAGGAAAGACTTTGCGATAAATCTCAAAAACAAACTCGTCACCGGCGCCGTTCTCGCGTGATGCGAGTACGGCAGCGCCGAGATATTTTTTGGCTTCGACTGGGTTATTAGCAGCTGCCAGTCTCGCTAGAGCCAAAAGCGTATTGTTGATCTGGTTTATTGCTGCGGATGGATCGATGACTTTTTGCTCGCTCACATTGACCTCCAGGTCATAAACGCGCCGATATTGGCGCTATCCCAGTCCTTGGGCTTGCAGGCGTAGGGCTGGGGAATCCTTCACAAGTAATTGATCACTTAGTTGTACATGAGATCCCATTGCTGCTTGGCATCTGCAAGATCGACGGCTGTAGAAGTATTAAGAAAGTCGACGAGGTGATTCTGCATTTCTTGATTGATAGGCGGGAGCACAGTGTAGGCGGTCGATCCACCAGTGGCACCATCACCTTTGATGGCGTTGGTATTGTTGCTTGCAGGGGCTGGAAACGGAATTATTAGTGCGCTAACACGGTAATTTTCCAGTTTTGTATTCTTCAGTACCGTATCGATGATGAGCCTCGCATCTTTGCGCCGATCTTCGGTATCTGGACCGGCTTGCAAAATATTGACGGCAGCTTGTATTGCCGTCGCTCGGGCTTTGTTTAATGCGGACATTTTCGCTAACCTATCCATCCGTTGGAGGCACAAAGCTACTACGCGGTCGACTATGGCAGTTACTGGCATTCCATCCACGCTGGATGCCTGGACAGGTCCAGGTTACAGTCGCTGCTTTCAGGACGAGGATCGATCATGCGGATTTTGATAGCGGCGGTAGCGGTGGCGATGCTGGCGGGGTGCATGGCACCCACGATGAACGAGGCGCGCCAGGAAGGACCTTACAAGGTACTGACCTCGAAGAAAACTGACGCCGCGCTGGCTAAGTGCGTGCAGTATGAATGGCAAAACCAGCCGATCTTCGGCGGCACGCCTGGCGCAAACTCTCAGCCTGGGCGTGACACCGGGTATACGGTATTCACTGAGGGCTCTCAGTACTTCGTTGACATCCAGCCAAAGGGCTACGGATCAGAGGCGAAATATTACGTGGTGGTGGGTAATTGGATCGCGAATAAACGGCTGACCGCGCTGCAAGGCTGCTTATAGCGTCACATCAAATTGTCCAAGGCTCGCTTCGGCGGGCTTTTTTATTACCTGGAGAAAAGCAAATGGCGGCACTTGCCATCAATTATCAGCCCATGAGCACAATCCTGCTCTACGGCCAGCTCCGACAGTTTGGCCGGTCTTTCCGAATGGCTGTGAGTACTCCGGCCGAGGCCGTGAAAGCGCTTTGCGTCCAAATTCCAGGTTTCGAGCGGTTTCTGTCCAATGCCAAATCTAAGGGTATTGAGTTCGCGGTTTTTCGAGGCAAAACAAACCTGGGCGAGAAAGAACTTGGGTTCGCGGGCGCTGGAGATATCCGCATTGCTCCCGTTATCACCGGAAGTAAGCGCGGCGGTGCGCTGCAAACCATTATTGGGGCAGTGCTTATCGTTGTTGGTCTCGTCATCACCGGCGGCACCTTCGGCGCGGGCGCTCCTTTCGGCTCCGCCCTGATAATGATGGGCGGATCGATGGCGTTGGGCGGCGTGATCCAAATGCTCAGCCCCCAGGCTGGCGGACTCAAGACCAGCGCCGCGCCCGAGAACACCCCCGGCTACGCCTTCGGCAGTGCCAAGAACACCACGGCTTCTGGCAACCCGGTGCCTCTGTGCGCGGGAAGACGCCCATGGGGCGGGGCGATCATCAGTGCCGCCATATATGCAGAAGACCAGATGTAGACCACACGTGAAGCACCGCAGCCGCCCTTGAGGCGGTTTTTTAATGCCTGGAGGAAAGCATGGGCGCAGTACGCAAAATTGATATCCGCGGCGCCAAGGGTGGCGAAGCAAAGCCTAAAACCCCAACTGAGACCCCGGACAGTCTGCGTTCAGTGGCCATTGCAAAGATGTTGATTGCTGTAGGTGAGGGCGAGTTTGAAGGCACGCCTACGGACCGCGACATCCGCCTCGACGGCACACCGCTGCAAGACCCCCAAGGCAACAGGAACTTCCCGAACGTGAAGTGGGAATGGCGCACTGGAGCGGTGGACCAGACCTATATCCAGGGCATCCCGTCGATTGAGAACGAAACGACGATCAGCACCGAACTGCGTAGCGGTACGCCTTGGGTTCGAGCGATCAGCAACACCCAGCTTTCTGCCGTGCGCGTACGATTCGCTTGGCCGGCGCTCCAGTCCATGGACGCCGGGGGCAACATCAATGGGTACCGGATCGAATATAAGGTTGAGCTTGCTACTGATGGGGGGGCCTATCAGCAGGTGTTCAGCGAAGCTGTCGATGGCAAGACCACCAGCGTGTACGAGCGTACGCGCCGTATCGATCTGCCGAAGGCCGCTACTGGCTGGCTGATGCGCATCACCCGTATCACGCCCAACCAGAACAACAACAAAATCGCGGACACCATGCAGATCGCCGGTTTCACCGAGGTGATCGACGCAAAGATCCGCTACCCGAACACCGCGTTGCTATACATCGAGTTTTCCGCCGAGCAGTTCCGCAGCATTCCTGCCGTGACTGTCGTATGTGATGGCCGAAAGTGGCAGGTTCCAAGTAACTACGACTCGCGCTCTCGCGGCTATACAGGCGTGTGGGATGGCACCTTCAAAGAGGCTTGGACGGACAACCCCGTCTGGCACACCTACGGCATCACCACGAACGACCGCTTCGGCCTCGGCCGCCGCATCAAGCCGTGGATGGTCGACAAGTGGGAGCTGTACCGCATCTCGCAGTACTGCGATCAACTGGTACCGGACGGAAAGGGTGGGATGGAGCCACGCTTTATCTGCAACCTCAACCTTCAGAGCAAGGCTGACGCGTGGTCGCTGCTGCGTGATATCTCGGCGATCTATCGGGGCATGACTTACTGGGCACAGGGCCAGGTCTTCACCCTGTCGGATATGCCGCGCGCCACGGACTTCGACTTCGCCTACACCCGGGCGAACGTCATCGACGGTAAATTCACCTACTCCAGCGCTTCGGAGCGCACTCGCTACAGCCGCGCCCTGGTCAGCTACGACAATCGTGAGAACAACCACGATACAGACGTCACCTCTGTAACCGACCAGAAGCTGCAGCGCCGTTACGGCGATAACCCGCTTGAAATCAGTGCAATTGCATGTGATCGCGAATCCGAGGCCCAGCGCCGCGGTAAGTGGGCGCTGCTCACAAACTCCAAGGATCGGGCCGTAACGTTCAAGGTTGGCCTCGACGGTCGAATCCCGCTGCCTGGGTACGTGATCCCGATCGCAGACGAACTCCTGGCCGGTCGGCCGGTAGGCGGGCGCATCTCGGCAGTGAGCGGCAAGGTCATCACCCTAGACCGCGACACCCAGGCCAAGCCCGGCGACCGGCTCATCCTAAACCTGCCTGATGGCAAGTGTGAGGGGCGGACCGTGCAACTGGTGAGTGGCCGGAAAGTCACGGTGACCTTGGATTATTCCGCGACGCCCGAACCCGAACTGGTATGGGCGCTGGATGCTGACGACTTGGCCATTCCGCTCTACCGCGTGGTGAGCGTGGCCCGGCCAGAGCCAGGCGTGTTTGAGATATCGGCAGTTCAGTACGATCCGAGCAAGTTTGCTCACATCGACACCGGCGCGCGCCTGGAAGAGCGCCCGATCAGTGTGATTCCGATCACGGTGGTACCGGCACCGGCCAGCGTCACGTTGACGTCGAGCTACTCGGTCAATCAGGGCATCGCGATCACCACCATGAATATCTCGTGGCCGGCCGTCACCGGCGCCGTCGCGTATGACGTGGAGTGGCGCAAGGACAGCGGAAACTGGATCAAGGTGCAGCGCACCGGCTCGACGAGCGTCGACGTAACCGGCATCTATTCGGGCGCCTACTTGGCCCGGGTGCGCGCCGTGAGTGCCTTCGACATCTCGTCGGTTTGGAAAAACTCCATCCTGACCAACCTGGAAGGCAAAACCGGTTTGCCGCCGGCGGTGTCGTTCCTGACCACTACAAGCCTGGTTTATGGCATCGGCATTCAATGGGGCTTTCCACCAGGTGCAGAGGACACCCAGCGGACGGAGATATGGTACAGCCAGTCGGCCGACTTGACGACGGCAGTCAAGCTGAGCGACTTCAGCTACCCCCAAGGCTCGCACGAAATGCACAGCCTGTTGGCTGGGGCGAGTCTGTTCTTCTGGGCGCGCCTGGTCGACCGGACTGGCAACGTCGGCCCATTCTGGCCTGTACCTGGTGCAGTCAATGGCCAGGCCAGTACCAAGCAGAGCGACTATGAGGCGTACTACGCCGAGAAGATCGGCAAGGGCGCCCTGTACCAGAGTCTGCGGGAAGAGATCGAGCTGATCACCGGCGACGGGCCTGGCTCAGTAAATGAGCGCCTCGAGGAAGCCAAGCAGGAACTGGAGGATTTGATTAAGCAGGTAAGCGATGCGCTCGCTTACGACCCAGCAAAGCCCTATCTGAAGGGCGACATCGTGCGGCTGGATCAGCGCCTCTACCAAGCGAAAGGTCCCGTGCCGGTGGGGGCAACGCCGCCCGACGTCACATACTGGATCGATATCGGCACCATCCTTGAGACCACTGATGCACTGGTGTCTCAGGTCCACATCATCGAAACCAAGATCGAGGAAATCGACGGCAAGGTGTTGGCCACCGCCACCTCAGTTGAGGCCTTGCGCTCTGCTGCGCGTGGTGATGACGGCGCCGGCGACCTGGCCGACGCAATCAAGGGCTGGACTTCGACGGCAGATCTGGCGGTCGAGCGTAAAACCCGGGCCAGCGAAAACGATGCGATGGCTCAGCAGCTACTCACCCTGGGTGCTCAGGTAGGCGCCAACAAGTCGTCGCTGACCGTTCTGGAGCAGGTGGTTGCCAGCAATCGCGAGACGTCGGCAGCGCAGATAACCCAGTTGAAAAGTGATCTGTCTGCGGTTGAGCAAAAGGCGAACGGCAATGCCCAAGCGCTCACCAGCCTCGACACAGAAGTCACCAACCTGGACGGGAAGATCACCTCTCAGGCGTCTAGCAATGAGGCGCTGCGGGCTTCTGTTCGTGGCGATGACGGCTCTGGCGATCTGGCTGGGGCGATCAAGGCATGGGAGTCCACCGCAGCAATCAGCACAGAGAAGAAGGTGCGCGCATCTGAAATCGAGGCCCAGGCCAAGGTTTCGGAAACGCTGCAGTCCAGTATCGGCCAGACAAGTGCCTCTGTCCAAACGGTCAGTGAAACCGTGGTGCAGCTCAACGGGAAGGTGTTGTCTCAAGTCACCATGAAAGCTCAAACAATAGTGGATGGCCGAAAGGTCGCCACGGGGTTTGCGTTTGGTTCGAACGGTGAGCAATCCGAGTTCCTGATCATGGCCCAGCGTATGGCTGTGGTTAATGAGATCGACGGAAAGGTAATTCCGATGTTTGTTATTGAGAATGGCCAGGCCGTTTTCAATACGGCAATCATCAGTAAGGCGTTTGTTCAGGAAATCATTCTGGGCATGGTGCTGCGTTCGCCTACTGTCGACTCCAAAGGACGGCCGCTTCTCGAGATCAACATACCGGCGGGTACGTTTACCGTTCGCAGTCCTGGCGCAGGCGGGTCTTCCGTCCTTAACAACGATGGGCTAGCAGTATTCGATTTGAATGAGGTGCTCAGGCTTATGGCGGGGAGGCTTTCCTCATGAGTTTCGGTCTAAGGATGTGGTCATCTAATAGAACTTTGGAATTTGATACCAGTATATCGACTTACCGGATCGTTTTATCCGTCTTGGTTTCATATGCTTCAGGCCCTGATGGCACTAGAACATTTTCGGTTCCGGGGTGTAATGCCAATAACTCTATAAGCTTTTTTTTGCCGATTAATAACGATACGTCGCAAGTCATTTCAAATAGGCAGTTGGAATGTGAGATGGCTCAGGATGTGGTTTATACAAGAAACTTCCTAAAAGGTAGACCCTCCGATTCTTTCTCAAACGCAACAATGCGACTGATAGTCGCGAGGTTTGGCTGATGAATTACGGACTGCAAGTAGTAAATGATACGGGTGCGATATCCCTAGACTCAGAGTATGCGAGGCTATGCGTATTTCATAAAGGCTCTTATACAGCTGGTGTGTCTGTCGTATTTTCATCTGTTGTTACCACGCAGGAGCCACCACTTGTTTTTGTGCGCCCGCAGAGCAATGGGTCACTCATCCAGCTTGGAGTTTTGCTAGAAGGGGCTGCTGGCGCTTGGACTGGTTGCTCCATAACATCGGGACAGGCACATTCTGGATCTATATTCATCGGCGCGTTTTCCTCTATCCCCAGCGCTTCCTATGGCTTGAGGATGTGGGATGCAACAGGCAAGCAAATTTTTGATTCCGGAACCCAGGCAGCTGTGTTTACCAGAGTCGTAAAAAACTGGACCTACACACATACTACTTATAGCGCTCAGGGATTGCCGACTAATTGGTATTCTGTTCCGATGAGTTATGAGATTGGTGACTATTTGATGGTAAACAATGCCAGAATGCCAATGATGGGTGGAAACAATGAATCGCGGGGGACCGGGCTTAGGTATGATTTCACGGCCTCACTTTTGAGGTTTAGTGTGACTACTGTATCCAACCCAATATACTTCTTGCTCCCCGCTGTATTTGGCACTATTTCTGTTTGAAGCTTCTTGGAGGGGGCGGGAAATTTTGCTGCTATTTATTCAGTTAGTTAACGTAAGTCAAGGGTAACTTCCCGCCAATTGAGCGGTCTTTTTACGTATGGAGAATAATGATGGCTTCTTGGTTTTCAGAAGGGACCGTCACCGTCACGAACGGCAATGCCACTGTGACAGGTGTAGGTACGAAGTTTTCTAACTGCCGATCTGGCGACATGTTCGTCGGTCCAGATAATGGCATTTATCAAGTGATCAACCCGTCGAGCGATACCTCCGTGTCGATCTCGCCGGCGTACCGGGGGGTCACATCAGCAGGCGCTGCCTACGGGATCGTTCCAGTTAACGGCTATCCAAAAGCTTTGGCTGATGCGGTCAATCTGATGGTTCAGCAGTGGGGGGCCACGCTTTCAGGGCTTGGCCCGGTGGCGAGCATGACCACTGTCCCTGTTGCAAATGGTGGCACCGGAGCAACCTCGGCCCCTGCCGCCCGCGCAAATCTTGGGCTGGGGGCGGCCGCGCTTAAAGCAGTTGGCAGTGCTGCGGGGAACATCCAGGACGTGAGCTCACCAACGCCCATGGTGGGTAATTCCGCATTTATCGAGCAAGGCAGTCACTTCATTAACTACGGGGACAGCACAACGGTGGTGCCCGCAGGCGGCGCTTACTGGGCGGGCATTCGCGCTCAGTACCCTTTCCAAAACTGCGCTATGGATCTCGTTGCACAAGTGGTTACGGGAAACAGCATGAACTTGATGTTCCGGACCGTCGCCGCGAGTGGTGCGGGCGATCCGTGGCGCAAGATTTACCACGACGGAAACACCACCCGTGCCCAAGACGGCACCCTCAAGGCGATTTAATCATGGCAAGAGCAGCAATCAATATCGTGGGCGCTACTGGCGCGATGTACGACCTGACCTCGCTTGGCGGGATCGACGTGGGCAGTTACCGTAAGGACGTGGGTGTGTACTGCGTGACCGGTGCGCTTGGCATGGTTCCGTTTCCACCTTTGGACCAGGGCTGGGGCTTCTCGCTGCATCCTTCGGAAAACCAGGCACTCGTTGATACGTCGTTCTCCGACGGGCTGTTGACCGTCACCGTCACGATGGATGGCCAGCCGTATGACCTGAAAACAATGATCACGCTGCACATCCTGGTCCCGGATCTGGAGGCAATCGTCGTTCCGCCGCCGGTTGCTGACCCTTTGGTAGAGGCGCAGAGCGAGGTCAATCGCTTGCGCGCCACCGCCGACTATGTGATCGCTCCACTTCAGGATGCCGTCGATATCGACGAAGCGACCGATGCCGACCTGGCCGCACTGAAGGCGTGGAAGAAGTACCGCGTGGCGCTCAGCCGCGTTCCCGACCAAGCAGATTACCCTCAAACGATCGAATGGCCTGATGTTCCTGCGTAATTGCTGAAGCCGACCACCAGCCGCCTTGTGCGGTTTTTTTCGCATGGAGAAAAGATTTCCGAATTCAATCGGAATGGAAGCTTGCGCCGGAAAACCCATAAGTCGGTGCTTCCTGCGCATGTTCGCCTGCCCACTCAGCAATACGCTTTATGTCATCGCGAGTAATTTTATCGAGATTAACGGGCAGAGGTTCAAGGTCTGCAACCTTTAGCAGGTTCGTACCGGGAATAATCACAGCGTCTCGAATGTAAATATTCTGCATAAGCTCACCCTAATTGAATTTTTAGTATAGCCCGCCCTTAGGTGGTGTTTTTGTTGCCTGGAGAAAAGTATGCCGATCACCGAGCAGCAGTTGCTGCAGATCCTCCCGAACGCCGGCCGCCAAGCCGGCGTTTTTGTATCCGCTCTAAATGCGGCCATGAACCGGTACGCGATTGTGGGCGCAGCGCGCGCCTCAGCGTTCATTGCTCAGATCGGCCACGAGTCGGGCCAGTTGCGTTACGTGCGGGAAGTTTGGGGGCCGACCGCCCAGCAGCTTGGGTACGAGGGCCGCGCCGATCTGGGCAACACCGTGAAGGGAGACGGTTCCAAGTACCGCGGGCGTGGCCTGATCCAGGTCACCGGGCGAGCCAACTATGCTGCGTGCGGCGAGGCCCTGGGCCTGGACCTGATCAACAAGCCTGAATTGCTCGAGCTGCCCCAGCACGCCGCTATGTCAGCTGCCTGGTTCTGGTCGACGAATGGCCTGAACATGCTGGCGGATCAGGGGCAATTCGAGAAGATCACCAGGCGCATCAATGGTGGGCTCACCGGACAGGCCGACCGCCAGGCGCTGTACGACAAAGCGCTGAAGGTGCTGGCATGACCTCGGTGCAGAAGCTGGCCGGCCTCGCAGCGCTGATCCTGCTGCTGATGGCCAGTGCCGCCGGCGTGACCTGGCAGGTACAGGACTGGCGCATGGGCAAGAAGCTCGCCGAGCAGGCCGGTCTGCACAAGGATGATTTGGCGGCGATAACCAATGCCGCCGCAGATCAGGCCCGCGCCGAGCAGGATAAGCGAGTTGCCACCGAGCAGGCCCTGGCCACCGCCGACCAAAAACACACCAAGGAATTATCCGATGCCCAGCGCAACCAGGTTCTGCTGCGTGACCGCCTTGCTACTGCTGATGTGCGGCTGTCAGTCCTCCTTGCCGAGGATTCAGCCAGTGGCTGCAACGTGCCTACCGCCTCCGGCGCCGTCAGCGTGGTTCATGCAGCCCGTCGAGCCCAACTTGACCCAGCGCATGCTCAACGAATTGTCGCCATCACCGATGACGGAGACAACGCCATAATCGCATTGCGCGCGTGCCAGGCGTACGTGCGGGCTATTACACGCTGATGGGGCTGATCAGTTCAGGGCCCTTGTTCCGCACGTTTCCCACGGCCGTGTCGACCTTGAACCACTCGAATACATCGGACGGTTCGCCCTGGTGCAACAACATTTGTTCGGCGCGCTCCTTGGGCGTGGCGGGGTCCAGCCACTCCCGCGCCAGATGAGGTGTCAGCACCACCGGTCGCCGGTCATGAATGTCCACCATGCCCCCGGCGCTGTCGGCGGTGATGATCACAAAACCGTCATGCTCGCCTGGGCCTTCATCGGCATCTGGCAGCTGGCCGATGGCAGCACAGAAGATCGGCGCACCATCCCGCCGGCGGATCAGGTAGGGCTGCTTCTTGGGGCCGCCTTCATCCACCCACTCAAACCAGTTGTCGATAGGCGTGATTGCTCGGTGCGGCCAGATCGCCCGAAAGAAGGGGCCGTGGGCGACCTTTTCCACACGCGCGTTGATCGGCGCGGCGCGGTCCTTGGCCCAATGCGGTCGCCATCCCCAACGAACCGGGTCGGCGTGCAGCAACTCGCCTTGCAGGTGTAGCAGCGCCACGGCGGTCGTCGGCGCCACGTTGTAACGCTCTATCGGCTCGTCGCCCACGGAGTTCTCCAGCGCATTGGGCATGCTCAGCGCCGCAACGAAGTCATGAATCCCGCTGTATTGTGAAAGCCTTCCGCACATAGGCGCCGCTCCGTCTGTCGAAATCCCCTACAGAAAAATTGACCACAAGCCTTCTGCAAAGTTAACTGTACATTCATACAGTTCGTGTAGAAGGCTGCATCATGAGCTTCACCATTTTAGGCCCTATATCCGAAGGCGGCACGAAGCTGCCTTTCTGCTCGTTTCGGGTGCCAGCTGGGTTTCCATCACCAGCGGCCGACCATATCGAGCAGCACATCTCATTGGATGAGGTCCTAAATATCCGCGCGCCGCACGTTTACTTGATCGCCATTACCGGCGAAAGCATGCAAGGCGCTGGCATTTTCGAGGGCGACCTGGCTGTTGTGGATCGTTCTATTGAGCCAGCTCACGGGCATATAGTCGTGGCCCTGCTCAATAACGACCCGATGTGCAAGCGCCTGTGCAAGCGTGGGGCCGAGGTTATCCTGCTGTCAGAAAACCCCAAGTACCCAGCGCGCTACATCCTCGAAGGTGACGAGCTATCGATCTGGGGCGTGATCACCAGCACGGTGCGGAGTCATGTCTAATACGCCTGTCTTTGCGCTGATCGACTGCAACAGCTTCTATGCGAGTTGCGAGCGGGTATTCCGGCCCGACCTAGCCAAAACCCCAATCGTCGTGCTGAGCAACAACGATGGCTGCGTGATCGCCAGGAGTTATGACGCCAAGCCCTTTATCAAGATGGGCGAGCCGTATTTCCAGATCAAGCACAAGCTCAAGCAGCATGGAATCGTCCCTTTCTCGTCGAACTACGCGCTTTATGGCGACATGAGCGAGCGGGTGATGACGCTGATTGAATCCATGGTACCTGGTGTCGAGATTTACAGCATCGATGAAGCCTTCGCCGACCTCACGGGAATATCAGGGCTCGATGCCCTGGGGCGCCAGATCAGGGCACAGGTATTGCGAGGCACCGGTATTCCTGTTGGGGTCGGAATCGCGAACACCAAGACCCTGGCAAAGCTGGCCAATCACGCGGCAAAGAGACTCCAGGCGCAGACCGGCGGGGTGGTGAATATCACCGACCCGGTCAAGCGCGATTGGGTGCTGCGCAATACTGACGTCGCGGAAGTGTGGGGCGTCGGGCGGAAAATGAAACTGCACCTGGACGCAATGGGGATCAAGTCGGCAATGGACTTGGCCAAGGCCGATCATCGGACGCTCCGCAAGAAATTCAGCGTAGTGATCGAAAAGACGGCGCGGGAGCTGGCCGGCACATCGTGTCTGGAACTGGACGAGCCCGACCCACCCAAGCAAGAAATATGCTGCAGCCGAATGTTCGGAAGACGCCTGACCGAGCTACCCCCCATCAAAGAAGCGGTGGCCACCTACATGATGAGGGCATCCGAGAAGCTGCGCGCCCAGAACTCTCTCTGCAAGAAGGTCCGCGTCTGCATTCGCACCGGGATGTTCAATCCCGAGGAGGCGAAGTATGCCAACGGCGTTGTGGTCGATATGCCGTACCCTACCGATGACGTGCGCCTGCTCACGAAAGCCGCTGTCGATGCGCTCGACAGGATCTTCCGACCAGGCTTCAAATACAGCAAGGCCGAGGTAATGCTGCTCAACCTGTGCCAGCCGGGAGAGTACACGGACGATCTGTTCGCAATATCGCAGGCGGCCGAGGCAACCCGTGTAATGACTGTGCTTGATCAGATCAACGAGCGGTGGGGCAGAGGAACGCTTCGGTCTGCCAGCGTGCCGACCAATCCCGACTGGGGGATGCGTCGGGAGATGATGAGCCAGAGCTATACCACCAAACTGGACCAGCTCTGGACGGTGGCATGCAAGTAGAGCTCAGTCCTGCGTCATAAGGACGGCCAGAGACATTTTGATGAACTCTTCATTGTCGCCGATCGTGAAAAGGGCGCCGCGCACATTGTCTGCCACTTCAGCGGAGCCGCGCTGCTCCACCCAGTTGGACAGTTCCATGATTGAGGCTTCGAGGGCGAGTTGGTTCTCGTAGAGTTTGGATAATAGGGAAGGGATCAGGTCAGAATTTGGCATCGTTGTTCCTCCTTGGAGTGGACAGCGTAGCAGGCAAATTATGGAGTTGGGAGATCGGTTGGCAGGACGCCGGAGGAGGGGGGGGTATGCAGTTTCGGCATGAGCTTGAATTTACCCGTTGGGACCAGTCTTGGAACCAACGGGTGCATTTCGGTGCGTTATTGTTGCTTACTCATGACGACTTGGCCCAGTAAACACTGATCACCAGTAATCACCATTATGCGTTTCATACCGCATGGTGATGTTAGCTGTGGAGATCAATTACTTTACCTATCAATGGGTTGCGAGCGTGACGGCAGGTGCCTTCAGGCATGCGTCAACAGCGACATCAAGGCGCGAAACCCGGTCGCTGAGCGGAAAATTTGGGATGTGTGTTGGAATTTGGCGCGCATTGTCGCATATGTCAGGCGACAGTTGTATGGCCAGCGTAGGTTGGTTTAGCCAATGTCTCCGGCATGGCCAGCCATAGCAGCAGCAATGCGGCGGCGGCCACTCCGGCCAGGGTCAGGAAGGCGGCGTTGTAGCCGGCCATTTGCACAACGAAGCCGGCCAGGCTGCTGCTCAGTGCCGCGCCCAGACCAAACACGGTCGACAGCGCGCCGAGGCTGACGTTGAAGCGGCCGGTGCCTTGGGTCAGGTCCTTGACGATCACCGGGAACAACGCGCCGAAAATGCCCGCGCCGATGCCATCGAGCATCTGCACGGCAACCAGCCAGTAGGGGTCGTTGGACAAGGTGTAGAGCACGCCGCGCAGGGGCAGGATCATGAACCCGGCCAGCAGCAGCGGCTTGCGCCCCCACACATCGGCCTTGATCCCCACCAGCATCGCCGTCGGCACCATCACCAACTGCGCCGCGACGATGCAGGCCGAGGTCAACGGCGTGGCCATCTGCAGGTTGATCTGCGACAGCTTCTGGCTGACCAGCGGCAGCATCGCGGCATTGGCCAGGTGAAACAGCGCGCAGCAAATGGCGAACAGCAGCAACGGACGGTTGGCGAGCAGCACGCGCAGGCCCGAGGGCTGCTCATGGTCGGTGTGGTGAGCCGGGTCGAAGCCACGGGCCACCTCGTGGTCGATCGCCTTGGCCGGGACGCAACTGACGGCGACGACACTGGCGACGGCCATAAACGCCATCAGGTAGAACACCACCACCGGTCCGAACAGATACGCCAGGCCGCCGGCCAGCAATGCCGCGACGGCGTTGCCGGCGTGATTGAAGGTTTCGTTGCGCCCGGTACGGCGGGTAAACGCGCGCGGGCCGGTGATGCCCAGGGAAATCGCGGAAATCGCCGGGGCGAACACCGAGGCGGCGATGGCGCTGGCGGCCTGGGTCAGCGCCACCCAGCCAAATGAACTGACGAAGGGCAGCATCAGGCAACTGAGCGTGACCAGCAGCGCGGCAATCGCAATCACCGCGCGTTTGCTGCGGGTACGGTCGATCAGCGCACCCGCCGGGCCCTGGGTGAGCAACGCGGCGACCCCGGCCAGGGTCATGACCACGCCGATACTGGCCGGGTCCCATTGGTGTACCGCCAGCAGGTAAATCGCCAGGTACGGCCCCAGGCCGTCGCGTACATCCGCGAGGAAGAAATTCAGGCTGTCCAGGGACAAGGCAGTGCGCAGGTCTGAGTGATGGGCCACGATGCTATCTTCCAGAGCGCCGTCCGGGGCTGGACACGCGTTGGGGTAATGACCTGCACGCCGGGTAATTAGTTCGCGGTCGCCAGGCAATTTCAGGCGCAAAAAAAAGCCCGCAAGCAGAGGCGGGCCAAGGGATTCACTGGAGTAGGTAGGCTTCACCCTATAGGTCGCAAAGTGAAGGCCTTGTGAAAATGCTGTGATCAATCCGCGAAAGCAGGCCGTTCATGCCCGGCGCACGAAGGTGCGCATGGTCTGCCCCGGGCCCGTGCTGAATACGGTGGGCCGGGGCATGCCTTCATCGGCGGCGATAAACACAAAATGATCGCCGTCCAGGTGATAGCTGGCCGGTAACGACTTGCCGGCGTCCGCGCCGATGGCGTCCTCCCAGGTAATGCTTTTAGGCGTGGTGTCGGCGTCCAGCACAAAACGGCCCGCCAGCAGGGTTTCCCCCCCGACGGTGACGACTTCGAATGTATCCGCGTTGATAGTGGTAATGGCGCCGGGCGCGCTGTGTGCGTCGGGAGGATTGAGCACGCCATTGTCTTCCAGTGCGACTTGCTCCCAGGCACCTTGCAGGGCGCGATAGTCCGTAACTGATGGGGATGGCATGCAACTTCCTTTTGCTGAGGGGAGAGGCGGGCAATTGTATCGGCAATGTAACAACACTGTAGATAACGGGATTTTTTTCTTTGTGGGACAGCTATTTGACAGCTTTTTCATGCTGGATTGACTACGCTTGTAGCGTGATAAGTCCCACATAAAAATATCTTCGTGACTACACGTCGGCATAAAGCGGAAATAATCCCTAAAGCAGTGGGATTTTTCGACAGCCTGGGTGGTCAGACTGCCATTGGTCGGCCGTGTTCAGGGCGTTGTCCCTGACGTGAAGCCGCTAGGGCTTCCGCTAAGTGATGGCCTTTTAGTATTAATTTAAGGTGTTCTTATTTTGAATCGAAGTTCCTCGCTTACGCATGCTGCAGCGTCTGATGAAATTGATCTGTTTGAATTGTTTAATGCCATATGGCGGCAGAAGAAGCTGATCGTGGGGTGTACGGTTCTTGCAGGGGCCCTGGGTGTGGGTTATGCCTTCCTGGCACCCAAGACCTATGAGGTCAGCAGCGTGCTGCGGCCTGCGGCGATCAATGAACTGGACGCGCTGAACCGCTCCGAAGTGTATAAATTGCCGCCGGCCGATGCGTTGCTCAAGGTAGGCGCGCAGTTGGACTCCTACGAGGCGCGCCTTGGCTTCTTCAAGGACCATGAGGAATTGTTCAAGGCGTTCCAGAAGCCTGGGCAAACCCTGGAACAGAGTTTTGAAGACTTTAATCGCAACTCGGTCAATCTGATCCTGCCGGACCCGAAGAAGGCCGACTCACTGAGCAATTACATTCGCCTGGAATTGCAGTATCCGACCAATGTCGACGGGGTGAAAATCCTCAACGGTTTTGTTGACTACGCCATTGCCGCAGAGCGTCAGCAGGTGGGGGCCGACCTCAAGGTGATCGTGAACAACCGCCTCAATGAGCTCAAGGGCAAGATCGACGCGGCCCGTGCCAACTATGACACCGACAAGGAATCGAAGATCGCCAAGCTGCTCGAAGCCGACCGGCTCAAGCGCGCCCAACTGGAAGATGAGCTCAGCGCCCTGCGTCTGCAGATGAAAATGGAGCGGACCAACCGCCTGGCGGAATTGTCTGAAGCCATCGGCATCGCCCAGTCCATGGGGATCAGGACACCGACCACGCCATCGTCGATGGCCGACGCTACGCGAACCGGCTCAAGCCAGGTGATGCGCACCGAGGTCAACAATCAGAAGATTCCGCTGTACTTCATGGGTACCGAGGCGCTGGAGGCCGAGCGCGCCTCGCTGCAAAAGCGCACCAGCGATGACTTCACCAACCCGCGTATTGCCGAAATTGGCAAGGAACTCCAGCTACTGGAGACCAACCGCGAAGTTGAAGTGCTGCGCAAACGTGGCAATGAAGACATTTTCCTGCAGGACGTAGAGCCGCTGCGCGCTGAAATCGCCAGGCTGCGTGGTTTGAACATCGACATGAGCAACCTGAAACTGGTGACGATCGACCGCCGCGCCCAGGAGCCGCTGTCACCGGTCAAACCGAAAAAAGCCCTGGTCATTGCATTGAGCGTGGTGGGCGGTTTGCTGCTGGGCCTGGTGATCGCGCTGGTCCGCCACCTGGTGTTGACCCGACGCGAAGTCGTGCCGTTCTCGGCATTGGAAGACAGCAGTTTTTCCCGCCGTGAGCGTAAGGACGATCAACTGTAAGCCGTCGCACCGCCCTCCAGTGGGCGGGCCTTAAGGCTCGCCCGCTCATCCCCCCAGCACACTTCATAGACAGCTTTTCACAATTCTTAGTTAACCTTTGGTTACAAAGTATGGCTAAATAACCGCCAATGGTCACACATCGCATGGTCCTCCAGCCGGTCGTGTCACCTGTATGTGAATTGTGATTTCAGGTGCTGCTTATCCATCCTCGGCCGTTGTGGGCACGCAGGAGCAGCCTGTTCTCTCCCTGACGTGTGACGAATCCCTTGAAACTCATCATTGTTGCTCTCTACGTTGCCTCCATCGCGTATGTCCATCTGCGTGGCCGGGTGCGACACAAGCTGGGCCGCCAGCTCAGCGATCATTCGACATTCCTGGCGCCGATCAACTGCTTCCTGTACCTGTTCTCCAAGCAACCCAGCCGCCCGTTTCTGTCGCCCAGCGACTTTGCGGACTTGAGCCCGTTGCAGGAGCACTGGGAGGAGATTCGCCAGGAAGGCCAGAACCTGATGCGCGCCGGGGAAATCAAGCGTTCGCAGCAGTACAACGATGTGGGTTTCAATTCGTTCTTCAAGTCCGGCTGGAAGCGCTTCTATCTCAAATGGTACGGCGACAGTCACCCCTCAGCGATGAAACTGTGCCCGCGCACCACCGAACTGGTGCAAAGCATCGGCTCGATCAAGGCCGCGATGTTCGCCGAGCTGCCGCCGGGCTCCAAGCTCGTGCGTCACCGTGACCCTTACGCGGGCTCCTACCGTTATCACCTGGGGCTGGATACGCCGAACGATCCGGGCTGCTATATCAATGTGGACGGCGAAAGCTATTTCTGGCGCGACGGCGAAGCGGTGATGTTTGACGAGACCTACATTCATTATGCCGAGAACACCACATCGCATAATCGCATCATTCTGTTCTGCGACATCGAGCGGCCGATGAAATACCGCTGGGCGGCCGCATTCAACCGCTGGTTCAGCCGCAATGTGATGGCCGCTGCAGGGTCGCCCAACGACGAGGGCGACAAGACCGGCGCACTCAATCGTGCCTTTACCCGCCTGTACAAAATCAGGTTGCGTGGCAAGGAGCTCAAAAAGCGCAATCGCACGCGCTATTACCTGGAAAAATGGGCAATCTTCGCCGCGTTGGCGCTGATCTTCATCCTGATCTGATCTGAGTGCGCGCGACTCACTTCGGTGGCTTCGCGCCCAGCTTGTCCCACATTCGCTTGCTGATCTTCTGACGATTGGCATAGCCGGCCCAAGGGTCATCCTTCAAATCGCGCAACCGTTCGTGCAGATTGGCCACTGTCCATTGCTGGGCGCCGCGCAAGTCATTGAGTTCATCCCGACTGACGGGCACCGACACCGGCAGGCCCGGACGTGCCCGCACGGAGTAAGCCGCCACCGTGCTGGCGCCGCGGGCGTTGCGCAGGTAATCGATGAAGATTTTGCCCACGCGGTTCTTCGGGCCGCTGGTGGCGGTAAAGCGCTCCGGCAGTTGCCGGGTCATGAATTGGGCGATGGCTTTGGCGAACGCTTTGACGGTGTCCCAATTATCCCGTCGCGCCAACGGTACGATCAGGTGAAAACCTTTGCCACCGCTGGTTTTGACGAAGGCCTGCAAACCTATTTCATCCAGTACCGACAGCGTCAACTGCGCCGCTTCCAGCATGGACTTCCAGGGCAGCGCGGGGTCCGGGTCGAGGTCAAGGACGAACAGGTCGGGGGTTTCGATCTTGTCTGTGGTCGCGCCCCAGGTGTGCAGCTCAACCGTGCCCATTTGCACCGCGCCGATCAGGGCATCGGCGCTGTCTATTTCCATCAGGCGGGCATGGCCGGGGTCCAGTGCCTGGTCCAACTGCTTGATGTGCGGGATGGTCATGCGCTCGGAATGCTTCTGGAAGAACTGTTCGCCTTCGATGCCCTCCGGCGCCCTGAGCAGCGAAACGGGCCGGTTGCGCAGGAAGGGCAGGATGGATGCGCTGATATCGGCGTAGAACTGCGCCAGTGCCTGCTTTTGCGTGCCGCTCTGCGTGTCGATGACACGATCAGGGTGGGTGATTTTCATGGCTTTCACGGTTTTCACCGCCTTCTCGGGCTTTTTCGCCTCTGGCGCCGTCACCGATGTGGCCGTACGCGGCTGTTCATGAATGATCTGCTCAACGGGCTTGTCGGCGCGCATGCCCACAAATGCAGCCTGGCGCACCAGGCCTTCCCGGGTCCATTGCGCAAATTGCACTTCACCAACCAGGCGCGGCTCAACCCAGTGCACGCCGCGCGCCTGGGCGCTGGTCAACGGTTTTTGCAGCGGCGAATCCTTGCGTTCCAGCGGGGTGAGTTGGGCGTAGATGGCGTTGAGCGACGCCTGGTCGAAACCGGTGCCCACACGCCCGGCATACACCAGCCCGGCGTCGTCGTTGACCGCCAGGAGCAGCGCACCAAACCCGGTGCGCGAGCCTTGGGGGCGGGTATAGCCGACAATCACGAACTCCTGGCGCAACCGGCATTTGAGCTTGATCCAGTCGGCACTGCGGCTGGACACATAAGGGCTGCCGGCGCGCTTGCCGATCACACCCTCCAGGGCCAGGTCGCAGGCGCTTTGGAAAATGTCGCGGTGGTCGGCGGCAAAGGCTTCGGAGAAACGCAGCAGCTTGCTCTTGCTGGCGGACAGGGCGGATTCAAGTGCCGCGCGACGGGTTTCGAGCGGCTCCTCGCGCTGATCGCGGCCGTCAAGAAACGGCGCATCGAACAGGTAGTAAACGATGTCGAGGCTGCGACCGATGTCGAAGGCATTCTGCAAGGCCTGGAAATCCGGCAAGCCGTCGTCGTTGAGACTGACCACTTCGCCATCCAGCCAACTGTCCTTGAGTTTGAGCGCTTGCAAGGCTTTGGCCTGGCGCGGCAGGCGCTCGGTCCAGTCGTGGCCGTTGCGGGTGAACAGGCGTACCTCACCTTTGAGGATGCGCGCCAGGATGCGGTAACCGTCGAATTTGATCTCGTAGTGCCAGTCACCTTCGGGGGCCCGATCGACCAGGGTTGCCAGTTGCGGGGAGAATGCCTCGGGCACGGCGGTTGCCGCCTTGCGCGTGCTCGCCTTGGGCGCCGCTTTGGGTTTCGCAGCCGTTTTGGTCTTGGCCTTGGGTTTACCGACCACCGCATCGCTGAGCACGCTGGCGGGTTGGGCCGCGACGATATCGTACTCAGCCGAAGGACGCGCCTGTTGGTCCTTTTCCTTGATCAGCAGCCATTGTTCCTTATCACCGCTGCCTTTGAGCCGGGTGCGCACCAAGGTCCAATCGCCCGTGAGTTTTTCGCCGACCAGGCTGAATTTCAGTTTGCCGGCGGCGTAGGCCTTGTGCGGATCGTCATGGGGTTGCCAGATGCCGCGGTCCCACACGATGACATCGCCTGCGCCATATTGCCCGGCGGGAATGCTGCCTTCAAAGCCGCCATAACTCAGGGGATGGTCCTCGACATGGACCGCCAGGCGTTTCTGGCTCGGGTCCAGGCTCGGGCCCTTGGGCACGGCCCAGCTCAACAGCACGCCGTCCAGTTCCAGGCGAAAGTCGTAGTGCAGGTTGCGCGCAGCATGCTTCTGGATCACAAAGCTCAGGGCCGACGCGTTGCGCTTGCCGGCCGGTGACTCGCCGGCCGGCTCGCCGGTAATCCCGAAGTCACGTTTGCGGTTGTACTCGCCCAGGGGCTTTGCCATGTCGTTCTCCAGCCAATGGCAGGCTCAAGAGGCCTTTTTGTTGGATTTTTTCGCTGCGGGTTTTTTCGCCGCAGGTTTGCCCGCCAGGCTGCGCTTGAGCAGTTCGGTCAGATCGATCACATCGGCGGATTTGCGCTCTTCGCTGCCTTCGGTCGATTCGACGTCTTCGATCTTGCCGGCCTTGGCCTTCTTCTCCACCAGCGCCATGATCTTTTCCTGGAAGCTGTCGCGGTATTCGTCCGGTTGCCAGTCTGCGCTCATGTCTTGCACCAGACGCTTGGCCATGTCCAACTCACCCTTGGCCAGGGTCGGCTTGATCACGTCGCTGCCCAATTCCAGCTCATCCAGGCTGCGCACTTCGGCGGGCCAGCGCAGCATCACCAGCACCAGGGCCGACTCCAGCGACATCAGTGCAGCCAGGTGTTGCTTGGTGTGCAGCACCACATTGGCCAGGGCGACTTTGCCGGTTTTTTTCAAGGTCTCGCGCAGCAGCGCATAGACCTTGCCGCCGCGCTTGTCCGGGGCCAGGAAGTAGGGCGTGTCGATGTTCTGCAGGGGAATCTGGTCGCTGGCGACAAAGGCGATGATTTCGATGGTCTGGGTCGACTTCGGGTGGGCCGAGCGGATTTCCTCTTCGCTGAGCACCACGTAGCGGCCCTTTTCATACGCCACGCCCTTGACGATATTCTCCTTGTTGATCTCTTTGCCGGTCGCCTTGTTGATGCGCTTGTAGCCCACCGGGTCCATGCTGCGTTTATCCAGCCAGTCGAAATCAACGCCTTGGGAGGATGTCGCCGACACCAGCGAGACCGGGATGTGAACCAGACCGAAGCTGATGGCGCCTTTCCAGATTGCCCGGGGCATAGATACCTCTCCTTCAAAGAATAAGCCTGTGTTCTGGTGACTCATGGGCCCGGGCAAAAGTTTCGGCGGCTGGATGCTCGGACAGATCCTGTTACACCTGATGAGAAACAATTTAATGTCGCCAGCCGAACCCCTGGGGTAGCGTGTTATCGAAAGCACGAGCACTACTCGACATAGCACTACTCGACATAGAGAGGCATCGTCATGAACAGTTGTAGGCGTTATCTGGCCGTGCTGGCATTGGGGCTGGTCCTGGCCCCCGTGGTCCAGGCGCAAACCCTGCCGGGCCAATACGATTCCAACAACAGCCCCATTCATCGGGCCAACCCCAACAGCATGCAGGGCACCCAGCCCAATGCGCCGGCCGTTCGCGGTATCCAGACCGCCCCGAGCAACCCTCGGCCTACGGTGGAAAACGGCGGGATCGGCAATCGCTATCCCAAGCGCGACACCGCGCCCAGTCGCCCGACCACCGAAACCCAAGCGCCCACCTATGATGCCAACGGCAATCGCCGGTAAGGACTCGTCTTATGTTTCTACGCAAAACCCTGCTAGCCGCCCTGTGCGCAACCACGCTGCTGCCATTGGCAGTGGCTCAAGCCGCCGAGGGCCGACAGTTTCCCAGTGAGCAAGGCAGCATCACGGCGACGCCGGTCGCCAAGGGCCTGCATCATCCCTGGGCGGTGGCTTTCCTGCCGGACAGGCAAGGCTTCCTGGTGACCGAGCTTCCCGGCCAGCTGCGTTTCGTCAGCCAGGACGGCAAGCTTTCCGCGCCGTTGACGGGCGTGCCGCAGGTGTGGGCCAAGGGGCAGGGCGGTTTGCTTGACGTGGTGCTGTCGCCCGACTTCAAGCAAGACCGCCTGGTCTACCTGTCGTACGCCGAAGGGGGCGGCAAGGATGGCAAGGCCGGGACCGCCGTGGGGCGAGGGCGTCTGGCCGATGACTTGAGTGGCTTGAAGGACTTTACGGTGATTCTGCGCCAGGAGCCCAAGCTGTCGACCGGCAATCACTTTGGTTCGCGCCTGGCGTTCGACCGTGACGGCTACCTGTTCGTGACCCTGGGCGAAAACAACGACCGGCCCACTGCACAGGACCTGGACAAGCTGCAAGGCAAGGTCGTGCGCATCTACCCGGACGGCCGCGTGCCCGACGACAACCCATTTGTCGGCCAGCCCGGGGTACGCCCCGAAATCTGGTCCTACGGCCAGCGCAACCCGCAGGGCCTGGCGCTGAACCCGTGGAGCGGGACGATCTGGGAAAACGAACACGGGCCACGTGGCGGGGATGAAATCAACATCATCGAGCGCGGCAAGAACTACGGTTGGCCGTTGGCCACGCATGGCATCAACTATTCGCTCGCGCCGATTCCCGAAGCCAAGGGCAAGACTGCCGAAGGCACCGTAGCGCCGCACCATGTGTGGGAGAAGTCACCGGGGATCAGTGGCATGGCGTTCTACGACGCCGATCGGTTCAAGGCCTGGCAGCACAACGTGTTTATCGGCGCATTGGCCAGCCAGGAGCTGATTCGGTTGCAGTTCGAGGGTGACAAGGTTGTGCATGAGGAGCGTTTGCTGGGTGATTTGAAAGCGCGCATTCGTGACGTGCGGCAAGGGCCGGATGGTTTTCTGTATGTGCTGACGGATGAAGATGATGGCGTGCTGTACCGCGTCGGGCTGAATCAGGACTAGGGAATCAGGACTAGGTAGATATAGCTGACGTTCCGAGATCCAAATGTGGGAGGGGGCTTGCCCCCGATGGCGGTGTGTCAGTCACTGATGTACTCACTGACCGGTCCTCATCGGGGGCAAGCCCCCTCCCACAGGTTACAGGCCCAATTCCGACAACCCCGGATGATCATCCGGACGCCGCCCCAACGGCCAGTGGAACTTGCGTTCGCTTGCCTTGATCGGCAGGTCGTTGATGCACGCAAAACGGTTGGCCATCAGACCGTTCTCATCGAACTGCCAATTCTCGTTACCGTATGAGCGAAACCAGTTGCCGGAGTCATCGTGCCATTCGTAGGCATAGCGCACGGCAATGCGATTGTCGGTAAACGCCCATAACTCCTTGATCAATCGATAGTCCAGTTCCCTGGCCCATTTGCGCGTGAGAAAACCCTTGGCTTGTTCGCGGTTGTGGACAAACTCGGCGCGGTTGCGCCATTGGGTGTCCAGCGTATACGCCAGTGAAACCCGATGCGGGTCGCGGGAATTCCAGCCGTCTTCGGCCAGGCGCACTTTTTCGATGGCCGATTCGCGGGTGAAGGGCGGCAGTGGCGGGCGTACTTCTGCGTCAGTGGACATAGAGCAACTCCTGAGAGCAATACAGTGGATCGAAAGTTGCCAGGCATACGGTTCAAAGTGCCAATAATCTTCGCGCCATATCCTGCGCATTATCGGCAGCCGTTGAATCACCCATCACCAGAGCAACGGTAATGGCGCCATCGATCAGGATCAGCAGTTCTGCGGCCTGCCGCTCCGGGTCGGGGGTGCCGTGTGCGTGACATAACTCGAGTGCGTACTCGAACAGTTTGCGTTTGTGAGCCTTGGCCAACAGGCGCACCGGGTCCTGCGCGTTGCCGGTCTCGCCACTGGTATTGATAAAGGCGCAGCCTCGGAAATCCGCCGAGCAGAACCAGCTTTTCAATGCGCTGAACAGCGCCAGCAGGCGCTCGCCACTGTCGTTGCTGCGCTCCACGTGCGTGCGCAGCCAGTGCATCCAGCGTTCGTCGCGGCGCTGCAGGGCGGCAATCACCAGTTCATCCTTGTTGGCGAAATAGCGGTAGATGCTCTTTCTCGAGACGCCGGCCGTTTTCACCAGCAAGTCCATACCGGTGGCCGCGATGCCATGGCGATAAATCAGCTTCTCGGTAACGTCGAGAATGATGTCGCGTGTTTCATTAGAGGTCATATCGTTCATGACTTAAACAGTAGAACGATCGTTCTTCTTGGTCAAGGAGCTTTTTCGGTTAGCGCTGACGAGACCTGAGCATCCTCATGGTGTAAGCTTTGGGCCTCTTCGGATTCGACCCTTTGCGAGCCTTATGCCGTCGTTCTTCAAACGCTCCCTGTTGCCCAAACTGCGCGGTTTCCCAGTGTCCACCGATGCCATCGAGGTGCTGTCCGGCGCCGATGCCTATCGGCGTTGCCTGCTGGAGAAAATCCCGCAGGCCACCCGGCGCATCTACATCGTTGCGTTGTATTTGCAGCAGGATGAAGCGGGGCAGGAGATCTACGACGCACTGCACGCCGCCAAGGCCGCACGGCCGGAGTTGGACATCGTGGTGATGGTCGACTGGCTGCGCGCCCAGCGTGGGCTGATTGGAGCCGGCAAGCAGCCGGGCAACAGCGCCTGGTACCAGGCCATGACCCAGAGCCATGCCACTGAAGTGCCGGTGTACGGCGTGCCGGTGCAAACCCGCGAGTTGTTCGGCGTATTGCACCTCAAGGGCTTTGTGATCGACGACACGGTGTTGTACAGCGGCGCCAGCCTGAACAATGTGTACCTGCACAAGTTCGACAAGTACCGCTTCGACCGTTATCACCTGATCCACAGCCAGCCGCTGGCCGACTCCATGCAGCACCTGGTGGAGCATGGCCTTGTGGCGTCCAAGGCGGTGCATCGCCTTGACCTGCCCAACCCGCCCACCACCCGCAGCCTGCGCAACGACATCGGTGACCTGCGCAGCCGCCTCAAGCATGCGACGTATGACACCAGCGCCGGGCAGTTGCCCAACGGGCACTTGCAGGTCAGCCCGCTGCTCGGTGTGGGCAAAAACAACCCGCTCAGCCGGGTGATCCTGGAACTGATCGCCAGTGCCCAGCAGCAACTGACGATCTGCACGCCGTATTTCAACCTGCCGTTGCCGGTGACTCGAGAGATCAACCGGGCGCTGGCGCGCGGCGTGAAGATCGACATCATCGTCGGCGACAAGACCGCCAACGATTTCTACATTCCGCCCAGCGAACCGTTCAAGGTGATCGCAGCGCTGCCTTATCTGTATGAAATCAGCCTGCGTCGCTTTGCCAAGCGCCACCAGCCGATGATCGACAGCGGCCAGTTGAACCTGCACCTGTGGCGTGACGGTGACCACAGCTACCACCTCAAGGGCATGTGGGTCGACGAGCGTTACACCTTGCTGACCGGCAACAACCTCAACCCCAGGGCTTTTCGGCTCGACCTGGAAAACGCCTTGCTGATCGACGACCCCAAGGGCGAATGGCTGGCGCCGCGAGCGCAGGAGCTGGCGCATATTTTCCAGCACGCCATGCGCATTGCCGGTTACCAGCAATTGCAGACGCTGGTGGATTATCCGGCGGCGGTGGGCAAGTTCCTGCGGCGGGTGAGCAGGGTGCGTATCGAGCGGTTGCTGTACCGGATTCTGTAAACTTACCCGGCCCATAAAAAAACACCCAGGCTCCCCGTGGGGCCTGGGTGTTTTTTTTGCGCGGGCGGCCTGGCTCAGGCCCGATTAGTTCAGGCCCAACTTGCCGCGCAGCATCGACAGGTCTTCGGCCAGGGTGTTGACCGGGCCCACCAGGGCCTTGCGGTCGTTATCCTTGACCTTGTCGTAGGTCTGAAACCCGCCGTCCGGGGTCTTGTACTTGGCGAGGATCTTGTCCACGGTGGCAAAGTTCTTGTCTACCTTGGCCAGGAATGCCTTGTCTTGCTTTTCGATCTGGCCACGGAACAGGTCAACGATTTTCTTCGCACCGTCGATATTGCCCTGGAAGTCATACAGGTCGGTGTGGCTGTAGCGGTCTTCTTCGCCGGAGATCTTGGTGGCGGCCACTTCTTCAAGCAGCGCTGCCGCACCGCCGACGACTTTTTCCGGTGGGAAGGTCAGGCCGTCCACGCGGGTCTTGAGGTCCAGCACGTCGCTGTTGAGCTTGTCGGTGAGGGCGTCGAGGCCCTGGGTGGTGTTCTCGGAAAACAGGCTGTATTCGATGCGGTGAAAGCCGGTGAAGTCTTCAGCCTTTACGCCTTTTTCGTGGTCGTCGACCCGTGAGTCGATGGAGGCGTCGAGGTCGCTGAACAGCTCGGCAATCGGCTCGATGGACTCATAGTGCACCCGGGTCGGCGCGTAGAGTTTTTTCGCGGTGGCCAGGTCGCCTTTTTTCACGGCGGCGGTGAAGGCCTGGGTCTGGGTGACCAGTTCACCGATCTCTTCGGTGACGTAGATCTTGTAGTCGGACACCGGCCCTACCAGGTCCAGTGGCGCCGTGGCGGCGAACGCGGCCAGTGGCGAAAGGGTGATCAGCAACGACAACGCGAGGGTCGACTTTTTCATGGGACGGTATCCGCTCTGAGTTTGTTTTAGGTGTTGGCAGTAGTTTGAAGGGGCGTTGCCGCGAGCAGCGAGCGCCCGATGAAATCCTCAGCGCCCGTGACGCCCGGCAAGGTGAAGAAATAACCGCCGCCGACCGGCTTGAGGTACTCCTCCAGGGGCTCGCCGTTGAGCCGGGTTTGCACGCTGATAAAGCCTTTCTCCAGGTCAGCCTGGTAGCAGATGAACAACAGCCCCATGTCCAGCTGACCGTTTTTATTCACACCGTTGGAGTAGTTGAACGGCCGGCGCAGGATCAGGTTGGCCTGGGTCTGGGGCGTGCGCGGGTTGGCCAGGCGGATGTGGGCATCGAGCTTGGTCAACTTGCCTTCCGGGTCCTTGCTGTAATCGGGCACCTGGGACTCTTTGCCGCCTCCCATCGGCGCGCCGGTGGGTTTGACCCGGCCAATGATGCTTTCCTGTTCCTGCAGCGGGGTACGGTCCCAGCGTTCGACGAAGTTGCGGATGATGCGCACCGCCTGGTAGCTGCCATGGGCGGCCCAGGCCGGTTCGTCGCTGCCGGGCTGGACCCAGACGATGCGGTCCATGGCCTTGGCGTCGTTGGAGTCGGGGTTGGCCGAGCCGTCACGAAAGCCCAGGAAGTTGCGCGCGCTTTGCGCAGGCTCGCCGGGTTTGGCCGGCGCCTGGGGCGGTACGCTGCCTTCCTGTTTCCAGCGCACCAGCAACAGGTCCGGCAGGTTCTTCACGATGTCGCGCAGGGCGTGGATATTGGTGTCCGGTGTATTGGAGCTGAACTGCAGGCTGAGGTCGCCGTGACACTGTGCCGGCTCCAGCGCATCGTTGGGAAAGCCGACCATGCGAATCAGGCGCTTGGGTTTGGCTGCAGCGAGGCCGAAGCGCTCATCGAACAACGACTCGCCGACGGACACCGTGATGGTCAGGTTATCCGGGGTGACCACCGGGCCGAGGATGCCGGAGTCGGTGGGCGGCAGTTTCGGGTCGACCTGCGGCACGGTGCCGCCGCTCATCAGGAACGCGATGCGCTCGTTCAAGGTACGAAACAGACGTTCCAGGTCTTCGCGGTCGCTGGCCAGCACGTCGAAGGCCACTACCATGCCGCAGGCCGGGCGCGGGGTGACGATACCGCTCTGGTGCCGGCCGAAGAACGCGTGGTGGTCCTGGGTCTTGTCGCTGCGCGGCGCGGTGGTGACTTGTTCGGCGGCCGCAGCCATGGCCGGGCAGGTCAGGGTGCTGCCGGCAATGGCCGCGCCGGTGGCCGCCATGCCGAGCAGGACACGGCGACGCTGAAGGTTGAATTGTTGTGGATCACTCATGTGTGCGTTCGTCTCACTGCAGGCCGGAAAGGCCGAGGGCGGGGTCGATTCCATCGAGTGCGGCGGCCAGTGCCTTGGCCTTGTCGGCGATCTGCTTGCGCTGATCGGCCGTGACGCTGTCGTACGTGCTGTAGCGGCTGCCGACTTTGAAACCGGCCAGTTCGGCATCCAATTGCGCCAGTGCGCTGTCGATGGTCGGCAGCAGGTCGGCCGCCGACTGGGTCAACAGTGGGCGCATCAGGTCGACCACTTTGTGCGCCACCTGCAGATTGGCGGCGAAACCGTTGAGGTCGATATGGCTGTAGCGTTCTTCTTCACCGCTGGCGGCACGGACATCGGCCAGGCTGTTGAGGTTGCGCACCACAATGCTCACCAGTTGCTCCGGCGGCAGCGATTGCGCGAGCAGCTGTTGCTTGAGCGTGGTGACATCGTCGACCAAACGCTGCGCAACGGGCGCCAGGCCATCGAGGCTGCGCTGCTGGAACAGGCTGTATTCCAGGCGGTGGAAGCCGCTGAAGGCCGGGTCCTGCTCGCGCTTTTCGAAATAGTCGGCGCGGGCGTTGATCGCGTTGTCCAGCTCGGCCAAACGTTGCGAGGCCGGCGCCAGGCGTTGGTAGGCCTCGCGGGCCGGTACGTACAAGGCCTGGGCCTGGGCGAGGTCGCCCGCAGCAATCGCCTGCTGCAACGCCGTCACAGCCTTGACCAGTGCACTGCCTTGGCCGCTCAGGTACACGCGGAACTCCGACAGCGGCCCGATAAACGCCACCATCGACGGCTTGGCCCTGGCCTGGGCGTCGGATTCAGCCGTGGGCGTCACATGCAAGGTGCCGCGCGGGTTACTCAGCAGGCCGCAGGTGATGGCGTAGTCGCCGGGCAGCAGGTTGGCGTTGATCACCTGGCTCAAGCCTGGGGCAATATTCTCCCGCTCTTCGACGACCAGCACGCCGTCGAGGATTTCCCATTCCACCGCGCGATCAGAGCGGTTGATGATGCGAAAGCTCGCGCGCCCGGCCGGCACCGTCAGAGCGTTGGGCTCGCAGGCGTGGCCGTGGATGGTCACCGCGATTTCATTGTGGTTGGCCTGGCGCTTGCCGGCGGCCAGCTGCGAGGCGTAATAGAACAGGCCGCCGGCGGCGATCATCACGACCACCGAGCCGGCCAGGGCCCAGCGCAGCGCGCGGGACGGCGGGGCCGGTTGAGGAGTTGGGCTGGACAAGGGACGGTCCTTACTGGCTGGAGACGGAAGAAGTGGGCGTGACAGGCTTGGCGGACGGCGCGGGCAGGAAGAACATCACCAGCGCCACCACCAGGTAGATCAGATAAGCGCCGAGCGTGCTGACGGTCGGTGCTTCCTGATAGCCGAACATACCGGCGAGCACTGAGCCGAGCGGGCTGTCCATCGGCAGCGCGGCGCTGAAATCGAATAGCACGGTTTGCAGGTGATTCCACACGCCCGCTTCATGCAGGGCCTGCACCGAGTTGGCGAGAATGCCGGCCGCCACCACGAGAATGAACAGCCCGGTCCAGCGGAAAAACGCGCCGAGGTTCAGGCGCATGCTGCCGGAATAGATCAAAAAGCCCACGACAATCGCGAGGATCAGGCCGAGCAGGGCGCCCATCGGCGCGCCGGGGCCTTCGCTCTGCTGGAACACGGCGAGCAGAAAGAACACCGTTTCCAGGCCTTCGCGGGCCACCGCGAAAAACACCATGGCGATCAGCGCAAACACTTGATGCCGGGAGCCGGCCAAGGCATGGTCAAGGGACTCATGCAGCGAATGCTTGATGGAGCGCGCCACCTTGCGCATCCAGAACACCATGGAACTGAGGATGCCCACCGCGACCAGTCCGACGATGCCTTCGAACAATTCCTGCTGTTTCTGCGGGAATTCGGCGCTGACCAGTTCCAGCCCACCGCCCACCAGCAAAGACAGGGCAGCGGCGAGAAATACACCGATCCACACGGCGGGCATCCACTGGCCACGCCCGGTCTGTTGCAGGTAACTGGCGATGATGCCAACGATCAACGCCGCCTCAATGCCTTCGCGCAGCATGATTAAAAAAGGAACGAGCATCGGGCACCACGGCGTAACTAGATAGGAAGCTAAGTTGTAACATAATGATACTCATTGCTAAACAAGAAATATTGACCTTTGCTGAACCTCGGCTGAACGGTGGTGGCGAAGCGCAACCGCCCTTATGATGCAGGCCACCTGGTTTGCAGTCGGACAACTCAACATCCCATGTCGGAAAAAGACACCATCTCCATCCACCTTGTGCGCGAAGCCTTGCTGCAAAGCTGTGCGCCTGGTGCGGCCACTGTCGAGGCATTGAGCAAAGTCGGGATTGATCCTGCGTTGCTTGAGCGGCCCAACGCCCGTGTCCCGGCCACGGCCTATGCACGCCTGTGGCGTTTGCTGGCGCGGCGCAGGGATGACGAGTTTTTTGGCATGGACCCGCGCAAGCTCAAAAGCGGCAGCCTGGCGTTTCTGTGCCGCGCCGCCATGGCACAACCGGGCCTGATGGCCGGCCTGGAAACCGGGTTGGGTTTTCTGTCGCTGATGCTCGAGCGCATGCCTGCCCAGTTGGTGCGTCAACAGAGCCTGGCGGAGATCGTTCTGCTTGAGCCCGAGCCTGAGCCCAAGCGCGCGTTCACCTACTTCACCTATTGGATGATCGTGCACGGCGTTGCCTGCTGGCTGGCCGGACGGCGCATTCCGATCCTGGCCATCGAACTGCGCTGCGGCCGTCCGGATTTTTGTGATGATTACCAGGTGATGTTTTCCGACAACCTGCGTTTTGATCGCCCACGCACCCGTATGATCTTTTCGGCCGAGTGCCTGGACTTGTCGATCAAGCGCAGCCCGCAGGAGCTCCAACGTTTTCTCGCCCATGCACCGGCTAACATCCTGGTCAAATACCGCGATCCCGAAAGCCTCGCCACGCGCATCAAGCACGACCTTCGGCAGATGCCTCCCGACACCTGGCCGGAAACGGAGGGCCTGGCAGCCACCTTGTGCATCTCCGCCTCCACCTTGCGCCGCCGGCTGGCGGAAGAGGGCCAGACTTATCAGGGCCTCAAGGACAGCGTGCGCAAGGAGTTGGCAGTTGTATGGCTGGCGGAGCCGCAGATCAGCTTTGCCGAGATTGCCGAGCGACTGGGTTTTGCCGATGCCAGTTCGTTTTATAAGGCGTTTCGCAAGTGGTCGGGCTCTAATCCGGGACATTATCGGAGTTTGATTTTGAATGAGATAACGCCTGGAATGTAGCGCCGGTGCGGGACTAGGAAGCAACTTACAGTTTCTTTCACTTGGATATGACAGAGCCTTCCTTATTGTTTTTAGGAAGCGGCTGGCATATCCGGAATAAAAAATCGTGCACAGTTTTAACCGTGATCCTACTCGGTAGATGGGTGAAGTCGGACGATTCAGGCCGTACGGGTCGCGTTATTAACTGTGAGGGTTTTGCTGGATACCCATTAAAGCGTGGTGTGATGACCTTCATATGTTACGTCTCCAATCAATAACTTGATGGTGAACTTATGAATCGTTTCGTTGCGTTACCCTTTGCCGCGTTGATGCTGGCCTCGGTTCAGGCGTCGGCACTGTGCTTGAATATCTCGGAGAGTTTTAGCGGAACAATAGAGCCTGGAGAGCATGGAGTCGCTAATGGACCCTTCCAGATAACGGGAGCTAATGGCTGTTCCAATGCAAATATAGATGCGATGGTCTCTGCCGGCGGTGCGGGAAGGGCGCCTCAAATCTACATTGATCAACAAATAGGGAATTCATGGAAAGTAGTAGCGGGTAATCCCTTATCAGCAAGTGCATCTTGGCTGGGTGCCCTTGGTACTTATCGAGTTAGGCTCCATAATCCTGATGAGGTGCCAAAGTCCTACGCTGGCACTGTCAGATACGGCCGCTGATCCCTGGAAAATCGTAGTGTGCCAGGATCTCTGGCACACTACGACAGGTGTCTGCTGAATCCAATTCAGGCACGCTCCTCGACCGAGAGATCACTCTTTGAAGAGTTCACGAAATACGCTAGCGCATTAAGTGCGCGGTTAGCGTCCACCATGCCTTGTATATACTCAGGGATGCCCTGCGAGCGACCAACATCAGGGTTGCTCTTAACAAAATTCAGGTAGTCATCCAGCTTCTCATCAAACAAGGCGATCGCGTTGAACTTTACATGGGTATTTGTTTGACGCCCGTCGACGTCAAATGCACCGTCTCCCATTGTGAACATACCAAAAGCGTTTCCATCGATTATCTTGCTATCGAACAACCGCCGCCCCACCTGCTTAAGCTCATCGGTGCTGATAGACGTCATATCATACTTCTTCAAAAACGCTTTCAAATCCGCCAGTTCGTCTTGCTGCCACATTCGCAGTTCGTCAACGGCGTTTGACTCCTCCGTAATGGTGAACGCATTCGTGACCTTTTCCGGGTTCTTGATGACGAACGCATCCGTCTGTTTGGAAAGTACATTAGGTATTGTCACTCTCATGTCCATGTTCGTCTCCTTATGGGATGAAGGGTACGTCCCGTTATCGACCTCTTTTGAATGACATTTAAGTCATTTGGAAATTTGGGAAGTGTCTGACGGATAAGGATTACCAACAGGCGGAAACCGTTTGGCTCACTGATAACCGGGCAAAAAAAAGCCCCGCGACCGAATGGATCGCAGGGCTAAAAATTGGCTGGATGCGACCAACCAAAGGAGCTCTTTACATCACTTGTTGCCGGCGACCACCGTGTCCGGCTGCCAGCCACCACCCAACGCCTTGTAGATCGCCACTATGCCGCGATACAGGTCCACTTCGGCCTGGGCCTGGGCGTCTTCGGCGGCCAGGCGTTCGCGCTGGGCGTCGAGCAATACCAGGAAGTCCACGGTGCCTTCGCGGTAGCGGATCGCGGCGAGGTCGGCGGCGGCGCGGCTGGATTCGCTTTGGCGGATCAGCGAGACCAGGCGTTGCTGGCGCTTGCCGTAGTCGCTGAAGGCGTTTTCGGATTCTTCCAGGGCCAGCAGCACTTGCTGCTCATAGGTTGCCAGGGCGCCTTCGGCTTCGGCATTCGCACCGCGCAAGCGGGCGCGCACGCTGCCCAGGTCGAATGCGGCCCAGGTGATGCTCGGGCCCAGGGACCAGGCATTCGCGGCGGCCGAACCGATCTGCGAGCCGCGCCCGGCGGTGAAGCCGAGGAAGCCGCTGAGGCTGACCCGTGGAAACAGGTCGGCCTTGGCTACGCCGATCCGCGCGGTGGCGGCGGCCAGTTTGCGTTCGGCGCTGAGGATGTCCGGGCGTCGTTGCAGCAGTTGCCCCGGATCGCCGATCGGTAATGCCTTGGCAATCGCCGGCAGGTCTTTGGGGCTCAGGTCCACGCTCAGTTTGTCCGGGCGCTGACCGAGGAGGGTGGCGATGCGGTTACGCTCGCGCACTTGCTCGGCCTGCAGTTGCGGCACGCTGGCTTCCACCGCCGCCAGACGCGCATCGGCACGTTCCACGTCAAGCTGATCACCCACACCGGCATCGCGCAGGCTCACGGTGATGGAGCGCGAGTCCTGCTGGTTCTTCAGGTTGTCCAGGGCGATGCGTTCTCGCAGTTGCGCACCGCGCAGTTGGCCGTAGGCGTCCACCAGTTCGGCAATCATGGTGACTTGCAGTTGGTACAGGTCGGCTTCGGCCACTTGCTGGTCGGCGTCGCTGGCTTCCAGGTTGCGGCGGATGCGCCCGAACAGGTCGACTTCCCAGGCCATGTCCAGGCCCAGGTCATAACGCTCGCTGTTGACACGTTTGGTGGTCTGGCCCGGAATCTGGCCTTTGCCCACTTCACTGCTGGCGCGGGAGGTGACTACCGGCATGATGTCGTTGGCCGCGTCATCGCGAATCGCACGTGCCGCCCGCAGGCGGGCAAACGCTACGCGTAAATCACGGTTGCCGCTCAACGACTGGGTCACCAGTTGGTTAAGCGTCGGGTCTTCGAACTGCTGCCACCAGATGCCTTCGTATTTGGCATGGTCGTAGCTTTTGCTGTCGGCGGCGGCCGTGATATTGGCCGCCTCCAGTTGTTGCGTCTTGTAGTCCGGGCCTACGGCACAGGCGGCGAGCGCCAGTACCAGCAAGCTCGGCAGGAATATTTTCACACTCATTGCTGTGTCTCCAGCTTCAAGGCCTTGGCCGCTTTGCGCGCTTCCTGGCGCTCCACATAACGCCGGATCAGTACGTAGAACACGGGCGTCAGCAACAGACCGAAGAAGGTCACCCCAATCATCCCGGAGAACACCGCCACACCCATGGCATGGCGCATCTCGGCACCGGCACCGCTGGACAGCACCAGCGGCACCACACCCATGATGAAGGCGAAGGAAGTCATCAGGATCGGCCGCAGACGCAGGCGGCAGGCTTCCAGTACCGCAGCCAGCGGGTCGAGGCCTTCCTGCTGTTTATCCTTGGCAAACTCGACGATCAGGATCGCGTTCTTGCAGGCCAGGCCCACCAGGACGATCAGGCCGATCTGGGTGAAGATGTTGTTGTCGCTGCCCGAGAGAATCACCCCGGTGATGGCCGACAGCAGCGTCATCGGTACGATCAGGATCACCGCGAGCGGCAGGCTCCAGCTTTCGTATTGGGCGGCCAGTACCAGGAACGCCAGCAGTACGCAGAGCGGGAACACGAACAGCGCGGTATTGCCCGAGAGGATTTGCTGATAGGTCAGGTCGGTCCACTCATAGGTCATGCCGTTGGGCAGTTCATCTTTCAACAGCTTTTCAATGGCTATCTGGGCCTGGCCGGAGCTGTAGCCCGGTGCGGCGTTGCCGTTGATTTCAGCGGTGATAAAGCCGTTGTAGTGCATCACGCGGTCGGGGCCCGAGGTGTCGCTGACCTTGATAAAGGTCGCCAGCGGGATCATCTCGCCCTTGTTGTTGCGCACTTTCAACTGGCCGATCTGGTCGGCGTCCTGGCGGAACTGCTGCTCGGCCTGCACGTTGACCTGATAGGTGCGTCCGAAGCGGTTGAAGTCGTTGGCATACAACGAGCCCAGGTAGACCTGCAGCGTGTCGAAGATGTCGCTGATCGCCACGCCATGGGTCTTGGCCTTTTCACGGTCGATGGCCGCGTCGACTTGCGGCACGTTCACCGTGTAGCTGGTGAACAGGCCGAACAGCTCGGGCACGTTGTGGCTCTTGGCGATGACCTTCTGCACTTCTTTGTACAGCTCGTCATAGCCGAGGTTGCCACGGTCTTCGATCTGCAGGCGGAACCCGCCGATGGTGCCCAGGCCTTGTACCGGCGGCGGCGGGAAGATCGCCATGTAGGCTTCTTCGATATTGGCGTATTGACCGTTCAGTGCACCGGCAATCGCACCGGCGGACATGCTCGCGTCCTTACGCTCGTCGAAGGGTTTCAAGGTCACGAACACGATGCCGCTGTTGGGGCTGTTGGTGAAACCGTTGATCGACAGGCCGGGGAAGGCAATCGCGGCTTCCACGCCAGGTTGTTTCAGGGCGATCTCCGACATGCGCTTCATCACGCTTTCGGTGCGATCAAGGCTCGCGGCGTCGGGCAGTTGGGCGAAGGCCACCAGGTATTGCTTGTCCTGGGCCGGGACGAAACCGGTCGGGGTGTGGGCAAAGCCGAAGAACGTCAGCACCATCAGGCCGGCGTACACGAACAGGGCAATGCCGCTGCCGCGAATCACTCGGCGGACGGTCCCCACGTAGCCATGGCTGGCCTTTTCGAAGAAGCAGTTGAACGGACGGAACAACCAGCCGCCGAAAATCTTGTCGAGGAACCTGGAGAAACGATCCTTCGGCGCATCGTGGGCCCGCAGCAACACAGCGGCCAGGGCAGGCGACAGCGTCAGCGAGTTGAACGCCGAGATCACTGTCGAGATGGCAATGGTCAAGGCGAACTGTTTGTAGAACTGTCCGGTCAAGCCGCTGATAAAGGCGGCCGGGATGAACACCGCGCACAGCACCAGCGCCGTGGCGATGATCGGGCCGGTCACTTCGCTCATGGCCTTTTCAGTGGCCGGGAACGGCTCCAGGCCCAGCTCGATATTACGCTCGACGTTCTCCACCACCACGATGGCATCGTCCACCACGATCCCGATGGCCAGTACCAGGCCGAACAGGGACAGCGCGTTGAGCGAGAAGCCGAACAGGTGCATCACCGCAAACGTACCGATCAGGGAGACCGGGACCGCCACCAGCGGAATGATCGAGGCGCGCCAGGTCTGCAGGAACAGGATCACCACCAGCACGACCAGGATCAGTGCTTCGAACAGGGTATGCACCACCGCTTCGATGGAGCCGCGCACAAAGATCGTTGGGTCATAGGCGATGCGGTAGTCCATCCCCGCCGGAAAGCTCTTTTTCAGCTCGGCCATTTTCGCGCGTACATCATTGGAGATGTCGATGGCGTTGGAACCGGGTCGCTGGAAAATCGGAATCGCCACGGCCGGCTGGTTATCGATCAACGAGCGCAGCGCGTATTGGCTGGAGCCCAGCTCGACCCGGGCGATGTCCTTGAGCCGCGTGATTTCACCGTTGGCGCCGGCGCGAATCACAATGTTCTCGAACTCTTCCTCGGTGACCAGGCGGCCTTGGGTATTGACCGACAACTGGAAGCTGGTGGCACTCGGCGCAGGCTGCGCGCCCAGGGCACCGGCGGCCACTTGACGGTTCTGCTCGCGAATCGCCGTGACCACATCGGTCGCGGTCAGGTTGCGCGAAGCGGTCTTGTTCGGGTCCAGCCACACGCGCAGGGAGTAGTCGCCCATGCCGAACAACTGCACGTCGCCGACGCCGCCCAGGCGGGCCAGCTCATCCTTGATATTGAGGATCGCGTAGTTGGACAGGTACAGCATGTCATAACGCTGATCCGGGGAGGTCAAGTGCACCACCATGGTCAGGTCGGGAGAGGCCTTGTCCACGGTGATACCGATGCGTGTCACTTCCTCGGGCAGTTTTGGCTGGGTGCGCGTCACCCGGTTTTGCACCTGCACCTGCGCGTTGTCCAGGTCAGTGCCCAGGGCGAAGGTGATGGTCAGGGTGAGCTTGCCGTCGGCGGTCGACTGCGAGGACATGTACAGCATGTTCTCGACGCCGGTAATGGCTTGCTCCAGCGGCGCCGCCACGGTTTCGCCGATGACTTTGGGGTTCGCACCCGGGAAGTTGGCGCGTACCACCACGGTCGGCGGCACCACTTCCGGGTATTCACTGATCGGCAGCTGGAACAGCGAGATGGCGCCGGCGATCAGGATCAACAGCGACAGCACCGCTGCGAAGATCGGCCGCGATATGAAGAACTTGGAAAAATTCATCTTGAGTCGTATCCCTTAACCGCGTGGAGTCGCGCTGCTGGCAAGCTTGGGCGCGGGTTTTTCCGGCGCCACCTGCTCCAGGTTGCTGGCTTCAAGCGCTTGTCGTTGTTGGGCCAGGGCGGCGAGGGTTTCCTGGCTGGCCATCGGAATGGTTTCCGGCGCCACCGGCGAGCCCGGGCGCACGCGCTGCAGGCCCTTGACGATAATGGTGTCGTCCTTGTTCAAGCCGCTGCGCACGATGCGCAAGCCTTCGATCTTCGGACCCAGTTCCACGGCGCGATAGGCCGGCTTGTCGCCTTCCATCACCAGTACGAACTTCTTGCCCAGGTCGGTGCCCACGGCTTCGTCGTTGATCAGCACGGCGGAGTAGGTGCCGCTGCCCACCAGCTTCAGGCGTGCATACAGGCCAGGGGTGTATTCGCCCTTGCTGTTATCGAACACCGCACGTCCGCGGATGGTGCCGGTGGCCGGGTTGACCTGGTTGTCGACGAAGTTCATCTGGCCCAGGTGCGGGTTGCCGGTTTCATTCGACAGGCCCAGGTACACCGGCGTGGTCGCGCCGCGACGGCCTTGGCGGGCCAACTCGGTGTACTTGAGGAACACACGCTCATCGGCATCGAAGTAGGCGTAAACCTTGTCGGTGGAGACCACACTGGTCAGCGCGGTGGTGTCGGCGGTGACCAGGTTACCGGCGGTGATTTCAGCACGGCTGACGCGGCCGCTGATGGGCGAGGTGACGCGGGTAAAGCTCAGGTTCAACTTGGCCAGGTCCAACTGCGCCTGGATCCCGGCCATGGCGGCGCGGGCTTCCTGGGCGGCGGTGGCGCGCGAGTCGGCCAGCTCGGCGGAGATCGCATTGCTCTGGCGCAGGCGTTCGCCGCGTTGTGCTTCGTTTTCACTGCGGGTGGCGGCGGCCTTGGTCTGCGCGAGCTGAGCTTCAAGGCGGCGTACTTCGGCCTGGAACGGGCGCGGGTCGATCTGGAACAGCAGGTCGCCTTTCTTGACCAAAGCGCCTTCGGTGAAAGCGACTTGGTCAATCTGGCCAGAAACCCGTGGGCGAATCTGTACGGTTTCCGGGGCTTCCAGGCGCCCGGTGAATTCATCCCACTCGTTGACCGGCTGTTCCAGCACCTTGGCCACGCTGACCTTGGCGGCAGGCATGGCGGCCGCCTGGTCCGGGGTCTTGCCGCACGCGCTCATCACCACCACGGCCAATATCGCCAGGGGCAAGCGCAAATGTTTGAGTGACTGTTCCATGAGGTGCATCCGCCAATGTATTTGAGATGGGCGGATCATGCGCGGGGAGGCGGTATGTCACGAATCGAATGAAGCAAAGGTGACTATCATTCGGAATGATATAAGCGCTGCGGACAGCCCCCCAGTCTGCAGTTTTAGTTAGGGAGCTATCAATGTGCTTGATGGGAAAACACTGTTGTTGCGGACGTATTTAAACTCACCGGTAGTGTCCCGGCCACGCAGGCCGGGACAATCGGATGGCTTTTACGGCTGAGGCTGAGTGGGCTCACCGCTCAAGGCATCGACCATGGGTGGGTGCTCCTGCACCGCCTGGCGCAAGTCCTCGGTGACCCGCAGCTCGGCGCCCGTCGGCGAGAACGTTGCCGCTGCCGCAAACGGCGCGGGGTTGGCGGGGACGGGGCGTTTGCCGCGTCGCCACAGGAAGAAGGTGACCATGCACAGGTTCACCAGCGCAAATACCCAGAACAGGCCGTTGGCGCCGAACGAATTCATCACCGGCGAGATCATCATCGGACTGATGGCCGAGCCCAGCGAGTTGATCAGCAACAGGCCCTGGATCATCGGTACCAACGCGTCGGCAGGCGCGCGGTCGGCGGCATGGCTGACGGCGACCGGGTACAGCGCGAACACCGCGCCGCCGAGCAGGAACAGCAGCACCGCAAGCAGCATCGACGACAAGGGCAGCAGTACGATCAGCAGTGACAACAGGGTGCAGGCCACCGCCAAGATGGTCAGCACCTGCAAGCGATCCTTGTGGTCGGACCAGCGTCCGACCGGATATTGCAACAGCATGGCGCCGAGGATCGTCCAGGCCATCATGCTGCCGACGTCGCCAACGTTCAGGCCGGCGCGTTGCAGGTACAGCGGCAGCAAGGTGTAGATCGCCGCGATGCTGACCCCCGAGCCGAAACACCCGACCAGCCCGGTCGGCGTCACGCCCAGCAGTTGCCGTGGCTTGAGCGGTTCAACCTGATCCAGCAGGGGCGATACCCGGGGCAGGATCACAATCGGCAATACCGACAACGACGCGAGCATGCCGGCCACCATGAACGGTGCGCTGTCGCTCAGGCCGGCGATTCTGCCCAGCGCCGCCTGGCCCAGCACGCTCGCGCCATACAGCACGATCATGTACAGCGCGAGCAAGCGCCCGCGAATCTTGGCGTCGCCGGCCAGCAGCAGCCAGCTTTCGATCACCAGAAACACCCCGACCGTGGCCCAGCCGTTGACCAGGCGCAGCACGAACCAACCCCAGGTGTCATAGAACAAGCCCTGCAGCAGGATGGTCACCGCAATCAGCGAGGCAAAGCTGCCGTAGGCGCGGATATGCCCGATGCGCAGAATCAGCCGGTCATTGAAGACGGCGCCCAGCGTCAGGCCGATGAAGTAGGCCGATGACACGATCCCGATCATCGTGGCCGATGCGCCAGCCGCGTCGAGTCGAAGGGTCGTCAGGGATGAAAGAAAGCCGTTGCCCAGCGCAACAATGAACAGCCCCAGCAAGGGCGCCAGCGCCATGGCCAGCAAACGCGCAGACATAAAGACCTCTGGAAAATCGAACGGCGAAACAGGCGGTCGCCTGCAAACGAGCGCGGGATTCTACGGCTTGCGCATGATTTTCCAAGGGCTGTTTACTGCGACGTTAGGTCGCAGGGTTGATTGCATAAAGCGCAAGAAAATTTTTCCATCCATCCCCTCCCGCAAAGCTTGCGTCCGGTCGAGCAAAGACCCCGGCAGGCCTGCGTCTTGATAATCCCTGCACTCAACTCCACCGCAGCAACGAGCACCGCGTCCCGCCATGAACCTGCGCACCTTCATCCGTCGTCACTGCCTTAACTGCGCGCTCGCTACGAAGGCACTGACCCGACTGCATAAGTCGCTGTCTTTCCTGGTCACTCACCTGGCCATGAGAGGCTTCGACTCCCGATCCTCTCCGGCCACCCGTGACGTGGCCGCCCTTGATCTTCGCCCCAGTACCCTGTGCCCGGAGCTGGCCGCCACCGTGTTCAGCCACGCCCGCGACGGCATCATCCTGGTCGACCCGTTCGGCCGCGTCATCGCCGTGAACGAGGCCTTCAGCCGGCTCACCGGCTACGGGCGGGATGAAGTGCTGGGGCGAGCGTTGAATACCCATCCCATGGTGCGTCGGTTGGCGACGTTTTATGCGCCGATGAAGAACGCGCTGGACTTCCACGGGCATTGGTCCGGTGAGATCCAGAGCAGCCACAGGGATGGACGGCAGATGACTTCGCGGATCAGCGTCAGCGCGGTGCATGACCGTCATGGAAACGTCCAGCACTATGTGGCGCTGTTCAGCGACATGACGCAGATGAAGCAGCGCCTGCAGTTGCTGGAACGTGATGCCCGGTATGACGCGCTTACGCAGTTGCCCAATCGGTTGCTGTTGGCCGAGCGGATGCGCCAGGCGTTGGGCAAGGCGAAGAGTGACCAGCACAAGGTGGCGATTGCGTTCATTGACCTAGATGGGTTCAAGGCGCTTAACGACAGTTACGGCCATGATTGGGGCGATCGGGTGTTGCAGATTGTCGCGGCGCGGATCAACGCGACGTTGCGTGAAGGCGATACCTTGGCGCGGCTCGGTGGCGATGAGTTTGTGGCCGGGCTGGTGGGGTTGCAGGCTGCGCAAGACAGCGAGCCTTTGCTCCAGCGAATGTTGCAGGCGGCCAACGCGCCGATTTTGATTGGCACGCAGACGGTGGAAATTGCCGCGAGTATCGGCGTGGCGTTTTATCCGGAGCATGGGGCGCAGATCGATGGGCTGATCAGCAAGGCGGACCAGGCGATGTATCTGTCGAAAAAGGCCGGGGGGAACCGTTTAGCGTTTTGTCCGATGCGGTGTGTTTCGGCTATCGGGACGTAGGTCTCTATACACCTTTGGCGTGACGCCGAGCTTGCTCCCCCGTTGGGCCTGGCCGCCTACGACTATCTTACTGATACCCCACAAATCCAAATGTGGGAGGGGGCTTGCCCCCGATGGCGGCCTCTTGGCTGGCCAGTATCTTTCAGACCGAGTACATATCCATTATTTAGGTCACGGCCACTTAGGGTTCCGCCCTGACGGCGGGTCACTTTGGAAAAGCCCCAAAGTAACCAAAGGGCTCTTGCCCCACCACTCGGCACCTCGCCTAGGCTCGGTG
>Ga0105246_10000020_pt1 | contig 59668 bp, 53 predicted proteins | sample KBSM64metaG_FD_99694 | JGI IMG/M metagenome (GOLD analysis project Ga0105246, IMG submission 99694) | Miscanthus rhizosphere microbial communities from Kellogg Biological Station, Michigan, USA - KBS M6-4 metaG | ecosystem: Host-associated > Plants > Roots > Rhizosphere > Soil | place... | reverse complement strand
GCGCCTTCGAAACCTAGCGCCGGTGCGCTGCCGCGGGTCGAGATGTAGTGCATCGGGTGCGGCGGTTAGCGGTCCGCCGGCGCTTCGACAAGCTCAGGACGACGGGACTTCGGTCGGTGCCGCCTCCAGCTCGCGCTTCAGGCGCATCAGCCCGGCGGCTGCTCCGGCGGCGTGTGGGCCAATCCAGCGCTCGTGAATTGCCTGGATCGGCATCGCGTCGAGATAATTGAACCGCTCGCGGCCCTTGCGCAGCGGGATCACCAGTCCGGCGTCCTCGAGCACCTTCAAGTGCTGCATCACTGTGCAGCGGTCGAGGTCGGGGAACGCCGCGCAAAGCTGCTTGGTTGTCAGCGGGCGAAGCTTCAACGCGTCGCAAATCTCGCGCCGTACGCCGTTGGCCAGCGCCTTGAACACACGATCCAGCCCGCCTTCGGTTGACATGTTATGTTTTTATAACATATTTGACGACGACTCAAGAGGAGATTGACGATGGACCTCAAGTTCCGCGTGTTCGCCTATATCGCCAAGCCAGTGCACGAGGTGTTCGAGGCGGTGGCCGACCCGGCCAAGCTGTCGCAGTATTTCACCACCGGCGGCGCCAAGGGCCGCCTCGAGGAAGGCGCGACCGTGACCTGGGACTTCCACGACTTCCCCGGCGCCTTCCCGGTCCACGTGATCGAGGTCGTGCCCGACGAGCGAATCGTGCTCGAATGGAAGGCCAACGAGCCCGACACCGATTACCAGGTCACCGTGACGATGACATTCAAGCCCACCGACGACGGCCGCACGATGGTCGAGATCGCCGAAGAAGGCTGGCATGAGACGGAGGCCGCGCTCAAGGCGAGCTACGGCAACTGCATGGGCTGGGCGCAGATGCTCGCCGCGCTCAAGATGTGGATCGAACACGGCATCAACTTGCGCGAGGGGATGTACAAGTAATCGCGCCCGATCAATCCGCGCGGAGCTTTTTCCGTAGCGCCAGGACGTAGATCAGCAGTGCGATCGTCGCGAAGGCGAACCACTGGATCGCGTACGACAAGTGCCCCATCGGCGTGGTGCTGACGTTCGAGGGATCGGGCCGCGCCAGCTGCGCGAGGCCCGCTTGCGGTGGCGAAGCAATCAGACGGACAGCCTTGTTCGATCCGGCGACCCAGCCGGTCACCGCGCCGCCACGCCACGCAGGACCGGCGGGGTCGGTCGACCAGCCGAGCGCTACATCGGCGGCGCCACCGCGCGGCAAAGCGCAGTGAGCGACGTGAGCCCAACCCGACTCGCCAGTGGCGGATCGTCCCGCGATCGCGGCCATGCCAGACACGCTCGCGCAAATGAGGCTGCTGCGATGATAAAGCGCGTCGTCGTATTGAGCCGCGGAGTTCGGCCAGGGCACTTCGGCTTCGCTCGCCTGCGCCGCTTCGTAGCGGGCGATCTCGGCTTCCTTCCAGTGCTTGCGGTGGAGCTGCCACACGCCGAGCCACGCCATCGTCGCCACGGCGGTGAGGACAATGATCGTCGCGACGACCGGAATGCGGCGGGTCACTTGCGGCCAGCCTCGCCGGTTTTCTGGCGGAACTCGGACCACAGCAGGGCGGCCTTGGCCAAGCGCAGGCCGCCGATGACGCCGAGCGTGGTCAACGGTACCCACAGCAGCACATGGACCCACCACGGCGGCTCGACCGACAGCTGCAGCGTCAGCGCCAGGCCGACGACGATCGCGCCGACGATCATCGTCAGGAACGCCGCCGGCCCGTCGCCAACGTTGAATTTCGTGTAATCGAGCCCGCAGGCCCGGCAGCGGTCGGCGAACTTGATCGGGCCGGCGAACAGCGTCTTCGCTCCGCACCGGGGGCAAAGACCGAAAAGGGCAGCCTCGCCAAGTGCGGGAGGCGAATGTTCAGGCAATTCCCACCCCCAGCCCCACCCGCAAGCGGAAGGGGAGCGAGCCTTGCCGAACCGCAGGTGAGGCTAGTCGCAGCGGGGTGGGCATGCGACCGAGACGCTTATTCGTAGACCGCGCCCCAGCCGCCCCAGACGTAGACGACCACGAACAGGAACAGCCACACCACGTCGACGAAATGCCAGTACCACGCCGCCGCTTCGAAGCCGAAATGCTGGCGCGGGGTGAAGTGGCCCTTGTAGGCCCGGATCAGGCACACGGTCAGGAAGATCGTGCCGATGATCACGTGGAAACCGTGAAAGCCGGTCGCCATGAAGAACGCCGAGCCGTAGGTGTTCAGGCCGAACGCGAACGGGGCGTGGACGTACTCGTAGGCCTGGATGCTGGTGAACGTGATGCCCAGCAGGATGGTCAGCCACAGGCCCTGCTTGAGGCCCTTGCGATCGCCGTGGATCAGGCAGTGATGCGCCCAAGTGACCGTGGTGCCCGAGCAAAGCAGGATCAGCGTGTTGAGCAGCGGCAGATCGAACGGGTTGATGACCTCCTTGATCGCCTTGGGCGGGAATACGCCGCCGACCGTTTCGGCCAGCTCATTGGGGAACAGCGCGAAGTCGAACCAGCTCCAGAACCAGCCGACGAAAAACATCACTTCCGAAGCGATGAACAGGATCATGCCGTAGCGCAGGTGAAGCTGCACGACCGGTGTGTGATCGCCCTGCTGCGCTTCCTTCACCACTGCCGAGAACCACGAGTAGAACGTCGCGATCAGGCCCATCACGCCGAGGCCCAACACGAGCTGCCAGTTGGCCAGGCTGTGCATGAACAGCACCATCCCGCTGGTGAAGGCGAGCGCCGAGGCGGCGCCCATCAGCGGCCAGATGTTCGGCGGCAGGATGTGGTATTGATGGTTCTTGGCACCGGCCATGATGATCGCTTCCTGGTCCTTAATTGGTCTGGCCCTTAATGGTCCTGCTCGCCTTGGTCCAGAGGGTGCTAGCCCTCTTTCTTCACCTCGTGGAACGTATAGCTGAGCGTGATCTGCTGGATGTCCTTGGTATCGGGATCATTCAGGATTTTGGGGTCGACGTAATAGATCACCGGCATCCGCACCGCCTGGTGCGGCTGGAGCGTCTGCTCGGTGAAGCAGAAGCACTGGATCTTGTTGAAATAGCCGCCGGTCTGCTCGGGCACGACGTTGAAGGTGGCCGAGCCGGTGACCGGGTGGTCGGAGTTGTTCTGCGCCAGGAACAGCGCCATGCTGCGCTCACCCAGCGCCAGAGTCTGGGTGGTCTGCAGTGGCTTGAATGTCCACGGCATCCCGCGCTCCACCTGTCCGTCGAAGCGCACCGAGATCGTCGCTCCGCCGGCGCTTTCACCAAACTTCGCGGCATCGACAGCTTCGGCTGCCGTGGCGCGCTGAGTAGTTCCGGCAAACCCGGTCACCTGGCAGAACAGGCGGTAGAGCGGCACCGCGGCGAAGCCCAGGCCGAGCATGGCGAACGCCACTACGACCATGATCAGTCCTACCCGGCGGTTCCTGATGTCGGCCTGCGTCGCCATCGCTCAGCCCGCGATCCGGACCCAGGCGATCGCGTAGAACAGCACGACAAAGGCAGCGAGCACCAGCGCCAGCGCGATATTGCGCCCGCGCCGCGCGCGCTTCAGCGCTTCCTGTTCTTCTGGGGTCATACCGCAAGCCCCTGCCCGAGGATCAACCTATCCGCAACCAGCGCCGTGAACAGCGCGAACAGGTAGAGCACCGAATAGCCAAACAGCCGCTTCTCCGGCTTCATCTTGTCCCCTTCTTCCGCGCGGCGCAGCGCCACCGGAACGCATAGCGCAACGAAGACGGCCGAAAGAACCAGCGCGCTGACCCCGTAGATCGCACCCACCCCGCCGATCCACCAAGGCGCCAGGCTGACGGCAAACAGGATCAGGGCATAGGCGAAGATCTGCCGCCGCGTCGCCTTCTCGCCGGCGACCACCGGTAGCATCGGGATGCCCGCCTTGGCGTAATCGCTCTTCACGAACAGCGCGAGCGCCCAGAAGTGAGGCGGGGTCCACATGAAGATGATCGCGAACAGCAGCACCGGCATCAGCGTGACGTGCCCGGTCACCGCGACCCAGCCGATCAGCGGCGGGAACGCGCCCGCGCCGCCGCCGATGACGATGTTTTGCGGCGTGCGCGGCTTGAGCCAGATGGTGTAGATCACCGCGTAGTAGAGAATCGAGACGGCAAGGATGATGGCGGAGAGCCAGTTCAGCGCCAAGCCCATCAGCAGCACCGAGGCGACCGACAGCGCGATTCCGAAGTCGCGCGCGTTGCTCCGATCCATCCGTCCGCCGGGCAGCGGCCGCTTGGCGGTGCGCTTCATCCGCGCGTCGAGGTCGGCCTCCCACCACTGGTTGAGCGCTCCGGCCCCGCCCGCGCCGAGCGCGATGCACAGGACCGCGGTGAAGCCGAGCACCGGGTTGATATGCCCCGGCGCCGCGAGCAGGCCGCACAGGCCCGTGAACACCACCAGGCTCATCACCCGCGGCTTCGTCAGCGCGAAGTAGTCGCGCCATTCGGAGGGCAGCGCGGACACTGGTGTTTCGACCGTTGCAGTCATGACGCTCAAGTCCCCCTCCCGCTTGCGGGAGGGGTTAGGGGTGGGTCAGTGCGAGGGGTGGATGTGCCCACCCCCGGCCCCTCCCGCAAGCGGGAGGGGAGAAGTGTCAATGCGCGCCCACGGTCGACGCGTCGCCGATAGCGTTGTGGTGCGAGTGGTGTTCCTCGATCACCGGCAGCGTCGAGAACTGGTGGAACGGCGGCGGGCTCGACAGCGACCATTCGAGCGTCGTGGCGCCCTCGCCCCAGTAGTTCGCCGGCGCCTTCTTGCCTGCGGTAAAGGCGTAGATCATGTTCACGAAGAACACGATCATGCCCGCCGCCATGATCAGGTAGCCGATCGACGAGATGTGGTTCCAGTACGCGAACGCCGGGGCGTAGTCCGGATAGCGCCGTGGCATCCCGTTCATCCCCAGGAAGTGCTGCGGGAAGAAGATCACGTTCACGCCGATGAAGAACACCCAGAAGTGGATGTGCGCGAGCAGTTCGCTGTGCATCCGCCCGCTCATCTTCGGGAACCAGTAGTAGAAGCCTGCGAACAGCGAGAACACCGCGCCTAGCGACAGCACGTAGTGGAAGTGCGCGACGACGTAGTAGGTGTCCTGCATGTTGTCGTCGATGCCGCCGTTGGCCAGCACCACGCCGGTCACGCCGCCGATGGTGAACAGGAAGATGAAGCCGATCGCCCAGACGAGCGGACTCTTGAACTCGAGGCTGCCGCCCCACATCGTCGCGATCCAGCTGAAGATCTTGATGCCGGTCGGCACCGCGATGACCATCGTCGCCGCGGTGAAGTACATCTTGACGTTCACGCTCATGCCGGTGGTAAACATGTGGTGCGCCCAGACGACGAAGCCGACCACACCGATGGCGACCATCGCGTAAGCCATGCCGAGGTAACCGAACACCGGCTTCTTGCTGAAGGTCGCGATCACCTGGCTGATCATGCCGAAGCCCGGAATGATCATGATGTAGACCTCGGGGTGGCCGAAGAACCAGAACAGGTGCTGGTAAAGCACCGGGTCGCCGCCGCCGGCCTGGTCGAAGAAGGTCGTACCGAAGTTGCGGTCGGTCAGCAGCATGGTGATCGCCGCAGCCAGCACCGGCAGCGCTAGGACGAGCAGGAAGGCGGTGACCAACACAGACCACACGAACAGCGGCATCTTGTGCAGCGTCATGCCGGGCGCACGCATGTTGAAGATCGTGGTGATGAAGTTGATCGAGCTCATGATCGAGGCAGCGCCCGCCATGTGCAGCGAGAAGATCACGAAATCGACCGAAGGCCCCGGTGAGCCTGACGTCGACAGCGGCGCATAAAGCGTCCATCCGGTACCGGCGCCGTGTGCCGTCCCGCCCGGCACGAAGACCGAGAACATCAACGAGCAGAAGCCGGTGAACGTCAGCCAGAAGGCGACGTTGTTCATCCGCGGGAAGGCCATGTCCGGCGCGCCGATCATCAACGGCACGAACCAGTTGGCGAAACCGCCCATGGTCGCCGGCATGACGACGAAGAACACCATGATCAGGCCGTGCGCGGTGACCATCACGTTCCACGTGTGCAGGGCCTGGTCCATGTCGGTGTTGCCGTTCAGCCAGAGCGAGATCTGCCCGAGGATCTGGATGCCCGGCGCGGCCAGCTCCCAGCGCATCAGGCCCGAGATCGCCCCGCCGATGATCCCGGCGAAGATCGAGAACACCAGGTACAGCGTGCCGATGTCCTTGTGGTTCGTCGACATGAACCAGCGGGCGAAGAAGCCCGGCTTGTGATCGGCGTCGTGGTGATGATCCTCGGCGTGAGCCTGGAAGGTATCGGCGGTGGTGGCCATGACTAGACTAACCTTGCTTCGTAAATCGTGGGCCGCTCAGGCGGCGGGATCGGCGGCGGCGGGCGTGGCGGACGTTTCGGCCGCGGGAGCTGCGCCGGCAGCGGGCGCGCCCGCGGCGGAGGCTTCGGGCGCCTGCGTGGCCGGCTTGGCGGGGGCAGCGCCCTTCGCCGTGCCGCCCTGCGAGGCGACCCAGGCGTTGAACTTGTCCATCGGCACCGCTTCGACCGCGATCGGCATATAACCGTGGCGCGCGCCGCACAGTTCCGAGCACTGGCCGTAGTAGATGCCGGGCTCTTCGACGAACAGCACCTTCTCGTTGATCCGCCCGGGCACGGCGTCGAGCTTGAACCACAGGCTCGGCACGGCGAACGCGTGGATCACGTCGGACCCGGTGGTCTGCAGGCGGATCGGCACGCCAACCGGCACGACCATGCGATTGTCAGCGCCCAGCTGCGGCGGCTCGCCGCGTTTGATGGCCTCTTCATCGGGCAGCATGTGCGAGATTACCTCGAAGCCGCCGTTGTCGGGATAGCTATAGCCCCAGTACCACTGGTAGCCGGTGGCCTTGATCGTCAGAGCGTCTTTCGGCGGGCTCTTGTATTGGCGCGACAGCAGCGTGATCGAGGGCACTGCGATGACCACCAGGATCAGCACCGGGATCACCGTCCACAGGATCTCGATCAGGGTGTTGTGGCTGGTCTTCGACGGCACCGGGTTTCGGCGGCGGTTGTACATCGCCATCACCCACAGCAGCAGGCCCAGCACGAGCAGCGTGATCACCGTAATGATCGGCAGCAGCAGGTAATTGTGCATCTTGTAGGCGAAGTGCCCGGTCGGCGAATACTGCTTCTGGAAATCGATTCCGCCCGGAGTCGGCTGCCCCTTGATCCACTCGGGACCGAGCGGCTGGTAGGCTGCAGCACCGGCAGCAGGCTTCGCCCCCGAAGCTACGGCCCCTTGCGGCGTGGGCACGTTCGGGTTGGCGGTCTGCGCATCAGCCTGCGGCGCCGTCTGCGCAAAGGCGCCATGCGGAGCTGCGAAAAGGGCCAGGGCTGCAAAGAGAATTACCAGGAAAGCCAACCGCTTGCGGGCGATATCGCCGAAATTCGTCTGGTGCACAGTTCCGTCCCGTAAGCTTGGCGCGCGAATGCGCGAAAGGCCCGAACGGGCCGGTTTCGCCGGGCCTATACGCCCGCTTGCCCCATGCCTCAAGCGCTTCTAGGGAGATTTTTCGACAGGCCCGCCGACGCAGCCAGGGCGCCCATTTCTGAGGATTGCCACACCGCCATGACCGATGACGAGGTCCTCGCCGAGTTCCGCTCCAGCCATGCCCTGCTCGAGGGCCATTTCAAGCTCTCGTCTGGCCGGCACAGCGCGCACTACCTCCAATGCGCGCGGGTATTGATGAATGCCGAGCGCGCCGGCCGGTTGGCCCGCGCCCTGTGCCAAAAGTTACCGCGCGAGATTCGCAGCCAGGTGGAGAAGGTCGTCTCGCCGGCGATGGGCGGGGTGATCATCGGCCACGAAGTGGGCCGCGCGCTGGAAGTCGACGCGGTATTCCTTGAGAGGCCGAGCGGCACGTTCGAATTTCGCCGTGGGTTCGACGTGGAGCAGGGCGAGAAGATCCTGCTGGTCGAGGACGTGGTCACGACCGGGGTTTCCAGCCGCGAAGCTATCAATGCCGTCCACAAGGCGGGCGGCGAAGTGCTCGCCGCGGTCGCGCTGGTCGATCGCTCGGCCGGCGAAGCGGACCTGGGAGTACCCTTGTTCACGCTGGTCGAGATCAATTTCCCGACGTTCGCTCCGGACGAAGTGCCGCCCGAGCTGATGGCGGTCCCCGTCGAAAAGCCCGGGAGCCGCAAGGCTTGAGCCGCCTCCGTCTCGGCGTCAACATCGACCACGTCGCGACGATTCGTAACGCGCGCGGTGGCGACCATCCCGACCCGGTGCGCGCGGCCGAGATCGTCGCCCGCTGCGGCGGCGACGGCATCACTGCGCACCTGCGCGAGGACCGGCGGCATATCCGCGACGACGATTTGCGGCGCATTCAGCAAGCGACCGACCTCCCGCTCAACCTGGAGATGGCGGCGACTGAGGAGATGCTGGCGATCGCCCTCGCCCACCGTCCGCACGCCGCCTGCATCGTCCCCGAGAAGCGCGAGGAGGTGACCACCGAGGGCGGGCTTGATGCCGCGGGCCAGCACAACCGCCTGCAACCGATCGTCTCGCGCCTGACCGACGCCGGCATCCGCGTCAGCTTGTTTATCGAGGCGAGCGAGCGTCAGCTCGAAGCCGCGCTGCGGCTCGGCGCGCCGGTGGTCGAGTTCCACACCGGCGAATACGCCCACGCGGCCGGCGAGCAGGTACCGGTCGAGCTCAGGCGCATCGCCGACATGGCCGCCCTCGCCGCCAAGAACGGCATCGAGCCCCACGCCGGGCACGGTCTCACCTACGAGAACGTCCAGCCGATCGCCGCCATCCCCCAGCTCGCCGAACTCAACATCGGCCACTACCTGATCGGCGAGGCGATCTTCGTTGGGCTCGAGCCGGCGGTCACGCGGATGCGCGAGCTGATGGACGCGGCGAGGTGATCATCGGGCTCGGCTCGGACCTCTGCAACATCGAGCGGATCGAGGCCGTGCTCGCTCGCCACGGCGGGCGCTTCGAGCGGCGCTGCTTCACAGAGGTCGAGCGGGCCAAGGCGGGGCGGCGGCCGTACACGCGCGCCGGCACTTACGCCAAGCGCTTCGCCGCCAAGGAGGCGTTCTCCAAGGCGGTCGGCACCGGGTTCTACCGCGGCGTGTACATGAAGGACATCGGCGTGGTGAACGCCCCCTCGGGCGCGCCGACGCTTCAGCTGACCGGGGGCGCGGCCAAGCGGCTTGCGGAAATGGTCCCGGACGGCCATGAGGCGGTCATTCATCTGACCCTCACCGACGACCATCCATGGGCCCAGGCGTTCGTGGTGATCGAGGCCCGCCCCCTGTGACATTAGAGACTTCCGACCGCGCGATGGACGACCCAACCCCCGAGACGACCCCGGTTGAAGCCAAGGCTGAAGACAAGAAGCCCGAGCAGAAGATCGACTGGCTGCGCGAAATCCGCGGCCTGGCGCTCATGCTTCTGGCGGTGCTGGCGTTCCACACCTTCGTCGCCAAACCGTTCTACATCCCTTCCGGCTCGATGGAGCCGAACCTTCTGGTCGGCGACCGGCTGGTGGTCAGCAAATATCCCTATGGCTGGAGCTGGGTCTCGGCGAGCTTCCACGTGTTGCGGCGCAGCCATTGGCGGATCGCGCCGAAAACGCCCGAGTACGGCGACATCGTCATCGTCGTGCCGCCGGACAAGACCGAGGATTACATCAAGCGCGTGATCGGCCTGCCCGGCGACACGATCGCGATGGTCAATGGGCAGGTGATCCTGAACGGCAAGCCGGTGCCCAAAGAAATGGAGCCGGCGGTGCGGATCCCGGAAGATTCGCAGATGTGCGACGGGCGGCCGTGCCTTTCGGAATTCGCGCGCTACCGCACGATCCTGCCCAACGGCAAGGTCGTCTACGAGCCGCCAACGTATCGGGAAACGCTGCCGAACGGCGCCAGCTACCTGGTGCTCGACGACGAGCCCGACAGCCTGCGCGACAATTACGGGCCGGTCCGGGTGCCCGAAGGCCATGTCTTCCTGATGGGTGACAACCGCGATCACTCCGCGGACAGCCGGTTTGCGGCCGGGTACGAAGAAGGCCTCGGCGGGCCCGTGCCAATCGCCAACGTCGGCGGCCGCGCCGAGTTCATCACCTTCTCGCTCGACGGCTCAACCGGCTGGAACCCCTTGAGCTGGTGGAAATCCTTGCGCCCGGACCGGGCCTGGACCAGTCTTCGGCCCGAGATTAGGGGCAAGGCCAAGAGCGGATGACCAAGGCGGTCGAGGACAAAATCGCCCAACCCACGGTCGGCTCCAGCCCGACGCACATTGCCAACCCCGAACTGCGCAAGGAAGCGCTGCGCGCCGCCGTCTGGGTCGCGGTAGTCGGCCTTGCGGTCCTGGCAGTTTACGTCAGCCAGGCGCTGCTGGTGATCTTCGGGGCGATGGTCTTCGCCGCAATGCTCGACGGTGGCGCGCGCTTGATCGGTCGCATCCTGCCGATCCGGCGCGGCTGGCGGCTAGCGCTGGTGATCGTGCTAACGCTGGGCTTCATCGTCTGGCTGTTCTACTTCGCCGGCTCGCAGATTTCGCAGCAGGCCGCGGCACTGCCGGCGCTCGTCGGTGAACAGTTCGCCCGCTTCATAGCCTGGCTGCAGAGCAAGGGTTTCGCCGCCAGCCAGGAAGACGTCGGCCGCCTGGTGGGCACGTTTGCGAGCGGCGTGGGGATCGTCACCCGGGCGATCGGCGGCATTCTCGGCGCGGGCGCAACGCTGCTGCTGATCCTCACCATCGGCCTCTACCTCGCCTTCGAGCCGCGGCTTTACGAACGTGGCCTCGCCTGGATGCTGCCTCACGACGCGCGCGACGAGTTCTACGTCACCGCCGACCAGATGGCGTTTACCCTGCGGCGGCTGATGGCCGGTCGGCTGGTCGGCATGGCTTTCGAAGGCGTGTTCATCTTCCTGATGCTGTTCTTCTACGGCGTGCCGATGGCCGCGCTGCTCGGGATCATCACCGGGCTGCTGGCCTTCATCCCCAACATCGGCGCGATCGTATCGGGCATCCTGATGGTGCTGGTCGGCTTCTCGGGCGGGACCGAGATGGGGCTCTATACCATCTTCGTCTATTTCCTGGTGCAGAACGTCGACGGCAATATCGTGGTGCCGCTGATCGCCCGGCGGACGGTCGACCTTCCCCCCGCGCTAGTGCTGGCGTTCCAGTTGATCATGGGCGTGCTGTTCGGCATCCTCGGCCTGTTCCTGGCCGACCCGCTGCTGGCGATGACCAAGGTCTGGTTGACACGCCGCTCGCAGATTGCCGACCGCGCGCGCGATGGCGCGTAAGTTCCTGTACTTCATCGTCGTCTGCGTGGTGATCGTGTTCGCGGCGCTGCTGGCGCTGCGCCTGTGGCCGGCCGCGCTCAGCCGCCTGGCCTTCGCCCCGACCGGGCACTTCCAGGCCCAGCCGGAGCTCGCCCGCAATGCCTACAGCGACCCGGGCATGTGGTATGCCCGGCCTGGCGCCGCCGACGATCCGACGCGCTGGCAGCCGCCGTGGACGCAAGGCGCCACCGCTCCGGCGGACGGCAACGTGCCGCCCTTCGCAGTGTTCTTCGTCCACCCGACCAGCTACCTCGGTCGCGAGCACTGGAACGCCTCGCTCGACGACCGTGACGCCCAAGCGCGGGCGCAGATCTTCCTCAAGGGGCTCGCCAGCCCATTCAACCAGGCGAGTGAGATGTGGGCGCCGCGCTACCGGCAGGCGGCCGTCGGCGCCTTCCTCACCGCCTCGCCCGATGCGCAAGCGGCGCTCGACCTCGCCTACCGCGACGTAAGCCAGGCGTTCGACGAATTCCTCACCTCTGTCGGCCCCGACGTGCCCATCGTGCTCGCCGGGCACAGCCAGGGCGCGCTGCTGATCGACGAGCTGTTGCGTAAGCGCATCGCCGGCACGCCGCTGCAGGCGCGCATCGCGATGGCCTATCCGATCGGCTGGCCGGTCTCCATCGAGCACGACCTTCCGGCGCTCGGCCTGCCCGCCTGCGCGACGGCCGACCAGACCGGCTGCATCGTCACCTGGTCGAGCTTCGCCGAGCCGGCCGACCCGGGCATGCTGCTCGAGCGCTACCAGCACTCGGCGGGGCTTGATGGCCAGCCGCGCGGCGACAAGGGCGTGTTGTGCATCAACCCCCTGACCGGCACGCTCAATGGCGCCGCCCCCGCCTCCGCCAACCTCGGCACGTTGGTGCCGAGCGCCGACCTGGCGACCGGCGAGCTGGTCCCCGGGGCGGTTTCGGCGCATTGCGGGCAGCGCGGGCTGCTGCTGATCGGCAACCCGCCCGAGATGGGTTCCTACGTGCTCCCCGGCAACAACTACCACGTCTATGACATCCCGCTGTTTTGGGAGAACCTGCGGCTCGACATCGCGCGGAGGATGCGCACGTGGGCGACGCAGCACCGCTGATCGCCACCACCGCGGCCGAGCTGCGCGCGACGATGCCCGACGGCGGCGTGCTGCTCGGCCTCGACCTCGGCACGAAAACCATCGGCACCGCGCTGAGCGATGCGGGCTGGCGCTTCGCCAGTGCCGGCAAGACCCTGCCGCGCGGCAAGTTCGGCCGCGATCTTGAGGCACTGCGCATGTTGGCAAGCGAGCGCCGCGTCGCCGGGATCGTCCTCGGCCTGCCGCTCAACATGGACGGCAGCGAAGGTCCGCGCGCGCAATCGGCGCGGGCCTATGCCAGGAACCTCGCGCCGCTGGGCCTGCCGGTGCTGCTGTGGGACGAGCGCTGGTCGACCGCGAGCGCCGAGCGGGCGATGATCGACCAGGACATGAGCCGGGCCAAGCGCGCCGAACGCATCGACAGCCACGCCGCCGCGGTGATCCTGCAAGCCGCACTCGATGCGCTGGCGGGGGGTGCGTTCTAGCTAGGCGCGGCGAAGGACGACGATCAGACCGGAGGGCAGCGGACCATCGTGCGGCAGGCTCAGGCGCGTCGCATCGGCCCGGGCGCAGTTGAGGACCGCGGCCGGAATGCCCGTCTCGTAAAGGATCGCGTCGGCCGCGCCGAGCAGTTGCAGCTGGCGCAAAGTCAGCCCGTCGGCAGTCGGCGTGTCGATGACCAGCTCGACGCGCCTTGCCTCGTTGCACGCGGCTTCACCATCGCGCAGCCAGTTCGGTACGGCGGTGGCGCCATGCTCGACGAAAGGGTCGAGCGGCCCACCTTGCCCGAGGGCCGCGTCGAGCGCCCTGCGCCGGTCGTCCGCGTCCGGCCAGCGTTCGCGCAAGGCATCGCGCGCCTCGGCCAGCGATTGCGCGAGCAGGCCAAGGCTATCGGGCAGCATCGCCTCGAGCCGCAGGCGCAGGTGCTTGGCGAGGCCCGCCGAGGCGCCGTCGGTGCCGACGGCGATCTGCACCGGGTCGCGTTCCAGCACGCTCGGAGTGGTGAAGTCGCACAGGTCCGGGCGGTCAACGACGTTGACTAGCACACCCGCGCGACGCAGTCGCTCAAGCGCATCTTCAGCCTCGTTCTCGTCGTCCAGAGCAACGAAGGCCAGCCGCGCGCCGCGTTCGATCCCGGCCTGGAGATCGGGGACTGCCGTTCCTCCCGCGCGCTCGACGAGACGTCGTTTGGCGTCCGCCGCCGACCCCTCCCCCAGCACGATCACCGGCTGTCCGGCCACGCGATGGAAGAGCGGTAAGGCTTTCACTCAAGCCACTCCGGCACTCGCTCGGCGGCGTAGATCTCTTCGGGCGGGATGCGATCGGCGACCACGGCGTAGCGGTCGCCGTCAACCAGAACCTCGGGCACGAACCCGCGGCTGTTGTAGCTGGACGCCATCGTCGCACCGTAAGCGCCGGCGGTGCGGAACACCGCCAGGTCGCCGGCGGCGAGCGCGTCGCACTCGCGGTCGCGAGCGAACGTGTCGCCGGTCTCGCAGATCGGCCCGACGATATGCGCGGTCATCCGTTCGCCGGTGGGCTTTACCGCGTCGAAATCGTGCCACGCGCCGTAGAGCGCCGGGCGCGCGAGGTCGTTCATGGCGGCGTCGACGACGACGAACGGAGTGCGGTTGCCGTTGCGCTTGACGCGGATCACACGGGTCAGAAGCACACCCGCGTTGCCGGCGATCACCCGCCCGGGCTCGAACATCAGCTCGACGTCCCAGCCCTGCGTAACCCGCGCGACCATCGCGCCATATTCGGCCGGGCTCGGCAGCACTTCGCCCGCCTTGTACGGCACGCCCAGCCCGCCGCCGAGATCGATGTGGCTGACCGCGTGCCCCGAGGCGCGCAGCATCGCCAGCAGCCCGCCGACTTTCTCGAACGCCAGTTCGAGGGGCTTGAGATCGGCGAGCTGGCTGCCGATGTGCACCGCCAGGCCGCGCATCTCGAGGCCCGGCAGTCGCGCCAGCCGATCGTAGATGCCGGTCGTCAGATCGTAGGGCACGCCGAACTTGTTGTCGGCCTTGCCGGTCGATATCTTTTCGTGCGTCCCCGCGTCGATGTCGGGATTGACGCGTAGCGCGCAGGCGGCGGTCAGGCCCTTGTTCTCGGCGATCCGCGCCAGCTCGACGCCCTCTTCCTCGGATTCGACGTTGAACTGGCCGATCCGCGCATCGAGCGCCGCAGCCATCTCCGCGCCGGTCTTGCCTACGCCCGAAAAGACGATCTCCGCCGCTGGGATTCCCGCTGCCAGCGCCCGCCGCATTTCGCCGCCGGAGACCACGTCGGCGCCGTAGCCCTGGCGGCCGAGCACCCGCAGCACGGCAAGGTTGGGGTTCGACTTCACCGCAAAGGCAATGTGCGTGCGCGGCACGGCGTCGAGCGCCTCGCGAAACACCCTCGCGTGCCGTTCCAGTGTGGCGCGCGAATAGACGTAGACCGGCGTGCCGACTTCCTCGGCGATCCGCGCCATCGAGACGTTCTCGGCGTAAAGCTCGCCGTTCTTGGTTTGAAAATGATCCATCGCTCAGCCTTCGGGCGGTAGGTCGAAGGGGTCGTCTTCGCGCTCTTCCGACCGCGTGCGTAACTCGACGCTGCGCTGCGGCGCGGATTGCGGGTCGGGCTTGAGCAGCTCCGTCGCGGACGGCCGGTGATCGCTACCGTAGGGTGCCGGCGGCAACTGTGCGATCGGCTTCAGGTCCTTCTTCTGCGCGCAGGCGGCAAACAACACGAGCGGGATGACGATCAGCAGGCGGCGGTTCATGAATCCATTCCTAGCGCGCGGCGCGCTTCGGCGATGCGCTTTCTTACCTGTTCGGGCGCCGTTCCGCCATGGCTGTTGCGCGCGGCAACGGAGGCTTCGACCGAGAGAGCGCCGAATACGCCCTCGCCGATCCGCCCATCGATTGCTTGAAGCTCGCCAAGCGACAAGGCATCGAGCGCGACACCCTTCTGCTCAGCCAGCTTGACCGCGGCGCCGGTGACATGGTGCGCCTCGCGGAACGGCAGGCCGGCCTCGCGCACCAGCCAGTCGGCGAGGTCGGTCGCGGTGGCATAACCGAGCTCGGCCGCCTGGCGCATCCGATCCGTGCGAAAATCCGCGCCTTCGACCATCCCGGTCATCGCCGCGAGCGACAGGCCGAGCAGCCCGGCAGCTTCGAACACCGGCGGCTTATCGTCCTGCATGTCTTTCGAATAGGCCAGTGGCAGGCCCTTCATCGTCACCATCAAGGCGGTGAGCGCGCCGACGATCCGTCCCGAATGGCCGCGCACCAGCTCGGCCGCATCGGGGTTCTTCTTTTGCGGCATGATCGAGCTGCCGGTGCTGAGCGAATCCGGCAGCCGCACGAACCCGAACGGCTGGCTCGCCCAGATGACGAACTCTTCCGCCAGCCGCGAGAGGTGGAGCGCGCATTGCGCCGCGGCGCCGAGATAATCGAGCGCGAAGTCGCGGTCCGACACCGCGTCGAGGCTATTCGCCGTCGGCCGGTCGAAGCCCAGCGCCTGCGCGGTCATCTCGCGGTCGATCGGGAACCCCGTCCCCGCGAGCGCTGCCGAGCCGAGCGGGCATTCGCTCAGCCGCACGCGCGCATCGTGGAAGCGCGAACGGTCGCGCCGGAGCATCTCGTAATAGGCCATCAGGTGATGACCGAGCGTCACCGGTTGCGCGGTCTGCAGGTGGGTAAAACCGGGCATGATGCTGTCGGCGTGTTCCGCCGCCCGCGTCACTAGCGCCCTTTGCAGCGCCGCCAGCCCGGCGTCGGCCTGGTCGATCGCGTCGCGCACCCACAGCTTGAAATCGGTCGCCACCTGGTCGTTGCGGCTGCGCGCGGTATGCAGGCGCCCGGCCGCGGCGCCGATCAGCTCGGCGAGACGGCTTTCGGTGGTCATGTGGATGTCTTCGAGGTCCCAGTCTTCGGGCACGCCGTCGCGCTCGTACCCGGCGGCGATCTGATCGAGTCCGCGCTCGATCGTCACCGCGTCCTCGCCAGCCACGATGCCGCAGGCGCCGAGCATGGCGACATGGGCCTTGCTCGCGGCTATGTCCTGGCGCCAGAGCGCCTTGTCGAAGGGGATCGAGGCGTTAATCTCGCGCATGATCGCGGCGGGCCCTTCGGCGAAACGCCCGCCCCACATCTGGTTGGAGCCTGCCATGCCCCGTTTGCCCTTGTTGTCGCTCACGCTGCCGATCGTCCTGCTGATGGCCGGCTGCGATAGGCAAAGCGGCGAGAACTCGCAACCAAAGGAAACGGCGAGTTCCGCGACGCCCGCGGCCGAGGACGAGGCTGCACTGACCGGAACGCTCGACCGCAGCCACGCGGGCGAGCCCTTGCCAGACGCGACCGTCGAGGGTCCCAATGGGGTCAAGCTCTCGCTGGCCAAGCTCACGGGCGGCCCGGTACTGATCAACTTATGGGCCACCTGGTGCGCCCCGTGCGTCAAGGAAATGCCCACACTCGACCGCCTCGCCGGGGAGCCTGGCAGCCCTCGCATCCTGGCGATCAGCGAAGACCTGAAGGGCGCGGCGGCGGTCAATCCCTTCCTGCAGCAGCACCAGTTCCTGCATTTGCAGAGCTGGCTCGATCCCGAGGCCAAGCTGTCGTTTTCGATGGGCGGCGCGGCGGGCTCGGCAACCTTGCCGACCACGGTTCTCTACGACGCCCAGGGCAAGGAAGTGTGGCGGATGACGGGTGGCTACGACTGGTCGAGCGATGAGGCGAAAAAGCTGATCGCAGAGGCCACCGGCTAGCACGCTTATGGGCACAGCCTGTCCAGCTTCACGCGAAGGCGATCAGTCCGCCGACCCGCTCCCCTGATATTCGAAAGCACCGGCATCGGGCTTGCGGCCGGAGACGCGGCTCAGGCCTGCGAAGTCCGTCGCAATGCTGAAGGTGCCGCCGTTCTTATCGTCCAGCGGCGGAATCGCCGTACCCTTGTCGAGGGCGGGCGAGCGGTCCGTCAGGCGAAAGTCCTTCCGCTCGGCTGAGACGAAGCCGGTCAAGCTGGGCAGCCAGACATTGTTTCGCATGTCCACGGACGAATGAGCCGCCAGATTCTCTACGCTCGACTTGGTCGAATATCCCAGGTTGTTGACGATCTTCCCGGTGTTGTTTTCACCCGCCACGGATATCGTGTGCTTGTTCCCGATGATGGTGTTGTAGGCCAAAAGCACGTTTTGAACGCCTTTGACGCCCGGTCGCCATTTGTCGTCCCAAAGGTAGCAACCGACCTCCCTGTTGTCGTACACGACATTGTCGTAAACCCAGATGTCGTGCGTGGCGTAGTCCTTGTCTTCCGACGTCACGCCGATGCCGGAGCGATTGCGATAAACGATGTTGTGGTGGATTTTGACGTAGGCCGCGCCGTCGACGTAGATGCCAGTGGCGGCATTGCCGGACACGGTGTTGTTCACGACCTCACCGCGCCGGGACCCCAGCCAGATGTCGATGCCTTCGCGAAGGCTGTCGCGCACGGTGTTCCCTTCAACCAGGAACCCGTCGGCGATCAGGCTGACCGCCTGGCTGTCGCCGCCAAGCGAGGCCCTCTCGACGAGGTTATTCTTCAGCACGATCCGCCGGATCATCGTCTCGTTGGTGTCGTGGTAGTTGGTCTGGCGGGAAGTGTCGGTGCTGATCGCATGCAGCTGCGTGTCGACGATCCGGTTATCCTCGACCGTCAGGTCATCGGCGGCGAGAAGAATCCCGGTGTTCTTTGAGTTCTCGATCGTTAGTCCGACAACCCTGACGTAAGGGTGCCGCAACTCGACCAGGGCCTGGTTCTGGCTCTTGGCGCTCGCCCAGCCGAGCGAGGATCCGTTTATCACGGATTTCCCATCGGAGCCCTTGATGGTAATCTCGGCCCCTGGAGCGCCGCCCCTCTTCGTGACGAGTTGCTCGCTGTAAGTTCCGGGCCCGACAAAAATCGTGTCGCCGGGTTGCGCGCGTGACAAGGCCGCCGAAATCGTCCGCAACGCCTTCGCCGGCGACGAACCGTCGCGCCGGTCATCGCCTTGGGTCGAGACATACAAACCTTGGGAATCGGCCGCAAAGACGGCCCCGTCGACGACGGGGCCGAATATGCCAGCCACGATACCAGCTGCGAGGACCGCAGCCCGCGGCACGCGGGCCAATCTCTTCAAGGTAAGCTTCCTCGCCAGTTCCCGGTCAGCTTAACCCCGACGCGCGAACTTGCCTACATCAGAATTGGTAGAACAGACCGAGTCCGCCGTCCTCGGACTTGAAGTCGTGCGAGATCAGGTTGGACTTGTTGGTTGTGTGGTCCGCGAAGGCGAATAGCGACAGGCCGCTCCCGAGTTGGTAGGTGCCGTAGAAGCTGAATTCGTGGCGATGATCTTCCCGGCCGAAGTTGGAATCGGTCGCCAGATCGGTGAGATAGGTCCGCTCCGAATAGCGGTACCGGAAGTTCATGTACACGGCCCGGCCAAGCTCGCTCGTCACGCTCAGCATCAGCGCGGGGCGCTTGTAATCGTAGTTGTCGACCCGCGCGTAGGCGCGCCGATATTCGAAACCGACGCTCGGCATGAAGGCCCGGCTGAGCCTGTACCTCAGGTCGGCGCGAAACTGATCCACCGACAGATCGCGCTCCTTGAAGGCCGAAAAGGTCTCGCGGGAATACTGGTAGCTCACGCGCGCGCGCCAGAGCTTCGAAAGTTTGCGCACATATTCCGCATTGAAGCCTTCGCTTTCGCCGTAGACCCTGGTTCCGGACACCACAGACGAAAGCCGCTTCGGTGTCCCGACATAACCCAGCGTCAGCTGGTTCGGCCCCGCGGTGTACGCCAGCGCCGCATCAATGTCGGTCGAATCCGCGCCCTTCAGGTTAGTGAAGAAATTGGGGCGCACGCGCGCTCTCACCTGAAGTACCTTGTCCGCTTCGCTCACAAGATCGTATTCGACGTTGGCCGAAAGCGTGACGATGTGAGCCGTCTTCTTGGGAACTGCGGTCGTCGAAGCGCCGAAGTCGTCTTCCGATTGAAAGTAGTTGGTGATGAAGCGCGGCATCACGCCGAACTGGATGCGCAGGCGGTCCAGATCGCCGCTTGCCGCGGGGGCAGTTGCTGCCGGACTGAGCGGCCCTCCCAGCGTGCGTTCTCGCGGGTCCAAGACGTCGCTTGAGGAAGTTTGCGCGCTAGCCTGGTCGGCCGGCACGTCTTGCGCTGCCGCCGCGGTCGCCACGGTGCCCAATGTGGCGATGACCAGGCACTCGCATGCCAGCCTGACCAATTTGATCCGATTCATCGTAAGCCCCTTGTTTTCCCTGAGTACGTTCACCGTTTTCCGGCGCGATATCATCGTACGGTAGATTGAATTCGATATTTTAAATGGAACCCCTATTTCTGTGCTTGTAAACAAGCACCTGGCTTCGCGCAATCGCCCCGTGGGCCGCCTCGGCCCACGATGTCCCAATTTGGGTCGGATCATGACGCTGCCTGACAAGGTCGAGCCCGATCGCCGCAGCGCGCTCGAAGTCCGGGCGAAAGCGCTCCGGGCTCCTCAGCAACGAAAGCATTTTGTCTTCGGTTTCAAGAAGCAGCGGGTAATCGGCACCGATGTCGATCGATTCAAACGTTACGCGATTGCCGATCACCGGCGCTGCATAGGCGAAAGCCTCGAGCACCTTGGTCTTCAAGCCACCGGCGATGAACGACGGTGACACGAGGACACTGCGGCCATCGTATATGTCGTCGATGGATTCGGCATATCCGGGCATCAAGACATTCGCCGGTAAATCGAGCTGGCGATGCTGCAGCCCGTAAATCACCAGCGGCGTCGGAATTTCCTGTCTGCGCCAGAGATCGACGAGGGCATCGATAGACAGCTGGTTTTGCCGTAACGCGTCGGTGCCAACGAAAATGAACCGAAGCGGGCCGGGCGCCAGTCTCGCGTTGTCGCGACGGACCTTTTCGGCGATCGCAATTGCGCGCACGTCTGCGCCGGGCGCCAGCCTGCGCAGCTCTGCCGCGTCCGCGCTCGAAATCAGCACTGTCGCGTCGCTATGCCGGGCAACGTGCTTCTCGACCTGGCGCAGGCTCGCCGCTTCGTAACGAAGCAAGAGCCGCGAAAGCCAGCGCCAGGCGATCAGGCGGTCAACGAAACCTGGCAGCGAACCTTTCATGTAACCGGTTGAAGGCGGCTGATCCAGCTGCAGCAGAAGCGACATCCGTCGCGACATGAGGTCATCCAGATCGGTCAGAATCGCCAAACCAGGGCGGCGACGCCTGAGAGCCTCAAGCACTTGAAGGCAGCGCACGCCGTCGAGATAGACCGCGTCGCAATCGTCCGGCAGTTCGGCGATCACGCGCCGCGCCTCCGCGCGGTCGCCGAACAGCAGGCATTGCAGTGGCATCAACCGGCCTCGGGCCGACCAGGCAAGCAACCCGCCGAACGCCGCGGCCAGGCGGCGCAGCGTTGGGCCCTTCGTCAGCGGCCGGATGGTGCTCTCGGTGATCGAAAAGCCGGCCTCGCGCAGCGCCCTTCGCACACCTTGCGCCACCTTGATCCGGCCAGCCATGGGGATGTCGTCGATGATACGAGTCCACACAAGATGAATGCGTTGCGGGCGTCCTGCGCCTAGCGGGGCAGCCGCGTCCTTGCGGAGCTCAACGCTCATCTGTGCGGTGCGACCGGCAAACGGCCCCGCCTTAGGCAGGAGCACGTCGCCATTCTATGCGACCGCCGTCACTGGCACATCGTATGCCGGCTGCGCGACGAGATCGGCGTAAACCCGATGCACTTGACGCGCGACTCCATCCCACGAGTAGACGGTTTCGGATAGCTCACGCGCTCGCTCGCCCATTCGCCGGGCCCTGTCCGGATCGGCCAGCAGCGCCGTGATGGCTTCAGCCAGCGCACCGGAGTCTCTGGCAGGAACCAGCAAGCCTGTCTCGCCATCGATTACCGCCTCCGATAGCCCGCCGACGTCGGTTGCCACGGCCGGCTTGCCGAAACTGTAGGCAACCTGCAGCGCGCCGCTCTGATAGATCATCAGGTACGGGAACACGACCACATCCGCCGCCGCGAAGATCCCCGCTACGTCCTCCACCGGAACGTATTGCAAATAGAACTTCACCGCGTCCGAAATGCCGAGCTGCGCGGTCCGCCGGCGCAGTTCCTCCACATCGATCTCGGGATTCGGGAACCCTGCTATGATGAGTTGCGCCTTCGGTATCCTCCTCCTCACCTCGGCAAACGCGTCGATCAGGTACTCGACCCCCTTGTACTTCGTGAGCGTGCCGAAGAAGAGCGCTGTCGGCGAACCGGCCTCAAGCCCCAGTTCCCGGTACAGGGTTGCTTCTTTCCCGGCAGTCCGATCGGGATTCACGAACATTTTCTCGTTGCCATGCGGAATGACGTGAATCCGATCGGTGCCGCCGCCATACAGCCGGGCGAATTCGCGGCGGTTGACCTCGGAATGAACGAATATCGCATCGAAGCAGGAATAGATCAGGCGAAAAACCGCACGGTGGAAGCGCGACTCTTTGGTGATCTTCGACGAGTCACCGCTTGTGTCGAACGGGGCAATGTTGTGACACACGTCGGCCAGCCGAACCCCGCCGGCACGCAGCATCAGGAGCGGCACCAGGTCGCCCGCGAAGCGTATCTCTCCGAACTGCACGATGTCCGGCCGCTCGCGCCTGACGAGGCGTATCAGGCGCCACCATTCGCGATAATGCACCCCAGCGCGCAGCGAGCGTCGCCACAAGCGCCCAAGGCGCGCGTTCAGCGACGTCGACCATTCCACACTCCCCCGCGGCCGCGGATCCCATAGACGGAAGATGCGGCGCACGGCAAAGTTATGCGGGAGCTCTTCCAGCTCGTAGTCCTGATCGGTCACGAGCTCGACCTCCGCGTCTTGCTCGGCCAGGGCCCGGCAGAACTGGTAGGCGTAATGGAGTATACCGCCACGGCCGAAGAATTCGACCACCATAACCCGTACTTTGCGAGGTGAGGCGTTGGCCTCTGCATCGTGTGCAGGCGTCACGTCATTGCCCCCGTCGGCAAACTAGTTTTCCGTAGAAGGTCTGCAGTCGACCGATCCAGGTGGCCGAGCTGAACTCGGCCTCCGCGCGCGCCCTCCCCTTCTCGCCCATGCTCCGGGCACGGCCTTTGTCGGTCAGCAGGCCTGAAATCGAGTCGGCGAGCGCGTCGGCATCGGTCTTCGGAAGAACAAGGCCGGTCTCCCCGTCGACCACGATCTCCGGCACGCCACCTGTCGCAAAGGCCACGACGGGCAACCCCGAAGCCATCGCTTCGATCACCGCGGTCGGCAGCGCGTCGAACTGCGTAGATGGCAGCACGAACAAGTCGGCTAGCCCGAGCATTTCGGGTGCATCCTCGCGCAGGCCGGTCAAATGGATGCTTTGGCCGAGCCCCTCGCTTTCCACCCGAGTTCGCAGTGCTTCCTCGAGGGGGCCTCCGCCGACCACAAGGAAATGCACGTTCGGTAGCACCGCGAGAATCTTGCGTGCCCCTTCGACAAGCAGGTCGTGCCCTTTGCCTTCCCGGATCACGGCCAAGGTGATTACGACAGGCGCGTCTGCGGGAATTCCGAACTCCGCTCGGCGAGCCGCTCTTGCGAAGTCGGGCGGTAACACGAAGCCCGAGGTTTCGATACCATTGTGGAGGGTCACGACCCGCTCGGGCCCCAGCCCGCGGGCCAGGAGCTGCAGGCGCAAAGCTTCGGAAACGGCAATAACGGCGCCGCCGAAATGCTTGCGCACGAAGCCCGCGAGCCCTTCGATGACCCGATCGCGTCCACCAAGGCCTTCGGGGTTCCGGTAGCTGTGGACGTGAATCGTCGAGACGACGGCTCGCCGCGTGAGCCATCCGGCAAGTCGGCCCCAGATGTCCGCATAGGTTAGATGCGCGTGAATGACGTCGATTTGCTCGTCGATTATCAACCGCCGCAGCTGCAGGAAGGCGCGCCAATCCCTGAGGTTGCGGGCGTGCAGTGTCGTGATCCGGACGCCGGCCGCTTCAACCTCCCGGACCAGGGGATTGCCGTCGATCTCCTTCAGGCAGACCACGCTGAAGTCGAAGCGTTTGGGATCCAGGCGACGCGCGAAGGTCGTCACGAGGCGTTCCGCCCCGCCAACCGCAAGGGAATCGATCAGCCAAAGCAGGCGGATCCGGCCATCCGAGCGTATTCTTGAAACAGTCTGCGCCACATTTGCCCCTTTGCGGATACCTCATATCGCGCGCGGTCTCCGCTCGCACCCTCCGCTTCGAAACTGGCCGAATGAGGGACACTATGATTAACTTCGTCGATGGCGCGCTCCGCGAGGAACGCCGGAAAGCAGACCTCGAGAAGCTTCGGCGAGACCTCCGCGCGTTCGCAAAAGTCGATCAGATGTCGGCGCACGCTTCGCGCCATCCACCCGTTCGCGGTGTAAGTCGCGCGGAACGCGGCCGCGGGCTCGGTCCATCGTCCCAGCTCCCACGGGTAGCTCAGACCATAGCTGGTTGCGAACAGGAAGATGTCGAACAGGGGCGAGCCGCGCGCGCTGTAGCTTTCCCAGTCCAGCACGCCCAGGCCCGCCCTTTGTAATATCAGGTTGCGGGCCCAGAAATCGCCCTGGTTCGCTACGACCGGCAGCCGCTCACCGTCGAACGCCTGGCGCTTACCGATTATTCCGGCGATGAACTCACCCTCCGCCGCCGCAGGCGAAAACAGACGCTGGTATTCTGCAAGTGGTGCGGTGACGATGTCGTGGACCCCAGGATCGCCAAGCCGGCCGTCGCCAACCTGTGTCGCTTTCTGAAAAGCAATGAGCCAGTTGCAAGCGAGCTCGAAATGCCGCTCCACGTGGCGGCGCGGCGCCCAGCTGTTGCGCATTTCGAAATACATCGAGCGGCCCGGCATGTACTGCTCGGCAAAGGCCGTCCGTGAACCATCGCTCACGACGGCAAACGGCATCGGTAGCGTGCTCGACAGCCCTTCGCCCAGTCGCTCCCGGAGCGAACGGAGGTTCGCATGCTCGCGTTCCAATGTCGCGACATGCTCGGGATTGGCGCTCATCTTCGCCACCAGGCTGGGCGCCTTGTCGCGGGGGTTCAGAATGAATGCGACGACTTTCCCGCGATTTGAATCGCCATAATCGTCGATAGCAATGACGGACGGCTCGCCCTCAGACACTCCCGGCTTCCCGGCAAGAAGCGAGCAAAGTCTGCGGACGGCTGCATAAGCGCCAGGGGCGCGTTGACCGAGCGGCTCCACGCCCTTCAAGCCCAGAATGCGCAACACGGCCCGGCCAGCGATCGAGGAAACGCGAGCAGCCGTTGCCCATGCCATTTCGCGGCGCGAGTGAGCCACCAGGAGCCGGTCGACGTAAAACTTGAACGCCGAAGGGTGGCCCAGCGGGATCGTGAACCGGTCGTGGTAGCCGTAACTTTCCGGTCGCTGCCGCGGCATGGGCAAATTATGCGCTCCGCAGCGACGTCAGGATGCTCGAGTGCGCCTGCGTGATGGCCTTACGGTCGATCAACAATATCGTCGCGAGGTAGACGATTGCGCCGGCGCAGACGCCAAGGGCGAGGGCGAAGCCTCTGGGCATCCCGCCAAGGACGGGAAACAGGAGCAGCAACGCGCCGACCATTACGAGCGAGGCTACAACCGCAGTGCGAAATTCTTTCAGGAGCGCCCCGACTGGCAGCGACAGGATCCTGCCCGCGACGTACAGGTTCGCCAAGGTGCTCATGGTCGTCACAACCAGTTGCGCCACCGCCACGCCGAAGATGCCGTAACGCGCCCCCCAGATCATCGCCGGGATCATCACGGCCGCGCGCGACAGGCCCAGCGTCGTCAGGACTCCGGTCCGGCCGGTGGCCTTGTAGACGTCGCCCGCGTGCGAGCTGAGCGATCGGATCGCGCCGGCGAGCGCCAGCGCTTGCAGCGCTAGCGCGGCGGGCTCCCAGCGGTCGCCGTAGAAGCTCGCCACGAACAGTCCGCCGAGCATAGCGAGCCCGACGCCCGCCGGCAGGGTTACGATCGAGAGGTAGCGCAGGGTTACGAGGAAGGCGCCGCTGAGCGCGGTCCGGTCATCGCGCAATTTCGAATAGAGCGGGAACGTGACCTTGCCGATGACCCAGATGACGGTTGTAATGAAGAACTCCGGCGTCCGGTAGGCAAGGCTGTAAAAACCGAGCGCGGCACTGCCCAGCATGCGCCCGACGATCACGAAGTCCGCATCATGAACGATCGCCGAGACGATGTTGACCCCAACGATCTGGCCGCCATAGCTGAGCATACCCCGAGCGGTCTTCCAGGATGTGCGCAAACCTGGGCGCCAGGGCATGACGATCCACAGCGCCACGGTTGAGGCCGCAGCGCCGATGAGCTGCCCCCACACCAGGCTCCAAACGCCCCAACCAGCGAGCGCAAGCCCGACCGAGCATAGTCCCTTCACCAGGGCCATGGCGAAATCGGGCAGGAGTCGCTTCTTGAAAGCGAGCTGGCGTCGCAGCAGTCCATCGTGTGTGTTGCCTAGGGCGTTGATGACAAAGACGAACCCCATGACGCGCAGGATCGGCACGATCGTCGGATCGTGAAAGAACTCCGCCACGAGCGGGGCGGCGGCGAAAGATGCCGCGAACCAGCCGAGGCCTGTCGCGAGGCTGATGATGAAGGCCACGTCAGCCGCTTCTTCCGGCCGGTCGCGCTCGTATATCAGCGCGGAGCTGACCCCAAAATCACCCACCGTATCCATGTAGCTGATGACCAGCAGTGCGAACCCGACCTGCCCGAACTCCGACGGCAGCAGCAGCCGCGCGAGCAAGACGGTCGAAATGAAAACGAGGACCTTGCTCCCGGCGAACGACACGTAGGTCCACATCACGCCCTGCACCGCGTGGCGCGCGATACCCTGGCGCCGCGCCGCAAGCGCGTGCTCGTCGATATCGTCACCGAATGCGCCGGAAGGCGGCTCGGCGTCTGCCATCGGATTTGCCTTCTTGGTCAAGACAGCATCTCGCGGAACCATCCTCGGTAAAAGCCCAGCCTCTGTCGCCGCTTCAAGGCATCGCGCCAGGTCGCGGGCGGGCGCAAAATGGGCGCGTTTGCCATGACCTTCACCGTCACAAGCAGCATGAAGAAATCGAGAGCGCCGCGGTCGAGATCCCTACGCCGCTCATATCCTGCGAGAAAGCTCTCGCGCAGCGCGGCGATCGTGCTGCGGCCAAGGTGATAGGGCGGCGTCACTTCGAGCATGCGAAGGAAGTAGCACAGGTCTTCATAAAGAACCCCTTCCTGCAATCCTTCGAAATCGATCACGCTGACCCGGTCACCTGAAACCAGCACGTTGTACGGCGCGAAGTCGCAGTGCCTTCCGACCAGTCCGAGTTGTCGATCGAAGGCCGCACCCTTGTCCGCCTCGAAGCGTCTTGCCGCCAAAGACGCAAGAACCGCGTCGAGACCCCGTTTCCGGCAAAGCTCGAGATTCTCGAAGAAGTCGCGCTCCATCCTGGTGAAGACGGGGCTTGGATCTTCTTGGCTTGCGGTCGCCTGGTGAAATATCGCCAGCCACTCCCCGCAGGACGCGAACCAGCCCGGCAGCGAAGCGCGGGCGCCACGCCGGAAGCGCGCCCAGCGCATTGCGCGATCGAGTCTTTCGCCCGAGCACTTCTCCATGAGCACCGCGGCGTAATCGAGCTCCAGCGCGACGGGACGCGGGATCGCGAACCGCGCAGAATGACGCGAGAACAGGCCGTAGAAAAACGAGAGCGCCCTGAAATCGTTCTCCGCGTCTGCCTTGCTGCGCTCGATGATTTCGGCGTCACGAGCCCCGTTTGGCCGGTACAACTTAAGGATCAAGCCGGCGGGTCGTTCTCCTCCCGCTGCGTGCCTTACTTCGAACACGTCAGAATCTGCCCCCCCGCCCAACCGGTCGACGAGAATGTCGCCTGCCGCTCCGCCGGCTCGCGAAATCTCTGCCTTGACCCAGTCGACGATCGCCGGGTCAAGGTGATCAGCGCCGTCGGAAACGTCCTCACGGTGTGCCGGGAGACGCCGCGCTCGGGTGCAATCGACGGCCTCGGCGAACAGCGCACGCAACGAGGCGACGCTCCCCTTCAATTCGAATTCCGCGGCGACTCGTTCGCGCCCCCGTTCGCCCATGCTCCGGCGCAGTTCGGCATCGGCGGACAGGGTCGTGATGGCATCGGCCAGCGCAGCCTCGTCGGCCGGCGAGACCAACAAGCCACTGACTCCATCTTCGACCAGTTCCGGTATGCCGGAGAGGCGCGTGGAGACGACGGGCAACCGAGTGGCCATCGCCTCCATCAGCGCGACCGGTATGCCTTCCATTTGTCCGGATGGGGCAACGACGCTCGGCAGCACGAACATGTCCGCCGTACGCAGGAGCGCTGCGACCTCATGCTGCGGTTTTCCGCCCAGCAGGTAAACGTTCTCGCGCAGACCCATTTCGTCGATGAGGGCTTCCAGTTTGGCGCGATCGGCGCCTTGGCCCACGACCAGGCAGCGGAAATCGGGCGTGCTGGCGACCACCTGCGCGCAGGCGCGTATCAGATACTTTATGCCCTTGTACGGCTGGAGGCTCGCGACGCAGATTGCGGTGATCCGGTCGTCGCTCGGCGCCTGGCGGTCGGAGGGGCTTTCGCCGAGCGCATCGTAATTTTCGAGCTCGATGCCGCAGTGGACGATCTTGATCTTGTCAGGCTCCACGCCCGGAACAAGGCGCTGCAGATAGTCCTTGTTGTACATCGAAATCGACGCAACGAACCGCGCGCCTTCGAGCTTTTCGGTGAGCATGCGCTGGTGCAGGAAGATGTCGTGCGCGTGCACGGTGATGCTGTAGCCAACGCCCGTCAGTTTCGAGATGATCAGGGCGCAAAGGGCCGGATGCGTGGCGAAGTGTGCGTGAACGTGGCCGACGCCCTGCTCTTCGGCGAGCCGCGCCAGATAGACCGACTTGGGAAAAATACCGAGAGCACCGACAAACAGGTTGGCCGACCCCCAGTTGCCTTTCAAAACCGACCACAGCAGCCCGAGATAGCGCCGGGGGTTGCGCCGCAGGAAGCTGGCATTCGCCGCAATGATCGCGGCGGAGAGGAACGGTGTGTAATAAACCTTTGCTCTCAGTCGCCCGACCTCGTCGTGTCGAACCGATGGCTGCTCCCGGAGCAATGGGAAGATCGTGAGCGGTACTTCCTGCCGCTCAAGCTCCAGCATCTCCCGCAAGATGAATGTTTCGGTCAGGAGCGGGAAGCGCGACATGATGTAGGCGACCGGCGCGGGCGAAGGCATCGCGCGCGGCGCAATCTGCTCGGCAGGCGCGTCGCCATTGCGCACTCCGTTGGGGCTGATGGTGCCGGTCACGGGTAACCTACGCGTCATCTGATTTGGCTGCGGCGTGCCGCGCGACCTGACGAGCGGCGGCCGCAATCGCAACCAATAGCCAGAAGTAGCGGATGTAGGTGCCGTGGAGGAACAGGCTCGTGGCCAGAAACGCTACCACTCCCAAGGTGAGCGAAGCGACCAGGTTGGCCGACCGGAGCGCTCCAGCGTTCCTGAACCTCTGGTAGGCCTCCCATAGTGATGCCAAGGTCCCCGCGACGATGGCGAAGAACGCGATCAATCCAATGATCCCGGTCTCCGCGGCGATTTCAAGATACAGCTCATGCGGGAACTGCGCTTCCCCGAAGTTTTCGAAGCTGCGCTGGGTCATTCCCAGGCGAACGCTATATTCCTTGAATCGTTCGGCGTAGTTGCCAGCGCCGACGCCCAGGACCGGCTGGTCTTCGAACATCTCTACGGCAAGCTTCATCAATATCTGCCGGTGGCGGAAAGAGCTGTCCTCGTTTTCGGGCGTGAAATTCTCTTGCGAAGCGGGCGCAAGCTGAACCAACGTGCCGAGCCGGCCTACGAAAGATTGCGGGACGACGAGCGTAAGCGGTGCAAGCGCCAGCGCGCTGAGTAGAAAGTATTTTGCAGATATCCGCTTGTGAAGGACGGCAAGCAGAAGCACCAATCCCAGCGCAATTGCCCCACCCCGCGAATAGGTGAAAACGATCGCGAGCGTGATGGTCGCCATCGCATAGCCGGCCACCAGCTTGCGACTCACTCTCGGCTCATCCCACAGGCGGTAGAGCGCCAGCGGCGCGAGGACGACGAGGATCTGCGCGTAGAAGTTTGGATCGGCCAGCGATCCGGCGATGCGCGGCTCGCGGCTCTCCCCGACGATTTCGGCAATCTTGGTGCGACCAAAACCGCCAAAGTCCTGATCAAGGGAATTCGTCAGAACCTGATAAACGCTGATGGTCGCGAGAAAGGCGCCTGACAGGACCAACGCCCAAGTGACCTGACGCAACGTCAACTCCGATCGCGTCAAATTCGTGACCACCAAGAAAACCAGCATGCCTTTAAGAATCTCGGTCAGCCTTTCGTCCGACAATCCGACATTGGTTGCCGTGAGCGAGGAGGCGAACACGACAAACGCGTATACGGCGAGCGGCACGAACAGTGGATCGAAGATGAAACGCTGCCCCCTGCGTTCACCGTGGCCAAAAAGCCGAATTGCGACCCCCGCTGCCGTTGCCAGCGAGAGCAACTGTAGCAGTGACGGCAGGCCGTAGTTGCGAACCCCGATCTCCGACGCGTTGGTGTAAAGGAGCGCCACGAGCATCAACAAACCTGCCGTGGGGCGCTTGAGGACCGCCCAATAGCCCACTGCGCCAACGCCCAGGCCTATCGGCAGAATCAGCAACAAGTGAGAGACCGGGGCGTCAATCCAGCCCGGACCGTGCCCCGCGTAGTAACCGACGCAAATTGCCATGACTGCGGCAGCAGCGCCAACGAGAATTGGCGTGGCCCAATGACTTTGCGCCCCAGCCCCTGTCGTCAACTCTCTTGCCCCAGTCATAATATTGTGGCGCCATAGCTCGAGCCGACCTGCCCATCAGTCCAGTGCAGGTTCTTCGGCTCCTTCGTATTGTTCGTCTAGATCCACGAGATGCGTTCCGTTGATCACCCGAGAATTGCGCCGGCGAACAAATCCACTCCGGTGGGCTGCTTGACGGGACCGGCGCTTGAATCGCGCGGCGAGTCCATCGATGGCGTATATGAGAAACAATGCAGGCCCCAGGCCGACGAGGATCCCGAGCAGTCCTCCGACGAGGACCTTGCGGACTAGCCCCGGGCCGACATCCTCGGTTGGAACCACCGACCAGTCGAGCGCCTTCAGCGCGTAGATGTTGTAATATTCGGGCGTAAGCGAGATCGACTCTTCAGCGACCGTGTTGGCAAGTGCGGCGGCGAGCCGGGGATTCGGCCCCTCCACCGTCACTTCGATGGTGTTTGAGTCCGGAACGAGTGCGGTCTTGACGTCGTACGGCCTCAGCTGTGCTTGCGTGAGAAGAAGAGCTGCTCGCGCTCGGTCCCTGACCGTGCGGCTCGACGGTACCATGGCAAGGGTGGCAACAACGCTACGCCGGTCGAGCGTGTTCAGGCTATCGACAATCTCTCGAGTGACCTTGAGACTGTCGCTTGGCTCCACTACCAGCGTGGCATTGGCGCGGTAGGTGGGCGGCTGCCTGTTGGCGAAGTAGCCGGCTGTCCCTGCGCCAGCCAGGCCCGTGAGGAGCACGACCCACCAGTAGCGCATCAACACGCTTTGCCAATTCTGGGATACCGGGCGGTAGTTCTCAGGCAGTCGCAAACTTTTCACACGATCTCCTCGCCGCCGCAAAATCCGGGCGGTCTAAAAAGGGGAACGAAATCTGGCGACCACGAACGGGTGTCACGCCGCCGCCCGGATTGCACGATTTCAGTACGAGCCTTTGGCCGCGAATATGGCTGGAATCGTCATGAGGAAGATCCACAGGTCCAGGCCCAAGCTCGTCCGCCGGCTGTAGACCACGTCTAGCGCAACGCGCCGGCGGTACGTCGTGTCATTACGCCCGCTGACCTGCCAAAGTCCGGTGATGCCCGGCCGCACCGCGCAGTATTGATGTATGTACCGTCCATAGCGGAGGTGTTCATCGTCAACGATCGGTCGCGGCCCAACGAGGCTCATGTCCCCCCTGAGCACGTTGATCAGCTGCGGCAGCTCATCGAGACTGCTGACGCGCAAGAACCGACCGAGCCGGGTAATACGCGGATCATACGCCAGCTTTTGCCGGACAATCCATTCGGAGTTGCACAGAGGATCGCTCGCCAACAGCTCTGCCAGCCGGTCGTTCGCGTCCGTGTACATGCTGCGGAATTTGAGAATCCGAAACTTTCGGCCGCCGAAGCCCGTCCGCTCCTGCGCGAAGATAACGGGAGCCCGATCGAGCGCCCAGATCAGGAAGGCGATCATGAGCATGAGTGGGCCAAAGAAAGCCAGCAGGATCAAGCTTCCGACGATATCGATGCTGCGCTTGAGCGCGTAGCCGGACGGCCGATCGCCGGCATTCTGCTCGAACGTGCCGCGCATGGTCGCCGGCTCGGCGATCACGTACGCGTCCAGTCGAGGCGCAGCCGCGCGCGGGGCCCGCCAACTGATCGGGCCCGCGACGACGCCTGACGATGAGAAATTCAATGCGTCAGGTTTGAACCTGGTCTTGAGATCTTCGAAGGACGAACGATGGATTTCACCATTGGCTCCGCCCACGAAGCGCCCATCCGACGACCGAATCGAGCCCCGTTCTGTCATAAATGCCCCTGTTAGCACGTTGTTAACCGACTAATTTAAGAAAGACTAGCGGTAACCGAAATTTGACGCCCATTTCCGTTTCCCCTTGTTTTCCGACTGGCCCCCAGGAAATCCGAGAATCCAGCGAGAACCGGAAGCGAGCGCTGCAGCTCATTTGCCATGCGGCGGACTTACAACGGGATTTCGGCGGCCGTGAGGCGTATGGAGCCGCTGTCCTGACGCGGGACAAGGAACGCCGCTGGTGTGAAGGCAGGAAGGCCGTCGAATGAGGCTGGGCGGCCGCATCGGATTTCCCTCACCCGCAAGGATCGGCAGTCCGTTACGAACTCCGACGGAAACGTCCCGTCATCATCGAACGTGAAAGCCGCACGGGTTCGAGGATGACTGCTTCGCCAGCTCCTTTACGCAATCTTAACTATATCGAGCGACGCCGGTCTGGCTAGGAAACGAGATCAAATGGCCCTTCGCGCGCGATTAGAATGGATCGATACGCCACGAACTGCGCGAGGAAGCGCGCGTCGCACGGTGCACCTTCAGGTAGATGCCGCCGCGCCCAACGTGCCTGGCGCCACAGCCACCATCCATAACCTGTCCGAGACCGGCCTGCTGATCGAAACGGGAGCGAGTCTGTCGATCGGAGATACGATCGAGGTGGAACTGCCTCGGGCCGGAACAAGAACCGCCGAAGTCGTGTGGAGCGGCGACGGATTGTTCGGCTGCAGATTTACCGAAGAGCTGACATCCGGCGCGGTGAGCGCCGCATTGCTGCAAGGGAGCTTCGGCGCTCATTCTATCGGGGTGGCGCGTCAGGACCTTACGCCCGGTGCTGAATTCGGGGCAGAGAACTCAGCGAGACCACAAGACAAGCTGTCGCCAAGGGTGAGGCTTGGCTTGAAGGTCGGGCTGGCGCTACTTGCGTGGGCCGTCGTCGCCGGACTGGTTGCCCTCGTTTTCGGCAGTTTACGCTAATTCGTTAGGTTGTATTTGCTAAGGACCGACGGATTCCCAAGCCTTGCCAGCCGATCAATGCAGAATTGGGCTAGCTGGGTGTCGGGGTGAAGCACCTGAGGGGGCAACGATGGGTTTTGGGCAAGGCGGGGGCAAGGCGTTCGCTCGGAGAGTGAAGAGCAGGCTTTTGTACCGCCACTTCAGGCAAAATTGGAACATCGCCGTTACCAACCATCCGGTAACCGCGGTGGCTGGCCTGGAAGGAACGCGCAAACAGCGAGACGCTTTGAGCGACCTCGCGTGGATGGAGGAAACGCGCGGCACGTTCGCGGCCGATCCCTTCATCATGCCGTCAGGTCCCAATTCCCAAGATCTGACGATACTCTACGAGCACTTTGATTGGGACACCGAGAAGGGCCGAATTTGCAGCGTCTCCTTCAATCGCGCTTCCAAAACCTTTGGCCGGAGACAAGAGACGTTCGAGAGCGACGCGCATCTATCGTATCCGTTCTTGTTCGATCACGACGGACGATGTCTCTTCTTACCGGAACATTCCCAATCCGGCGATCTATCCATCTACGATATCGGCGGAGACGGCGCGATTGGAGACAAGCATACGGTTCTCCCGGGGACGGGACTGGTAGATAGTACCATTGTCTTCTGGAACGACCGTTACTGGATGTTTGCGACTTTGGCAGGTGAACGGGACAATACCCATCTGCACATCTTTCATGCGCCCGATTTGATGGGGCCTTGGAAGGCTCACGAGCGCAATCCGGTCAAGGTGGACCGTTCGAACGCGAGGCCGGCGGGCCAGCCGATAATTCATCGGGGGGCGCTGTTTCGACCAGCGCAAGACTGCGTCAGCCACTATGGGTCAGGTGTAGTTGTCAACGAAGTGACGGTGCTCACGGAAACAGATTTCGCCGAGAAACCGGTGGCGGAGATCAGGCCCGACCCTGGGTCGCGCTACGATTTTGGCCTGCATACGATCTCATATGCCGATGGCATCACCGTAATCGACGGCGCGCGGCTGGAAAGCAGACTGCACCCCGCTTTCGACCGCTTGTCGAGCTATTTGCGGTAACGATTGGCGACCGCTCAAACGTACAGATCGTAAACGATCGAAAGCGATGGCGGGGTCGTATATTCGGCCGATCCGAAACGCCAGCCGTCGTCTCCGAGAGGCAGGACGGCCCAGCCATGGTTGGCGGCGCCGTCAGCCCACGCTTGCACGCTCGACGTGACATCGACGTGCGTCTGGCCGAGGGAGCCGACGAACCCCGTCCTCACGTCGATGCCCGCGGCAGCTTCCAGGCCATTGGCCTGGACCCCGTTCACCAACGTGTTCCAGCTGTCGTTCTCTGACCAGGTTTGCAGCATGCGGTGGAACTCGCCACCGCTACCCGTATCCGTGGTCTGCACGGAGAGCGTGGCGGACACGATATGGGCGCCGAGCGGCACCTGGCTCGTGCCGGTCCCCACAAGGTTGTCGAAGCGGAGTAGAACCTCTTTCAAGAAACCGGTCCCGGCCGGATCGTCGGTGTCGATGTTGAGCACCGTCGTCGTGCCCGATCGGGTGCTCGGCGAGTCCTGGCGCAGCATCGTGTCATGCACGCCAGTGTAGCCGTTCACGCCCTGCTGCAGTGTCACGGCAAATTGCGTGAGCGTGCCAACACCGAAGCTGACGGAGGTGGGAGCGCTATCGCCAAGGCCGTCATTGGCCACATAGGTGAAGCTGTCGGGCCCTGCGTAGTTCGCGTCGGGTGTGTAGGCGAAGGATCCGTCAGTGTTGAACTGGATGCTGCCGTGCGCCGGGCCGTTGATCAGCCTCGCGCCCAGGGCATCTCCGTCGAGATCGCTGTCGTTCACCAACACCCCGGTGCCGGCTGTCACGGTAAGCACGGCGTTCTTGCTGGTGACGTAGCTGTCCGCCGCAGCGAGCGGGGCATGATTGCCTTCGTAAACCTCATAGGTCACGGTGAGCGAAGGCGACGGCACGTTTTCGTCCGATCCGAAACGCCATCCGTCGCTGCCAAGGGGCAAGACAGCCCAGCCGTAGTTGGCCGCACCGCCCGCCCAGGCCTGCACGCTGGAAGTCACGTCGAGCGTCGTCGCGCCCAAGGCGCTGACGAATCCGGTGCTGGCAACCACGGCTGTCGATGCTTCGGTGCCGTTTGCCTGGATTCCGTTCACGAGCGTGTTCCAGGAGTCGTTCTCGGACCATGCCTGAAGCATGTTGTGGAACGCTCCGCCGCTGCCGGTGTCCGTAGTCTGCAATGTCAGCGTAGCGGAAATGACGTGGGCACCCACCGGTACCTGGCTCATTCCCCCTCCAATGAGGTTGTCGAACCGGAGCAATGCCTCGCTCGAATGGTAGGAGCCGGCAGGATCGTCGGAGTCGATAACGAGCCCCGCCGTCGTGCCGTACTTTGAGTCGGGGGCGTCCTGACGCGCCATTGTATCGTGCGCATCGGCATAACCGCCTGTTCCCTGCTGCAGGGTGACGGTGTGTTGGGTCAACTTGCCAATACCGATATTGACGGTTGTCGCCGCGCTGTCGGCCTGACCATCGTTGGCCTTGTAGACGAAGCTGTCGGTGCCACCGAAGCTCGCATCAGGCGTGTAAGTGAACGATCCGTCGGCATTCATGAGGAGCGAGCCGTGCGACGGCCCGCTCACGAGTGCTGCGTTCAGGCTGTTGCCATCGAAGTCGCGGTCATTGGCCAATACGCCAGCGGCGGCCGACACGGACAGAGGAGTGTTTTGTGCCGTGCTGTAGCTGTCGATCGCTGCCAGCGGCGCCTGGTTTCCGACCGGTGCCACGTAAACGACCGATAGCCGCGGTCCGGTAGCGCTCTCGGATGAATTCAGGCGCCACTCGTCGGACCCGAGCGGGGTGAATGCCCAGCCATAATTGGGCGCGCCGCCGGCCCAGGCCTGAAGCGCGGACGAGACATCGACGGTCGTCGCTCCGTGGGCGATGACCGGGCCCAGGTGGGCGTCAATCGACGCCGAGGCTTCGCTGCCGTTGGCCTGAATGCCATTGAGCATGCTGTTCCAGGTGGCGCTGTCCGTCCACGGCGTAAGCATGCGATGCAGGTCGGCTCCGCTCCCCCTGACGGCAGTGTCCATGGTCAGCGTTGCGGAAATAATGGTCGAGCCAAGAGGTATCTGATTGGCGCCGGTACCGAACAGGTTGTTGAACTGAATCAGGACATCGTCGGCGAGCCCGCTGCCGCTGGGGTTGTTGGAGTCGACCGAAAGTGCGGTCGCATTTCCGAAGCCCGTGTTCGGGGCCGAGGCGCGCAGCATCGTATCGACGACGCCCGTATACCCAGCGACCCCCTGCTGGAACGTCGCTTGGGCAACCGGGGTCGCCGAGACATAAAGCGACGCGGTCGCGACGGCGCTGGCGTTCTTGCCGTCGGTGGCCTGGTAGGTGAAACTGTCGGCACCGACATAGCCGGCGCTGGGCGTATAGGAGAATGACCCGTTGGCGTTGAGCTGCAGGCTGCCATGACTTGGGCCCGCAACAAGGGCCGTGGTCAACGCGTCACCGTCTCGATCTGAATCGTTGGCGAGAAGCCCCGCGTTCGTGGCGACGGTGAGGCTGCTGTCCTTGATGCCGTAGTACGCCTCGCCTTGGGCGACAGGCGCGTTATTGAGCGCGCCGAGACCGGAGAAGGTCATCACCGGCGTGTTGGCGCTGTCACCGAGAGCCGATAGTCCCAAGGCGCTTTCGATAGTGTGCAGCAGGCCGAAGTGGTCCATCGCCTGGTTGTTCTGCTGGGGCGCGATCCCCGCGCCCGTCACGATCGTCGGGATGCGATTGCTGCCCGTCGAGCCCTCGTCGAAGGTGACGATAAGCAAGCTGTTGTGGGTTTGGGCCCAAGCCGCATACTGGTCCAGGTTCGTGTGCAGCCAAGTGTCGGCTGTCGAGATCGTCCCGTCATGCATGTTGTTGGCATCGTTCGGAATGACGAAAGACAATGTCGGCAGCTGGCTGAAGTCACCGGGGAACGTGGAAAGGTTTTGCCCCAGATTCACAGATTCTGCGAATGTCAGCCAAGGCAGGTGCTTCTGAGAGGCTCCGGTATCGAAATAGCCCGCAAAGCTCTCCCCGACCGCCTGGAGCTGGCCCGCGATCGTCGGTGCATCGAAGAAGTGATAGTCATCGTCGACCACTCCCTGCGGAGACCCGGAAAACATCACGAGATAATTGGCCTGACTGGGATTTGTCGCGGCATTGAAATTCGTGAATAACGCTCCCTGCGACGCGAGGCTGTTGATGTAAGAGGCCTGCGGGTTACCGATAATCTCCGAATACGTGTGGTTCTCTTCGACAACCACAACGATGTGATCCCAGTGCGGCGCCGCGTTCTGATACGTGTAGGATTGGGTGAACGGTGCGCTGACGTTGCCGGCGGCGTCTTGCACGCGCACCGTCAGCGAGCCGGCCACCTGCGGGCTCGCGATTGCGGCCTTGTACGTGGTGCCCGTGAGATCGGCGCTGTCCAGCGTCGCTGTATAGTTCGTTGCTCCCGCGGTCACCGTTACGACCTCGCCGCTCGCGAGCGGCTGAGAGACCTTGATCACCACGGGAACCGTCGCTTGCTGGGCCTCCAGACTGTCGACGACGTTGTCTCCCGCGACGGCGACGGAAGTGGGGCCCGCTGGAGCGACGGTATCGACGGTAACCGAGGCCTCCGCCGACGCAGGACCGATGTTGCCTGCGGCATCCACTGCCTCGGCGTAAAACTCATGTGTGCCGTCGAGGAGCGCTGCAGTATCGAGCGACCAGGCCCCGTTTGCCGCCGCGATCGCCGTGCCCAGCACGCTCGATGAGCCGGACTGATCGGTCCAGGTCACGGTCACCGCGCCGCCCGCTTCGGCTGTGCCGCCGAGATGCAGGGTGTTGTCGTTGGAAAGCGTCACGCTCGCGCCGCTATCACCGCGCACCGCAAGCGTCGGCGCCTCCGGCGCCACCGTGTCGATTGTGACCGAGCCCACCGCCGAGGCCGGGCCCTCGTTGCCCGCAGCGTCAGCTGCCACAGCGGAGAACTGGTGAGTGCCGTCGGCGAGCGCGGGGGTATCGAGCGACCACACTCCATTCGCGGCGGCGGTCGTCGTGCCGAGTTCGCTCGATGAGCCCAACTGATCAGTCCAGGTCACCGTCACAGCACTGCCCCCTTCGGCTGTGCCGCCGAGGTGGAGGGTGTTGTCGCCTGAGAGCGACACGCCTGCATTCGCGTCGTCGCGCACCACAAGGGTCGGTGCCGTCGGCGCAGTGGTATCGACCGTAACCGAGCCCGCTGTCGAGGCCGGGCCCACGTTGCCCGCAGCGTCACGTGCTACGGCGGAGAACTGATGAACGCCATCGCCGAGCGCTGGCGTATCGAGCGACCACACCCCATCTGCCGCTGCGGTCGCCGTGCCGAGCACGCTCGAGGCGCCGGACTGATCGGTCCAGCTCACAGTCACCACGCTGCCCGCCTCGGCGATGCCGCCGAGGTGAAGGGTGTTGTCGCCCGAGAGCGCCACGCCCGCACCGGCGTCGTCGAGAACCGCAAGCGTCGGCGCCGTGGGTGCGACCGTGTCGACCGTGACCGAGACCGGAGGCGAAGCTGGGCCGCCATTGCCCGCAATGTCTCGCGACGCAGCCGAGAACTGATGAATGCCGTCGGCAAGCATGCCTGTGTCGAGCGACCACACTCCGTTTGCCGATGCGGTGGCGGTGCCGAGCACGCTCGATGAGCCCAGCTGATCCGTCCAGGTCACTGTCACAATGCTGCCGGCCTCGGCGGTGCCAGTGAGGTGGAGAGTGTTGTCGTTCGAGAGCGTCGCGCCGGCGCCTGCGTCGTCAAGCACTGTGAGGGTCGGGGCCCCGAGCGCAGCGGTGTCTATGACGACCGAACCCATGGCCGAGGCGGGGCCCGCGTTGCCGGCGGCATCGCGTGCGACGGCGGAGAACTGATGGGTGCCGTCCGCAAGCGCCGGCGTGTCGAGCGACCACACCCCATTTGCCGCCGCGATCGCCGTACCGAGCACACTCGAAGCGCCCAACTGATCGGTCCAGGTTACCATCACCGTGCTGCCGGCCTCGGCGGTGCCGCCGAGATGGAGAGTGTTGTCGTTTGAGAGCGCCACAGCCGCGCCGCCGTCGTCACGAACCGCGAGCGTCGGTGCCACGGGCGCGACGGTGTCGACGGCGACCGAAGCCAGCGTCGAGACCGGACCGACGTTACCGGCAGGGTCGCGTGCCACGGCGGAGAACTGATGGGTGCCGTCGGCGAGCGTCGGCGTGTCGAGCGACCATGCCCCATTCGCCCCGGCGGTCGCCGTACCGAGTACGCTCGATGCGCCCGCCTGATTGGTCCAGGTCACGGTCACCACACTACCCGCCTCGGCCGTGCCGCCGAGGTGCAGGGTGTTGTCGCCCGAGAGCGTCACGGCCGCGCCGCCGTCGTCACGAACCACAAGCGTGGGCGCAGCGGGAGGCGAGGTATCGATCGTGACGGAACTAACCACCGAGGCCGGGCCAACGTGGCCCGCGGCGTCACGCGCTGCCGCCGAGAACTGATGAGTGCCGTTGGCGAGCGCCGGTGTGTCGAGCGACCATGCCCCGTTTGCGGCTGCGGTCGCCGTGCCGAGCACGCTCGTGGCGCCGGATTGATTGGTCCACGTCACGGTTACCACGCTGCCGGCCTCGGCGGTACCGGCGAGGTGAAGGGTGTTGTCGTTTGAGAGCGCCACCGTCGCGCCGCCGTCGTCGCGCACCACAAGGGTGGGCGCCGCAGGCGCTACGGTATCGACGGCGACTGAAGCCAGCGTCGAGGCGGGCCCAACGTTGCCCGCCGTGTCGCGTGCCACGGCGGAGAACTGGTGGGTGCCATCGGCGAGCGCCGGCGTATCGAGCGACCACACTCCGTTTGCAGCTGCGGTCGCCGTGCCGAGCACGCTCGATGTGCCCGACTGGTTGGTCCAGGTGACGGTCACCGTGCTGCCCGCCTCGGCCGTGCCGCCGAGGTGCAGGGTGTTGTCGCCCGAGAGCGCGACAGCCGCGCCGCCGTCATCTCGCACCACAAGCGTGGGCGCCGCGGGAGGCGAGGTATCGATCGTAACCGAGCCCACCGCAGAAGTCGGGCCCAAGTTGCCCGCAGCGTCACGCGCTACGGCAGAGAACTGATGAGTGCCGTTGGCGAGCGCGGGGGTGTTGAGGGACCACGTCCCGTTTGCCGCCGCGGTCACCGTGCCGAGCACGCTGGAGGCTCCGGATGGGTCGGTCCGCGTCACGGTCACCACGCTGCCCGCCTCGGCCGTTCCGGCGACGTGCAAGGTGTTGTCGTTCGAGATCGCAACACTCGCGCCGCCGTCGTTGAGCACCGCAAGCGTCGGCGCCGCGGGCGCGACTGTGTCGACCGTGTAAGGCCTGGTGAACGTCGATCCGGAAGCCCCCAGCGCATTTTGGACATGCGCGCTTACCGACCCACCGGTCTGCGCCGTCGGGATTGAGGCAAGATAGGTCTTGCCCGTTGCATCCGACGCATCTTTCACCCCGGTGTAGTTTTGTGTGCCGAGAGTGACGATCAGTTGGTCGCCCGCCGAGAGCGGCGCGCTCAGAACGAGCCGCACCGGCATCGTGGCTTGCGCCGCTTCCGCCTGGTTCACGATGTTGTCACCCGCCACGACGATTGACGTGACCGTTTGGGTGGGCGCGGCCACGACAGTGACCGACTGATTGGCAAGTGCCGAATTGCCGGCCCGGTCGGTGGCTGTCGCGGTGAACGCATAGTTACCGGCTGCCAACGGTGCCGTCAGCGTCCAGTGTCCCGAAGCATCCGCGGTCGCCGTTCCGACCGTGACCAGCGATCCTTTGCTGTTGCGATAAGTAATCTTGACGCTGTCGAATGCTTCGGCCGTGCCCGTGAGAAAGACACCTGCGGCGCTTGCCGTAGTTGCAGTGCCGCTGAACGTCACGAACGTCTGAGTATCGATCGTCCAGATGGAGGACGCCGCCAACTGCGCGACGATGGCGCCACTGGCTGTCTTCTCGATGACAGTGAACTGATATGCCCCATCGGCCAGCGTGGGGGTCGTGAGGCTCCACTTGCCGCTGACGCCCACTGTGGTCGTCAGCGTCGCGGTACTGCCGGTCGTGGGACTGACGTAGCTGACGGCGATCGTGTCGCCCTTCGTTCCCGTTCCGCTCAAGAGCAGCGTATGGTTCGCATCGCCGCTCGTGTTCTGATCGACGGCGCTCGAGCCCGTATCCGGGCTGATCTTGTAAGTCAGTGCCATGATTGTGCCCCTGGCCCCGCCTGACGGTCAGAGTCGGAGCCAACAAGGTCATAGGACGATGATTCTGTTGCCTCACTCCATCGAATCGCCGCTTTTGGGCCTATCCAAAGTTAGGTGTCCCTAAATTGGAAACACGGGAGACTTTCCTGTCCGCGATCCGACAATCATCAAAGTTAGTGAGACGGATGGGAAAGGTGGGAAGGCACTGTCTCAAGTGACGCGGCCGGATCTCTCACCGGGCGGTCCGAATGCGGCGGTGTTGTGAGGCTGTCGACGCTGCGGACTATCGATGTCAGGAGAGGGACATCAGCTTTGTGCACGGTTTCTCTGTAGTGAATATCGGGATCGTATCTTTCCGCGCCTTGCAAGAGATTGGCCTGCTCGAGCGCGCCCAAGGCGGCCAGCAATCGGGCCTGCTGGATGTAGGCCGCGGCCATCGCGGAATTGAGGCTGCTACGCACCTGCAACAGATCTCGAGCGAGTTCGAGAACTTCCGATGTCGTCCGCAAGCCGGCGCGTTCCTGTAGAAGGCCACCTTCCAGTGCCCGCCGCGCCGCGTCTGTTGACGATTGATACCGCTCAACCGATGCACTCTGCGCTTGCCAGGTATTCCACGCATCGGCCACTTCCGAGCGATTTTCACGAATGGCATCGTCGATAAGGCGCCAGTCGGCGTCGTTTGCTGCTCGTGCCTCATCGATGCGAGCCTTGAGGATACCGCTGTCGAGAACCCCGGAAAGCACAACGCTACCGCGCAGCTCGGTTTGCCGGAGGCCGTTGCCGTATGGGCTGATCGTTCCAACTGTCGCTTGTCCTTGCAAATCGACGCGCGGCAAGAGGTCCGCTTTGGCGAACTCCAGCTTGGCTCGCGAACTGCGCTCGCGCGCATAGGCCGACGCAACCACCGGGTTCTGAGCGGCCGCAAGCGCATAGGCGTCTTCGATTGTCCCGCTGGGAATCACGAGTGGGTTTGGTGCCGCCAAATCACCCGCCGGCGCACCAATGACGCGCAAAAAGAGCGCATCGCTGGAGGCGGCCGCACCTTGAGCGGCAACGAGCTGCGCGCGGGCAAGCTCGGCACGCGCTTCGACCTGTCCCAGATCGGTCGAGGTCGATTCTCGCAGTCGAAGGCGCGTGCGCGTATCGGACAATTCACGGGCCAATAGTTCCGCGTTGTCCGCCGCAATCGCTACCGCTGCGCGATCGCGCAGCACCGACACGTAAACCCCGATTGCGTTGAGCAGCGTCTCTTCCTCCGACGCTCGGAGAGCCGCGCGCTGGAAGGCCACCGCGGCTTTGGCGACGTCTTCGTTCGCCCGCAATCGGCCGAAGGTGAAGAGCGGCTGCGTCAGCACCGCCTCGGCAGTGCTGGTCCACTGCGAACGCCTGATCACGTCGCCGGTCGGCTGTTCGAACGCGTCGTGCTGGTAGCCGTAAGAAGCGGAGTATTGCAGCTGGGGACCGTATTGGCCTCGGGCCTGCGGCACGCCGTAATCGACGCTACGAGTGCGCGCCCGATCAGAGAGCAACTTGGGGTTGGTCCAATAGGCCCTCTGTAATGCTTCCGTGAAAGCGGTCACCGTCGCCGCGGGGTCTCGCTGTACCTGATCGGCAGGGGTCCCGGCCGGCAAAGCGGGTTGGTACGAAGGCGGACCCGCAGGCGCGTCGAAAGGCCCCTGGACGGGCCTTGCGGCTCCGGGGACGCTCAAGACTGGCGTCGGAGGCTGCGGTGTTCCCGGTGCGCTGTCTGTTGCGACGGTCAGCGGCGCTTGAGCGGTTGCGGGCGCGTCTTGCGACAGCGCCTGTGCGCAGTGCAGCGCCAAGTACAAAGCCGACATGCCGCGCAGCCGGCTCGCCAACATGTCAGCTGTCCCGAAACGCGCGGGCGAACTGATCGCGCAACGGCTTGAAGACGTAGGACAGGAGCGAGCGGTTGCCAGTCTGGATGTGGATTTCGGCGGGCATGCCGCTGCGCAGCTTCAGGCCCTGGCGCGCCAACTCCTTGGGGTCGATCGAGACTCGCGCGAGAAAGAAAGATTGCCTTGCCTCGGGATTCTCGGATTTGTCGGTGGCGACGTAGATGACCTGGCCATCGACCTCGGGAGTGTCCGCGCGGTTAACGGCCGGGAACCGCACGACGGCGCGTTGACCCGAGTGCACCTGGTCTACGTCGTCCGGGCTGATCAGCGCCTCGATCACCATTCGGTCTGCTTCGGGCACAATCTCCATGATCGGTTCGGCAGGTTTGACCACATCGCCGATCGCCGCGAAGGCAATCTTTTCGACGGTCCCGGAATAAGGAGCACGGATCTCGCTGCGGCTTTGCTGATCGGATGCGGCGACGCTGCGCACCTGCTGCTGATTTAGTGCGATGTTTGCCTGAGCCAGTTCCTGGCCGGCTTCGGCGCGTCTGGTCTCGCTCAGTTGGATGGCCTGTCCGCGAATTTCGCCGATGTGCGCCCTAGCGCTGGCGATTTGCGCCTCCAGCGCGGCGACGTTGCCCTCAAGGTCGGCTTCGGTGCGCTCAAGTTCGTTCAGGCGGCTGATGGTGACGAGTTGCTTGTCCCACAGCTCCTTCACGCTCTTGCGCTCGGGTTCGATAAGCGCGCGCTGCTTCTGCAAGGCTCCGATTTGCGACCTGTGACCGTTGATCTCGTCTTCCAACTGCTCGATCCGCGCGTTGAGCTGTACCCGCAATTGGGCCTCCTCGGATCTGCGAATGGCGAACAAGTGAAGCTCGTCTGCCATGGCGGCCCGTGCGCTCGCGGAGCCGGCGCGGGTCAACTCGGGCGGGAAAGAGATCGAATTGACGCCTAAACGCTCGGCTTCGAGACGGGCGCGCTCGGCCAGGAGTTGCTCGACCGTCAGGTCAGAATAACGCGCGTCGGCCCCGCTGACGCGGTCGTCCAAGCGCATCAATAGCTGCCCCGCCTTCACATGTTGCCCATTGGTGACCAGTATCTGCGCGATCACGCCGCCGGTCGGATGAGCGATCCGCTTGACGCGCGATTCAACACCAACCTGCCCCGTGCCAATGACCGCTCCGCCGATAGGAACGAAGGCGGCCAGAAGAAGAAGCACTAGGAACGTTCCCGCGACATACCGCAGCGCGCGCCACAGGGCTGAGCTGCTCTCAACCTCCGGCGGGATCTCCCACAAGTCGGCCAAGCGTTCCTCGTCGGTTACTTTGATCAATTCGGTCATAGGGCGACGCCTCGGCCCTTCGGCTTCACCGTGGTTTGAACGAAACCGACCGGCGCCGGGCGAGCCTGTCCGCTGCGCTGCAGAACCTCGTCGCGCTCACCGAAGTCCACCAGCTTGCCCCCGGCAAGAAGCGCCACGTGCGATACCGGGCCCAGCGTGGCCGGACGGTGCGTGACGATGATGACGATGCCCCCGCGCTGACGCACTCCTTCGATCGCATTCGCCAGGGCGGCGTCGCCGACTGCATCGAGGTTCGAGCTCGGCTCGTCCAGGACCACTATGAACGGATCGTCGTAGAGCGCCCTCGCGAGTGCAATGCGCTGCCTCTGTCCGGCCGAGAGTTCGACACCGCCCGGGCCGAGCATCGTCTCGTAACCTTGCGGCAGAGCCAGGATCGTTTCGTGCATGCCGGCGGCACGTGCCGCGGCGAACACCGCTTCGGAACTCACGGTCTCGTCAAACCGGGCAATGTTCTCGCCAATGGTGCCTTCCAGCAGTTCGATCGACTGGGGAAGGTAACCGAAGCTTCGGCCCAATTGCGCACGATCCCACTGCGAGTGAGTGGCGCCGTCAATGCGGATCTCCCCGCGAAGGGTTGGCCACACTCCCAGCAAGGCTTTGGCGAGCGTCGACTTGCCGGCCGCGCTAGGGCCGATGACAGCCAGGGCCTGGCCCTTCTCAAGCTTGAAACCAACTCCCGTCAGGACCGGGTGCTGGGCCCCTGGAGGGATGACCCACAAATCCTGGGCGACGATTTCAGCTGCGGGCATCCCGAGTGCCACTGTCTTGCCGGCAGAACGCGGAGTGGCGTGGACGACCTCCACGATACGTTTCCAGGCCTCGCGAGCGGCGGAATAGCTGCGCGCGTTGGCGAGCGCCTGATCGACGGGGGCCAAGGCGCGGCCTGCGAGGACCGAAGCGGCAAGGATGATGCCGCCGCTTGCCTTGCCGTCGAGCACCAGAAGAGCGCCAACCGTCAGCATCGTGGACTGAAGGAACAATCGAAACAGTCGGCCCACACCACCCAGACGCGATATCGTGCGCGAAAGGAAGGACTGATTGACCAGGAAGGTGCGGTCCCACGTCTGTGCGCGCGAGAGCAAGCGGTCCTGCATGCCCATCGCCAGCGCGGTTTCGGCAAATCGGAGCTCAGCCTGATTTGCCATCAGGCGCCGCCCGCTGATTTCGATCAGGTCCTTCGTTCCGGCTGCTGTCTGACGACCCGTCCACCAGGTGATTGCCCCGAGAATTAGCGCGCCGATCAGTGCCGTAAGCCCGAGTGACCAGTGCAACGCGGCAAGCACGATCAGGAACAGGATCACCCACGGCAGGTCGATGATGGCAAGGGGCCCGGTGCTGGTAAGGAACATGTGGACCTGATCGAGGTCCCGCAGGAGTTGCACTCCGGCCGCCTCGCGCTGAGTCTGGAGCGAGCGCGTTACAGCGGCGTGATGGACGGGTTCGACAAGGTCGCCATGCACACCATTGGCCAGTGCAAGCATCGCCTCCGCGCGGATTAATTCCAGCGCGCCTTGCACCACATAGATGAGCGCAAGCATCGCGAACAGGCCGAACAAAGTGGGCTCGCTCCGGCTCGGCAAAACGGAATCATAGACCAGGAGCATGTACGCCGAACCGGCGAACACGAGCAGATTGACGATCACGCTCGCGATCACGACGATCCAGGCATAGCGGCGGTACCGATGCAGAAACTTGCGGATCAGCTCTGATTGCACAGGCCCTTGGTTCCCCCCGTGTGCGCGCACTTGTCGCGTTCGCCCCCCGGCGATTCACCAACATTAGCATGCTGCCATTAACATGCTGCAAAGGCGAAGCCCAAGTATTAGCGATCAGGAAGGCACTTGCCTGGAACGTCAGGAAAGCGACCGCGCAGACGCCAAGGCCCCGCCCGCGAGCGCGAACGCACGATCATGAGATAAGAGGGGAGCGACGGGACCGCTTGTTCGCACAGCGCAGGCAAAAGCGGACGGATCACAGACGTTGCCTGAAACAGACGGCCAACTGCAATAGGACCTAACCGATCAAACGTACGGCGAGGGCCACGAGACAGCCGACAAAGGCCCATGAAATTAGCGCCAGTCCAACCTTTATGCCCAGTTGTGATCGGGGCGACAGGTCGCGCTGGGGGCTCACCCAAGCTCCGGCGCCCACATCAACTCTCACTCTGGAAGTCCGCGCATCACGCGCCGACGGCGGTGTATGAGGGCGCAGCGTTTCCTCAAAGGCGAAGGTCCCGGCGCTGACCACGCCAGTCGTCAAAAATGCCTCTTTGGCCGAGCCCGGAAAGTTGAGCATCCTCTGCATCCCCACGCCATGCTCCATTAAGCTAAACGCCTCCACGCTATATTGGGCGACGCTATGACAGAACAGGCGACGCGACTGTCGAGTTCACTGAAATGCGGTGTAACGTGTGCCCGATGGGTTGACCCGAGTCGTCAGAACTTGATCGACTGACGAAACGTTCTTGGGGCACGACCAAACGGTTCGTTGCAAGTGTTACCGGTCGTAATATCTCTTCGTCGCCTTTGTGCCCATTCACTGCGCCGCGGGTGAGGGATGACGATGTCTTTCGACCACCGGAATGCTGCAGTTGTATGAATCATCGGCCAATTTAGGAAGCGACCAACTGGCCGGGTGAGGTGCAATCACCTCAGACGCCGAGAATGCCATCGGTTCAAGTCTTGGTGGGCGGTGACGGGCTCGAACCGCCGACCCTCTCGGTGTAAACGAGATGCTCTACCAACTGAGCTAACCGCCCCACGGCGCGGGATTTAGCGGGATTTCCCGGCAGATCAACCGGCGGTCAGAAGGCCTTGGCGGCGGCCACTACGAGCAACGCCGCTGGCAGGAACAGAAGCTGCGCCAGCAAGGTACCGGCAACTCGGCTCAGCGAGAGCCAAACGATGGTACGGCGGAACACCGGCTCGCTCACCTGGCCGGCGATGACGTCGTCCGTCATCACCGAGAGCTGCGGGTCGATCAAGATGAACAGCATCAGCGTGGCAAAGCCGTTGACGACGGCGGACAGCTGCGAGGCGGTCACCCGGTATTCGGGATAGAGATAACCCGCGTAAAGCGACGCGACCACGCCGACGACCAGCAGACCTTGCGCGAGGACGTTGAACAGGATCACCCGCAACGACACGCCGCGCGGCTTGGCCAGGTCTTTGAGGTGAGCCAGCTTCGGCGGCGTCGCGGTTTGCTTGAGGTAGCCGATCCCGCCTTTCGCGAACGCGTGGAGCAGCAGGCGCCCGATCGAGCGGTGCTCCTGAAACTGGCCGATCGCGGCGGAGAACCAGCGCTGCACTGTCGGAACCATGATCGTGCCGACGATCGTCGCCGCGGTGGCTGAGGCCAGCACCAGCCGGAAATCGCCGAGCAAGTGATCCCCCGTTCCATGGGCGAGCGCGTCTTCGATGCGGTTGGCGAGGAAGGGCCCGAGAAAACCGTTCGACAGCCTGGAGAGCAGGACCAGCACGTTGAACAGCGCGAAGGACATGGCGATGCGCCCGGTGCGCACGCCGGCGATGCGCGCGGAATAGGCCAGCGCGCCGATCAGCTGGATGCCGAAGGTCAGCGCGCAGATGATTGCGAGCTGCGTGTCCATATTGCGATCCTAAAGCCTAGCGGGGAACTGGGCTTTAAATGCGAACTCTGCTTTATGCCATTGCCATCGCAACGGCGGATGACGAAAATCACCGCAACTTCGGCAGGACGACGGACCACAGATGACCTTCGCGCAAGCGGCCATCGTCGCGATCCTGCTGACCATGCTCGTGGCCTATGCGAGCGAGCGGTTTCGGGTCGAGCTCGTCGCGCTCGGCGGCCTCGGGGCCGGCTTCGTCACCGGTATCGTGCCGGTGCAGAACGTCTTTGCCGGCTTCTCCAGTTCGGCAGTGATGACCGTGGTCGAGGTTCTGCTGATCGTCTCGGCATTGGCGCGGACGCGGGTGATCGACAGCTTCGCGCGCCGCATCGTACGCCACTTCCAGAGCGAGCGGGCAGCGCTGGCGATCATTTGCACGACGGGCGCCGCCGTCTCGGTGTTCATGAACAACATCGGCGCGCTGGCGCTGATGTTCCCGGTGACGATGTCGGTGTGCCAGCGGCTCGGCGTGTCCCCGGCGCGGATGCTGATGCCGCTGAGCTTCGCCACCCTGCTCGGCGGCATGTGCTCGCTCACCGGCACGCCCGCCAACCTGGTCGCCAACCAATGGCTGATCGACGAGACCGGCCGCGGCTTCGGTTATTTCGAGCTGGCGCTGCTCGGCGGGCCGCTCACGATCGCCGGACTGGCGTGGATAGTATCCGCCGCACCCCTCAGCTTCTCGCGCTTCACGGAAGGATCGTCGGCGGTCGAGCCCTCGCCCGCGCACGTGGTGGCGGAGCGGTGGGTTGCCGCGGGATCGAACCTCGTCGGCCAGCGCCTGCCGCAAATCGAGGAAGAGCACGGCGCCTATATCCATGGCGTGATGCGCGACGGAGCGCACGTCTTCGCGCGCCGTTCCGACATCGCCCTGGCCGCCGGCGATGTGGTAGTCGTCGCGGCCGAACTGGCGGTGCTCGACGAGCTGGAGGAGACCGGGCAGCTCGTCTCCGACCGACCACAGGCCGACGCGTCGGAGCGCCAGGAATATGTGGTCATGCCGGAAAGCTTGCTGCTCGGCTCGCGAATCGGCGGGATCGCTTCGTTCGCCGATCACTCTCTGACGGTCGTTGGCCTTTCCATAAGGCGCGGCCGGATCGAGGGCAGCTTCGACGAGCTGCAGATTGGCATGGGCAATGTGCTGGTGCTCGCCGGCGAGCGTGACGACTTGCGGCAGATCGCTGAGGAATGCAGCCTGCTGCCGCTGTCGTCGCGGCGGCCCGTGCGGCTGACCGGCCGCGCCTGGCTCAGCGTAGGCATGTTCGCGCTGGGGATTGTGGCAACGGCATTCGATCTCGTGCCGACCGAGATCGCCTTCGGTGCGGTGGTGTTGGCGATGGCGTTCTCGGGCAACCTCAACCTGCGCACGGCCTTGCAGGACCTGAACTGGAGCATCGTGATCCTGCTCGCCTGCATGATCCCGCTCGGCTTGGCCGTCGAGGATACCGGCGCGGCGCACCTGATCGCGAACGAGATCGCGCTGTACCTGCCCACGAACCAGCCCCTGGTCGTCGGCATCACGATGCTTTTGCTGGCGGTCCTGATCACACCCTTCATCGACAATGTTTCGACCGCTGCGGTGCTGAGCCCCGTGGCGGCCGGATTGGCTTCGCGCACCGGCACCCCTATCGAGCCGCTGCTGATGGCGGTGGCGATCGGCGCCTCGTTCGATTTCCTCACCCCATTCGGGCACCACAACAACGCGGTGGTCATGGGTGCTGCCGGCTACCGCTTCAGCGACTTTCCGCGATTCGGCGCGCCGCTGACGATCGTGTGTTTCGCCGTCGCGGTTTTCGTCCTGGCGCTGATGCTGCCCGGCTGATCGCTTGCAAGAAATGCTTCGATGCGCTAAATACCGACTTCGTTGCTAGGGAATTGAACCGTGATCTCGAACAAGGCGAAGTATGCTTTCAGGGCGCTGCTGGCGATCGCCGCCGCGCCCGAGGGCGAATCCCTGACGAGCGCGGGGATCGCTGGCCGCTACGGCATTCCACACAAGTTCCTCGAGCAGATCCTGCTCGATTTGAAGAAGGCCGGTATTCTCGACAGCCGCCGCGGCAAGAGCGGCGGATACGTCATGCTGCGCCCGGCGGACACCGTCAGTTTCGGTGAGGTCCTGCGGCTTTTCGAAGGGCCGCTGGCGCCGCTGCCGTGCCTCTCGCGGCAAAGCTACCGCCGCTGCGAGGACTGCGTCAGCGAGGCCGCTTGCGAAATCCGGCGCGAGTTCGGCCGCGCCTACGACGCCAGCCGCCAGGTGCTCGATTCGCGCACCTTGGCCGACGCGCTGGGCGATGCACCCTACGGCGGTTCGTCCCAGGAAAAGCGCCGCCTAGCCGGCTAGGGTTCACGCGCCCTCTTGCATATCCCTATTAACCAGGTAGAGATAACGGGGTTAGGAAGACTCCGGCTCTGGGACCATGTGCCCCGGCCTGGACAGGGAGATTGCGGCGATGACGATTCGACGATCCTGGCGGTCTGTTGCCACGGCGGCCATGGCGGCGCTGGCGCTGGCCGGCTGCTCCAACAAGCAGGCCGGCGACAATGCTGGTAATGCAAATTCCGGCAGCGCGTCCGTCCAGCTGCTCAACGTCTCGTACGATCCGACCCGCGAGCTCTACGAAGCGATTAATCCCAAATTCGCCGCCCAATGGAAGGCAGAAACGGGCCAGGGCGTGACGATCAACATGAGCCACGGCGGCTCGGGCAAGCAGGCCCGCGCGGTGATCGACGGGCTTGATGCCGATGTCGCCACGCTCGCGCTCGGCTATGACATCGACGAGATCGCCCAGAAGTCGAAATCGCTCACGCCCGGCTGGCAGGCGCGCTTGCCGCACAACAGCGCGCCTTACACTTCGACCATCGTGTTCCTGGTCCGCAAGGGCAATCCGAAGGGGATCAAGGACTGGGCCGATCTGGTGAAGCCCGGCGTGGCAGTGATCACCCCCAACCCCAAGACCAGCGGCGGAGCGCGGTGGAATTTCCTCGCCGCCTGGGCCTACGCCAAGCAGCACGGCGCCTCCGATGCCGCGGCGCAGGATTTCGTGAAGAAGCTCTATGCCAACGTGCCGGTGCTCGATAGCGGCGCCCGGGGATCGACCACGACGTTCGTCGAACGCGGGATTGGCGACGTCCTTCTCGCCTGGGAGAACGAAGCGTTCCTGGCGCAGAAGGAACTTGGGCAAGGCAAGTTCGAGATCGTCCTCCCCTCGGTCTCGATTCTCGCCGAGCCGCCGGTGGCGGTGCTCGACGGCAACGCCAGGCGCCATGGCACCGAGAAGGTCGCCGAAGCCTATCTCAAGTATCTCTACACACCCGAGGCGCAGGAGATCATCGCCCGGAATTACTACCGGCCGATCGATCCGCAGGTGCAGGCGAAATACGCCTCGACCTTCCCCAAGCTGAACCTCGTCACGATCGATGGCGCGTTCGGCGGCTGGCAGGCGGCGCAGAAGCGCTTCTTCGCCGACGGCGGCGTGTTCGACACGATCTTCAGCGCAGCGAAGAAGTAATCCGCCATGGAGATCGCACTGAGCAGTCAACTGCAGATGCAGGCGGCGGTCGAACGGCCCCGCAAGCGAAGGCGCGGCAGGAAGTCGATCATTCCGGGGTTCGGGCTGACGATGGGCTTCACGCTGGCGTGGCTGTCGCTGATCGTGCTGATTCCGCTCAGCGCCTTGTTCCTGCGCGCGGCGGGCCTCGGCTGGAACGAGTTCTTGGCCGTGGGCTTTTCGCCGCGCGCGATGGCGGCCTATCGGATCAGCTTCGGCACGGCGCTAGGCGCCGCGGCGGTCAACGGGGTGTTCGGCCTGCTGACCGCATGGGTCTTCGTGCGTTACGAGTTTCCCGGCAAGCGGCTGCTCAACGCGATGGTCGACTTGCCGTTCGCGCTGCCGACCGCGGTTGCCGGCATCGCGCTGACGGCGCTTTATTCGCCGAACGGCTGGGTCGGGCAGTTCCTCGAGCCGCTCGGGATCAAGGTCGCCTACACGCCGATCGGCATTACGATCGCGCTTATTTTCATCGGCTTGCCGTTCATCGTCCGCTCGGTCGAGCCGGTGCTCGCGGACGTCAGCGCCGATCTCGAGGAAGCGGCGCTGTCGCTCGGCGCGCGGCCCTGGCAGGTGTTCCTGCGGGTGATCCTGCCGGTGATCCTGCCGGCGCTGCTGACCGGCTTCGCGCTCGCCCTGGCCCGGGGCATCGGCGAATACGGCTCGGTGATCTTCATCGCCGGCAACATGCCGTTCAAGTCCGAGATTGCCCCGCTGCTGATCGTCACCCAGCTCGAGCAGTACGAATACGCTGCCGCCACCGCGATCGCCACGGTCCTGCTGCTCGCCAGCTTTGCGATGCTCCTGCTGATCAACGGCATCCAGGCGTGGACCCGCAGGAGGATGGCCGCATGAGCGCGCGTCTCCCGCACCGTTCGGCGCGCGCCCGCAGGGCGCTGATAGCCCTGGCGCTGGCCTTCATCGGCTTCTTCCTGGTCCTGCCGCTGGTCGCGGTGTTCGCCGAAGCGCTGGCCAAGGGCCTCGCCACCTACGGCACGGCGCTGGTCGAACCCGATGCGGTTTCGGCGATCAAGCTGACGCTGCTGGTCGCGGCGATCAGCGTGCCGCTCAACGTCGTGTTCGGCCTGTGCGCGGCCTGGGCCGTCGCCAAGTTCGACTTCCGCGGCAAGAGCGTGCTGGTCACGCTGATCGATTTGCCGTTCTCTGTGTCGCCGGTCGTCGCCGGCCTGGTCTACGTGCTGCTGTTCGGCGCCCAGGGCTGGTTCGGGCCATGGCTGGTCGACCACGGGGTGCGGATCATCTTCGCCGTGCCCGGCATTGTCCTCGCGACGATCCTGGTCACTTTCCCGTTCGTCGCCCGCGAGCTGATCCCGCTGATGCAGGAACAGGGCCGAGCCGACGAGGAAGCCGCGCTGGCCCTGGGCGCGACCGGGTTCAAGACCTTCCTGCGGGTGACGTTGCCGAACATCCGCTGGGGCCTGCTCTACGGCGTGCTGCTGTGCAATGCGCGAGCCATGGGCGAGTTCGGCGCCGTGTCGGTCGTCTCCGGCCACTTGCGCGGACTGACCAACACGATGCCGCTGCACGTCGAGATCCTCTACAACGAATACAATTTCGTCGCCGCCTTCGCAGTCGCCTCGCTGCTGGCGCTGCTGGCGCTGGTGACGTTGGTCCTCAAGACATCGCTCGAATGGAAGTTCGGCTACGGCCGCGGGAGTGCCAAATGATCAGCCTGCACAATATCTCGAAGAGCTTTGGCGCCTTCGCCGCCCTGCACGACATCGACCTGACGGTGCGCGATGGTGAATTCCTTGCGCTGCTCGGCCCCTCGGGCTCGGGCAAGACGACCTTGCTGCGTATCATCGCCGGCCTGGCGTTCCCCGATGAAGGCCACGTGCGCTTTAACGGCGAGGACGTGACCGATCTGCCGGTTGCCGAACGCAAGGTCGGCTTCGTGTTCCAGCAATACGCGCTGTTCAAGCACATGACCGTGCTCGACAATATCGGCTTCGGCCTCTCGGTGCGGCGGCGGGCACAGCGGCCGGCCAAGTCGAAGATTCGCGCCCGCGCCCGCGAGCTGCTCGATCTGGTCCAGCTCGACGGGCTCGGCGACCGGTATCCGGCGCAGCTTTCGGGGGGCCAGCAGCAACGCGTCGCGCTCGCCCGCGCGCTGGCGGTCGAGCCGCAGTTGCTGCTGCTCGACGAGCCGTTCGGCGCGCTCGACGCGAAAGTGCGCAAGGAATTGCGCCGGTGGCTGCGCCAGTTGCATGAGCAGATGAGGCTGACCTCGATCTTCGTCACCCACGACCAGGAGGAAGCGCTCGAGCTGGCGGACCGCGTGGTGGTACTCAACAGGGGAGTGATCGAGCAGATCGGCACGCCGGAAGAGGTCTACATGGCGCCGCGCAGCGGCTTCGTCTCGGGCTTCGTCGGCGATTGCAACAGCCTGCCGGTGACGGTGCGCGGCAATCGCGCGCAGTTTGATGGCATCACCATCGACGTGCCGGTGGAGCGGTCATTCGACGGGCCGGCGCGGCTCGACTTCCGCCCGCACGATGTCGCGCCCAGCGAAAGGGATGTCGGTCTGCCCTTGCAGGTCAGCGGGGTCTATCGGCGCGGCGGAAGCTGGCGTGTCGAAGGCAGCGTCAACGGCTCGGGGCCACTCGCCGAGATCGACCTCGACGCCGACCATGCACCGCCGCAGATCGGCAGCCGCCTGGCCTTCACGATCACCCGCGCCCGGGTTTTTCCCATCGAGGAGCGCGCGCGATGACGGTCCACGTCCGCCCCGACAAGCGGCAGCACATCGACCAGAGCCTGGCTGACGTCCGCGACGCGCTGCTCGCCTTGCGTTACGGCTTGGTCGCGATCACCATCCATGAGGATCGGGTGGTGCAGATCGACGTGACCGAGAAGAAGCGGCTCAAGCCTTCCTGAACACCCCATTCGACGCCGACCGGCCGACCGGAGGCATCACCCTCGCCCCCGAAAGGATGAACGATGATTTCTCGCCTCGTGGCCGGCTCCAGCCTGCTTGCGCTCGCCTTGACCACCAGTCCCGCATTCGCCGAGACCAAAGACGATGCCTGGACCCTGCAGAAAGCACTCGGCAACCCTGAAGGCCTCAAGGTCTCGGCCAGCATCAGAATGCGTTACGAGGCGCTGCAGGGCCAATTCCGGCCCGCCCTCGACAAGAACGACGATCTCGTCACCATCCGCACCGACATCGCCGTAGAATACGATGGCGGCCCGATCCGCATCGGCGGGGAAGTGGTCGATTCGCGCGCCTATTTCGGGGATCCGGGCAGCTCGATCGGCACTGGCGAGGTCGACGCGCTGGAGCCGATCCAGGCCTATGTCGGTGCCGACTTCGGGTCCGTGCTCGGCAAGGGGAGCACGACGAGCCTGGATGCCGGACGCTTCGTGCTCGATTTCGGATCGCGGCGGCTCGTCGCGCGAAACGAATTTCCCAATACCACCACCGCGTTTACCGGCGCCAAGCTGGAATGGCGCGGCGCGGCGAAAGAGCGGCTCACGTTGTTCTACACCTTCCCGCAGCAACGCCTGCCCGACGACAAGGCGAGCCTGCTGGACAACAAGGTGAAGCTGGACCGCGAGGGCGACGACCTGATCTTCTGGGGCGGCTTCTTCAACAAGCCCAAGGTCGCCGGCGCGGCGAACCTCGACCTGTATGTCTTCGGCCTCGACGAAGACGACTTGCCGACGCGCGCAACCCGCGACCGGCACATCCTCACGGCCGGCGGACGCCTGTTCCGCGATCCCGCGGCCGGCAAGGTCGATTACCAGCTCGAGTACGCCTACCAGTTCGGTCACATCAGCACGAGCGCCGCGGCCGGCGCACCGCGGCAGGATGTCTCCGCCCACACCCTGCACGCAGAGATCGGCTACCAGTTTGCCGGCTCCTGGCAGCCTCGCGTGTCGGCGTTCTACGATTTCGCCAGCGGTGACCGGCCCGGCGGCAAGTACACCCGTTTCGACGGGCTGTATGGTTCGCGTCGCGGCGACTGGGGACCGGGCGGCATCTACGGTCCGCTAGGCCGCAGCAACATCCGCTCGCCCGGCGTCCGGCTGGAGGTGAAGCCGTCGAAGCGGCTGGACGGCTTCGTTGCCTACCGCGCGAATTGGCTCGACAGCGCGACCGACAGCTTCGCCTCTACCAGCGTGCGCGATCCCGGCGGCGCGTCGGGCAAATTCGCCGGCCACCAGATCGAAGCTCGCGCACGATACTGGCTGGTGCCCAAGATGCTGCGGTGGGAGGCCGGCGGCGCGGTCCTGCTCAACGGCCGGTTCCTGAACCGTGCGCCGAACGCCAACGGGTTCGGCAACGCGACTTATGGCTACACCGATCTGACGCTCACCTTATGAGGGCAATCGATCGGCGAAATTGAACCGGGATGGCGGAATGGGCCACTCAATCGCAAAGGCCGGTCAAAGGAGCCCCCATGCATAAATCGTTCGCCGCCCTCGCGGCCCTGTTGGTATCGCAAGTGCCGCTCTGGCCATCGGTCGCGCAGGGGCCCGCGCCCGAGGTGGTCTCGGTGCAACTGTCCAACTTCAAGTTCTCGCCCAGCGAACTTACGTTGCACCGCGGCCGGGCCTACCGGTTCCACCTCGTCAACGCCGCCGGCGGTGGGCACGATTTCAGCGCGCCGGGCCTTTTCGCCGCCAGCACGATCGCGCCCGGGGATCGCGGTCTGATCGTGGGTGGCAAAGTCAGGCTGGCAGGCAAGCAGAGCGTCGACATCGTCCTCACGCCGCAGACGGCCGGGATTTACAAGCTCACCTGCACCCACTTCCTGCATAGCGGCATGGGCATGAACGGCAGGATCATCGTCCAGTAGCCAGGGTGTTCAATCGAGCGTGGTGCGGGATCGCGCCACGGTCAGCGTGGCGGCGACGGCCAGAAAGACGGCGAGCGCCATCACGTCCGGGCTCATGTCGCCGAGCACCTGCCCTTTGAGTAACGCGCCGCGGATGATGCGCAGGAAGTGCGTGACGGGCAACACTTCGCCGATCCCCCGCGCCCAGCCCGGCAGTCCCAGGAACGGGAACATGAAGCCCGAAAGGAACAGCGAGGGCATGAGATAGAACACCGACAGCTGCATCGCCTGCAACTGGCTGCGTACGAGCGTGGAGATCAGGTAGCCGAGCGAAAGGTTGCAGGTGATGAACAGCAGGATACCGGTACTCAGCGCAAGCCATCCGGCTCCGGTTTGCGCCATCGGCACCGCGAACAGCACCCGAGCGAGCGTTAGGACGACCGTCGTCTGGACCAGGCCGACGGCGATGTAGGGTAGCAGTTTGCCGACCATCACCTCGAACGGAGTCGCCGGGGTCGCCAGCAGGCTCTCCATCGTCCCCCGCTCGACCTCGCGGGTGACCGCCATCGCCGTCATCATCACCAGCGTCATCGACAGGATGATCGCCAGCAGGCCGGGGACTATGTTGTAGGCGTTGATGCCTTCGGGGTTGTACAGGCGATGGATCACCACCTCGAACGGCGGCTTGCCCGGCTGGCGCGCCGCCGGGCCGACGAGATCGTGCTTGAGTGCCTGCGCCGGAAGGGCCGCTGCGGCAGCAGCGACGCCGGCGGCGGCTATGGGGTCGCTGGCGTCGACTTCGGCGAGGATTTGCGCGCGCTCGCCCTTAAGCACGCGGCGGGTGAAGTCAGGTGGAATCGTCAGCGCGAGCGAAATCGAACCGCGGCGCATCAGCCGGTTCATCTCGGCTTCGGAATTGGGCTGGTGCGTGAGGTCGACATAAGTCGAATTCTGCAAGGTGGCGACGAGATCGTTGGCGATCCCGCTGTGATCATACGACACCACCGCAGCTGGCAAGTGCCGCGGGTCCGTGTTGATCGCGTAGCCGAACAGGAGCAACTGCACGAGCGGCATGACCAGGATCATCGCGTAAGTAATCCGGTCGCGGCGGAGCTGGGTGAACTCCTTGACCATCACCGCGGCGATGCGGCCGAGCGAAAGGCCGCTCATGCCGCGTACCGGTCGTCGACCTGGTCGGCCATCAGCTGGATGAACACGTCTTCCAGCGAAGGCTCGACTTGGTCCCATTGATAGGGTGCCTTGCGCCACGGCGCGATCGCCTGCTCGAGCGCGCGCTTGTCGGTGCCGCTGACATGGACCGCCGTACCGAAGGCCGAGGCGCCGAGCACGCCCGGCTGGGCTTCGAGCTCGTGAGCGATCTTGCCGACACCCGGCCCCTCGCCATTGAAGGTGACGAGGCCCGAACGCGCGATGATCTCGTCGGCCGTGCCGCGCGCGATCAGCTTGCCGTTGAGGATGTAGCCGATGTCGTGGCAGCGTTCGGCTTCGTCCATGTAGTGGGTCGAGACGAGCACGGTCAGCCCACGGTCGGCAAGCGCGTGGATCTCGTCCCAGAACTCGCGCCGCGCCTGCGGGTCGACGCCCGCGGTCGGTTCGTCGAGCAGGAGGAGGCGCGGCCCGTGGAGCGTGGCCGCCGCCAGCGCGAGGCGCTGCTTCCAGCCGCCGGAGAGCGCGCCGGCGAGCTGGCCTCGGCGGTCCTGCAGCCCGAGCTCGGCGAGCGCCTGGTCCACCAGCTGGTTGCGGTTCCCGAGACCGTAGACGCGGGCGATGAAGGTCAAGTTCTCCTCGATCGTCATGTCCTGGTAGAGCGAGAAGCTCTGGGTCATGTAGCCGGTCTGGCGCTTGATCGCCGCGGTCTGGGTGCGGAAGTCGAGGCCCAGCACTTCGCCCTCGCCGCTGTCCGGCGTCAGCAGGCCGCACAGCAGACGCAGCGTGGTGGTCTTGCCCGCGCCGTTGGGGCCGAGGAAGCCGGTGATCCGCCCTTCCCCGACCTGGATTGAGACGTCGCGCACGACGTGCTTGTCGCCGAAGCTCTTGTTGAGCCCGCGAACGTCGATCGCGTTGGTCATTTTCTAGGCAAGTCGCCGGCGCGGGGCGCCACGTCGATCGGCTGCCCGGGCACCAGCGCGCGCCCATTCGACGGCACGGCCTCGACCATGAAGACCAGCTTCTGGCGGGCATCGAGGCTGTAGATCACCGGCGGGGTGAATTCCGGCTCGGCGGAGACGAAGTTGACCGTGGCGGTCATGCCTTTGGCGCAGCCGTCGCAGCCGATGACGACCTTGCGGCCGGGCTTGTAAGCGTTGACGAGCGCCTGCGGCACGTAAAAGCGCACCTTGACCTCGCCGTCGGGCACGATCGAGACGACCGGCACATTGGCCGGTACGGTTTCACCGGCCTTGAACATCACGTCTTCGACCCGGCCCGCCGACGGGGCCACCGGCGCCAGTTCGATGAGCTGACGGCGCGCCGAGGCGAGCCCCGCCTGTGCTCCTTGCACTTGCGCCCGCGCCGCATTGATCCCCGCCGCAGCCGCGCCGAGCTGGGTGTTCGCGGCGTCGCGCCGGCGCAGCGCGGCCTGGTAGGCTGCGCGCGCCTGATCGATGTCGAGTTGGGCGACCGAGCCTGCCTTCTCGCCTTGCGCGGCCGCCAATCGGCGGAACTCCGCGCCCTGTCGATCAGCATCGGCCTGCGCCGCGGCGAGGTCCTCGCGCGACTTGGCCAGCGCGGATTGCTGCTGGCTCACTTGCGCCTGGTTGGCGCCGATCTGCGCCTGGGCCTGCTCGGTCCCGGCGGCGCGCTGGGTCGGGTCGATCTGGAACAAGGCGGCGCCCGCGGCGACGCGCTGCCCGCGCACGACCGCAACGCTCGCCAACGTGCCGGCGACGGGCGAGGTCATGTAGACATCGTCGGCCACGACATAGCCGGTGAACAACTCCTTCTGGTCGCCATCGCCCGAGCGCAGGAGCAGCCACAGCACCAGGGCGATGGCCGCGACCACGGCGACGGCGACGATCACCCGCCGGGGGAAGCGGCGGCGTTCGGATACGGGTTCAGCTGCCTCGGCCACTCGCCTACTCCTCCGGATTG